>Ga0306926_10008890_pt1 | contig 11023 bp, 8 predicted proteins | sample flu12Cox44000178_FD_203759 | JGI IMG/M metagenome (GOLD analysis project Ga0306926, IMG submission 203759) | Lab enrichment of tropical soil microbial communities from Luquillo Experimental Forest, Puerto Rico - flux8day.12C.oxic.44.000.178 (v2)... | ecosystem: Environmental > Terrestrial > Soil...
CAAGCACAATCTGGTCTGTCGCCAACTTTTCACCTGCAGGGCTCAGATTCTCACCATTTTATATAGAGCCATGATGAGGCAGCAAAACTCACGAACATGGCTCACTGTAGAAAGAAATATTGGAAGACCCACATACACAGAACTGTCAAAAAAAACACGGGAAGCACCCCTGCCGCCGACCAGCCAGCGCCTACTATGAGTGCCGCGCAAAATGCGGGCAGTTGTAGAGTAAGTGCAATGTAATGCCTCGGTTTATACAACAGGAGGCGCTTACAATCGATCAAAGTGCACTGTCCGCTTCGAAATATTCTCTGTGAATTCGGTTTGCGTCGTGTCCTCAGATGGGTGGCTGCCTGCATAGCCATAACACTTACATTTTGTGCGTGGGCGCAGTCGCCGAATTGCGGATGTTTGGCCGCCCACTCCAAAATATGAGCGCGGCGCCACAAAACGATCGTCTCCCGTGGGTGGAAGTTGCCCGATGTATAGAGTTGCCGGCGCTTTTTGCTGCCAATCAAGAAGCCCGCGTCGACCAGCGCTGGCCCGGCATCTACGATGTAGGCGTTTTGTTCGATAAAAAACTCGCGAACCCAAGCAAGATGAGGGAAGCTTTCGCCCACGGCGGCTGAGTATAACCAAGACGAAGCAATCATACCCTTTACACGATCGTCGCGCTCGATGGATTTCGCGATACGCCAAAGGGCTTGTTCCTGTTCCCCTTTGAAAATAAACAACGGGTTTTTGCGCCAGTAATTGATGTGGGGCATGACCACAGGCCCGAAACCGCCGATACCTGCGCTTATTTCTCTAATGAGGCCCGGCAGCTCGATCGGATGGACCTTCAGGAGCCAAGCCCTCGGCATTTTCGTGATGTCGAAACTGAGTTGTCCCGCATGGTACCGTCGGAGAGTTACTATTTGGGCCAATTCGGCGAACGCGTCGCTCTCGAGCGCGAAGCGAGCGTCTGAGCCGTCCACTGATGAGGCCACTTGACGGCAAGTGGAGCAAAATTGTCTGTGTACGCTGTGATCCACCGGCAGGGATGGAAGGCAAGGCAGAGCGGCAAGGTACGCCTTTAGAACAACAAAACGCTCAAGTGCATTCGCCGTTTGGAGCCCGAGCCGGGTTGCTTCCGCTTTCAGCCGGCGCAGAGTAAGCAGACTTTTTTGATCACATGTAATCCCGGAAAGAAGATTAAAGCAGCCCTCAGCATCTCTTGGCAGAGAAACGAGGCGATCGGCGTAGTCGGCGTAGTCGGAGCTGATCGCGTGCCGGCAGGCTGTCTCAGCCGCGTGAATTTCCTTTTTTGACGAGACCTCTCGTAAGACAACGCCTTCGGTCATGGCTTACTTTCAAGAACGAACGAGTCCCTGAGGGTGCGTGCTGCTACAACCCGTTTGCGCTCAAAATCCTCGATGATGTGCTCGACCTGTCGTGGCTCGCGGCCAAGCGCGCCGGCGATTGCCGCGGGCGTAAGGCCGTTGGACATGGCATACAGCACGAGATCGGCATCACCATATGAGAGGGCGAAATAGAACTCCTCCTGGGTCTGCGGCAGACTGTAGGTGTCGGTGCTGGGGGCCTGAATACGAATTTCTTTGGGCACCCCCAAATATTCCGCGAGGGCGTAAACCTGGGTCTTGTAAAGGTGGGCGATGGGTTTGAGGTCCGCCAAGCCATCCCCGCCGCGCACAAAGAAGCCCAGCGCGTACTCCAATCGGTTGGGCGTGCCGAGCACGGCATAGTTAAGACGCTCCGCGTGATAATATTCGACACCTTTGCGGATACGTTGCTTGAAATTGGTTGCGGCGACGACCTGTAAATAGACCTCAGAGGAGAGACGCCGCTCGAACCTTTCACCGCTCGGACTTTGTATGACGATGTTGAAGTACGGGGTCCACGAATTGCCGCTGGTGATTAAGATCTTCTGTCTCCAACCCGCCCCGTAATCGGGAAAAAGAGACTGAATCGCCTCATCACGCCGGCGGTAGCAACCGATGGCTTCGAGCGACGACGAGATGTCCTCGACGACATATCGGATGCGCAAATTCTCGCAGAGGCGGCGCGCTCGCGCTCCGGCTTCCTCGGAAGACTCCCGTTCGGGCATCAGCAGCCCTAGAACCCGTTCCGGTCCGACGGCTCTTGCCGCGAGATGAGCACAGACAGCGGAATCGACGCCGCCGCTAATACCCAGCACGCAGCCGCGGCGGTTGAGCTTGCGTAGCGTCGCGTGCAAGAAGTTCTCGATCCGCTTCGCCGCCGCCGTACAGTCTATCGTCAGCGCGAGAGGGCCCAGCAACGGGCTTGCGATCGCTGCAGACCAGTCAGCCATTTTAGTGACGCGAATGTAAAGTTGCGGTGGCGGGTACAAGCTCCGGCGCTGTGCGCGCCATGTTCGTCCGATCGACGAAAACATGGCATCGCGATGCCGCCAGCTTCTCTCGGGCTTTTCGCGCTCGCTCGGGAAATTCCCGGTTAAAGCTTTCACTCAGCAAGCGTAGGGTGAGAACTCCCATCAAGCCCATTTCCTCCCGTTCGCCTGGAACATTTCCGTCAAGTCCGCGCGTTCTTTCCAGCAACCGCGTTACCGCAGGGACGTCAAAATACCCATGCTCACTCAAATCTTCGGGCGACAACATTTCGTAGATTGTCTCTGCTTCAGGGCCAAATAGAGCCAAGCCGATCGGAGCTCGAAAGGGCTGTTTGCGGCGGTTCGATATCTCATCCGGCAAATACCTCCGCGCGACACGCCGAAGCGCGACTTTGTCACGCGTGCCGATCAACTTGTCACGCTTGCCCAGGTTGAAACAGAAATCCGCTACCTCAGGATCGAGAAACGGGTAACGCGCCTCGACCCCATGGGCCATCGCCACCCGATCTCCCTGGCAAGACAACAGATAGGAGGACATGAACGCGTCGATCTCGATATACTGAGCTCGTGTGAGAGGGTCCCAATCGCGCCACTCGGTTGGCATATTGCCGGCCATTTCTGAAAGCATGGCTTCGAGAGGCAGACTTTCGCGGATAGCAGGCGCCAGGAGACGCAAAGTCCAAGCCGTGTTCTGCCAACGAATCAAATGCGAATAGAAAGGTTGCCCGGTATCAAGCAGCCCGCGCCGAAAAAAGCTTTGCCACAGTGCAGTACGGCGCGCATCTTCGCTGCCCACATAATGATGTATCCGCTGAAGGAGGGCCGGGCGCAGATGCGAATCCGGCTGGCGCGCCCAAAATCGGCGGATCTGATCCTCCTTGAAGATTGTGTAGCCGCAGAGCAGCTCGTCAGCGCCTTCGCCGCTCAATACGGTCTTGATATTCGCAGCCGCTACCGCATCGGATAGCAGAAATAACGGCACCGGCGACGTTCTGAGGAGCGGGGTCTCGCAATGCCACACCGTCTCGGCCAACCCCTTCCGGATGTCATCCGCTCGGCAGTAAATCTCATGATGATTGGTCCCGAGATGCTTGATCACAAGGCGCTGCTCTTCGGTTTCGTCGAAGCGCGAGTCCTCAAACCGGATGCCGAATGTCTCGATTTTTCCCGATGCCGCGACCGCAAAGCTGCTGATGACCGAAGAATCGAGCCCGCCGCTGACATAAGCTCCGACCGGCACATCGGCGCGCAGCCTCAAGGCCACCGAATGCTTCAGATGGGTTTCCAGAGCGTCAGCCGCCTGCGTATCGTGACATGGCAGTGGGGCAGGCTTGGGTTGCCAATAACGTTGTTCGGTCCCGCGCAGCTGGTTGTCGAAACACAAGGCGGTCGCTGGGGGAACTTGGCGAATTCCCGCGAACGCACTGCGCGGCGCCATCGCCGACCAGTTTATGAAAATCTGGTTCAGTCCCTCCCGGTCGAACCGTGGCGTTATCCGGCCGCTGGCAAAGAGAGCCTTTGCTTCGGAAGCGAACAGAAGATATCCCGACACGCATGCGTAATAGAGAGGCAAAATGCCGAAGCGATCGCGAACCAGCCATAGTTTGTGCAATCGCGAATCCCACAGCGCGAACGCGAACTGGCCGTTTAGCATCTCCCATGCACGGGGACCAAAACGCTCGTAGCAGTGGACAATCACCTCGCTGTCGCCGTTGTTCGAAAACTGGTGACCGAGGGACGCAAGCTGCCGCCGCAATTCAATGAAATTAAAAATTTCGCCATTGAAGGTGAGCCAAAGCGTACCGTCCCGGTTGCATAGCGGCTGGGCTCCGCCGAAGAGATCAATTATGCTGAGCCGGGAATGCGCGAGGCCAACCCACTGGTCACGATAAAGACCATAGCCGTCCGGACCGCGATGTGACAGCATCGCAATCATCTGTCGCAATTCCCCGAAATTGACGGGCACTCCCCCAGTGGCCGTCATTACGCCTGCAATGCCGCACATGCGTCGACTCCGGTCTATTCTGCTGCCCTAAGGCTGCTTCGCAGCGCGGCTGTCATGATCTTCCCCGACTCGGTCTTGGGGAGACTGGTGCACAATTCGAAGAACCTGGGAACCAAGAGCGGCTCAAGGCGACGCAAACATTGCTGGCGAAGCATCGGCTCCGAGATCACATGTCCTTCTCGCGGCACGACATAGGCCTTGATGGCCATTCCGTCAGTGGAATCCGGCATCCCAACGACGGCAACTTCGGCAACGGCTTCCAGCTCGTAGAGACAGGCCTCGACTTCCCGGGGACTAACCTTCTCGCCGCGGCACTTGAACACGTCGTCTCGGCGACCGACGAAATAAAGATCTCCCTCCTCATCTTTCCAGAACAGGTCTCCGGTAAACAGGATCTTTTCCCCGGGAATGTCTCCATCGCGCAACGTGCTGGTAGTTTCATTGGGTCGTCGCCAATAACCACGCATGACACTCGTGCCGCGGACGACCAGTTCGCCAATTTCCCGCGGACCGCAGCGCCGTCCTTGATCATCGAGGATGTAGGTTTCGGAATTCGGCATCGCGCGGCCAACCGATGTCAATTTGGCCTCGAGGCGCGAAGGATCGAGGAAGGAGACCCGGGTACATTCGGTGAGCCCATACATCGAAAAGATTGTCACCTGTGGGATCAGTTTTCGAAGGGCCAGGATGTGCGCCGCCGGGAAGGGAGCTGCGGTATTCGATAAGTATCGCAACGACGATAGTTCGAGCCCTTCGAATGGCGCGAATTGTAGGAGTTTGGCAAAAATTGTCGGCACGCCGGGAAGTCCGGTGACCCGATACTGGGCAATCCGGTTGAGCACGTCATACGGATAGGCGAACGACCGCTCGAGTACCACGGTAAAGCCGATCCGCGCCCCGGTAAGCACCTGGAACAGACCATAATCGAAGGATAATGGAAGGACGGAAAGGATCACATCGTCTGGCTGGTTGCGTAAATAAGTGGAAATCGACCAGACATTGTTATAGATATTTCGATGCGTCATCATCACGCCTTTGGGGCTGCCCGTCGAGCCCGACGTGTAGATGATCAGACACAGGTCTTGATCAATCAAGCCGGGATCGGCAGGCGGCCGACGCGGTCGTGCCAGAATTTCACTCAGACTAGCGCCGGTTGCCTCGATCTTGTCGCCAACCCAAATTGTGACGCCATCAAACGACACCCGCGTCGTCGCGTCCTCTACCCGTTGGCCGAAATCAGTGGAGGCGATGAGGGCCGCTGCTTCGGAATCAGCCAAGAGGAAACCAAGTTTATCGGCTTTGGTGCCAGGGCTGACGGGCACGAAGACGGCGCCAGCCTTAAGTGTCGCCCACAGCGCGATCACCATTTCGATAGAATTGTCGAGCATGGTGGCGACCCGATCGCCCCGTCGCACTCCGAGACCCTGGAGTCCCGAGGCGAGGCGGTCGCTTGCTTCGTCTATTTCTTGAAAACTGTGAGCCTGATTCGCGATAATGATGGCAGGTTTGCCAAGAGATTGGCGAGCAGAGTCGCGGAGATAATGGTGGACTAGCATGGTATCATCGATCAACGTGATTTTCGTACAATAAAAGCGGAGATATTGTCCAAGGAATTAAGGTTCTCTGGGATAATCTCTTCCTCGGCGATCACGACGTCAAAAGCCGACTCAAGGAAAGCAACCAACTCCATTACCCCTGTCGAATCTAGGATGCCGGTCTCCATTAATTGTGTTCCATCTTGCAGGTGATCACCTGCTCCCAACAAAAAGTTGTCGATAATATAAGTTCGAACCTGTAATCCAATCGCGGTTTCATCTACGGCTGATAGCAACTGAGAAGGGTTTGCATTATACGCAGAACTCATGTACGTCTCCAACAGGGTGAGGGCTTGACAACACCGGTTTACACAATTTGCAGCCGCAGATTTAACGAATGGTTTCAAATTGGGGGCGTTTTGTTCTCGATAAGAACCTGAGGCATACAACTAAGCTCCGAGCGCAATCATTGGCGTATCCATGACGACCTGTCATCTGACGCGGCGGCTGGTTGCGTTGATGTGCCATCCTCTTACTTGCTCGTAATCGAAGCACGGGCGGACTGCACGGCTGTGGATAGCCTCGATAGTCGGATTGGCTGGAGCCGAGACCACCCCGTAGCCATCTAGACCGATCCCGAGACCGCGACGGTAGATCCGCGTTCGTTTGACAGAGGCGCGGACGCAGGCGGCGTTTCTGTGCGTGGCGGCGGCAATCGAGCGCTGGGCCGGACAATCCGGATTGTAAGCGATGTTCCAACCCCCTGCGGAAAATTCCCGACATGAGAGCCTGTGCAAGCGAAGCGGCGCCCTCTGGCGCGGCGACCCGACTCTTCAGTAGGCGTTTTCACGCGACGCCAAGGCTCCGATGGTCTTCAGCACGATCTTCAGGTCCAGCCAGAGAGACCAGTGGTCGATATAGTAGATGTCGTGCGCAACCCGAGCACGAGCCTTTTCCAGTGTGTCGACCTCACCCCGCAAGCCGTTGACTTGCGCCCAGCCGGTGATTCCCGGTTTGACGCGATGGCGATGGCGATACTGCTCGACAGCGTCGTGATAAAGACGATTGCCGGCCTTCATCGCGATCGCGTGTGCGCGGGGCCCGACCAGCGACATATCGCCGTGCAGCACATTGATCAACTGCGGCAGCTCATCGAGGCTGAGCGAGCGCAACGCACGACCGACCCCAGTCACCCGCGGGTCATTTTGCACGGTGCGCTGCGCCCCGGATTGGTCGCCCCGGTCGAGGTACATCGTGCGGAATTTAAGTATCTTTATCACGTCGTTATTGAAACCAAAGCGCTCTTGAACGAAGAATACTGGTCCTCGACTATCAAGCTTGATTAACAACGCGATAATTGCCATCAAAGGACCGAGCAAGATCAACAGGAGAGCGCTTAAGACTTTGTCCTCGATGCACTTGGCGAATGCATGCCAATTCTTGAGTGGACGATCTGTAATCACGAGCATCGGCACGGCGCCAAGGTAGCTCGTGCCGCGCACCTGAAACTTTTCGGCGATCGGGTCGACGCTGAGACGCAGGTCGGTCGCGATTCCCTGCAGCTTCGAGAAAAGTGCCTTAAGCCGGTCCTCGGCATCGAGCGGCAGCGCGACGATCACTTCGTCTACCGGAACACGGCGCGCCAGTTGAACGAGGTCGTCGGTCGTGCCGAGTACATTCAGACCAAGAACGGAACCAGGAAGTCGCGACTTGCGGTCATCGAAGATGCCGCGAATAACGACGCTCTTGTCCTGCGACTTGCGGAGCTTCCCTATGATCCGCCGGCCCTCGTCCCCAGCCCCGACAATGACGACATTTCGGGCGAGGGAGCCGCCTCGTATCCAACCAGACACCGCGCGGTAGAAAATGCCGCGCACGGTCAGAAGCAGAGCTGGTGTTGCGATGAACCATGTAAGTGCCCAACCGCGTGAATAAGTCTCGGATGTCTTGCCGAGGAAAGCCACCAGCAGCAATATGGAAAGCGTCATGCTCCACATCGTAAGGGCGCGCGTGAGCTGCCAACGCAGCTTAAGCAGCTGCATCAACCGATAACCGCCAAAGCGCTCAAAGCCGACCACGAACAGCATTGCGGCAAAGAGCGTGGTCCAGATATAATATTCTGCTTCCGCCCCCCCTGCGGAGCGGCTCGAGAAATCAAAATACAAAGTGAAGGCGACCGCGGCGGCCGTTAACACCAGGCAGAAGTCGATTGCCGCTATTGCTGTGGCCAGAATCTCTGACGACAACCTTGCGCGACGTCCAAAGCTGGGTTGCCCATAGGCCTCTCCTGTAACAAAATCGTCAGAAAGTAGGGCGATCGACGAATCGGTCGCGGCGAATTGAGTTGAATGAGACGCAACCAGAAGTGTATCGGACGATGCACTGTGTGCCAACACACGCACGGAAAACAACCCCTCTTCAATGAGAATTACTGGGTAGCACTTCTAGATAGCAAAAGGAAAGTTTGACTTTGGTTCAATTAAGGCAAAAGAACGATCCAAACATTCTTAGAGAACTCTAGTAAACTTAACATAATACATTCACCACGAGCGACTACTTTGTGTCTGAAGTCCGGATCTCCTGTTTCTACATAATACAATTTTTCGACAAAGGCGAAACAATTGATAGTTAACTTCGGCGCCGTTTCGAATTTGACTCACGGACGCGGTTTATCTCACGGTGCTGCACCTGGCTGTTAATCTCGGGTTCCGACCGCCATGCCAATGACTGGCGCAGCCGGGTGCGCGTGCCTGGCGCCGAGGGACTCGATCTCGACCACGCCTATAAGGCGATGGCCTAACTCGGCGAGGTCGATGCCGCGGGCCGCAGCACCGCGCAGGCGGTCGAAGAGGTGCTCTATCGCCACCACCGGCCACAGCTCGGCACCGTTTCGATCGCTTTCATCGACACGACGTCATTGTGATTCGAGGGCTGCCGGCGGCGAGAACTTGGGCCAGTACGGGCATTCCAAAGACTACCGCGGGCATTTTGAAGCAGGTCATGCTTGGCATCGTGCTCGATTGGACCGACCGGCCGATTGCCTCCTTCCTGGTGCCCGCCAATACCGCCGACGTGACGCTGCTGTTGCCGGTGGTCAAGCGCCTGCGCGGCCTGTTCGTGCTGCGCCAACACCAAAATCGCTACTCTCCAGGTTGTGTTGCGCTAGCGCAATCTGTAGCCGTGGAGATGCCATCAAAGCCGCGAAGGCGCTGCTCGCCACCCGCCCGATTTTCCACAAGACCGACGCCGGGATCCGTGGCCACATCTGCTGGACCTTCCTCACCCTCGCTTGTGGGTGTGCGTCTATATGGTCAATAACGGCCATCACCTGGTTGCCGACCCTCTACAAGCAAGGGTTAGAGCTGCCGCTGCGGACCAGTCTCACCTCGGGCGTTGGAGACATCGCTTCGATCATCTGCGCCGTGTTGATCGATAAGGTCGGTCGCAAGCCCTGGTACTCGAAACGTTCCTCCGGACAATAGTCCCGACAGGCGCGGTGATATGATGTAGCAAGGTTGGCGGCACCCAAGCACGACAAGAGAGAATTAACGCACATCAATCATACCGGTTGAGTGTTCTCCTTTGCTCCATAGCTGGCCTTTAGCACGCGCTCTCCAGATCGACGGCCGCCAGGTGTGACTGGAAACGCGGTACGCGGGCGGGCGAATCCCGAGCGATGTCGAGAAATTGCCGGTGCCGATCTTTATCATCGGTGATAGAGGCGCGGACGCAGGCGGCGTTTCTGTGCGTGGCGGCGGCAATCGAGCGCTGGGCCGGGCAATCCGGATTGTAAGCGATGTTCCAACCCCCCTGCGGAAAATTCCCGACATGAGAGCCTGTGCAAGCGAAGCGGCGCCCTCTGGCGCGGCGACCCGACTCTTCAGTAGGCGTTTTCACGCGACGCCAAGGCTCCGATGGTCTTCAGCACAAGCTTTTCCTGAGCGCACCACTGCCCGCCCGAATTGTCCCGAGACCTTGATCGCGCAGCGCATTTCCGGCGTCACCCTGCTGGTATTTCGGTGACTTTGCCAGCGCCCATGACCATTTCAAGAAGACCATCGAGCTGTATAACCCGGCGCGTCATGGCGATTTTGCCAATCGGTTCGCGCAGGATCCGTGCGCCGCAGCGGAGATTTTCGACGCCCTCACATTGTGGGTGCTTGGTTGGATCGATGAGGCGTTGCGCCTTGCCGACCGCACCCTCGCCGACGCCAAGTCTGCGGCGCATGCTCCGACGACGAGTTATGCGCTCGCATACGCAGCGTTGCTTGCGCTTGTTCGGTACAACCCCAAAGCAGTCCCGACCTACAGCCAAGCGATGGCTGATATCGTATCCCGATACGATCTCCCCGCGCCTTTTTCCAGCATAACGGCATTTTTTCAGAGCTGGACAAGATGCTTGCGCGACGAGGGCGAGGCGGAGATGCGGAGGAGCATCGGCATTTACCGGGAGCAAGTTAGCGTTTGGCTCCTGGCCTCTTTCGAAGCGGCTCTGGCTGAAGCCGAAGCACGGGCCGGTGACACTGACGCCGGGCTCCAGCGCCTGGACGGCGCGCTAGCCGAGTTGGAGCGCACCGAAGAACGCTGGTACGAAGCGGAGATGCACCGCATCCGCTGCGAGATCCTGCTGAAGCGTGGCGGGGCCAATACCGCGGCGGCCGGGCAGTCATTGCAGACCGCGATCGCCATTGCGCAGTCGCAAAAGGCTCGCAGCTTCGAACTGCGCGCCGCGCTGTCTCTAGCGAAGCTTTACCGCGCGGCCACTCGCGATGCCGATGCCCACGCCGTGCTGGCGCCGGCAGTCGAGGGCTTCCCGCCGACCCAGCAATTCTCCGAACTCGCCGAGGCGCAAGCCCTTCTCGCGGCGCTGAGCCCTTAGAGCGTATTGGCGTCGATCAGAGCTGGCAGTTCTCGCCCTAAGGAGAAATGGAATAGAAATTTCGTCAGCCAGCGACAGGGTGGGCGACTGTGCGCCGTCTTTGGGCGTATTCGATTGCCTGTGCAGCGTACTGGCGCAGTGCGGGCACTCTACGCCCCCTGGCAGCGCAGCAGATGACGACGTGCCATGAACAGATTGGCCAATGCGCAGGTCACGATCAGGCGGTGAGCGTT
>Ga0306926_10008891_pt1 | contig 11023 bp, 6 predicted proteins | sample flu12Cox44000178_FD_203759 | JGI IMG/M metagenome (GOLD analysis project Ga0306926, IMG submission 203759) | Lab enrichment of tropical soil microbial communities from Luquillo Experimental Forest, Puerto Rico - flux8day.12C.oxic.44.000.178 (v2)... | ecosystem: Environmental > Terrestrial > Soil...
GCGGCTGACCGACCGGCTCGCCGTGGTCGCCGGCGAGGATGCGATCGACTATCGCCATTTCCGTCTGACCGGCACGCGCGACTACTGTCTGCCGCCCGAGCCCTGCGTCGAGGTCGACCCGGACGGTGTGACGCTCGGCGTCGACCTGGTGCGTTCCGATTTGCTGCTGGAGATCGAGGTGGAGCGATTCGCCGAGTTATCCCCGCGGCCGGCGGCAATCGGACGCCGTTTCTACCGGCTCACCCCGTCGTCATTGGCAGCGGCTCGACAGCAGGGCGTGACCGCCGCGTTCCTTGGCCGCTGGTTCGAGCAGCGTGCGGGCACGCCGATCACTCCGGCGGCCCGATTGCTGTTGGCGGGACCGGAGATGCCGCCGCCGGAGCTGCGCCGCCAGATTGTTCTGCACGTCGCCGATCCCGGCATCGCGGACGGCCTCTTGCAATGGCCGCCAACGCGCTCGTTGATCCAGGCGCGTCTGGGACCCACGGCGCTGGCGGTGGCGGAGGAGAACATCACGGCGCTGTCGGAACGATTGCGCGAGATCGGAGTGCTGATGCCCGATCCGGCGAACCGAGCCCCGTGAGGGGGCCGGGTTTGGCACACCCGGACCCGCTCACGGGGCCCGGCTCCCACGGCCGCTGTTTCGCGCGGCCGGCTCGCGCCGGTCATCGCCGACGCTTATCTTCACCGTAGGCTGGCTCTACTACTACGACAACGCCAACCATCTCGTGAAAGCCGAGCACAAGCCGAGTTCGGGTGGGTGCATTCCCGTAACTGCGCTGCGACGGACTTTCAGAGCCCGACGCGTAAGCGAGGGTCTGCCCATCCCTCGCTTACGCGTCGGGCTCCGCAAAAAAAACGCCCTGCAAAGGAACGGGAATGCACCCAGCTCGGGCGGCACTGTGGACGAGCGGATTCTGTTCAGTTACGATGTCTTCGGCAACCGGATCGAGCACGATGTCGATCCGACCGGCGGCGGGACGTACACCACAACGAAGTACGCCTACGATCCCAGCGGCAACGCCTGGGCGGACCTCAGCAGCGGCGGCACCCTGCAAGTCCGCCGCATCTACGCCGATGCGATGGACGCGCTGGTCTACAAGATCGACTCGGGCGACACCAAGTGGATGCTGACCGACGCGATCGGCAGCGTCCGCGACATCGCCAATGGCTCGGGCAGCCTCATTGACCACCGCGACTGGGACACCTTCGGCAACCTGACCTACGAGAGCAGCAGCGCGAACGGCGACCGCTACGGCTTCCGCGAAGGATATATGGACTAGCTCCAATGCAAGCACTATTACTCATGTTACCTCTATTAGGTCCGGTCGCGGCGCAGGGTGACAATTCGGATCACGAACGGGCGGTTGAGGCGATCACTCGCGCCGGAGGCTATCTGCGCCTTGACCCGACATTGAATGGGTCACAAGTGGTCGTCGTCAACATGGGCAAAGATGAGGCTGACGATTCACTCCTGGTGCATCTACGACCGTTTGATAATCTGAAGGAACTCTACCTAAGTCGCAACGCGCGGATTACCGATGCCGGACTCGCCAGCCTGAAAGGCCTGCGCTCGCTGAGAACTCTCGACTTGAGTGACACCAACGTAACGGATGCAGCCCTCGAACACTTGTCGGGCTTGCCTAGCCTCAGAAAACTAGTCCTTGCTGGCACGCCCGTCAACGGCTCAGGTTTGCGATTTCTGCTTAAGCCCCCATCACTGGAGCGCTTGGATCTGTCGAGAACTAGGATCGATGACATGACGATGGAGATAGTTTTGGAGATCGGTACGCTCCAACATTTGGATTTGACAGCTACAAAAGTGGGTGGCAGAAAATGGGTCGACTTTGGCAAGCTCAAGCGTTTGCGGGTGTTGTTCATCGGGCAAACTGGTCTGGGTGATAGGGTGATAGAGTCTCTGGGGGCGAACCAAGAACTCGAGTGGTTGCAGCTAGCCGGCTTGGATTTCCGGGACTCATCTCTTCGGCCGTTGGCTAGGCTCGGTAAGCTAACGAGCCTCGACTTGTCGGGCACGAAAGTTGGAGATGAAGGCACCAAAAACATCCTTGGAGCGAGGAGCCTTGAGAGACTGAGCCTGGCAGAGACGCGCATTTCGGATAAGACCCTGGGCCTCCTTAGTCAGTTCCCCAAGCTTTGGAGCCTAGACCTGTCGCGCACAAAATTCACGGATCGCGGCCTTGAGGATTTGAACAAGCTACCATCGCTGGAGTATCTGGATCTTTCGGAAACCGCGATTGGCGATTCCGGCATCCAGAAGCTCGACAGGCTTCCGGACTTAGAGAGCATTTGGCTAAAGCGCACTGCAGTGTCTGATAAAGGCTTGATTCAATTCGGCGCGAACAGAAAGATCAGCATCTGGCTAGAATCGTCCCCTAAGTACATCACTGAGGCCGGAATTGAAGCAATAAAGAAAATCAATCCGAGTATTGGAGTCTACTGTGTGGACTGAAGAAAGCTGGCAACTTCTGCTTAGCTGGGGTGGGTGGGGGAGAGATGGTGACACGCGCCGCGCAACCCATCGCGCTGGGGCAAGAATGGCGGGAGAATGAAACGATGGGTGGGTGTGCGACAGGCGGGCGGGGGCACGCGGCAGCGATCAGGGTCAGGGGGCCCCACGCGAGGGCGGAAAAGCGTACTCCTGTCCAACCGAAACACGACAAGCGCTTGCCAGGATTGGACTTGCGCCCATCGTTAGGAGTAGATCGAGCGTACTGCTGACCCGTTTCCTGAGTGGTTTCCTGAGTCCTGGATCGGGCATTGCAGCGCGTTTCACGACCCGTTCACGGGGTGACGGAGGCTGTGTGATGTGAAACGGACGCTGAGATGCTGGCCTGGTTAGCAACGGCTCGAGAAAAGTGCCACGGCGAATAAAGGTGTCATCGCCCAGATGACAGGAAACGGCTTTTTGCAGGCCGCCGTCCTTGTCAAATAAGGACTTACGGTTCGTCACGCCTCAAAAACGCACAACGGGGGTCAGACAGGGGGGTGACATGAAACCTTTCTTGTTACCCTGGGTTGAACCCCATGAAACGCCTTGAGCATTCCCGTAGGCTTCGTCACGCTGCCAACCGCGAAGGGACCTGCAACAGTTTGGCACACGCCCCCACGACTCGAAGCTGCTGATCCGGCGTGATCTCCGGGAACATCGGCAGCGCCAGCACCGATTGGCAGGCCTGCTCGCTGACCGGGAAGTCGCCTTCGTGATGGCCCAGATGGCGCAGGCATTCTTGCAGATGGAGCGGGATCGGGTAGTACACTTCGCAGCCGATCTTCTCGGCCCGGAATTTCCGCAGCAGGACATCGCGCTGACCGCGGGCCACTCGAACCACGTACTGATTGAAGACGTGCCGGCGGTACGGCTGTACCGCGGGACGCAGCAGGTGAGCATCCAGATCGTGCTCCTCGATCAGCGCGTCATAACGCCGCGCCGCGGCTTGCCGGGCTTCCGCCCAGCGGTCGAGGTGCGGTAGTTTCACGCGCAAGAGCGCCGCTTGCACCGCATCGAGCCGGGCGTTCCATCCGATGTGCTTGTGGTAATAGCGTGGCTCCATGCCATGGGTGCGCAGGCACGTCGCTCGTGCAGCCAGATCGCGATCATGGGTCACGACCATCCCGGCGTCGCCGTATGCGCCGAGGTTCTTCGACGGGTAGAAGCTGAAGCAGGCCACGGTGCCGAGCGTCCCGGTCCGCTTGCCGCGATACTCAGCGCCGATCGCCTGGGCGGCATCCTCGACGATCGGCACGCCATGCTCCCGGGCGAGCTTCTCAATGGGGGCCATGTCGGCGGTCTGCCCGAACAAGTGCACGACCATGATCGCGCGGGTTCGCGGCGTGATCCTGGTGGCGATCTCGGCGGGATCGACGTTGAATGTGACCGGGTCGATGTCCGCGAATACCGGACTGGCGCCCAAGCGGCAGACAGCGCCGACCGAGGCGAAAAAGGTGAACGGCGGCAGGATCACTTCGTCGCCGGGGCCGACGCCGAGCGCGTGCAAGGCCAGAAGCAGGGCGTCTGACCCGGAGGAGCATCCGACGGCGTGGGCTGCTCCGCAGTAACGAGCCACTTCCTTTTCGAACTCGCTGACTTCGAGCCCGCCGATGACCTGGCCGGACCGGAGGACGCGCATCACCGCCGCTTGCAGATCGAGTTCGAGGCCGCGGAACTGGGCCTGCAAGTCGCAGAGGGGTACCCCCGCCGGTGTGCTCATGCGCGGACTCCGTTCCGTGGCGAGCTGGGTCCCGGCGTGCCGGGGCCGGCTCATTACCGCATCCATGCAGTGCCCTAGCCATGCAGAAAATACTGGCCCGCGGAAATCGGGTCAAGGCGTAGCCGCCGGCGCCGCCGCTTGCCCGCAAGAGACGCACTGACTATTGACGCGGCCGTGACAATGCCGCTATACGCGGCGGGTCATCCGTCCTTTTGCCCTCGCGCGGAGCATCGATGCGGGCCGACGTCGCGACCAACCCTGCCTGCTATGAGGGGCACGACCTCGAAGCGCTGGCCGATTTGCCGCACTACGTCGGCTGGATCCTGAACGGCTTCGCCGCGCATCTGCACGGCCGGGTTCTCGAAGTCGGCGCGGGCACCGGCAACTTTTCGGCACGCTATGTCGACGCGGTCGATGAAGCCGTATTGCTCGAACCCGCCCGGAACCTCTATCCGACACTGGTTGCCCGGTTTGCCGATAAGCCCCACGTTCAACCGGCGTGCGGTTTGCTCGAAGAGTGGATGGGTCAAACAGTCTCTCAGGGCGGGCCCGATGGCAGACCGTTCGACGCCGCCGTGATGGTCAACGTGCTCGAGCATATCGCCGACGACCAGAGCGCGGTTCGCCGCCTTTCGAGCTTGTTGCGTCCCGGCGGCAAGCTGCTGATCTTCGTCCCCGCAGTGCGCTGGCTGTACGGCTCCCTCGACGCGCAGGTGCATCATCATCGTCGCTATTCGCGTCACGGACTGACACGTGTCGTTCGCCGAGCCGGTCTCGATGTCCTGTCATTGCACTACTTCGACCTGGCCGGCGTCTTCCCCTGGCTCGTCGCCGGCCGGGTGCTGAGACAGCGCTCCTTTAGCGCTGGAGCCGCCAAGATCTACGACCGCGTGATTGTCCCCGTGGCATCCCGCCTGGAGCGCTGGCTGCGCTTGCCTCTGGGCAAAAACCTCATCTGTGTCGCCCAGCGGCCTGCGTTGAGCCCGGCTGCCGTTTTGCGAGCGGCATGATGCCTCGTTTGAGTCCCGGTTTCAACTCAACTCGGGTGACTCGTTCCAAAAACTGCCCACTCTGGAAATAAACGGCCGACTCTGGAAATAAACGGCCGACTCTGGAAACGGCGGCCGTGTGTGGTTTCCCGAGTGGAACGACTGGCCCGCGGTTTTCATCGCGTTTCGAAACCCGTTGAGCTCGCTGGGCCGTCGCACATACACCAACCTATGGGCTCCTGGGTGGGTCCCGAGTTCGCAAGACGAGCAATTGCAAGGGTTTGAGGAAAAAAGCCAGGAGCACATCCCGATGGGCTCCTGGGTCCGATCTTGGCTCCCGAGTCGCCGGTTTTCACGGCGTTTCGAAACGCGTTGAGCTCGCTCTGGGGGCTCCCCCGCTCGGAAACCGGGCCGATTTTCACGGCGATTTGAAACGCGATCAGGGATCGACATCTTGGCGCGCAAAACCGGCAGGCACTATGCAAGACAACTCGCTTCGGCCTCACCGCATCTTGCCTACCTTCACGATCCCGAAAACGCGCTTCAAGTCGTCTGTTTGCCCACGCCGATGCGTAAACAGGGCCGCGCCCGGCTGCCTTGACCGGCGCTGTGCGGCCCGCTGGCAGCGGGTACAATCACGCGTCCGGGGAAACCGGCGAGGCCTCCGGAAAGGGAGTTCCGACATGCGCGTCCTGATGACCGGGTCCGAAGGCAATATCGGCGTCCACCTGGCCCGGCAGCTTCGCGATGAAGGCCACACCGTCATGCGGGCCGACTGCCTGCCCGGCTGGCACGACGACTACGTTCAAGCCAACATTGTCTTCCCCAACGACCTTCTGCCGACGTTCGCCTCGTTCCGCCCGCAAGTCGTGTATCACCTCGCCGCGATGGTCAGCCGCGTGACCTGCGAGAACTCGCCGCACATGGCGGTCGACACCAACCTCTCGGGCACCAACAACATCGCGCAGCTCTGCAAAGTGTTCGGCGCCAAGCTGGTGTATTTCTCGACCTCCGAAGTTTACGGTAACCTCACCGGGCTGATGTCCGAGGACATTCCCGATCTCCAGCCGACGAATCGCTATGGCCTGACCAAGTACCTCGGCGAGAAGCTGGTCGAGTACGAACATCGCGAGCACAAGCTGGACGTGACGATTCTGCGGCCGTTCATGTTCTATCGCGAGGACGAGACGCGCGGCGCCCACCGTTCGGCGATGATCCGTTTCGCCGAAGACCTTTGCCGGCGCGAACGAATCACGGTGCACAAGGACAGCCGGCGCGGCTGGCTGCACATCGACGACGCGGTCCGCGCGATCGCCCGCTGCGTCGAGCTCAAGGGGCTGCACACCATCAACATCGGCCACCCCGAAGTCGTCGAGACGGAATGGCTCGCAACCTACATGGGCGATCTGCTGGGGATCGACGCACGCCGGTACATGGACGTTGTCGAACTGCCGGGCCGGATGACGCTCGAGAAGTACCCCGCCTTGGAGCTGCAGAAGAAGTTACTCGACTTCGAGCCGACAATCGACATCCGGGAAGGCGTCTGCCGCGTGCTCGGCCAGTTCGCCCCCATCAAGTGCCGCAAGGCCGCCTGACCAACATGAAAATCGTCACCGTCATCGGGGCGCGGCCGCAGTTCATCAAGGCGGCGGTCGTGTCCCGGTTGTTCGCCGCGCTGCCCCAAGCCCAGGAAGTCCTCGTCCACACGGGGCAGCACTACGACGAGAGCATGTCGGACATCTTCTTCCAGGAACTCGGCATTCCCAAGCCGGCCTATCACCTCGGCATCGGCTCCGGCACGCACGGCGCCATGACCGGCCGCATGTTGGAAGCGATCGAACGCGTCCTCTTCGACGTCCGGCCCGATGCTTTGCTCATCTACGGCGACACGAATTCGACGCTGGCCGGAGCGCTGGCGGCGGTCAAGCTGCACATTCCGGTTGCGCACGTCGAGGCGGGATTGCGTTCGTTCAATCGCCGAATGCCCGAAGAAATCAACCGCGTCATGGCGGACCATGTGTCGACGTGGCTGTTTGCGCCGACGCAGACGGCAGTCGAGAACTTGCAACACGAAGGAATTGCCGAGGGCGTGACATTCCTTGTCGGCGACGTGATGTACGATGCCGCGCTCTACTACGGCAGTCGAGCATCCGACTCGGCGCTCACTCGGCACGGCCTGGGATCGAAGGAATACGTGCTGGCGACGATTCACCGCGCCGAGAACACGGATGTGCCCGGTCGGCTGACGGCGCTGTTTGACGCACTACAGCAGATCGCTGCGGAGATCCCCGTCGTCCTTCCGGTGCATCCGCGCACCCGGGCCGCCCTGGCTCGGCAGCACGTGGCGCTCGACCGGGCTGCCAACCTCCGCCTGATCGATCCGCTGGGCTACCTCGACATGGTCGCGCTGGAGAAGCATGCCCGCGTCATCGCCACCGATTCCGGCGGCGTGCAGAAGGAAGCGTTCTTCCACCGCGTCCCCTGTGTCACCCTTCGCGATGAAACCGAGTGGACGGAGCTCGTCGCACTCGGCTGGAATCGTCTCGTCCCGCCCACCAATGCCGCATCCGTCTTCCAGGGCGTGATGCATGCCCTCGAAAGCGAGCTGCCTGCAACTCCTGAATCCGATCCCTACGGCGGCGGCACCGCCGGCGAGCGGATCGCCAAGACGTTGCTGCAAGCGGCGTAGCTCGAAACCGGTCACGCGCAATTTCTCCTCCCGCCGCGAGAATCTTCTTGCGAGCGGCCTTCAAAAGCCATTCAATGGGTTTGCCGTATCGGTGACGCCCTTGCGCGCCCACGGTGATTGTCTGATCGAGAGAGGACTGCCCCCATGAACCGCCCGGAGCTATCGACCGGCCTGAGCGCGGATCAGGTCAGGTTCATCGAGCGCTGCGTCAAAGGCTTCCGGCAGGCACTGGATCGTGGCGAACGACCGGTGCCGGACCGCTACCTCGAGCAGACGCCGCATGAGTTTCTGAAGCGCGAACTCCTCAAGGCGCTCTTGCGGGCGGATTGGGACTCGCAGCAGGCGAAGGGACGTCGCCCGGCGGTCGATCCGTACGTCACGCAATACGCCCATTACTCCGAATCGGTGTCGGACGCTTACCAGCAATGGACGCACGAGCACAACGACATGTATGCGACGACGCCGCCGGTGACGCCGGCCGCTGCGCCAACCGTCTCGCGGACCCCGCCCGTGACGCCGGCTGCCGGGCCGACCGTCTCGCGCGCCCCACCGCCTCCCGGAGCACCACCACCCGGCGTTACCTGCCACTATCTGCGCCACGGCGTGCCGGTCGGACCGTTCACCTGGGATCAGCTCGCCAAAATGGCCCGCGCCGGCGATCTGCGGCCGCGTGACCAGGTTCATCTTGGCGGCACCGCCGGCTGGCAGGAAGCCGGGCAGGTCAGCGGCCTGTTCGCGCCTTCCACAAAGGCCAAGAACACGGAACTCAACCCGGGTGAGGTGATCCAGCCCGATTACATGCTGCTCGAGCTGATCGGCCGCGGCGGCATGGGCGACGTCTACAAGGTTTTCCGCATCAGCCTCAAGCGCGAATATGCGCTGAAGATCATCCGTCAGGACCGTTTTCAACTGTTGTCGCCGGAGATGAAGGAAGACCAAGTCGGACGGTTCCAGAAGGAGATGCAAACGACTGCCCGACTCAAGCACGAGCACATCGTCGTCATCCATGACACCGGCGAACACTGCGGGCTGCCGTTCTACACGATGGGCTTCGTGGAAACGAACCTCGCAAACAAGCTGCGGCAAGGGCCGATTCCCGCCCGGCAGGCCGCCGAGATCATGGCCAAGGCGGCACGGGGCGTTCACCATGCCAACATCGAAGGGATCATCCATCGCGACATCAAGCCACATAACATCCTGCTCGACAAGGACAAGCCGCTCGTCGCCGACCTTGGGTTGGCCGCTGCGCTGGAGGTCTTGCAGAAAGGGCAGGGGGAGATTGCCGGCACCGCGGCGTACATGGCCCCCGAACAAGCCTGCGGCGGCTTCGTCGACGCCCGCACGGATGTCTACGGACTCGGCGCCACGCTCTACCACCTTGTCACGGGCCGGCCGCCGCATCAGGCTTCGGACCGCAACCAGGTGCTAAAGCAGGTTACCTCGGGTGAAACACTCCCGCCGCGCCGGTTGAATCCGACCATCGATCGTAGCCTCAATGCCGTCATCATGAAGTGCCTGGAGAAGAAACCGGACCGTCGTTACGGCACGGCTCTTGAACTCGCAGAGGACCTGGAACGGTACCTCAAGGGCTATCCAGTCAAGGCGAAGGCCCCGTCCGTGTTCGAGCGCGTAGGCAAGTGGATGCGCCGCGAGCCGATCAAGGCGATGCTGGCCGCTGGTGTCGCCGGCCTGTTCGGCCTGCTCGTGTTGGTGCTCGCGGTGTTCGTGCTCGTCCAGTTCATTAGCAACATTCGCCTGAGCAATGCCCTCGCCGAGGCCAAGGAGGCGAAGGAGAACGCGGAAAAGAAAGAGGCCGAAGCCAAGACGGAGAAAGACGCCGCCGACGAATCACGGAAGACCGCTGAGGAACAGCGTAACACGGCTCGAGAAGAGCGCGACAAGGCCTCGACACTCGCCTTCATCCTGGACCGCCGCGCCCTCAACAAACAGCGGTTCGACGACGACCCCAGGAAAATCGTCGAGCGGCTCGAAAAACAAACCGCCGAAGAAGAGCGCTTGCTCAAGGAGGTCCGAGATCCGAAAACGGCACGGCAAATCCAGGTCGAGCTGGCCGACAACTACCGCGTGTTGGCCGATGCGATCATGAACACGACCGACCCCAAGACGGGCGTGCTCAAGGTCATCGAGCTCCTCAAGCGGTGCGTCGAGATCCAGGAAGAATTGGGCAAGTGGCGATCGAGCTTCAAAGTGGACCTGGGGCTCAATTACATCGAGCTGGCCGGCTGGTATTCCGCGGCCCATGAGCCGGTTAAGGTGCTCGAGATGGATGAGAAGGCGCTGAAGGTCCTGGAGGAGGCACGCAAGGAAGGGTTCAACGAACCGCCGATCCTGGCGCGGATCGCCGAAGCGTATATGATGCTCGGCCTGGACAACGTCAATCTGGGGCATCAGGAAATCGCCCTGAAGGACCAGAAGGAAGCGGTCCGCATCCTCGAGCAGCTCCTGGCCGCGCCCTCCTTGGAATCAAATCACGTCTACCAGCAGAAGCTAGGCCGGGCGTGTCAGATGCTCGGCAGCAATGACGGCATCGAGAGCCATGCTGAGGCGATCACCTACCTGGAAAAGGCGGAGAAAATCCTGCGCGACAAGGCCCAGTACCGCCGGAATCTCGCCGATGTCTATCTCAGTCTCGGGCAACGGCAAACCAAGAACGACCAGCCGGATCGGGGCCTGCAATCGCTCCAGAGCGCCTACAACCTGACGGAAGATCTCATCAAGGAAAAGCCCGCATCGAAGCTGCTGGCGAACTCGCTTCAGATCCTCAGGGCGACTATCCAGACGGCGCAAGCGGCCGCCTTCGAGAAGAAAGGTGATTTGGAGCAAGCTGTCGATTACCACAAGCGCAGCCTGGAGACGCGCAAGAGCACCGGTGACGACCGCGATTATGTCGATGGACTCAGCGCTCTCGCAAAGTTCTACGGCGATCAGAAACGCTATGTCGACGCCATCCCCATTCTGGATGAAGCCATTCCACTTCAAGAGAAGCTCGTTGCGGAAAGCCCCAAGAAAGACTTCAACGTGAGGCAGATGGCCGGTGTCCTGCACTACAACAAAGCGCTCTACCTTTTTGAGCTCAAGAAGTACCCCGAGGCTCT
>Ga0306926_10008893_pt1 | contig 11022 bp, 9 predicted proteins | sample flu12Cox44000178_FD_203759 | JGI IMG/M metagenome (GOLD analysis project Ga0306926, IMG submission 203759) | Lab enrichment of tropical soil microbial communities from Luquillo Experimental Forest, Puerto Rico - flux8day.12C.oxic.44.000.178 (v2)... | ecosystem: Environmental > Terrestrial > Soil...
CCTTCTCCCGACGTTCACAGTCAGTGTTCTATCTATGAGCTTCACAGGCGTGCTTACGTACTGGTTAGTTGTGGGGCTGTATCAGTCGATCCACTTTTACCAGGCCGCTATGGAGCGGCAGACCAGAGCGGCGCAACTGGAGATGCAGCTCTCCCATGCCGAACTTGAGAACCTTAAGAGCCAGTTACATCCGCACTTTTTGTTCAACAGTCTTCACACCGTTGGAGTCCTGATGCAGGAAGACGTCGATGCTGCAAGCCATCTGCTGGTCAGCCTCGGCGACTTGCTGCGCATGGCCCTCGAACGGCGGGAGAACGAGATCACCTTGCAGAGCGAGCTCGAGTTCGTCGGCAAGTATCTGGAGATCGAACAGACACGCTTTCATGATCGGTTGAAAGTTCACATGGAAGTGCCACCTGACCTTCTCGGAGTCTACGTACCGAGCCTGGCCCTTCAGCCACTGGTTGAGAATGCCATCAAGCACGGCATCAGCGTCGATTCCGCCGCCGGCCGGCTGGAGATCGCTGTGCAACGCCACAACGGCAGGGTTTGGCTCTGCGTCCGCGATGATGGCCCGGGTCCGGCACCGGGATCGCGCCTGCGATTCGGCGTCGGACTCACCAATGTCCAGTCACGCTTGAAACAGCTCTACGGGGACGAGTCGTCGCTGGAACTTACCAGGGGCGACGGTCGAGGCTGTGAGGCCATCATCACCATTCCACTGCGGAGTTCGCATGAAGACGCGAGTCCTGATCGTCGATGACGAACCGATCGCCCGGCGCGGTATCCGTCGCTATCTGGCCAAACACAACGACATTGAAGTTGTAGGCGAGGCGGCGAACGGAATAAGTGCGGTGGAGCAGATCAATGAACTTCATCCAGACATTGTCTTTCTGGATGTGCAGATGCCTGATCTGGATGGTTTTGGAGTCATCGAAAATGTAGAGCCATCAACCGGCCCCGCTCCCGTTTATGTCTTCGTCACGGCTCACGATGCGCACGCCATTCGTGCATTCGAAGTGCACGCTGTTGACTATCTATTGAAACCGTATGATAAGGAGCGATTTGCCAAGGCCCTGGTTCACGCACTCCAGGTCGTCGAACAGCGCGGGACAGCAAATCGAGGTCTCGAACCACTGCTCCAATCCCTTCGTAGTCTCCGCCCATTGGAACGCTTTGTGGTGAAGGACAAGAAGCGGATTTTCTTTGTTCCCGTTTCCAACGTTTTGTGGATCGAAGCCACGGGAAACTATGCCTGCATACACACCGCCAGCGACAGTCACTTGTTGCGGGAAACCCTGGCACACCTGGAAGAGAAGCTGGCGCCACACCGCTTCATCCGCGTGCGGAAATCGGCCATCGTGAACGGTGCCTGCATTAGCGAGATTCGCCCGTTGTTCGATGGGGTTTACGACATCGTACTGGTAGAAGGAACAGTGGTCACCTCGAGCCGCAGATACGCTCACAAGCTACGGGAGCTGCTGGAATCCTAGCCTTGGCAACTGGGATGTAAATTGGCGCGCCGTCTTGGAATGCCAGCGACGAAGATGAAGGAACTCCCACTGACATTCCAACCGTCGGACTCTCTCTCATTCGCCGGCACGGGCAAAACGGGGCCACCCCGTAACGAATGAGTTAATGCTATTAACCAATGAGTAATCGTACGAGCGGCGAGCGGACGGGGGTGTTTGCTACTCTACGGCTTTCCTCACGGGATTCCAACGCGACGAACCAGGGCCTGGAAACGTTGATCCTCGCGCAAGGCGTCGAATACCGGCTCGACTTTGAGGTTGATCATCACGTCGTCGCGTTCCTGAAAACCCTTCTCCAGCCACTCGAACGCGCATTGTTCGTCACCGATGCGCACACACGCCATGGCCGTCAGCACCGGCGGCGCATAGCCCGACTTCGCGGATTCTCTGTAATTCTCCACCTTGCGCCTCCAATATCCCTTCGCGCCGTCTCTCGCCATCGCTAGCTTAAGTTTCTCGATTTCCTTGCGGTCTGTTCCCAACAGTTCGTCGGCCGTCGCCCATGACCGTCTCCCCACGTTTGTGAGAATTCTAAGAGAATTCTGTGAGAGTGCCGAGATGACTTCCCATATCCTCCGCGGCGATAAAAGCCCCCCAACGGGCGATCAAGCCCGAGATTCTAGCACTGCTTTGATCGCCTCAAAAACGTTGGAACGGGGAGGATTTAACCATGAGGAAGCTTTTTGCATTTTGCGCGCTAGTCGTGATTACATTCGCCTTGGCGCCTCAAGTTCTAAATGCGGCCGATGCACAATGCCCACTCGGGAATGCAACTCTTCACGGGACCTACGTGGTGTCCGGCACCGGTACGATAGTGGGTGTCGGTCTAATTGCTGCGGTTGGAGAACACACCTGGGATGGGCACGGAAACACCTCCGCGAGCAATACAATCAGCGTGAACGGCACAATCCTCAAGGGCGTTAGAGTAACGGGCACCTACACTGTGAACCCCGACTGTACAGCGTCCTTGGTCGAATCCGACGGCTCGCATTATGACTTCGTGGTCGCCTCGGACGGGAATACGGCTACGTGGATTAAAACCGATGCCGGCGCCGTTGTCACCGGAACCGAAGTTCGGTTGAAGCGCCCGAAAGAGTAGATGAATAGTGGTCTATCGCCAATCTGACGCTTAGCACAACTTCTTGCCGGTTTAGTCTTGTAGGATGGGGCGAGTTGCTGCCCGAATTGGTTCGGACAATGGAGCGGCTTTTGCTCCCCTAAGCCGCTTCGAGCGGTAGCAGACCTTTTGACAACCGCAACAAGCACCGGACTGAAAACTGCCGAAGCGGAGGTGCGAACCCACAGGAGTTCGGCCGGACGCGTTTGTCGCGGGGGTTGGAACAGGCGGCACCGTGATGGGTGTGGGCCGATATTTGCGGAGCGTAGTACCCGAGGTTTTCGTCTATGGAGTCGAACCCGCCGAGTCACCGACGCTTTCTACCGGGCGCAAAGTCGGCAGGCATCGCATTCAGGGTATCTCTGATGAGTTCGTTCCCCCGATTCTGGACATGGCGCTGATCAATCGGATCGTGGCGGTTTCCGATGGGGATGCAATCCTGATGGCACAAAAGCTCGCTTCCGAGTTGGGGTTAGGGGTCGGGATCTCCTCGGGATGCAATTTTCTTGCTGCATTGCATGTCCAGGATCAGCTAGGCCCAGAATCAAAAGTAGTTACGGTTCTTCCAGACGACAACAAGAAATATTTAAGTGGTGATCTACTATCGGAAGAGCCCAAACCCCGCAGTATCTCTCATCCCACGTGGATCTCGTCGGGCTCTCAGCGCTGGGACCGACCTGCGCTCTGTGCAGCCCAGCGGATCATGAGTACCCAGGGACGCTCTGATCGGTTCTAAAGATTCTCTGCCCTATCGCATATTGCAGCTCTACCGTTGACGATGATCGACGGCCTCGATGATGCTTGTTTGCCGCATCACACTTTCAACTTCCTGCACAGTATATGGCATTCCCTGCGAGAGCACATTGTACCCAGTGTCAGTTACCAAGATCACGTCTTCGAGGAAAACGGCAAAGTTCTGTTGCGCAGAATAAAGAATCGGCTCAATGGCAAAGACCATTCCGGGTTGGAGTGGTTCGTCATCCCCAGGACCAGCGCCCAGGACATTCATATCCTGGTAGTGACCCAACGAGGAATGGCTCTCCAGTTCGCGAATAAAGTCGGAAAGCGCTGTCTTCAAGTAGGGCTCTTGGGCTTTGGCGAGTTGATCACGCGCGCACGAGACGCAAATCTTCAGCAAGTCTCGTTGTGTCAGGCCAGGTCGGATGCTCTTCTCAGCGCCCAAAAAGCAGGGTAAATATGCGTCGTACAGCACCTTCTGTTCCGCGGAGAATTTTCCGGACACCGGAGCGCTGCGGCCAATGTCGCTCACGTAGTACCCGACCTCTGCACCGACGTCCAGGAACACGCCTTCCCCCGCGCGCATCTGGCGATCAAGGTGGTCGTAATCACTCCATAAAGGAAGAAGATTTGAGAATGAATTCGGACCGGACATGACATTGAAAGCAAACGTCGGGCCAACACTGCCCAAACGGGCAAATTCGTACCCAATTACAGCCGCTACGTCGTGGTCGTAGAGTCCGGGCCGAATTGCTTTCATGCCTTCAACTACGCCGCGTGCCGCAATTTCATTCGCCCGACGCAAAAGTCGAATTTCCTCCGGCTGTTTAACTTTTTGCATCGCGAGTAGAGTCGGATAGAGGCTTACCACCTTCTCGCCAGGAAAAATCTCGGCCAGTTTGCGGGCAAACTGTGTCTCTTCTGTGATGGGTTCACCGGTCCCGGGCGGAAAGACGCCAGACAGGGCTCCGGTCTTTCCGTACAGAGTGCCAACCTGAAGAAACGGTTCGTAGAGGACATAGAGTGTGGAATAGTCCACGGAGCGTAGTAGCACATCATGAAGAAACTGAGCTGCCGGGAACGGCCCGCTTACATAGGGTAGCTTCCGTACCTCCTCAAGCTCCCTCTTGCCAGCCCAGTCGCTGTATAGACGGACTTCCTTCTTCTTAGGGTCGATGATTACGAAGGAATCTGGAACTTCGACTCCTGTCAGGTAGTACAAATTTCTTTCCTGCTTGAAGTTGAAGTCGGCGTACGTTGAATCGAAAGTGCGGGTCTCGCGTTTCCGGTACCAGGAAAGTTCACCTCTGAGCAGGATCAGCCCATCAGGACAGCGGCGGTAGAGTTCTTCCAGGCGATTCTGATGAAATTCCGGAGACAGTTTCTCCGGACGTGGGACCGCGTCAGATCCGACAGCAGCCCGCACAACGCAAAACAATGTCAAGATTGAGAAAGAAAGTTTCAACAGGCATTTGCGCAGCAAGGCGATATCTTCCCAATCCATGTCGGTCGTTATTAGAAATGCAACTTCAGGGCAAACTGGAGTTCCCGAGGATCATTCGCACTGAAAATTTGTCCGAATGTGGGTGTTCCGAACTGACGGTTTGCCAAGTCGAAGTTTGGCCGGTTCAAAAGGTTAAATGACTCGACTCGGAATTCGAGGTTGACACGCTCGGAGATGGAGGTGAACTTAGCCACTCCAAGATCTAGAGCAGCGTAACCGGGACCAGTGATGACGCCTCGGCCGGCGGTTCCGAACTGGCCCAACGGCTGCAGTTGGAACGCATTTACGTCAAACCACTCATTGATGGTCTTGGGCCCACGATCAGGATCGCCGATGATGTTGGGGCGGTCGCTGAAAGCACCCGTCTGACTCTGATCGGTGGTCAAGAGCGGAGTTTCAGGTCTGCCGGCTTGCGCCACAAGAATGCTACTTAGCTGCCAGCCACCGATGATTTTCTCCACAACTCGCTGAGTGCTAGAGAACAAAGCTTTGCCTTGTCCGATCGGCAATTCATAGACGGCGTTGAGCACAAACCGGTGCTTGGTATCAAACGCGGATCGTCCTTTCTCTGCAGCGATGTCCGCCGAGTTTTGTGGGGCCCCGCTGTGTTCGTCAGAGAAGTTGGACAGCGAGCCTCCCCCTGTATCCAGAGACTTCGAAAACGTATAGCTAGCGGAGAGAACCAGTCCATGTGAATAGCGTCTTTCGCTGCGCAGAACTAGCCCGTGATACCAGGAGTCGAATGCTGGCGCGGCAATCTCCAGGTCAACACCGAGGATAGGCCATCTCGGTGTACCCCCAGGCGCTGGCTGATTGGGCAGGGTTGTGCCGTCCAAGTGAATCCCCCTTGATCCAATGTATTCAGACTCGAACATGAAATTCCCGATTTGTTTTTCCACGCTAAAATTCCATTGTTGCAAATATGCGTCCGGCAGGTTTTTGGCTGGCCCCTGGCCCAAAACCACGTTCGTGGCCGGATTGCCGAGCGAAACCGGCGCGGGAATCGGAGCAGTCGGGTTGAAATTCAGGAACAGCTCCAAGCCCGTGAATGGGGGATTGAAGCCCATGATGCCAAACCGTCCGCCCAACAGCCCCGTGTTGTAAAAGATTCCAAATCCACCGCGCAGTACAAGACCTTGAGCCGGCGAATAGGAAAAACCGATGCGTGGAGCAAAGTTATTGTAGTCGTTGTTTGTGAGCTGATCCGGATAGCCTAGTTCGGATGAGGTTTTGAATGGCACGCCCGGAAAACGTCCAAAGTCGGCGGCTGGGTTGATGTGCCCAGGGCTCCCAGGTATGACGAAGCCGCCAATCTCGGGTGCAAAGTTTGCCATCTTGCCATCTTTCTCACGGAAGCGTGAATTGATGTCGTAGCGAACACCGAGATTCAATGTCAGACGGCTGTTGACGCGCCAATCGTCCTGGAGGTAAGCGCCGACGCGGTAGCCGACACCGTGCAGCGTCGGGTTACCCGTTAACGCCGTAGCTACCGATGGATAACCCAGCAGAAAGTCCGCAAAGGGATTTCCAGTGAACACTCCTAAAAACTTGTATTGCCCAGCAGTATTGAAGACAAACGCAGTTCGGACGAGGGACTTTGTATAGTTTCCCCCGAATTTCAGCGAGTGTTTTCCAAAATTGCGTACGACATCATCAATGAAGGAATACACATTATTCCGTGTGAAGAGCTTGGTAGTTGCATCTCCCAGTGTGCTGAAACCGGGTATGACCATGCTTGGATATCCAGCACCCAGAGGCGGGGGATTGGTGCCCTGGAAACCAAACTCCGTTACAAAGTCCACATTCGAGTTTTCCGGTTTCTGGCCGGCATCAAGATAGTTGTATCCGAAGCGAAATTGGTTCAGGAAGTTTGGATCGAAGACGTGAGTGTATTGAAGAGTGAGATTGCGGCTCCGTTGCGTGGTTAACTGCCCAAACCCAGGCGGGGGAAGCGGGCTACCGGAGGACAGGTCCACGGTGGCTGGGTAGGGCTCGAGATCATCGACGTTGGAAAAGATGAAGCGCCCGAAAACCGAGTTTGTGTTGCTGAAGGTGTGATCCACTCGCGCGGTAAACTGATCACCCGACAGGTCACGATTGCCAAAACCGGTGAAGTTTCTTCCAAGACCAGGGCTGGTCGGAGGCGGGACCTTCTCAAGAATTGCTTTTGCAAACGGCGCAATTGACGAGTCCGGAATTTGGTCGTTTGGAAAGGGCAGTCCTGTCGCAGGGTTGATGATAGGTCCCATGCCAGTGAAAATTCCCTTCTGCATGTCTTCGGTAGGGAGGGCGGCACCGAGGGTAATTCCTTTGAAAATACGGCTGCCTTCGTAATTGCCGAAAACGAACGTCTTGCTTCGTTGGATCGGGCCTCCTAGGCTGACTCCAAATTGGTTCTGACGGAACGGCGGCTTCTCAGTGCCGTCGAAAAAGTTCTTCGCGTCCAACACAGCATTTCGCAAGAATTCATAAGCCGTGCCATGCCACGTGTTCGTGCCCGACTTGGTGGAGATATTGATCTGGGCGCCCCCATGGCCGCCGAATTCCGCCGAGTAGTTGCTCGTGTGAACTTTGAATTCCTCAATCGCATCAATAGACGGAGAGACGGTAAGGCGCTCATAGATTTCATCGCGGATCGACACGCCGTCGAGCAGGAACACGTTGTCTTCAAAACGTGTGCCATTGGCGTTAGCTGACTGCCCGGAAAGCGCCAGAGTACTACTCAGCGTGCCCTTAACCTCGGGCACGACGCCCGCTGTTAACAGCGCTAGCTGTATGAATTGCCGTCCGTTCAGGGGAAGCTCGGTCACGCGCCGGTTTTCAATAACTTCTCCTGATTCAGCGGTGTCGGTATCCAGCAGTGGCGCGATTCCTTGCACGTCGACTTTTTCCGAGACACTTCCCACCTGCAGACCAAAATCCAAACGCACACGGCTATTGATCTGGAGTTCAACTGAGGGGCGTTCCTCAGTCTGGAAGCCTGCATGCTCAACACGAACGGAATAGCTTCCAACGGGTAAGAGGTTAATGATGTACTCACCCTCACTGCCCGAAGACACAGAACGCGATGCTCCTGTCTGGAGGTTTGTGACGGTTACGGAAGCACCTTGCACGGACGCGCTTGCGGAATCTCGTACTGTTCCGAGAAGAGTTCCTGTTGTCACTTGCCCCGTGGCGAAGCACGACAGCGAGCAAATCGTTGCCAATTCAATAAGCAAGTTCATGTACAGGCAGGGTCTTAAATTGGACATGTGCTCTCCTCGGTTGGGAGCAGTGTGGAGCAAATGTCAGAGACGAGCGCACTTCACACGCCCCATCGCGAATCTGGAGGCGGATTCTACGCTTCGCCGACAGGCCTGTTAAGAAAAATAATCAGGACAAATCTGATGTAAACTGCCCATTACACTGACCTGCTTGTTGGACCATTTCGACGAGCACTCTTCGAGTCTCTGCAATGCTATTCACTTCCCTGAGAAATGGAATTCGGGTGCCCCGCATTCCTTCCCTGGTGGTCAGGCGAACGTCGAAGCCCAACCGGTCGACGGATGTCATCGCAGCTTCCTGGGATTCAATGCCGGCAATTGCGCGAGCAAGCAGGATGAGCGCATTCTGATGGTCGGCATTCATGTGTTGAATGATCTGCGCCATCGAATCGGCAAGCGGATCGGGCCGCGCGAGGCCATATTCTGACGCGGAGACCCAACCCATCACTCCGAAACCTCCGACATAGTAAACGTCCACGATCTCCATACGAAAAAAAGAGAAATCATCGAAATCCACCCAGTACTTGCTGTTCGGGTGACGACTCAAGTACAGCTCTCGCGACTCTGCGGTTTCGGCTTCCGGTACAGGGAGAACTTCCCCCACCAGCGTGACCCTCGATGAACCGAGCGGATCGCCACCGGGATCGGGCTGGGCCACAAGCAAACTGGCACGTGAGTCGGCCTGTAAATTCTGCGTATGCATGGCCATCGTGCTAACAAGCAAGATGGGTCGTCCGCGATCGTCTAACCCGTAGGGCATCACCGAGCCGAACGGAAATCCCTGCTGTTTGCGCGAAAGGGTCGAAAGGCTTCCGACGCGGCCCATGTGCAACAACGTGCGCGCACGCTCAGCGAATGACGGCTGCGGAACTGCCGGCTGGTCCGCTGCTGGTCCGGCACCGGCATGTTTTTTAATCGATGAGGACGACATCAATATCTCCTGCTAGGGTCTCAAGTGCCCATGTCTAACGAAGGAATGGGTTCCTGCTGATTCTTATGCTCAGCTTGCTTCGTCAGGCGGACCTGCCGCTCCTGCTAGATCCTGTGGCTTGACCTTCTCCACATTGAATTTAGTTGCGCGCTCTCGCATGGTCTTCAGCACATTTTCGAGCGGCGGTGGTTCATCTTTCATCCATCTCAGAGGATTGATGCGGGCAACAACGAATGATCGGAGGTAAGGGCTGACCAGCCCGCGCTCCTTCAGTTTCTTGACTGCTCCCGCAACCTTCTCCTCAAGATCGAGAACTAGGGTCGCATGCTTCTCGTGATCCTTGATAGTAGCGCGCAAAGGTTCGTCGGTAAACGACTCAAGTCGCCGGAGAATTGGGTGATAGACGCCACCGCCAAACCGGGGCACTCGCTCGTAGCAAACACCCAACGTCACCAAAGCCGCCTCTTCCAGATAAAAAACGAACTCCGATTCCGCTCGTTTAGAGTCTTCGTCGACCAAGCCACGATAGATGCGGATCACTTCCAGCGAGCGCTCTTTGAGGTTGTGTGCTTTCTCCGTGTTCAGTGCCAGGATCTGCCACGCGATCTCGCGGTCAGACATTACAAGAGCGCTGATCGACCTAGCGCCCAGCCGTCGCATCGCTTCGAGCCGATGTCGGCCATTAGGGGTCCAAAAGCCACCGTTCGGTGCGACCACCGCGATGATTGGATCGAGGAATCGGCCAGTTTTGTCAATGACATCCGCCAATCGTTTGTGATGCGTATCCGACAGATCACGCTGAAACGGCGTCGGCTCGACAGCATCGACAGGAAGAATCGCTAAAAACACCGGATGGCCGCCCAGAGGCTCCTTGTAAGAGCCCACGACACAGCCGCCGGATTTCTCGATTGTTTCTGCGATCTCAGTCGACCCGGATTGATCCAACCGACATTCGGTTGGTTGCAGACCCTTTGTGCCAGGCTTGGCTTTCCTAGGCCGCCGACGAGCTGGTGCGCGCTTGACCATGTAAGCAATCCCTATTCTAGGGGCGAAGTGCCCCCGAGATCTGGGTCACATATCGGATGTTCAACGGGGATTTTCGCCGACAGTTTACCTGAGCAGGTGAAGGAGTGTGGCGTACCCACCTGCACCCAGGGAAGAAATAGGATGGCACCGCGTCTCCCAGCTCGCTCCGAATTTTCCGCCTTAGGAGCGCCGAGTTCGTACGAACCAACCAAGCAGAAACGGGCCAACTGTGCAGCCTTAGTCTATAAAAATGCCTTCAAAAGGGCCTTTGAATGCGTCCTACCTCGCTAGAACGCCGGCAAAACCATGGTTTTTGATTCTTACTAAATAAAGTGCCTCTCTCGTCCTTTCCCCCACCCGGCCCCCAGAAATGCGCCAGAATGCTCGTCTGCACCGCTACGGGGCATTTGCTAGACCCCTAAAACCCTGTTTCTATTGTTGACGAAGCAAAAACTTGCAGATTCGAAAAGATTCCGCCCACGGAAGGAAGAGTCCAGATACTATCAGCACGAAAGCACAAAAAGCGCACAGACATCATCCACTTTTGTAGTTTTGATGCTTTTGTGCGAGTGATACTTTCGTTGACATCTTCGGAGCTTAATCGTAAGAGGACTTCGAATGCCAGCGCAGGGGATTATCAGTACCCAGGGACGTTCTGATCGGTTCTTAAAATTCTCTACCCTACTCTACTTTTCAGCGGCTCACAAGGCGAGCGTCTTGATCCGTTATGACTGGATCTGCGGCGTTCTGACCATGGAACTACTACAGTTTTACTACAGTCGCCAATTAACAAGGTCCTTCTTGCCATGCCAACACTAAAGACATCAAACGTGGGGCAAGGGCGAAGAGCAAAACCGCGAGAATAGTGATTGCGATCTGCAGCGGAAGGGGCCATTGCAGATAGCGACTCG
>Ga0306926_10008895_pt1 | contig 11022 bp, 6 predicted proteins | sample flu12Cox44000178_FD_203759 | JGI IMG/M metagenome (GOLD analysis project Ga0306926, IMG submission 203759) | Lab enrichment of tropical soil microbial communities from Luquillo Experimental Forest, Puerto Rico - flux8day.12C.oxic.44.000.178 (v2)... | ecosystem: Environmental > Terrestrial > Soil...
TCCTCGCCCGCCGCGCTGAGATTCAGACACGGCTCGATGCTGGATGGAAACCCGATTTCCTGGCCGAGACTAAGGCGATACGGGAGGGTGATTGGCGCGTCGCAGCCATCCCGAAGGACCTTCAAGACCGCCGCATCGAGATTACCGGACCGACCGACCGCAAAATGGTGATCAACGCGCTCAATTGCGGCGCCAACGTCTTCATGGCCGATTTCGAGGACGCCAATACGCCAACTTGGGACAATCTGATCGAGGGCCAAGCCAACCTCAAAGATGCGATCCGGCGAACGATCACCTATGACGACCCGCAGACGGGCCGGCACTATTCGCTGAATGGCAAACCGGCGGTGTTGTTCGTGCGCCCGCGCGGCTGGCATCTGCCCGAGGCGCACGTGGTCGTCGACGGCGAGCCAATGTCGGGTGCGCTCTTCGATTTCGCGCTATTTTTTGTTCACAATGCGAAGGAACTCGTCGCGCGAGGCACGGGCCCTTATTTCTACCTGCCGAAAATCGAGAGCCATCTCGAAGCGCGGCTATGGAACAACATCTTCCTGCACGCGCAGGCAAGGCTCGGGCTGCCCAAAGGCACGATCCGCGCCACCGTGCTGATCGAGACGATCCTCGCGGCGTTCGAAATGCACGAGATCCTTTACGAACTCCGCGACCATTCGGCCGGACTAAATTGCGGCCGCTGGGATTACATCTTCAGCTTCATCAAAAAATTCGCTGAAGACCCCAATTGTGTGTTGCCTGACCGCGGCCAGGTCACGATGACCACGCATTTCCTCCGAAGCTATAGCCTCATGCTGATCCAAACGTGTCATCGCCGCGAGATCCACGCGATGGGGGGATTGGCGGCCCAGATTCCGATCCGCGGCGACACTGCCGCAAACCAGGCGGCGATGGAGAAGGTGCGCGCCGACAAGCGGCGCGAGGCGGGCGACGGTCATGACGGTACCTGGGTCGCCCATCCGGGGCTCGTGCCGATCGCCAAGGAGATTTTCGATCGCGAAATGCCGCAGCCGAACCAGATCGCGCGGAAGCGGCAGGACATCCATGCTACCGCTCCGGACCTTCTCGCTGTCCCCGAGGGCACAATTACCGAGGCCGGCCTGAGGCAGAACATCAATGTCGGCATCGGCTACATCGAGGCCTGGCTGCGCGGCACTGGCTGTGTTCCGCTCTATAATTTGATGGAAGACGCCGCCACTGCGGAGATCAGCCGCGCGCAGCTGTGGCAATGGATCCGCCACAACGCCAAGCTCGATGACGGCCGTGGCGTCGATGTAGCGCTGTGCCGTAAGCTCCTCAAGGAAGAGCTCGCAAAAATGCGGACTTCAACCGAGAACGGAGGTCACGAGCAAGCGGCCGAGCTGTTTTTGACACTGATAGAGGATCGGGTGTTTCCTGAATTTCTGACCATGCCGGCCTACGACAGGATCGTAGCGGGAGGGGTATAGCGGCGCCCCTGATCTAGGCTGCTCATTCGCTGGAGCGGGGCGGCGTTCTATTCGACCGGCATTGACCCGGTAGATCTTGTCAAAGATGCTTGTATTGACCAGCGAAGAAGCGGGTTAAGGCGACAGCGGGCCTGTTCCTCGTGCCTGGTGTGCGCGTGCCAGGCGACTGATCGCGAAGGTTGCTGCGGATCTGCAGAAGGCTTCCAAATGACCATTCAGGCCTTGGTTTTCGACGCCTACGGCACGCTCTATGATGTGCAATCGGTTCTGGCCGAGGCCGAGGTCTTGTGCCCCGGTAAAGGCGATGTGATCACCCAGCTGTGGCGTTTGAAGCAGTTGGAGTACACTTGGCTGCGCACTCTGCTGCAGGAGTACCAAGATTTCTGGCTCGTGACTCGCGCCGCGCTCGACTTTGCCTTACGGGCGAGCGGGGTCGAGCCCGACGCGGCCGTTTGCGAGCCGCTGATGGAGAAATACCTCCACCTCGACCCGTATCCCGAGGCGCGCGAGGCGCTCGGCGCGCTCGCAGGATGCAAACTCGCGATCCTTTCGAACGGCAGCCCGAGAATGCTCCAAGAGCTCGTCAGAAATTCGGGGCTGGACCAATGGATCGACCCCGCGATCAGCATAGACAGCGTCCGGGCGTACAAACCGCACCCATCTTGTTACGCACTCGTCGAACCGGCGCTCGGGGTTCCAAAGGCGGAAGTGCTCTTCGTCTCGTCAAACGGCTTTGACGCCGCAGGCGCCAAGGCCTTCGGTTTCGAGGTTGCCTGGGTGCGCCGTAATGATCAGGCCGCCCCGGCCACGATGTTCGCCATGCTGCGTGCGCGCGTCGAAGAACTCGGCCATCTTCCCGATCATATAATCTCAGTATTGACCGACCTGCCCGGCCTTCTTTGATCGGACGCCCAGTCAAGGCAATCAGATCTCGACTTCGAGGCCGACCTCGACGACTTGCGAGGTAGGCACGCCAAAATAAGCGGCCGGCAGATTGGCGTTGAGGTGCATCGCCGCGAACAGCCTTTCGCGCCACACCGCCATGCCGGGAATCTCGCCGCTCGGAACAACCATTATCCTTCGCGAATAGAACGTAATCTTTTCCGGATCGACGCCGTGCAATGCGGGGTCACGACAGGCGAGCTTTAGCCCCGCCATTACATCGGGATGCTCCATAAAGCCGAAATGCAGCAGTACTCGGATCATGCCGGCGCCAACTGGGATCAGCTTGGCCCGTTGTTCGGGATCGACCCGCGGCGCATCGGTGGTGATGATCGACATCAGCAACGCGCGTTCGTGCAGCACACGGTTGTGGCGCAGGTGGTGGGTCAGAGCAAGCGGGATGCCAGTACTCGCCGCCGTAAAGATCGCCGCCGCTCCCGGCAGGCGGACGGGCCGGCTTTCGAGCACCCATGCTACAAACTCGTCCTCGCGCTGGCGCAATCGCGTCCGTTGCTGCTCGAGCAGCTGATACCCCGTTCGCCAAGTCATCATCAGAAATGCGACGGTGCCTGCCAGAAGCAGCGGAAACCAGCCGCCCTCGATGAGCTTGGTCGCGTTGGCGGCGACGAAAACCAGGTCGACGATTAGAAACAACCCATTGACCACTGAGACCAGGACCGGGTGATAACCCCACTGCAGAGCGACCAAAGCGGCCAGCACGGTGGTAATCGCCATCAGCATCGACACGGCGATGCCATAGGCGCCGCCGAGCGCGTCGGAGGAGCCGAACATGACTACGGCGCCGAGCGTTCCGGCTGCCAGAAGCCAGTTCACCATTGGCATATAGATTTGCCCTTTTGCCTGACTGGCCGTATGGAGGACCCGCAGGCGAGGCAGAAAACCCAGCTGAATCGCTTGCTGGGTCAGCGAATAGGCGCCGGAAATGATTGCTTGCGAGGCGATGATGGTGGCAGCGGTCGCGAACGCCACCATCGGATAATGAAGCCCTCCCGGGACGAGCAGGTAAAATGGGTTGACGATCGCGTCGGGATCGGAAAGCAGCAACGCGCCTTGGCCGAAGTAATTCAGCACTAGAGCCGGCAATACGATAGCAAACCAACCGAGCCGGATGGGGATCGGCCCGAAATGGCCCATATCGGCGCACATTGCCTCTCCTCCGGTGACGGCAAGAAAGACTGCACCGAGTACCGCGAAAGCAATGCCGGGCGGAGCGTGAGTCAAATAGATCAGTGCGCGGTGAGGACTGACCGCCTCCAGGATGGCCGGAGCCGCAACAATCCCTCGGATACCGAGAGCGGCGATGACGAAAAACCACAGCAGCATCAAGGGCCCGAAGATGTTACCGATGAACGCGGTGCCTTTGCGTTGAACGAGGAACAACCCCACCAGGATTATAATGCTGAGCGGAACGACAGCCGGAGCCAGCCCGGGCGCGTCGACCTTCAGTCCTTCGACCGCGCTCAGCACCGAAATCGCGGGCGTGATCACGCCGTCGCCGTAAAGCAGCGCCGCACCGACCAGACCAATGAATAGGAGGGAGGCGCGCCAGCTGCCCGGCGCCGCTCGCCTGACGTCGAGCAGCGCGAGCAAGGCCATGATGCCGCCTTCACCGTGATTGTCGGCGCGCATTATCAAGATCGCGTATTTGAGCGAGATGACGAGGATCAACGTCCACAGGATCAGTGATGCGACGCCGAGGATGGTGTCGGGCGACAGCATTCCGCCGGCCTGGGCGGCTTGCTTGAAGGCATAGAGTGGACTCGTGCCGATGTCACCAAACACGATCCCGAGCGCGACGAGCGCGGCGGCGGCGTGCATCGGCCGCCTATCGCGGTGGGGCATGGCCGCCGATTGCAGCGTGGTCTCCATTTCGTCGGTCCTCCCGATGCCCGGCCGGTTGCGGGGCGGCGGCGCGCCTTATCGGAACCTGCCGGCAGAAAAGGGCCTGATATCGATCGAGGGTGGTCGGCCGGTAACGAGGTCGGCGACGATCTTGCCGGTCATCGGCGCCGATGTCATCCCGACATGCCCGTGACCAAAGGCATAGATCACATCGGGCGTCGCGCTTGAAGGCCCGAGAACCGGCAGCGAGTCGGGCAGGCTCGGCCGATGGCCCATCCACACCGAGATCTTCTCCTCCCGATAGGAGGCGGCGAGGGCGGGCAGCATTTTGCGTCCCTGATCGAGCAAAATATGCGCCCGCCGCCAGTCAGGGGGCGCGCTCAGACCAGCGAGTTCGACCGTACCAGCAAAGCGCAGTCCGGTATCCATTGGCGTCGCGACGAATTTTCCGTCGGCGTCGGCGGTTGGAATACGCGGCATCGCCTCGGGCTCGCGTATCATCAGATGATACCCCCGCTCCGTCTCTAGTGGCGCCTTGTCGCCGAGCGCTGCTGCGAGAGATTTCGAATAGGCTCCGGCGCAGACGATCGCAATACCGGCGGGAAGCTCGCCGATGTCGGTTTCGATCGCGGCGAGCCGGGCGTCTTCGAGACGGAAGCCATACGCCTGCGCCCGCACCAGCTCGCCGCCGGAGCGGACGAAGTGTTCGACTAGACGCTTGACCAATTCGAGCGGGTTAGAGGTGTGCCCGTTCTCCCGCACCAGCACCCCACGGACATAGTCGCGCGACAGGGCAGGCTCCAGTTGGCGGAGCTCGTCGGCGTCGAATTCGTCGATCTCGACCCCGTTTTCGCGTCGGAGGTCCCAGGCAAACCGATCTTTCTCGCGACTTTCGGCGGAACGATAGACATAAAGGTGCCCGAGGCGGTGGACGAGGTGCTCGGCACCTGCCGCGCTGACCAGCGGCTTCAGTGCTTCAAGGGTCGGCCCGACGAGCGGGCGCAAGGCGCGGGCGGCCGCCCGCGCCTTTTCCGGTGTGCCGGCGCGCGCGAACCGCCACAGCCATGGCGCGATCGCTGGGAGGTACCTCCAGCGCAGCGCCAACGGGGCGAGCGGGTCCGAGAGCCAGCGCGGGACGTTCCACATGACACCGGGCATTGCGACGGGCGTTACGGAGGAGCCGTTGAAGCATCCAGCATTGCCAAAGGAAGCGCCGCGGCCGGGCTCACCGCTGTCGATCAGGAAAACGCTGTGGCCATCGCGCTGTAGCCAACTGGCCGCGCACACCCCGACTATGCCGGCCCCGATCACGCCGACCCTCCTAGCCCCGATCGCCGGCATCGCTTGTCTCCTCCACAACCCACCGCGATCTTAGATGTCGCCGGCTGCCAAAGGGAATGCCCGCCGTTGCGGCCGTCCTCGCCTTCGGCTATTCGAATGATGCGGAGAGGTGCCGGAGCGGTCGAACGGGGCGGTCTCGAAAACCGTTGTCCCTCTTGCGGGGGACCGAGGGTTCGAATCCCTCCCTCTCCGCCATGTTATTCAATGCAAAAGGGCTGTTTCTACCGCCACCGCCAATGGTCGCGCAGCTGGACGACGATGGACGGTGAGATGGAGAGGGTGCGGCAGTTGGCTTTCATCTTCGGACCCTTGAAGGCCGGTCCCGTGTTCGTATGTTCCAACGATCGCTGGATGCGGATTTTGCCGCTGTCGAGGTTGATGTCGCCGCCCCGGCGTCGTGCGGCGATCTCCCTGCGGCGGCATACCGATCACTGCAATAGGAGAGACGTCGGGGGCGCAGCGCGTCGAGTACCGCCTTGATCTGGTCTGGGGCAGGGGCATTCAGCGCGGGCCGGCAAAGAGGTCGCGAAGCCACTCGCAAGCTTCGTTCATCGCGGCGTCCGCCTTATCGACAATGCCGACCCAGAACATGAAGCCGTGATTGACACCGTCATAGCGCGATAGCGCCGTCGGGACGCCGGCTGTTCTTAGCTTCTTGGCATAGATCTCGCCCTCGTCGCGCAGCGGGTCATATTCGGCGGTGATAACGAGCGCGGGCGGCAAGCTGGAGAGATCCGGCGCGAGCAGCGGCGAGGCGTGTGAATTCGTCCCTTCCGACGGGTCGCGCAGATAATGGGCCCAGAACCACTTCATCGTATCGCGGGTTAGGCCGTACCCCTCGGCATTCTCCTCGTATGAGGGAGTGCCGGGCGTGTGGTAATCCGTCACCGGATAGAGGAGCAGCTGACCACACAAACCCGGCCCGCCTTCGTCGCGTATCCGGATGGCCGTTACCGCCGCCATGTTGCCGCCGGCGCTGTCGCCCCCCACTACGATGCGGGAAGGGTCTCCACCGAGCTGGCCGGCGTGCAGCGCTACCCATCGTGTCGCGTGCAGGCAATCTTCCAGTCCGGCCGGAAATTTGTGCTCCGGCGCGAGCCGATAATCGACCGAAGCAACGACACAGCCAGCGCCGGCACACAGATTTCGGCACATGCCGTCATGCGTATCCAGGCTGCACAGCACGAACCCACTGCCATGAAAGAAAACGAGTAGTGGGAATGGGCCCGCGCCGTGGGGCGTGTAGATGCGGATGCGCAACTGATCGCTCGGCCCGTCGATCGTCTGCTCGCGCACCCCCGCAATGCCGGCCGGCGGCGCCATCAGCGCGATGCGCGCCTCGTACTGCGCGCGTGCCACATCGACGGGCAGGGTATGCGTGGCCGGGACGCCGGTGCCCCGGTCGAGAAGCACCTGGATTTGCGGGTCGACTGGCATTACCAAGCCCCAATCCGCCGTTACTGCGCTGCGTTCGCCAATGGTGCCGCACGGGCCGGCAGAAAGCGATCGAGCACCTGCCCGGGACCTTTGTCGAGCCGGACGTAGTCCTCGCCGTCAAACACCCGGACACCGTTGACGAACACGCCGTGCACGCCGATAGGATCGCGCAGCGTGCGCGCGCCGCCGCCGGGCAGGTCGTTGATCCGCCGCGGCGGCGAGATGCCGACCGTCGCAGGATCGAACAACAGCAGATCGGCATGCGCGCCGATTTCGATCCGACCGCGATCCCGGATGCCGTAAAGGCCGGCCTGATGGCTTGTCAGGCGACGCGCGCCTTCCGGGAGGTCGAAGGCGCCGCGCTCGCGCACCCAATGGCCGAGAAAGTAAAGCCCGAACCCGGCATCGCAGAGATACATCAGATGCGCGCCCGCATCTGACAGCGCGACCACTCCTGCCTTGTGCTTGATCAGCGGCTCGACCCCGTCATCGACGGCGTTGAAGAACCAGCCGATCAATCCTGTATCGAGGTTCTCCTCCAGGCCAAGATCGAGCAACACGTCAAGCGGCTCACGACCTCCTTCGCGCGCAATATCGGCGATCGTGCGGTCGGCGAGCCCAGCATTTTCCGGCTTCACCGGAGCGGCGACGATGACGCGCTCCCAGTTGCCCTGGAAGACGGTGCCCGGCTTTGGATTGCACAGGTCGGAGCGGAACCGCTCGCGGAAGCTCGGGTCGCGGAACACCGCTTTGAGTTGCTCGCGATCATACGCCTTGACCAGGTCGAACGCCGGATGGCTGTAGAACGGATAGGCGCTCGCCAAGGTGAAGTCGAACGACAGCGGCTGGCAGGTAATCTGGATGTAGAGTTCGTTGCCGCGCGCTTGCGCTGCGGCACAAGCGTCGAACGTGTTCAGCGCGCGCTCCGGATACTGTTCATTGTAGAGCGCGACGGCGGTGCTCATGAAGATGCGGCGCCCGTGCCGGGCGGCGATCTCCTCCATCGCGTCCGGCATGATCGGACCGGAAGAAATCTCGACAACGCCGTGCCCAGGGCCGCCCATAGCCCCGACGAGCGCGTCAAATTCCGATATGTCGCTGATTGTCGAGGGCATCGGCACGCCGCCCCAGCCCGAGTGGTTCAGCGAATACGAAGCGCCGAGCCCGACCGCGCCCTGATCCATCGCCTCGCCAACAAGTCGCTTCATTTCAGCGAGTTCGGCCGTTGTCGGCTGTTTGCGCATGGAGGCCTCATTGCCCATCACCGCGGTGCGCACAGCCGAATGACCGACCAGCACGCCGACGTTCATGTATGGCCGACGCTCGCGCAGCATCGTCATGTATTGGGCGAAGGACTGGAACCGCCAGTCAATGCCGGCGCGCAAGGCGTCGAGGTCCATCCCTTCGACCACGGCAAGGTTGCGCATGATCAGGTCGCGCACATGTGGCGGCGATGGCACGATCCCGAAACCGCAATTGCCCATGACCGCGGTCGTGACCCCGAGCGAGGGCGACGGAGATAGCGTCGGGTCCCAGGTGACTTGGGCATCATAGTGCGTGTGCAGGTCAATGATGCCCGGCATCAGCGTGAGCCCGCCGGCATCGACGATCTCGGGCGCGTCCTTGCCGATCTCGCCGATCGCGGCGATGCAACCGTCCCGGACGGCGACATCCGCGCGGATTGGGTCATGCCCGAGCCCATCAACCACAGTGGCGCCGCGGATCACCAGGTCATACATCGGCAGCTCCTTTGGTCCTTTCGTCTTCTATAGAAGACATATGATTTGTATTGATCCGACCGGAGGCGTGGAGTATCATAGTGCTCTCAATGCGTCAATCCGCGTGATCAGACGAGCGATGGATCAACCGCAGTCAGGGGGTTCAATACCCGGCTCCCTCCAAGCAAAGGGGGGCGAAACCGAGCCGAACGGCGCGATCCGGGATGGCGTCATCGTCGGCGATTTTGGCCGCGGCTATCCAGGCAAACCCGTGGGCGCGGTTGTTGCGGCGGCAAAGGTGCTGCGCATTTTGCACGAGTCGGAGCGCCCGCTGAACGCGAGCGAGGTGGCGCGGACCGCGGGGCTCCATCGCGGCACCGCCTACAACATCCTGCGCACGCTGCAAGCCGAGGGCTTCGTTGGCTACGACGAGGCGACGCGCAGTTATTCGGTCAGCCTTCACATTCTCGAACTCGCCTATGGCGTTTTGCGTCGCAGCGGGCTGATGGATCTGGCGCGGCCGCTAATGCACGCGATCTCTGATGCGCACGGCGTGTCGGTGTATTTGTCGAAGGTGCTGGGCCCTTCGTCTCTGCTGCTGTTGGACTGGGTCGGTGTCGCGTTCCGCACCGACCTTTACGTCACCGTTGGGCGCCCGTCCCCCGTCCCTGCGGGGGCATCAGGCGTCATCATGGCCGCTTTCGGGAGCAGCAGCGAGCCAGAGCTCGAAGCGCTGTTCTCGAAAGTCGCGTGGTACCGGAAGCCGTCTTTCGCCGAGTTCCTGGCCCGCGTCAAGGAAGCGAAGAAATACGGTTTCGCGGTCGATCGCGGCGCCATGTTTCAGGGAATTACGTTGGTCTCCGTGCCGGTTCTGTCGCCGTCGTGGGAGCTGCTGCTGATCCTGACCGCGGCGGGACATTCGCATGATCTGGACGCTGGGGCGCAGGATGCGCTGAGCCGTGCGATGCAGTCGGCGGCGGCGCGACTTTCGGAGAGCGCGCGATTGTTGCGTCTTGGATGATTTGGTCGATGTCGGATGAGGGAAGACAGCATGGACGGATTGCCAGCGGTTCCCGACGGAACTTTCACACAGACGGGTTTGGATTTCGACGCGATCGTCATCGGCGCCGGCGTTTCCGGCCTGTACCAGCTCTACAAGCTGCGCGAGCTCGGCCTCAAGGTCCGAGTGATTGAAGCCGGCACCGGCGTCGGCGGGACTTGGTATTGGAACCGCTACCCGGGCGCGCGCTTCGATTCCGAGAGCTGGACCTATGGCTACTCCTTTTCACAGGAGCTGCTGGAGGAATGGGACTGGGAAGAGCATTTCGCCGGCCAACCCGAGACCGAGCGTTATTTGAATTACGTCGCCGATAAGTTCGATCTGCGGCGCGACATCCAGTTCCGGAGCCGCGTCACCGCCGCCCACTACCAGGAGGGAACGCGCGGCTGGGATATCATACTGGAGGACGGTCGGCGCTATACCACTCGGTTCCTGATCACTGCAGTTGGTGTGCTCTCGGCAGCGACGATGCCGCGCATCCCTGGCGTCGAGACGTTCAAAGGCCAGTCCTGCCACACTCACTACTGGCCGAAGGAACCGGTTCGCTTCGAAGGCAAACGCGTCGCGGTGATCGGTACCGGGGCGACCGGCGTGCAAACCATCACGGAAGTGGCCAAGACCGTCGGCCATCTGACCGTATTTCAGCGCACCCCCCAGTGGTGCGCGCCCCTGCACAACGCCAAGATCGGCAAGGCGGAGATGAGCCGAATCCGGCCCAATTATCCCGAAATCTTCGCCCGCTGTCAGGAGACCTACGGCTGCTTCATCCATGCGACCGACCCGCGCGCCACAGATGAGGTGACTGAAGAGGAACGCGACGCTTTCTGGGAGAAGCTCTACGCCGAGCCCGGCTTTGGCATCTGGATGGGCAATTTCCGCGATATCCTCGTTGACCGCAAGGCCAATGCGCTGATCTCGGATTTTGTCGCGCGCAAGATCCGCCAGCGCGTCAAGGATCCGGCCGTCGCCGAAAAGCTGATCCCGAAAAACCACGGCTTCGGCACCCGCCGTGTGCCGCTCGAGAGCGGCTATTACGAGGTCTACAACCAGCCCAACGTCAAACTGGTCGACATCAACGAGAACCCGATCGAGCGGATCACGCCGAACGGCATCCAGACCAGCGACCGCGAATACGAGTTCGACATCATCATCTACGCGACCGGTTTCGACGCGATCACCGGCGCCTTTGACCGCATCGACA
>Ga0306926_10008896_pt1 | contig 11021 bp, 10 predicted proteins | sample flu12Cox44000178_FD_203759 | JGI IMG/M metagenome (GOLD analysis project Ga0306926, IMG submission 203759) | Lab enrichment of tropical soil microbial communities from Luquillo Experimental Forest, Puerto Rico - flux8day.12C.oxic.44.000.178 (v2)... | ecosystem: Environmental > Terrestrial >...
CATCCCGTAGTGTTGTAGTAAAGTTCTCCACTCACACCATTGCGGTAGCTCATCCACTCCATCGCTCGATTGGCTACCGACACACCGTCAATGTTGTAGTTAGGCCACGTGGCTTGCGCCCCGCCTATGGTTCCGTTGGAACAAGTCCCGGACGATGAGCAGCTTTGATAACTCCACAAAAGCCGCTTCGGTCCAGCGCTTCCCGCAAGCCATGCGTTATAAGCCGATCGCTGCAACGAACCGCCCTGCGGATCAAGGTCATTGATAATTGGCACCATGATGTCGATGCCGTTCAAAACACCATTTGCCGTGGCGTTTTGGATATTTGCCGTAACCAGGGACGGCATCGGAGGGTTCGTGGCGTGCAGCGTCGCCGCTTTCGGATTAATAGCCGACCACTGGCAACCTGCCGGAGGCTCGTCACAGTTGTAATCAAATAAGGTGTTCGGTAGCCAGTTCTTGCTCTGAAATTCAGTCATCCAGTTTTGGAGGTAGGACAGAGAACCGGGCGCGTAAACCACGGTGGTTAGTTTCGCGCCTGGAAGGATCGTCTGGCCCGTGCCGCTCAGAAGCGGACCAAAATAAGTCTCCAGACCTGTAAAACTGGTGGTGTACGGCGGATAAATAGGGTTCGCTGCGGAAATGCGATGGTCCAGCATCGTTGTGGTGTAGTCCACCATAATCATCGTGATCGCCTGGTCCGGACTATTGCCACTTCCCGGGTATGCGCCGCAAGTAGAGTAGCCCCCATAGGCTTGAATGCACATATCAGCCCAGCCCGTCCCGGTAAACGACGTAAGGGAGGCCGTCGAAGGCATAAACCCGCCGCTGGGCCACTGCCACACAGCGATGACGATTGGCAAGTTCGCCAGAACCGTGGCGCCGCTCTTCACTGTGATCGAACCGAGATAGTAGCCAGACGGCGCCTTGGTTGGAATATGTACGTCAACCCAGGCACTCTGATTTTGGTTCGGTGCTACGTTGACCGGCCAAGCATTAGTGGTCTGCCCGTGATAGGGGTCAACGGTGGGAATAAGCGCATCAGGGTAGTAACCCAGAGCGTTATAGTACGTCGAGGCTACAGACGTAACGCGAGTGCTGACGTTTATATACGCCTCGCGATATACAATGACGTTTGTGGATGCTGCGGAGATCGTAGTGGCTGTCTTCGAATTGACGAAGTCGCTCGAGCTTATGACCAGGTTGGGAATGCCCCCGGCCGGTGCTCGCACGTGTACCTGAAAGTCCACAAACTCATTCTGCGTACCATAAAACGTTCCCCAATGGACCGAACCGGGCGAACCAGCATCTTGCCGTACCTTCTGCATCGTATCCGTAACCCAGATGTTGCTTGGATAGTCTGCTGGGTTGGTGTCGATTGCCGGCATGTTGGATGAACTCAACGGATCGCTTTGCGCGTTTGCGCCGGCAGCGATTGCCTGGGACAGAACCAAGCCGAGCACGAACAGCCTAGGAACCGGCGAATGCCATGCAAGGACGCGAGTCCTACCAATGCGTGTCTTCATGTTTGCCTTCCAGGCCAGGAGTAGCGATGCGCACTTTGGCCCACTGCTTGGCGCAACGATCCCTGTGGTCGTACCAACTCGCAGGGCCACCGTGGGCAATCTAGCAGTGCTTTGGTGCGCTTCATACTGGTCGGTCGTCCAGTTTTCGGGTAGATCGGAGTCTATAACTGGACATGGCCAGCGGTACAGGATTTGAGACCGACGGGTCCGGCGTCACCCGGTCGAAGCTTTCCTCCTTTTAACAATCACACGAAAAGGGATTTGTCGCCCTGACCGAGAGGCGCGAATCCGCCTCACCAATTCGGCAAGCAACCGCGCTGTCGGGCTTACTGAAACTCCTGATCGGAATGGCTACCTTCCAGGCCTCTTCCATTTGGGCCAAGAGAGCCAGCGCCATGATGCAGGTGATTCCCGCAAAGTAATTGTCTTCGTTTTCCGGTAGTTCTGTGCGCCCAACGACTGGCAATGACTGCGCGAATGGTCCTGAGATCGTCGTCGCCTCTACCTCCCTTAAGCTGGTCTGCCTCGGGCGGGCCCAGTCGCACAATTTTGCCTCGCCTCCGACTTCATTCCGCAGCTCTCATCAAGTGACCAAGATATCCAAGCTTCTTCATCTCAAACTGACTCTCGACTTAGCCTAGGCCCGAATGTCGGCCCTTTTAAGGGACGACGATAGAGATTTCAGTAGAGTTCGCGCTCTCATGTCCCCTGCCATCGGCCGCCCGGACAAGATAATGATAAGTCATACCGCTCTCCACTTCAGCGTCTACACATCTACACTCAGATAGGAGAGACTTATTGATTTTCTGAAAGTTGTTTTTGTTGCCTGTACTTCGTAGACGTTATAGCCAGTGACCCCGACGCGACTAGGCTTCCAATTGAGAGTTACTGCATGCTCTCTCGCTGGCGGATTCCCCTGCATGGCAAACAGCTCGCTTACAGGATGCGCACGCCGCAAGCCGTTCACTTTGGCCGACCGTGGATTCAGGATTAAAACACCAAGAACTACCCAACACGCAATTCGCATTTTGTTTGATCGTCCGCTGTTTCGTTCAAGAAATGGCTAAACGACTCTGTTCCCCATGTCCGCTCGTCAAGAAGCTGAAGCAAAAATCCGCCGCCAAAGGCCGCGAACTCGTTCCGATTGTATTCGCCAGGCCTGTGCCAAGCGCAGAGCTCTTTCGGCCGCTCCATGGACCATAGGGTTTGTGGGCTTTCTTTGGAAGCCCTTTATCACCTGGTTCTTGTCGCCAAACCCTAAAATCCGTCTGTCTTCCTCGCCTAAGCCGCCTAGAAATGCTGCGTTCAACAGCAGCGGATGATAGCGATTGTATCGTACGTCTTCGGCTTGCAGGGGCACGCGGGGATCATGATAGTCGTAGAAAACCGCCTGGCGCGGTTCGAGAATCGGCGTGGATTGCCGATGAATTCCGGTGGTGTCAAACATCACCGCGGTGCCTGCAGGAGCCAGCACTTCCACAATCCGATCTTTCGGATAACCCGCCACTTCGCTGTTTTTATAGCTGCGTGGATGGGCCTGTCGGTGAGTCCCCTTGATATAGTTGAAGGCGCCGCTCTTCACGTCGGTCAAATAGATCGCCAGTTTGACCTCCCGGTGGATTGGCGCGCTTTCCTGCAAGTACCACGAATCTGCGTGCCAGCCATGAAAATCGCGCTGCGTCGGAACCGATTTCCATCCCTTAGCTTCGGCCAGCACGAACTGCGAACCCAGATAGAGATGCAAAACACCCTTAACAATCGGGTGTAACGCCAGATCAACAAAGCCTTGATCGAGCAGCAGCACATGTTCAACCATGTGCCGATAACCGTCCGTGATCTCGTACCCGTCGGCGTTGTTAAAGCGCACACGTTCGAGCCGAGCCGAGAAGCTGAGCTGCATCGAGGCCAGCTGCTCACTCGTCAGCAGCTCAGGCAATGTTGCGATTCCGTCCGTATCCAACGTTCTCGCGATCGACTCGATGGCTTGCAATTCCACAAACGAGGTCATAGTTCTTGAGATAGCGGTCAAGGCAGGCCTCCTGAGAGTATTGTTCCCTGACGAACGTAACGCCACGGTTTCCAAGTTTTCGGCACAGGTCCGGTGATTCCATCAGTCCGCGCAGTGCCGCAGCGACCTGCTCATCACTGCCGGGCGCAACTAGGAAACCAGTCCTGCCATCGGCTACCAATTCGGCGATTCCTCCGGTTCGGCTGGCAATCACCGGCAAGCCACAGGCCATCGCTTCCAGGTTCACGAAGCCCATGGCTTCTTTCCAGATCGAAGGACAGACCAGACAGTCCGCACCCTGTAGGTAAGGGGATACGTCGATTTGTTGTCCGACAAAAAGCGTTCTGGTGTGCAGCCCGAGTTCATCTGCCAGCGTGCGTAGTCTGTCGACGTCGGGCCCAGCGCCGACAATCCACAGTTGCGCTGAGTCTGATGCAGCCGCGATCGCCTTCAAGGCGACGTCTACCCCTTTCCACACAATCAAGTGGGCCACTACGAGCGCGACAAACTGATTCCCCGCCCCAAGCCGAGACCGGATTTCCGCACGCGCGCTGGAGTCCGCGCGAAATCGGGCAGTGTTAATAAACAGCCGGCAACGAGTGACTTCTCTTCCAGAGCTTCTCTGAAGAGCTTCGCAGCTGGAATCACTAATACCAAACAATGCTTGGTATTGCCTGAACGCGAGGCGCTTCAAAAGCCTACGCATACTGCCGGAGCGAGGGGCTTCCGGCAGCGCAGAACGGTGTTCGGTGTAAACGAGGCGCACCCTTGGCCGCATTATGCGAAGAAACGTGACATAAGGGTTCAGCGGCGCATAGAAGCTGAAATCAACTAGGTCCATCGAGTGGCTATCGATTAAATGCAGCAGCCGCTTGGCAAGGCCCCATTTCCAACTGCGCAAATCCAAAAACTCTTCGAATGGAACATCTGAGGCCGTCAATTGCGCTCGTAGAGTGCCGATAACAGGGCCAGAGAAAACGGCGACCAACAGCCCCCCTCGAGCCTTGCTACGGGTGGCTAAGGCGAGGATGCACTCTTCCAGTGAACCGAACTTGTGGCTGGGGTCTAGCTGAGTAATGAAGAGTACACGCGCCGCACCAAACACGCATCCCATAGTCTAGCCTCCGGCGCGCGACGAAACGCCTGCGATTCGTGGCCTGACCGCGTCTGGGGGCATAAAACGCTGCGCTATTATAATGAGGGACGGTGGGTTCGGACAAGCACGACAACTGCCCGATCCAGAATCGGCAACTCGGCCGAACTGCCTTTTGGTGCGCATCGGGCGCGCCCTAACCTCAGCTTATACTCGACAAACCTGAAAACACGTGCTCCAGACTCTGCCGAAGTGCCGCGGGGCCGTAATGCTCGAGAACTACCGCCCGAGCCGCTACAGACATTGCTTTGGCCCGAACGGGATTATGCAGTAGCTCCGCAATGGCTTCGGCGAATTCCATCGGGTCATCACAAAGCACAATTTCCTTACCAGGCTTGAGTTCTAAGCCTTCGGCACCGATCCGAGTGGACACAATCGGCTTGCCGCCCGCGCACGCTTCCAGAATCTTGATTCGTGTTCCGCCTCCAACGCGTAAGGGAACAATGACAACGCTTGCCATGGCTAGGTACGGCCCCATATCGGGCACAGTACCGGTGAAGTGAACCCCGGAATCAGATTTGAACCGTTCGACAAACCTGGGTGGGGGATTGCGGCCGGCGGCGATCAATCGAACCTCCGGATATTGTGTACGCACGCGGGGGAGGATGTCGCGAACAAAGTACTCGACCGCGTCGCGATTCGGATACCAATCCATTCCGCCCTGGAACAAGAGTACCGGCCTCGACGATTCGGATGGCTCCTCTGTAGGGCGGACAAGTTCTGTATCGATCACATTTGGCACCACGAAACCACGGATGCCGGGATAGAGCGACCGCAAGATTTCGAGGTCAAGTTGCGAGCAGGCCAGCACGACTGACGACTGAACACAGCAGCGACGCTCTCCCGACCGCAACAACAGCGACTCAAGCACCGCGTAAAGTTTTTTCGCGGGATTCGTCTCAACTTGTGCGTACCGGCGAAGGATAATGTGTTCCACATTGTGGCAATTCAATGCAATCGGAACTTTGTTCTCCGGAATGTTGGTCATCGCAAATATTCCGTCAGAGACCAGCAAATCGTACTGTCTCTCCGCCAGCATCCGCTGAATCCTCTCGCGCATGGCACCACACTTGAAGCGCTCTAGGGAAAAACATTTAAGCCCCAACAGCGCGACCAGCCTCGATAAATAGTTGCCATCCGCCGTCATGTTGACCACTTCTTTTTCCACCAGATCCATGGAATGAAAGCGTGCCCTGAAGGAGTCCAGATTGTTCGGCAGCTCTCTTGGCGCAAAAGAAACGAAACTCAGTTCGTGCCCCATGGACTGCAATGCCTGAATGATAGAAAGACTACGGATGCCTTGACCGCTGTTAGCCGGCATGGGCAAATTAGTCCCAACAAAAAGTATCTTCATCAGCTAGCGGCTTCGTTTGCGACTATTTCTCTGAATAGAGACTCATAACGGTCGATGATGTGCTCCGTCGAGTAGTTTTCAAGGATGCGCTGTCGAGCCATTTCACCCATCTGCTTTCGCAAGGAGACATCCTCAAGCAGTGCAGTAATCGCTGCCGCGACTTTTTCCTTGTCGCCGACCGGCGTCAACACTCCGTGCACGCCATCCTCGATTAACTGACGGTTCGCTGGAATATCGCTCACTACGCTCGGAACGGCTGTAGACATGGCCTCGGCAAGGGCGCACGAGAATCCCTCCGCAGGCGATACCAGAGCAAATACTTGAGCAATCTTCAGCCATTGGCTGACTTCATGCGGATGCACGCGACCCGCAAATAGGACTCTCTTGTCGGCAAGGCCGAATTGCCTGGCCTTAAGGGCGAGGGTATCGCGCATCCCGCCGTCGCCAACCAAAACCAGCAGAGCTCGCTTATTGTGCCGCGCCAGCAAAAAGAATGCCTCCAGCAGCGTACACAGCCCCTTTTCAGGCGCGAGTCGGCCCGCGTACATCACCACTTGCGCGTCCTTCGGAATGCCAAATCCACACCGTAGTCGCCGCTCTTCCTCGGGCTTCGCCGGTGCAAACTCTTTCGTATCGACGGGATTTGGCATCCATCCTAACTTCCGCGGAAGTAAGCCGTGATTAACCGCTTCTTGGTGCATTCCCTCGTTCAGAACCAAGATCTTCGAGGCCCATCGGTTTAGCCACGCCAGTTCTTGCCGGCCAATCCTTGACTTGTAGACCCGAGGAATTTCACCGCTACCCGCGATTTTCATAATGATGGGCTTTTTGAGCATTCGGGCAACCGGAAGACCGGCTGCCAGATGCAGACCCTGCATCAGGAAATAGACGAATTGATAGTTCCGTCGTTCCGCGATCAGCATAGCGGCAACCCGAAGTGCGAACACGATATTTTGCAGTGTTCCTTGCCAACGCTCCGCATAAATTCTTACAGGTACCCCGTCGGGATCGACCCAATTCCGCGTGTTTGGCATGGGAGGGCCACCGGCGCAAACGACAGTCACCCGGTGGCCGCGCCGGATCAGGGCTGTGCAAACTCGCTGTGCTTCGATTTCTGAGCCGCCGATGACCGGTGGATAACTTTGACACACCAGTAGGAAAGTAAAGGCGCGCCGCATGTTGTCCCCGGGGTTCCTCACCTGGCGCGCCGCATCACTTCGCAAAAGACGCTCGTGAGCGCCCGAAAATAATTTTCGGGTGTATTCCTCTCAAGGACCATGCGGCCCGCTTCAATGAGGCGGGTGCGCAGGTGGCGGTCTCTCAACAGGTCTCGAAGCGCCTGGGCCAGGCCTTCCGTATCCCCCTTGTTAATCAACAAAGCTGCACCCCCTGAGGTCATTTCAGGCACTCCTCCGACGGAGGTAGCTACGACGGGAAGGCCTGCTGCCATTGCTTCGAGGATCACGTTCGGTGTTCCCTCGCTATGGGAAGGCAGCACAAAGATATCTGCTAGACCGTAGTACGGCCGGACCTCGTCTTGCTGTCCTTCGAGATGAACCCTGTCGACCAATCGAAGGTCCCGAGCCAGCTGATGGAGGCGTGGTCTCTCCGGGCCTTCACCGACGACGATCAGCCGCAGCGGGCCGGAGTGGGTATTGCAGAGTTTGCGGAACGCATGAAGCAGATCCGCTTGACCCTTCTCGCGCGACAATCGGCCGACCGCTAAAAGAACGGTTGTCTCTTCGGATAAACCCAGTCGTCGCCTTAATGACGTTACCAGCTCCCCAGAGGTCGGTTCGAAACGACGCGTCGGCATGCCCTGCACTCGTATCTTTTCCCTTCCGACTCCTCGTTTCGCGAGTTGCCGAGCGAAAGGCCGGCAAACAGTAAGGACGCAGTCCGCCGCAGGGAGTGACCAGCGGTCCAGCTGATTATAAAGAAGCATCTTTGTATCCGTCGTGGTGTAACCGTGATGATAGGCCACCCATGGAGTAGTACGAACGAGCCCGGCGCACCGCACCAGAAAATGAGACTTGACGCTATTGGTCCAGATCAGATCGGGACGAAGCTCCCCGGCAATCGCCGTGAGTTGAGACACAATCTTCCAATCGAAAGCCCGCCGCTCCGAAATCGTGTTGTGAGATAGATGCATCGCATTTATTTCCCGTGCCAGTGGCGTATCCCGAGGCTCATCTCCTCGCCGAAAGGTGGCGATCGTAACCTCGAAGACTGGACCCTCAGACCTTTGCACCATGGCTTCGCGGCAAAATTCGAGAACGCCCCTCGCCGATCCCGTTAAAGATTTGGCCTCAAGCAATGCCAGAACTCGCAGGCGATGGGACTGCTTCATATTGTCCGGATATTGCTCGCAGTACCGCTGACTAGTACACGAAAGCTCGAACCACACCATACCATGTTATGGGCGATTTAGAAGGTAGCGGGTGCGCTCTTCTCGGCGCCATTAGCGGCACGCAATGCTTGGCATAATGGAGCCGGGCGTCTACACTCTTTTTCTGTTTCGGGCCAGGAACACCGAATGCACCAGCAAAAGTCGGTCGAGTCGTTGGAAAGTTCAATGGCGCAAGCCGTGGCCTGGAACGCTGCAGCCAGATGGGCGACGCAGATTGTAAGCTGGTTTGGCACGATGCTGGTTGCTCGACTCTTGACGCCGTACGACTATGGCATCGTTGGAATGGCTGCGGTTTATCTGGTGTTTGCGATTCTCATCACTCAGGCCGGAATCGGCGACGCGATTATCGCATTTCGCAATTTGACTCCTCGGCAGGTGGCCCAGCTCAACAGCATCTCCTTATTTGCAGGTCTCGCTCTGGTTGGGTTGTCCTGCGCGCTCGCGTCCCCGTTGGCGAGTTTCTTTTCCGCTCCGCCGCTCCGTGCCGTGATCATGGTTTCTTCAACAGTCTGCCTGCTGAATGCCTTCCAGGAAGTGCCAAAAGCATTGCTACAACGCGAGATGCGCTTCAAGCTCCTCGCTGTTTCCGAGAGCATCCGTTCAGGAGCTCAGATTATCGTTACGCTCCTGCTTGCGGCGCTCAAGTTCCGGTATTGGAGCCTGGTCGTTGGCAACGTGTTTGCAAGCGCGGTCCAGTCGCTATTCATTCTTTACTGGCGCCGGCAGGTATTCGCAATTCCTCGTTTGGACCAGCTCAGTCGAGAGCTAAAGTTTAGCCTCCACGCATTATTATCCAGAGCCTGCTGGTACATCTACGATAACTCGGACTTCGCGGTGGCGGGACGGGTTCTTGGCGAGGTTCCGCTCGGTTCCTACACAGTTGCCTGGACGATCGCATCGGCTCCGGTCGAGAAAATCACAAACATGGTCACCGGGGTTACACCCGCTTATTTCTCGGCCGTTCAGCACTGTAAGTCCGAGCTGCGTCGTTACCTGCTTAAACTCACTGAAATAATCTCTCTTGTCACTCTGCCCGCAAGCGTCGGCCTTGCCTTATCCGCTGACTATCTGGTTCCAGTCTTATTAGGTCCCAAGTGGTATGCCGTGATCGGCCCGCTCCGGTTACTCGGAATCTTTGTCGCAGCCCGCTCTGTCACTACGATTTTCCCTAACCTTCTGACAGCTATCGGCGATGCCAGGTTCGTCATGTGGATCATGATCGGCTCAGCAGTGTTCATGCCCATTGTCTTTTTGATTGGTGCTCGCTGGGGAACAAACGGAATTGCGGCCGCCTGGGTTTTCGCTTACCCGGTCATCGCCTTCCCTCTGTATTATCGAATCGGCCGGAAAACGGAATTGGGAGCCAAAGAATACATTTGGGCGTTACTTCCCTCCGTGAGTGGCTCTCTTGTTATGGCCGTAGTCGTTGTCCTCATCCGTTGGGCGTTCCAGGGTATTGCTCATTCGCCCGCAACTCTCTGTTTGGTTGTCCTTGGGGGTGCTATTTCGTATTGCGCTGCTCTATACATCTTTCACCGCGCTCGCATCGCCCGATTGATCGATGCAGGTCGACGAACTATGCTGACCAAAGCAGCGAACGTAGCCGTCCAAGATGAAGCCAGTTAGCGCTAGGGACATGGCAAACGCCAGCCCGCTTCCAGGTGTCCTGGTCTACAAAGTGACATCGCGCTGCCGTTCCCGTTCGTGAGTTTAACTACGTGCGTCCGCATGAAGCTCTCGATATGTCTCGGTTACACCGATCTTAAGGACTTAAGGAAAATTATTCTTGAGCCTTTAAACAACTCTTTTGGCCCGAAGGCGTAGGCGGTCTCAGTAGCCATCGAAACACGCCGACGAGATTCGTGGATTGGGGCCGAAACTTGTCGATTGGCTTCGCATGTTTGATGGCGACGCTCCAGCGGTTCCGAATGATGTGTACACAATCCAAGGGATGAACGATTACGATTGGAAGACACAGGAAAGGCAGCACGTTTATTGTCCGTCTATTCGGGCTGTCCCCATATGCTCTAGACGCCGCCTTTCGTCCGCGAGGCGTCTAGACAAGACTTTCAATCCACTGATCGACGGGATCGCCTGAGTAGATTGCCACGTTAGTGTCGGGAGTGAGGATGAATGGCGCATACTCCGCTTGGCCCTCCTCTTTCGTGGCATATACGCCGAAGTAAACTGCATTCAAGACATTCAAACGTCGCCAATGACGCGCATTGGGAGATCGCCAAAATAGATTCTTGAATGTCGTTACTTTTGAAAATGTCACCGTGAAGCTCGGCACCGAACCTCTTGGCCATGGCGCTCAGGTTTGACTTTTTTGTCTCGGTCCGAAACGCGGGATTCGCGTGCCCCGCTCTCAGCCACTCATATCACGGGTGCGCCTTTTTGATCGTGAGGGTCAGAGTAGCTTTGCCCATACCGCTACTGTTGGTCGCGCTCAGGGTTACAGTCGAAGTCCCCGATGCTGTAGGCGTCCCGGTGATTAATCCCGTCGTGCTGTTTATCGTCAACCCGTTGGGCAGTCCCGTCGCTCCGTAACTGGTCGGACTGTTCGTCGC
>Ga0306926_10008898_pt1 | contig 11020 bp, 12 predicted proteins | sample flu12Cox44000178_FD_203759 | JGI IMG/M metagenome (GOLD analysis project Ga0306926, IMG submission 203759) | Lab enrichment of tropical soil microbial communities from Luquillo Experimental Forest, Puerto Rico - flux8day.12C.oxic.44.000.178 (v2)... | ecosystem: Environmental > Terrestrial >...
AAGCGGGAGCCGAATCCGTCGACCTGGCCTTCCGGCACGAGACGCCGCGCTTCGTGACTTCCGATTGGTCGTTTACCGATGCGATGATTCAGGATACCCTGCGCGTGCGCGGCTGGTTCCGGCGTCACAATCCGAGAGAACAAGAGAGAATTCACGGCCAGTTCTGGAGGGCGGGCCGACTCCAGCTTGAGCCTTGGCTTTGGCCGCGCGTGAACAGGAAAAACGTGCGTGTTTGGCCCAAGTCGCGAATCGTCACCTGGCGGGCAACCTCGAACGGCGCCATGGAGGCCTGCCTTGAGGGAGGCGATTCGCTTGTAGCGGATTACGTCGTTTGCGCGACCGGCTACCAGGTGGACTTCTCCAGGGTGGACTATTTGGCGGAAGAGATGGCCTCCGGCGGACTGGAAGTGAAGGACGGCTTTCCACTGCTCGACGAGGATTTTCAGACAACCTTGGCGGGGCTCTACGTAGTAGGTCAGGCGTCGGTTCCGTATTTTGGGCCGTTTTTCGGTTTTATTCGGGGCGCCATCGCTTCGGCGAAAATCGTCGTAGCAAGTCTGCGGCGGAACCATGCTTGAGGGAAGGAGCAGGGCTATTCGGTTAGGCACCTGCGGAGGTGCTACGCAAACTCGCCAGCGCGGCGGCCTCATCCGCGTACGTAGCAATCGTCCTGTTCAGGTGCGTTACCTCGAAGACTTCGCGTACGTTTCCGACCGGATTGATGACGATCAGAGTGCCGCCGCCACGCGTCAGACTCACATATGATTGGACCAGAGCGCCTACCCCTGAGCTATCGATCTGCGAGACTTCGGCGAAATTCACGATCACATCGCGCTCGGCGCTTTCGGCAATCTCGCGCAGTTGCGCCTTGAAGGCATCAGCGGCAGCACCGAAGGTGATGCAACCCATCAAATCGAGGATGGTAACCGTGCCAGATTTTCTCACCGAAATTCGAAGGCTCACTTCCCCTCTCCCTAGGCGGCCCGCGCCGCGGCGTTAGGAAAGGCCCGAAAGATGGGCGCGGGATGCGAAGGCTTTCTCACCGACAAATTGGCCATCCAGGATTCGAACCTTGCAGCCGAGGTCTGGATTCCTTGCGTCGAGAATTTTTACCTTTGTTCCACAGTTGACCAAGAGAAGCTTCTCGGCGGCTACGAGAAGAGAAATTCCAAGATCGTCGTTGGCCGCTTCACAATCGTTCATTTCGGCAAAAATTTCCTCAGTAATCGGGAGCAGCACATAATTTCGCCCCGCGTCGTCGCAGATCTTTGCGATCCGGCCGATCCAGTCGGATCGCGCCGCTGCAGCGGGCTTTTCCTTCTGATGGACAACGGACCCGGGCGACCCTCCCGCCGTCGCCGGAACTGTTTCGACAGCGGCAATGAAGCGATAGCCGCGGCGCGGAAGTGTCTCCACGTAGCGCGGCTTCTTGTGCGAATCACAAAGAGCGCGACGCAGCGTTTGGATAGCGGCGTTCACGCCGTGCTCAAAATCGACGAAGGTATCTCGAGGCCAAAGGCGCTCCTGCAACTGCTTGCGGGTGAGCAACTCGCCCGGTTGTTCAAGCAACAAGGCGAGGATCTGAAAGGGGCGGCCGGCCAGACGAACCTTGCGGCCATGCTTGCGGAGTTCGCCTGTGCGGAGGTCAACGTGATAGGCGCCGAAGCACAGCTCGGTCGCAACGGGGAACGCGTCGCGCATGGATAGAGCCGGAGGTGCGAGTCTACTGCGGGCCGATGTGAAACTCAAGATGGCCAGAACGATCCTCGTAACATATTTATTATTATACTGTTACGGATTTATCTTCCTTTCACCAACAAAGGAGTCGCGTTGCATTGAACGGTTGGGCCTTTCGGGTCAAACTGCGCGTGCAGTGAGGATCGAGATGAGCAACTTCGATTTAAGGATTCGAGGGGGACGCGGGCGGGAAATGAAAATCACGATGGCGGTAAGGGGTTCAATCTTCGCAGCGGCACTGGGAGTTGCATGCTTGCTGCCGACAACCGTGCACGCGCAGGCTGAGGTGGCGCCTGATCACTACGAACTTTCCCATACGGATGTAACCCCTGCCCAGAGCGCACCGATCGCCAGCTCCAAGGAAACGAAGGCTGATTTTACAGGCAAGTTTTCGCTGCCATACAACGTGAAGTGCAGCGGCCGGAATCTGAGGCCTGGCCAGTATTCGATTGCAGTGAAGTCTGAAGGAACGAGCCGCGTGATTACGATCCACGGCAGCAGCGCCAACGTGAGCGTTCCGGCCCGCATGGTTCCGCCAAATCAGACTGCGAGCGGCAGTACCCTGATCGTCAGAAAGTCGGGCGAGGGTCGTAGCCTGGAAGGCATCTACCTCGCAGAACTGAACCAAATGCTGTACGTGCAAACCACTGCCAGCCATGGGTTGATCGAGCACCTACCGATTTCGTGACCAGCCCAAAGCAGACGACGCCCCGTCGGCGCCCGGCCCTGACGGGGCGTTTTTGGTCGGGGAGCGGCCTTCAACACTCCCAGCTCTGACCTGAGCTATCTGGCCGAGGCCCGGGACCACAGGCGATGGGAGGCGAGCCGAGCGCCCTCGGCGAGTGAACGAAATTTCATCCAGGCAAACGCCGGGTAGACAGGCCCGAAACCAGCGAAAGTGCCAAATCCGCAGTCACTACCTGCAAGGATGCGTTCCTTACCAACAACGTTGGCGTAGCGAATGAGGCGCTGTGCGACGACCTCAGGATGTTCGACGTAGTTCGTGCTCGAAGAAATCACACCGGGAATGAGTATTTTGTCCTCGGGGAGCTTGATTTTCGTCCAAGCTTCCCACTCATGTTCGTGACGAGGATTGGCGCCTTCGATCAGTAGCGCCATGGGCTTGACCTTGATGACCATAGGGAGGATCTTCATGCAATCCATGTCGTGGATGTGGCTGCCTTCGTAATTGCCCCAGCAAACATGCAGGCGGACGCGCTCGGCTGGAATATTCGCGAGCGCATGATTCAAGGCTTCTACTTGCAGCTCTGCGTAGCGCAGAAACTCCTTGTCGCTGAGAGTCTTGAAACGCGAGTGGCGACCCATGGCGAGATCGGGGCAGTCGAGCTGGAGGAGCAAGCCCGATCTGGCGATGAGTTCGTATTCTTCGCGCATCGCTTCAGCAAGAGCTGCAAGATAGGTTTCGTGCGAGGGATAATATTCGTTGGGCTGAAAGACGGCGATGGTGCCCGGTGAGACAGCGTTCATGAAGCCCTCTAGAACGTTGGCCTTCAAGAGAGCTTCTTTCATGTGGGCGATATCCTGCTCGACGGGCTTGAGGTTTTTTACCTTGATCGGCCCTCGGCAGACAGGGCGCTTGTACGTAGCGGAGTGCCCGGCTTTGACGAGGCGATCACGATATTCAGGAAAGTCGTCGAGGTCCTGCGGCGTGGGGCGAGCGGAATCGCCTTCAAAACCCGTGAGACGATGACGGATGTACGTTGCGTAGCTGATCTTGCTCGTTTCTCCGTCGCTGACGATATCGATAGCGCATTCCTGCTGGCGTTTGACCAGATCGGCTACTGAGCCGCGCATCGTTTCGTTAAATTTGGCTTCGTCTATAGGCTCACCGCGGTCCTGCGCGAAAAGAAGATCGACGACTTCCTGCGGGCGCGGCAGGCTGCCAACGTGAGTTGTGAGAAAGCGGTCCGTGCTCGTTTTCATTCAATCCCTCGCGGGTGGCGATGATACTTGCGAGGCGGGAATGAAGCAATCGTGTTCTGGCGAAGGGCAACGTCGGAACGAAGGTCAGCGGCGCTCCCCGCCGCTACGCTTGCTTGTGGCGCGGCTAAGCGCCCGCCCCTATTCCATCGAAGCGGTAAGTACCGGTAGACCTACAGCAATTACCCGAGTTGCAGAAAACTCCCCAATTGAGGTGAATAGGTCTCGGCACTACCATGAAACCGTCGACACCGTCTGAATCGAACGATCGAAGGGAGGAAGAACCAAGGCCCAGCCCGTCAAAGGAGACATCATGGAGAAGAAACCAAAGGTCCTGTTTCTCTCAACGGGCAATTCGACCAGAAGCCAGATCGCTGAGGGATTTTTGCAGGCGATGGCTGATGATCACTTCGTCGCAGCCAGCGCGGGAATCGAGCCCGGCGGGCCGGACCCGCTTGCCGCGGAGGTCATGGAAGAAGCAGGAATCGATATAGGCGAGCACGTGGAAGACGTGAAACAGGCGATCAAGCAGCACTTTTCGTACGTTGTCACGGTATATGACTCGGCGAAGGAAAAATCGCCGGTATTTCCGTTCACGGTTAATCTGATGCGCTGGAGCCTCGCTGACCCTGCCAAGGTGGCGGCCTCTACGGAAGAAAAGAAGGAAATGTTTCGGCACGTACGCGACGAAATCAGAGACCGCGTAGGCAATTTCGTGACCGACGTGAGCCGGAAGGAGCAAGATCGAGCACGGCCGGTGGGATCATAGGGTTGACTCAGGTCTGATCGCGCTTTTGAAGGGAAGTTCACGGTGGACGCCAATACCGCTCAGAAGGCCGTGGAACGAGGCCATGAGGTATACTGCCCGTCCATGGAAGCGCTCCCTTACGACTTCAATTTGAGCAAGCTCGAACGCGTGATGTCCGGGCCAGGGAAGGTTGCCGGCCTCGGAGATGAGCTTGAGCGGCGGGGGCTAGAGCGGGCCATCCTTGTGACTGGCAAGAGCCTGGGCACCTCGTCGCTGCTCGAACAAGTCACCAAAGCGGCGGGCGCGCGATTGATCGCCGTGTTCCCGAGCGCGCAACAGCACGTGCCGCGCGGCAGCGTGAATGAATTGCAGGTCCTGATCGAGCGCGAAAAGGCGGACTCACTGATCGGCTTTGGCGGCGGAAGTCCGATTGATACGTGCAAGGTCGCAAGCCATGCGTTCCTGGACAGGTCCGCCGCGCTGGGGGACGAGATCATTCAGATCGCGATCCCTACGACACTATCAGCGGCGGAATACACACACGGCGGTGGCGTAACGGACGAGAAGACGCTCGTCAAATCGGCTGTTTCCGATCCACGCTTGCAACCGCGCACGGTGATCAATGATCCGGAACTGACCCTGAAGACCCCGCAATGGCTCTGGGTCGCGACGGGAATGCGCGCCCTCGACCACGCTATCGAGACAATCTATGCCAAACGGCATCACCCGTTGAGCGACGCGTTGGGCGCTAAGGCAATTTCGATATTAGTGGAGCATCTCAAGCCGTCCATCACCACGAGCGGACGGGAGCAACTGGGGCATCGCGGGGAATGCCAGTTTGCCGCATGGTTTTCGATATTCGGCTCAATGAACACGCGCTTCGGAATCTCACACTTGCTCGGGCATCAGATTGGGCCGAGATGGAACGTTGCGCACGGGATCACCTCGTGCATTACCCTGCCCCACGCGATGCGGTTCATGGCGGGCATCGCACCAGAGCGCTTTGGACCAATCGCCCAGGGATTTGGCATTCCGTTTGATCGCGCGAATCCGTTCGCGGGAGCGCTGGCGTCCGCGGATCGTACGGCGGCGTTTATCGCCAGCTTCGATGTGCCGCGTACTCTGCAGGATGCCGGCGTTCCCCGAAACGAAATTCAGACGATTGTTCCGGCGGTCCTGCACGAGGTCAAGGAACGAGCGGTGGTGGACAAATCCATTACCGAAGCAGAGGTTATGGCCCTGCTCGAGGCATCGTACTGAGACTTGCTGTGTTCGAGGTGTTCTCGTTCTTCTAGCCGGCCACTATTTCTTGACTGTAGTTGTTTAGCTTGCATCCGCCCCTGACGAGGAGAGATGCGCCCAGACGCTCGCAGAATAGGGAGCCTTCCTCGAGCGCCTATTTCGCCGCCGGTTTATCCCCGGCGATGAAAACGGCGCTGGTGCGCCGCGAAGGACCGCCAGCAACCGCTTCGGGTGCAGTCTCCGAAGCAGCTGCCTCCGGGACCTTCACCCCAGGCTTCTTGATCCCGCCGCGGAAATTACTCTCCGGAACTTTGATCGGTTCGAGCATCGCTTCGATCTCAGCTCGGCGCTGCTCAAACCACGGTGGAAGAAGCAAGCTCTGGCCTAGCTGATCGGCAGGCTCGTCCACGGCGAATCCCTTTGGGACCGTCGCCGCGCATTCGACTAGAATTCCGCCGGGGCAGCGGCAATAAACCGAGTGGAAGTACATGCGGTCTTTGATTTCAGAAGCATCCGTGTAACCGAGTTCCTCGTAAATGTTCTTCTGCTCCGCCAATTTTTCGTCACTCTCAACTTCGAGGGCCATGTGGTGTGCCGTGCCTGCGCCGAAAATCCAGCTCCCCGACGGACGCTCGGGTTCGTGGAGAAGCGTGACTGTCTTGGCGGCGCCGCCTTGGGCGATTTCGTATCGATGGTACGATCCTTCCTGGCCGGTCTTGCGAAAGCCGAGAGCGTCGACAAAAAATCGCTCCGTCTCCGCGACCTCGCGAACGGAGAGAACGGGGCCGTGAAAGCCGCGGGTGGCCACATCTGGCGTGATCTCGCCCACGACCCAGGCTTTGCGTGAATCCGCGTTGTCTTCGAGAACCTCCAATTGAAGGCCGGAGGGATGATCGAAGCGAATGAATTTTTGACCAAAGCGCTCTTGGATGCCCGAATTTTTCACTTGGTGGCGAGTCAAATGTTCGAGCCAGAACTTGAGCGATCCCTTGGGCACGGTGTAAGCGGTGGTCTGAATTTGGCCGGAACCTGGCCGACCCTTCACACGTCCATAAGGAAAGGTCGTATACACAGAGCCTGGCTCAGCATCCGCATTCGCGTAGTACAGATGATAATGAGCGTAGCGACCGTCAAACAGCACCGTTTGCTTGATCATGCGTTGGCCGAAAATTTTGGTTTGGAAGTCGATATCCTCCTGCGCGCCACCCACGCATACCGTCATATGATGAAGACCTTTTACGAGCGACATATTCCCTCACCTCCGATGGCGGGAGTCTATCACAAGTGGTGGAGGATGAAGCCGAAGCGGAAATCGTGCGGCGCGTCAATAGTCTGTTTCGTTTACGAGCGAAAAACGATGCGTGATGCCGCGGGTTTTGTGATACAAGTTGTGGCCGATTTGGTGAATGTTTTCTTAAGGTTGGCGACGGCTGGAGCGTGAAATGGGTGGCACGGCTCCGGGGAAACCCCTCGGGACGTTGGCTGTTTTGATTATTCTGGTGGCGTTGCCGAGTGGCCGTCTCGCCGCGCAGGCGCCACCCGGCTGGGCCAACGCCAGCGGGGAGGATCCCTCGGGCGATTGGACGCCCCGTTTTGACGAGGATTGGGAGGAGCGAATCCCCGGTCCGGAAATCGGCGACTACCTGGGTCTGCCCATCAACGCAGCGGCGCGATTCAGGGGCGATGCCTGGGATGCGGCGCTGGTTGAGTTGCCTGAGAATCAGTGCCGGCAGCACGCTTCCGATTATGGATGGCGGGGGCCGTCAAATCTGCACATCTGGCCAGAAGTGGATCGCGCCACACAAAGAGTGATTGCCTACCATACGCACTTGTCCGCTTACGGAGCGGAGCAAACGATTTGGATGGACAAGCGTCCGCATCCTCCCGATTACGCTCTGCACACCTGGGAGGGGTTCTCTACAGGCGAATGGGAAGGGGATCAACTCGTCATCACCACGACTCATCTGAAAGAGAATTGGATCCGGCGCAACGGGATTCCGCGCAGCGATCTAGCGACAGCGAGAGTGCACCTGATGAAGCACGGAAATTATCTGACCGTGGCAGTGATCGTGTACGATCCCGTGTACCTGACCGAGCCGTTCATCCGCACCACCGACTTTGTATATAGCCCCCAGGCGCAGATGGCACCCTGGCCGTGCGAGCCGGTCGATGAGGTGGATCGGCCCGAAGGACAAGTTCCCAGCCACCTTGGAGCGAATCCTTTTCTCGATGAGTTTCCGGCGAAGTATGGCATACCTCCGGAGGCCGCTCGCGGCGGAGCCGAGACCATGTACCCGGAATATCAGTTGAAGATGAAAACGATGAGGCTGCTGCCGCGGCCGGCGAAGGTAGTTCCCAACCGATGAGGACCATGTGCTCAGGATTTTTCGGGTTTTTGAGGCGATGGGCTGGGGAAGTCTTCGCCGTGGTTGCCTCGATCGCGTTTGCCTGCTCTGCTACCAAGATCCTCGCGCAACAGCCTGTAAACAATGCCCCGACGCCGGATTACTCGAAGGCGGAAGTTCACGTCCTGCACGTGCAGGGCGACGTTTACATGCTGGTGGGCGCAGGCGGAAACATTACAGTGCAGGCCGGGAATGACGGTGTGCTGATGGTCGACACAGGTGTAGCGCAGATGAGCGATAAAGTGCTCGCGACAGTCCGCAGTATTTCCGACAAGCCGATCCGCTACATCGTCAATACACACGTTCATCCGGACCACACCGGAGGCAATGAAACAGTCGCCAAAGCCGGAATGACCATCGCCGGCGGCAATGTGGTCGGAGATATTGGGGCGAGTGCGAGCAATCAGGCGCAGGTCATCGCCTTTCAGTCGGTACTCGACAGGATGAGCTCGGCGACCGGAGCGCAGGCCACACCGCAAGCCGCCTGGCCGACAGAAACATACACAACTCCAGAACGAAAGATGTTTTTTAATGGCGAAGGCATCCAGATTATTCACATTCCAGCGGCGCATACCGACGGTGACAGCCTTGTCTTCTTCCGGCGCTCCGATGTGATTAGCACCGGCGACGTGTTCGTCACCAATCGCTATCCGCTCATCGATCTCCAACGAGGGGGCAACATTCAGGGCGTGATCGCCGCGCTGAACAAAATCATCGAGATGGCCATCCCGGCGGCAATAGCGGGTGCCGACCTGCAGGAGGGAGGCACCATGGTGATTCCAGGTCATGGGCGACTTTGTGACGTGGCCGACGTAGTCTTTTATCAAGAGATGGTGACCGTCATTCGCGATCGCGTTCAGGACATGATCAATAAAGGCATGACGCTCGAGCAAGTGAAGGCGGCGAAACCCACGCGGGACTACGATCCGCGGTACGGCGCAACGAGCGGAATCTGGACGACGGATATGTTTGTAGAGGCCGTGTTCAAGAGCCTGACAGCAAAGCCCCAGGCCGCCGGCGGAAACTAAGCGTCAGCTTTTCTCGTTATAATGCTGTGCACCCGGTTTGGGAGAGGAATCCATGAAGCGCATCGTTTTCTTCGTGATGATTGTAGTCGCCCTGGCGGCGGGCGGCCGAGCCTATGCGCACCATTCTTTCGCCGCGACCTATTTTGTGGACCAGGAAGTTACGGTCGAGGGAACGCTCACACAGTTCTTGTACCGCAATCCGCATTCCTTCGTGAAGGTGGAAACCAAGGATGACAAAGGGAATCCGGTAGTGTGGTCGGTTGAGTGGGGTGGGGGCGCGCAGTTGACGCAGGAGCACGTGACGCGCGATACCCTGAAACCAGGCGACCACGTGATCGTGACCGGAAATCCAGGGCGCGATCCCAATGAGCACAGGATCCGGTTGCACAAGATCGTGCGACTTTCTGACGGGTGGAAGTGGGAAGGTGTGATCATGTAGCAAGGCGTTTTGCTCGTCGCAATCGAGATGAAGCGCTTGAAGTTAGCTCGCCAGTGGGGGGAAGGTGAATTCTAGGGACTGTCTGAAACACGCCGCTAGCACTCTCCTGATGGTCTTCGCGTGGGCGCTGCTTGCCGTGCCAGCATCACATGCACAGATCGGGTTTGCGCCCTCTGCGACGGTGGCCAATCCCAAAGCAGACGCGCCGATTGACCTGGCCGGATACTGGGTTTCGATTATCACGGAAGACTGGCGATATCGAATGTTGACTCCCGCAAAGGGAGATTATCCAGGCGTTTTTCTGACCCCCGAAGGGCAAAAAATCGCGCAGTCCTGGGATCCCGCAAAAGACGAGGCGGCCGGCGAGCAATGCAAATCCTATGGCGCCGGCGCGATTATGCGAGTGCCCGAGCGTCTGCACATCGGCTGGGATAGCGATGCGACGCTACGCGTTGAAACCGATGCAGGGAAACAGGTGAGACTGTTTCATTTCAACCTGACCGAGCGTCCCAAGGACCAGGCGCCTTCCTGGCAGGGATATTCCCTTGCGACCTGGGAAGGGCTGCGGCCCAGAGGATTTAACGGACCTGTGGTCGCCACCGGTGGAGCGCCCAAAGCGCGTCAACAGGAAGGCTATCTAAAGGTCATTACCACGGACCTGAGGCCGGGCTACATACGGAAGAACGGAGTGCCGTATGGGTCGCATGCCACGGTCGAAGAGTACTTCGACAGCTTTACGGAACCGAACGGCGATACGTGGCTGATTGTCACTTCCGCGGTCACCGACCCACAATATCTGGCGCAAACCTACCTGACCAGTTCTCAATTCAAAAAGCAGCCCGATGCGGCCGGCTGGAATCCCACGCCGTGTGAGGCGAAATAGGTTCCCGCGGCAAGTGGATACTGACCGTGGTTCAAGGTCGCCCTAGGCCCGATCTTCGAGGACGAAGCATGTGGTTCAACAGCTTTCTCGAATGGCTGGCGAACACGCAGTTCAGCACGATCATGCGCGAATCTACCTGGGCCGAGCCGATCGTCGAGAGCATTCACGTTCTCACGCTCACTGTGTTCCTTGGTTTCGCAATACTGCTAGATTTGCGTTTGCTTGGAATTTGTCTGCGGCGAAAGCGAACCTCCGTAGTGCTTGCGCAGTTCAATCCTTGGCTCTTTGGCGGATTTGCAGTGATGGTGATCACCGGGGTGTTGCTCTTTTCCGGTGATCCAGTCACCTTTTACAATACGCACCCACCGTTCTTCAAAATCAAGATGATCATGCTGGCGCTGGCTGGATTGAATGTCTTGATGTTCAATCTGGGCATTGGGCGGAGGGTTTCGGAGTGGGATCGGCTTCCCAAAACTCCGCCGGCGGCGAAACTAGCCGGGTTGGTGTCGATTATTTTGTGGATTTTGATTGTCGCTGCCGGCCGGGCGATCGCCTACGTTCTACCGCCGCCGTGAGGAGGTTTTCTAGATGTGGCTT
>Ga0306926_10008901_pt1 | contig 11018 bp, 8 predicted proteins | sample flu12Cox44000178_FD_203759 | JGI IMG/M metagenome (GOLD analysis project Ga0306926, IMG submission 203759) | Lab enrichment of tropical soil microbial communities from Luquillo Experimental Forest, Puerto Rico - flux8day.12C.oxic.44.000.178 (v2)... | ecosystem: Environmental > Terrestrial > Soil...
GGTCGCGCTGACGTGGCGCGGTGGGCTCTCGCGGCGCGCGCTGATTGCAGCGCTCGCAGTGGCGGCGCTCATGCGCGTCGCGGTGCTGCTCGCTCCGCCCTACCTGTCGGATGACATCAATCGCTACGTCTGGGACGGTCGGGTCGAGGCAGCCGGTATCAATCCCTACCGGTACGTCCCCGCCGACCCGCACCTCGCCGCCCTGCGCGATGAGACGGTCTTTCCCAAGATCAACCGCGCCGACTACGCGCCAACGATTTATCCACCAGTCGCCGAGTACATCTTCTTTCTCGGTACGCGCCTCGGTGAATCTTTGACCGCAATGAAGGCGACGCTGCTCGCGTTCGAGCTGGCCGGAGTGCTGCTGCTGCTCCGCCTGCTCGGTGAGTTGCGTCTGCCGCGCGAGAGAATCCTCATTTATGCATGGCATCCGCTGGCACTGTGGGAATTTGCCGGCAGCGGCCACGTCGATGCCGCGATCGTCACCTTCGTGGCGCTGGCCCTGTGGGCGCGCAGGCGGGAGAAGGCCTGGCTCACCGGCGGCGCACTGGCGGCGGCGGCGCTCGTGAAGTTCTTCCCCGCCGTGCTGTTCCCGGCGCTCTATCGCCGCTGGGATTGGAAGCTGCCCGTCGCCGCGGCCGCGACCGTGATCGTCGCCTACCTGCCCTTCATTGGTGCCGGCAAGGCGGTGCTCGGCTTCCTGCCGGGCTACCTGCGCGAGGAGGGTCTGCAGAGCGGCGCCGGATTCTTCCTCTGGAACCTCCTCGGGACCATGGCACCGTCGCTCGAGCGCCTGGGGCCTGCGCCGTACCTGGCGCTGGCCGCCGCGGCTCTTCTGGCGCTCGCGGTCCGTAGCCTCTTCACAGCCGGGGACCGCTTCCTCGCGTCGGCGCTGACGCTGGCGGTGGCGACAACGGTGTTGCTGTCGCCGCACTATCCCTGGTATTTCGCCTGGATCGTGCCGCTCATCTGTTTCACACCCCGACCATCGGTGCTGTATCTGACGGTCGCTTGTCCGCTCCTCTACTTCGTACCCGGTGGAGGCGCCCTCGAAGGCGAGCGCATGCCGTTCGAATGGGCGATCTACGGACCCTTTGCAGCGCTCATCGCCTTCGAGCTCTGGCGGCAGCGCGCGTCACGAACTGGCATCTCGGGTGCATCAAGGGGGCCGGTTAACGCCTACCCCGCCTTAAAGGGCAGGGATTCCCGTCAACTGGAGGCCGGCGTTCCGGCCCGAGACGAGGATATTGATGGCTGAGTTGATGTCGCGATCATGCTGAACACCGCACTCAAGACATCTCCACTCTCTGACTACGAGGCCCTCTCGACCTTGTGGGCCGCCGAGTGCGCCGCACCCGGAACAGACCTGCGTGGTGAAGCGCTCGTCAACTTCGATGTACTGGGCCCCGTGCCTGATGGCCTTGTAGCGGAGCTGGGATCGAAGCTGCGACCAGCTGGCATCGAGGACCGACTTCGCCATGCTGGTCCTGGCGAGGCTCGCGGCGTTGACGTTCCCGACGACGATGCGCCGGTTCTCACGGACAAGCCGCGAGGTGAGTTCGTGCAAAAAATGCTTGCGGCAGTTAGCTATCTTGGCGTTGATCGCACGCACTCTGACTTTACGGCCTGCGCGTTGCGCGCTGGCGAGCTTCGCGGCGTATCGGGCGAGGTGCCGCGGATTGGCGATCTTCTTGCCACTCGAGAGCACCGCGAGATCTTTCAGTCCGAGGTCGATGCCGACCTCGCCCGTGCCGCAGTCAGAGCGCTCGGGAACTTCGACCTGGAGATTGAGATACCAGCGTCGGCGAGCATCCTGCGCAAAACTTCCACTTTTGATCGTGCCCTCCACTGGACGGCTCATCCACAGCTGATAGCGGCGCTTGAGAAAGATCGCAGCGTCGCCGTCCAGGCGGATCGCGCGTGCGGCCTGGAAGGGAATCCACCCCAGGGAGAGCCTGCCACGCCACCTGGGTCGGCGGCAGTGGAAATTGCGCGATTGCGCGAACTGCTTGCAGATTGCCTGCACGGTATCGGAGTGGAGCCCGAGATCGCGCGAGCTGCCGTGAGTCAGATTGATCAGATCAAAGCCGCTCGGCCAGAGCCGATTCCAACGACGCGCTGTTTCCTGAGTCTCGCCGCAGAAGTTCCAGACGAGATTGACCGCGCGGGCCTGGCGCGAGAGCTCCTGCGCCGCTCCGCTCGTTGCCTTGAGGCGGTAGCGGTAGGTCAGTATCATGCAGCGATCGTAGTTGGTCTGCATAGGCGATGCAAGAATTCAGACGTGAAAGACACAGTGTTTCAGTTCTCACCGTTCACTTGGTCTGCGTCACAAAGTATCGGCGGGAAGTGCTCGATGCGGCGGCGCTCGCATGGCTCCAGAGGCACGCTGCGCGGCTGTTCGCGAAGATGGATTGCGTGCTGCTCGCTTGCGGTGGCGAGGCGGATCACCTGCATTTGCTCCTTGAGCATCCGCCGAAGCTATCGGTTTCGGCACTCGTCAACGCCTTCAAGGGCACCTCGAGCCGGGGACTGCGCAAGGTTCGCTCGGACATCGCCGCGCATTACCGCGATGGGGTTCTCTGGTCACCGAGCTATTTCGCCGCTTCCTCGGGTGGCGCTCCGCTCGAAAAGGTCAAGCAGTACGTTCAACAGCAACGCGCCTCCTCCTCGCCCTGAAGGGCGAGGTTTCCGGCGCGGAGAGGTTCGATGAGCGGCGACACCGTCGTTGCCGACGGGCGCGCGCCGAGCCCGGCGCGCTACTTCGAGCACGTGGGCGAGCACCGCGGGCCGCTCGCCGAAGCCGAGCCGGTGTGCCTCTATCTCGAGACCACCAATCGCTGCAATCTCCTCTGTACTACCTGTCCACGCACTTTCGAGGACCTCGAACCGCCGGCCGACATGAGCTGGGAGCTCTTCACCTCGATCGTGGACCAATTCCCGCGGATCGCGCGCGTGGTCCTGCACGGGGTCGGCGAGCCGATGATGGTGCGGGCGCTGCCGCGCATGATCCGCTACCTCAAGGATCGCGGCGTCTACGTGCTTTTCAACACCAACGGCACGCTGCTCACGCAGCGCGCCGGCCGGCAGCTCATCGACGCGGGACTCGACGAGCTGCGCATCTCGCTCGACGCCGCGACCCCACAGAGCTTCGCGCTCGTGCGCGGCCGGAATTTCTTCGCTCGCATCGTGCGCAACGTGCGGGCATTCACTGCCCTGCAGAGCGAATTGAAGTGCACCACCCCGCGCGTCTCGCTCTGGCTGACGGGCCTCAAGGAAACCATCGCAGAGCTGCCGGCCTTCGTGCATCTGGCGCGCGACCTCGGGGTGTTCGAAGTTTACCTGCAGCGGCTCGTCTACTTTCCCGAGGCCCAGGGTCTCGCGCGCCCCGCATCGGCCCTGTTTGAGCAGCTCAACGCGAGCGAAGAAGCACACATTCGTGAAGCTGAGGCGCTCGCGAAGTCCCTGGGCATCGCCTTCAATGCCTCCGGCGCGACGGAGCCCGGCACGAGCCTCAGGCAGGAGCGCGACGCGCAGCCCTGGTCGCTGTGCCGCCGCCCGTGGACCCTCATGTATTTCACGGCGCACGGCAAGGCACTGCCCTGCTGCATCGCCCCGTTCTCGATGCGCGGATACGCAAGTTTCACGCTGGGCGACGCTACCCAACAGACTCTGCGCGAGATCTGGAATGGCACGCGCTACCAGGAATTTCGCCGCGCCCTGCTGAGCGAGCATCCAGCGGCAGCCTGCGCGAGCTGCGGTCTGCGCTGGAGCCTCTGATGGCACAACCCCGGCACGGGCACGCCGAGGTTCTCGCGCCGCAGGGCCGCCCGCGAGTCGCGCTGGTGATCCCGACGCTCAATGAGGAAGAGCCGATCGCTGAGGTGATCCGGGCCGTCCCGCGCGATGCGGTCGATGAAGTCATCGTCGCGGACAGCGGCAGCGAGGATCGTACCGTCGAGCGCGCCCGCGCGGCGGGCGCGCGGGTCATCATCGAACGGCAGCGCGGCTACGGGCGGGCCTGTGCCGCGGGCGCCCGGGCAGCGCGTGACTGCGGCGTCATCGTCTTTCTCGACGGTGACGGCAGCGATCGGCCGGAGCTCGTGCCGCTGCTGCTCGCCCCGATCCTGGCCGGCACCCACGACTTCGTGATCGGCACGCGAACCCTGGGCACGCGCGAGCCGGGCAGCATGAACGCGCTGCAGATCGCGGCTGGCTACGGCGCCGGTGCGCTGACCCGGTTGCTTTACGGCGTTGCCTACACCGACATGTGCGCCTTTCGCGCGATCCGTCGCGAGGCCCTCGACCAGCTCGGCATGCGCGAGATGACCTACGGCTGGAACCTCGAGATGCAGATGCGCGCCGCCCGGGCGGGGTTGCGTATCCTCGAGCTGCCCGTTGCGCATCGCCGCCGTTCGGGCGGCGCTTCCAAGGTCTCGGGCACCGTCGTCGGAACGCTCAAGGCGGCGCTGCGCATCGGCCTCACCTTTGTGCGCGTCGCATGCGAACGCCAGCATCGTTTTACCTGAGCGCGCGATCGACTTACGGAGGGAAGAATCATGACACCGAATCCACTGTCCGATGCGCTGCACTTCCTGGTGAAGCCCGCCTGGCCGACCGCCATTTACTGGCTGCTGCTCATCGGCAGCATCGCCATCGCGCTCTATGCGTGGAGGACCATCCCGAGCCAGCGCTCGTGGCGCAACCTCGGTGACTGGCTGTGCCGTTTCTTCGTCGGCACGATGTGGTGGCAGCAGACGCTCTGGAAGCTGCCCCCGCTGTACACCGACAACCCCAGTGACCCCTTGAACAGCGGCCTGCATTACTGGATGACGCGCGAGGGCCAATCGGCGGCATTCCCGCTGCTCGGTGACTTCGTGAATCACATCGTGCTGCCGAATTTCTATTTCTTCGCGCCGATCGTCTACCTGCTCGAGGTGCTGACCGCGGTGTCGCTCATCCTCGGCCTGTTCGTGGGCCTCTGGGGCTGGATCGGCGCGCTCCAGGTCCTGAATCTGTGGCTCGGCCTGTACAACGCCGAGGGCGAGTGGCCGTGGACCTATTTCTTCCTGCTCGTGCTCATGGTGATCTTCGCGTTGCATCGATTTGGCAGGAGCCTGGGACTCGATGCGATCATCCGCGAGCGCGCAGCGAGCCAGCGAATGAAGGCCGGCAGCGGTGCCCTCTCGGATCGGTGGCTCGACGCCCTCACCTGAGGGATGCATCGCCGACCACCCCGACCCGTTTCGCCCGGCCGGCTGCGGCGCAGCGATCAATATCGCAGTGGACATTCAGTTCTTGTCGCTCGGGGACTGCGGGAACCCGATGCGACGGACCAAGTCGCGAAAGCGGGGTGAGGAACGAATGGAGTCAAATTCGGGGGCGGTGCGCACGAAGAGTACTGCCCAGTGGTGTTCTTCGTATGCGCGTTCAAGGTAACTCATGGCGTGAGGTTCATCGTCGAGCATGGCATACAGGTGCGCGATTCCGGCAAGAGCGAGCCCCCCCTGCGGGTGTCCTTGTTCCAGCACCTGAATCTTCTTCAACAAATAGCCTCTGTAGCCCCCGCGTTTGTATGCCTCGCCGAGCGGGGTGACGAGCGAGGTCACGCTCGGATCCCTGCTGAGGCTTAGTGCCTGCTGGCGCGCGGCGAACGCGTCGGCAAACATTTTCTTTTGCTCGTAAACATCTGCGATGTCGTCGTAGAAGTTCCCTCGGTCCGGAAACATTTCCACAGTCCGCCGAATCTGACGCAGCGCGTCGTCGTACCGACGGGCATGGTAGAACGTTTGTCCCAGCCACTGATTAATCCAAAAGTCGAAAGGATCAAGCTCACGGGCACGCTCGCTCTCCTTTACTGCTTCGTCGGGTCGCTCCGTGAGCACTAAGTAGAGCGAATGCCAGTGATGTGCGCGGGCGAGGTTTGGATTCAAGGCAATGGCTTGCTTTGACTCAGCTTCTGCGCCTGAAATGTCCCAATCGTTAAAGAGCTTGATGAATGCCAGAGACGAGTGGGGTTCGGCGAGCGAAGGGTCGAGTGCAAGAGCCTTGAGAGCAGCTTGGTTGACTTTGGAAGCAGCTTCTTTGAGAGAAAGACCGCCGCTGATGGCCAGGACGACGAAGCCGTCGGCGACGCCGGCATGGCCCAGCGCGTAGCTCGGATCTTTGGCGATCGCTTGCTGGTAGTACTCGAGAGCTTTCCACGCCTCGGGGCTGACGCACCCCGGGGGAGTCTTGCAGCGCCTCCACATATTGGCGGCCTTAAAGGCCCAGTAGCGGCCCCTCAGGTAGGCATCGTACGCCTCGGGATCGACGGCGTGAGCTTGCAAGTCCAGGCTGCGAGCTTTGGGGCTCAGCTTCACACGGACTTGCTCGGCGATGTCCTGGGCGATCTCATCCTGCAAGGCAAGGACGTCCTTCAGGTCGCGTTCATAGCTCCGCGCCCACAAATGGTGGTCACTGTTGGCTTCCACTAATTGCGCAGTCACACGCACACGATTTGCTGCCCGCGTGACCGTACCTTCCACGACCGCATCGACCTTCAAATCGCGGCCAATTTGCGGCAGGGTTTCCCTGGAGCCCTTGAACTGCATCGCTGAGCTTCGCGAAATGACGCGCAGGGACTCCACCTGGGCGAGGTTGGTGATCAGTGCATCGGTCATCCCGTCGGCGAAGTACTCCTGCTCTTTGTCACCCGAGAGGTTCTCGAGCGGCAGCACCGCGACCGAGTGGATCGCTGGAGAAACTTCCGCAGCACGTTGCCCGGTGCGCGGCAAGTAAACGTACGCGGCCGTACCGCCAATCAGCACGAGCACTGCCGCCAACACCGCCAGGGCCGTCGGCCGGGACCACCGGGAACCTTGCACGGCAGCCGGCTCCACGTCACTCGTAGCGGCAGGCGCTGGCCGCGTGGCTGACTCACGTCCTGCCTGTAGAGCCGGCGCAAGCGCGGCCCGGGCAGCGGTCGAGACTTGTGAGATAAAGCGGTATCCGTGTCGGGGCACGGTTGCAATGAAGCGCGGATGCTGAGCATCGTCGCCGAGGACTTCACGCAGCTTAGTGAGGGCCGCTGTGATGCCGTGGTCAAATTCGACCACGGTGCCCGATGGCCATAGCCGCGCGCGCAGTTGCTCTCGCGTAACAAGTTGCCCGGGGCGTTCCAGCAGCAGCGCGAGAACTTCGAATGGCTGGCCCGTCAGGCTAACCGAGATGCCGTTCCTGAAAAGTTGACGATTCCCAAGGTCCGCCTCGAACGACCCGAATCGAAAGATTCGCGCAGGCTCTGGCTCTGCTGCCACCGGAGTCTTATCTCGCCCTGACCCCTTTTGCTCAGGCTAGCACTGGCACCACTACGAGTGAAACGCGCACGCATGCAGATGACATGGCGGTCTACCGGTTTGATTTGGCAGGTCTTTTTAGAGGCCAATTGTTTGCTCAAAAAAAGACACCGCCGACATCGACCAATCAGTTGCACACGATTAGAAGTCCCGAGGCTGCGCCGACAGGACGCAGCACCGAGTCTTCGCGGATCACACACAACGGGGAGCGCAAACGGGGCCTCGGGCGCGCTGCGCTCCACACAGGAGAAGCCATATGCTCAGCACAATCCCGCCCGCGAAGTTACACGGCCTGGCGCTGTTGGCGCCGCTCGCACGCTGTCTACTCGCTGTCGCCGCAACGGTTGCGCTGCCAGTCGGATCGGCTGTCCCGGCGTCGGCAGCAGCGCAAGAGCACCGTCACTACAAGCTCATCGACGTGGGAACGTTCGGAGGGCCGGAAAGTTATGTCCATGAAACAGTACCACTCATAACCGCGACCCGTGAAATTAACCTTCAAGAGATGGTCGGCGGGTCAGCGACACCCATTCCGATTACGGCAACAAGCAGCCCGTCCGTCTGCGGAGGCCTTTCCGGATTGTTTTCCGGATTGGTCCCGTTCGTGGATCACGCGTTCGCGCTGCGGGAGGGTACCGTGACCGACCTGGGGGCTCTGCCAGGGGCGACCAACTGCAGCGTCGCGAACGCGATTAACTCCAACGGAGTGATCGTTGGTCAATCGGAAAGCGGTGAGATTGATCCGCTCTTGGGCTTCAATCAGTCCCACGCCGTGCAGTGGAAAGACGGACATATAGAGGACCTCGGAACCTTAGGCGGTTACGAATCTAACGCTGCTAGCCTCAACAACCGGGGCATGGTGGTTGGCAGTGCTACGAATGCGGTCCCCGATCCGTCGGCCTGTTTCGGATTCGGGACGCAGTGCCGCGCGGTTCTATGGCGAAACGGTGTGATTCAGGACTTAGGCACTTTAGGTGGTCCCGATTCCCTGGCAAGCCTCATAAACGAACGGGGCCAGGTAGCGGGAATGGCAAATACAAACACTTCGCCGAGCGCCGTGTGTTTTCCTTTCTCTTCCCTTACAACAGATCCCTTTCTTTGGGAAAACGGCAGAATGACGGATCTCGGAACACTGGGCGGTACCTGCGGTCTTCCACTGGCACTCAACAACCGAGGCCAGGTGGTCGGTATTTCCAACCTGCCCGGAGATGCGGTCACCCATCCGTTTCTCTGGCCAGGGGCGGACGGCAGGATGCAGGACTTGGGCACGCTGGGCGGGGATTTCGGCAACCCGAACGCCATCAACGAGGTCGGAGAGGTGGTTGGCTACTCCAACACGACCAATGGCGGTCCTGTGATCGCCTTTCTTTGGAAAAAAGGTGTGATGACCAATCTCGGTACTCTGGATGGTGATTGCGCGAGCACGGCGCAAGCTGTAAACGCCAAGGGCCAGATAGTGGGGTATTCATCCACGAACTGCGACCCTTTTAGCTTTAGCGCTGGTCGTCGTGCGGTTCTGTGGGAAGACGGCTCGATGGTGGACTTGAACGCCCTGATCCCTCCGGGGTCCGGCATGCAACTTAACCTTGCGGAAGCCATTAATGATCGCGGGGAGATCGCGGTAAATGGCACACCGTCGGGTTGCAACCTTCTCGAGGCATGCGGGCATGCTGTTTTGCTGATTCCGTGCGACGAGAATCATCAGGACATTGAGGGCTGTGACTATAGTCCGGTGGAAGCGCGCACGGTTGCCCCAGGTCGCGCCACTGGTACGCAAAAACGGTCGACTCCTCAGGAAATCAGCCGCACTCGCACCCTGACGATGAAACGACAACCCGGCTTCATGCCGAGGATGATGCACTAGCGTCCGCCAGGTGATCACGGGGACGAGAGAGCCGCCTTCAGGCGGCGCTCTCATATTCGGGCCGACGAACGTCCTCACCGCCGCCGGCTGATATCGAGATCGATGTCAGCCTTCGTCGGCTTGGGTGCATGTTATCTCGGTGCGGCTACCCCGTTCTGGTGAGCAACTGGATGCGGTAGTGGCTCATTGCGCGCTTATCCAGTCCTTGGATCCCTTCACCTTGACCGCCACATCGGTAAAGGTGAGCTCGAAGGGATTGCCGTCCGCTGTTCCGTGATGCTCCGTCGAGAAGAGCAGCGGGCCGGCCTTCTTGTAGCCTTCCCATTTTGCGTTCACGAGGTTGGGCAAATGCGGGGCGGGTACGGCGCGGTGGTAGGTCATCTCCACGACCCGCTTGTCCGGGCCAACGTAGAGGTCCCAGGTGTCGCCGGGGGAGTAACCGGATGAGGCGTATTTCACCACGATTTTATGCGCCGAAGTTTTCCCCAATGGCGTTTCGTGCATGCCCTCATCGGTCACGGTCGCGCCGTCCCAGGCGACGTGCAAGGGGAGGACCAGCCAGTACTGATCGTTGACGAAACCCGGATCGATTTGGGTCTTTACGGCGTCGCTCTGACTATCGAGCTCGGACCGCTTGTAGGTGAGCTTCACCGGGTTGCCGTCCTTGTCCTTACCCTCGTAGATGACCGTATCGGTCTTCGGATGCCATTCCCACGTTCTGGGAGGCACGAGGCCGGGAATGGCGAAGGTGTAGCGGATTGCCTCGACTTTATCGAACGAATCGAGGCCGAAGGTCTTGGCCATCTGCTCGGCAACCGGCGGAAGCCTTTGCGCCCCCGAGGTGGTCGAGAGGGTCAACAGCATGCCGAGGGCTAAAAGGCGGATCCCGTCGAAGCGGCTCAGCTTAGTCATGAACGTCCCTCCCCGGTGAATTGAAACGGTGGTTGCTTTGCACGAGACCCGCCGGCCGACTACCGCAGCGGGCGTGGGCGCCGTAGGCGTCCTGTTCGTTGGTGTATCCCCATCATGACACACATCTTAGCGCCACTCGACAACGATGCGGTCGTGGATCGACTCGCTCGGCAGCGCGACTACCGCTACGGCTTGATGCGCATCCCATGTCCATGTGCGTATAACCCGGTCGTTGACGGAGACCGAGGACGGCCGGGCGTCGGTGTGGATACGCAGCTCGTACGAGCGGGCCGGCGGTTGGCCGGGGTAGGTGCCCTGGGTGGGATCGATCGCCAGGTGCTGCAAGCCGTCACTGCCGCTGGAGTGTGTCAGGGCCGTGTGCGCGTGCTGCTGCTCGTAATCGAGCGACACGCCGTTGTCTTCGTAGAGATCGAAGCTGCCATTACCCGGTCCATAGACGTGCAGCACCAGCCGGTCGAGTGGTTTCGCATCCGAGTAGTCGCTCACGGCCTGCTCGGGGACGATCGCTCCTTCGCGCACGAATACCGGCACCTCAGTGACCCCGTAGTGCGCGCTGAGCGTCGCGCCGCCCGGGTAGCGCCTGCCGGTAAAGAAGTCACGCCAGTCCCCGGGCGGAAGATAGATCGTCTGCTCACCGCCGGGATGCAGGACCGGCGCGATGAGCAGCTGCTCGCCGAAGAAGTACTCGTGTGGATGGCGATAGGCTTCCTCGAGCTGCGGGTACTCGAGATACAACGGTCGCAGGATGGGCATGGCGTCGGTGTGCGCGAGCCACGCGTAGCTGTAGATATACGGGATCAGCTGCGTGCGCAGCGTGAAATATCTCCTCATCAGCTCGATGCCCGGCTTGCCGTAGAACCACGGCATGCGCAGGTTGCCCTCGCGCGGAT
>Ga0306926_10008902_pt1 | contig 11017 bp, 3 predicted proteins | sample flu12Cox44000178_FD_203759 | JGI IMG/M metagenome (GOLD analysis project Ga0306926, IMG submission 203759) | Lab enrichment of tropical soil microbial communities from Luquillo Experimental Forest, Puerto Rico - flux8day.12C.oxic.44.000.178 (v2)... | ecosystem: Environmental > Terrestrial > Soil...
CCATCCCCGTGACATTGACCGCAACCTGGTCGATGCGCAGCAAACAAGACGCGTTCTAGACCGTCTGGTGGGCTACCAGGTGTCGCCCCTGTTGTGGGACAAGGTGCGCCGTGGGCTATCCGCGGGACGCGTACAGACCGTGGCTTTGCGCCTCATCGTGGAGCGCGAGCGCGAGATCAAGGCTTTCGTCAAGGAAGAGTACTGGACGATTACAGCCCATTTGCTGGGTTCCAAGCCTCCGCATTTCGCTGCCAACTTCATCGGCATAGGGGGAGAGAAGACGCCTATCCCCAACGGCGAGGAAGCCGAAAAGATCAGAGCTGCGCTGGAAAACGCCGATTGGTTGGTGCGTTCGGTCGATAAGCGGGAACGTCGCCGCAATGCCGCGGCGCCTTTCACGACCAGCAAATTGCAGCAGGACGCCTCGCGTAAGCTGCGCTTCAGCGTGAAGCGCACCATGATGATTGCGCAACGGCTTTACGAGGGCATCGATCTGGGTGACGAAGGAACGGTCGGCCTGATCACGTATATGCGTACCGATTCGACCCGCGTCTCCAACGAAGCGATCGAAGAAGTGCGAAGACTGATCGGCAAAGAATACGGTCCGGATTTCGTGCCCGAGACGCCCAACGCCTTCAAGTCAAAGAAAGATACGCAGGACGCTCACGAAGCCATTCGTCCAACCGCCGCGTCCCGGCACCCCGAGGACGTCAAGCAGTACCTGCAGGAAGACGAGTTCAAGGTGTACAAGCTCATCTGGCAGCGTTTCGTGGCGTCGCAGATGAACCCAGCGGTCTTCGATCAGACCACGGTCGAAATCGACGCAAACAGCGGTGGGGTGGACTATCGTTTCCGGGTCACGGGTTCGGTGCTTAAGTTCGAAGGCTTCTTGAAAGTTTACGAGGAGGCGAAGGACAGCAAGGACGAGGAAGACGAGGCACTCAAGCACAAGCTGCCGGCCCTCACTGCAGGCCAGAAACTGACGCTGAAGTCACTTGACGCGGAACAGCACTTCACCGAACCACCTCCGCGCTTCAACGAAGCCTCGCTGGTCAAGGAGTTGGAGGAGCGCGGTATCGGCCGGCCTTCGACGTATTCGGCCATCATCAGCACCATTCAGGAGCGGCAGTACGTGCAGAAAGTTGGAGGCAGGTTTATTCCAACCGAGATCGGCCTGGTGGTGACGGACCTGCTGGTGGAGAACTTCAAAGACATCTTCGATTTTCAGTACACGGCCAGACTGGAAGAGGAACTCGACGAGATCGAAGACGGCAAGGAAGTGTGGACCAACGCGCTTGCCGAGTTCTACGAGAAGTTCGAGAAGGACCTCCATTTTGCTGAAAAGCACATGGAGAACGTGAAGCGAATGGAGAAACCCACCGACGAGAAATGCGAGCGCTGCGGTTCGCCACTGGTTATCAAATGGGGAAAGCACGGCTCGTTCTACGCTTGTAGCTCGTACGACAAGACCGACCCCAACAGCTGCACATTTACCAAGGAAAACCCCATTGACCTTCCCGACCTCGATTCGGCCGACTTGCAGGAGACGACGCAGGAAGAGTATTGCGAGAACTGCGGTCGTCCGATGGTGCTCAAGCGCGGGCGCTTCGGGCAGTTCATGGCGTGCACCGGGTATCCCGACTGTAAAACTACCCGGCGCCTCGACCAGGCGAAGAAGGTGCCCGACATTCCGCTCGACGAGAAGTGCCCGCAATGCGGACGCAATTTGCTGATCCGGCATGGCCGCTTCGGCGAGTTTGTGTCTTGTAGTGGATATCCGGATTGCAAGTACGTTAAGCAGAACCTGATTGGCGTGAAGTGTCCGGAGTGCAACGAAGGTGATATCGCTGAGAAAAAAGCCCGCCGCGGTAATTTTTTCTACGGCTGCACGAATTATCCCAAGTGTAAGTTCACCTCGGCGTTCAAGCCGGTGGCGGCGCCCTGTCCGGTTTGCAGCAGCCCTTATCTGCTGGAGAAGGCCCTGAAAGACGGGACGTATCTGGTGTGTCCGAACAACAAGCGCACTGCCTCTGAGGAACCAAGACGTCGCGGCAAGAAGAAAACGGAAGTCGCGGAGAGCACGGTCAAATGCGACTATTTGCGGATGATCGAAACCCCAGAGGCGGTGGCGTAAGTGGGTTGCCGTGCGCCTTTCACTAGCCAGTGATCTTGTCCCGCCACCCCCGGGACTCACCTCGGCTTGCGTGTCGGTGTTTCTGTGCTCCCTACGTGAGCGAGATTCCGTACTCAAACGTCGGCGGAAGCCCGTGGATCAACGCCGCAATGGCTTCAACCGTGGTTACCTTAGTCTCCCGGGTTTGCCGATTCCTCTGGCGCGAATTACGTCCACCTATTACGACCAGTTTGTGGGTGGGGCCGGGGTAGTAGTGTCTCGGGCCCCTTCGCGCTCGGGGCGCGACAGCGATACTCTTTGACAATTCCCCAAATGGCTATCCCTTCGTCCAAAGTGGCAGCTACTACTTTAGAATGGTACGGATGGTATTAACTACTCTTCGAATCAATGGCTTGCGAGGAATCTTTGTCCAAGCGATTGATTCTAAAGCATCGCAATCAAAGAATTTGCACGTTGTCATGGTTCGACCCAGATTCGTCTCCATGAAGGAAGACACTGGCTTGGCTCTAATCTGCTCTAACTGGATACCAAAGCCAAGCTTGACGCGCAGCCATTTCTAGCGGCCAAGCGTCTTTTCTCGGAGGGTTGCACGCCCGGAATCGCACCTGACCCAAGGGATACTATGAAAATCTGGATAGTAGTGGTCTTGTGGCTCCGCAAAAGTATAGTCACCAAGCTAACTCTAGCTCTAATTCGCTGAAACTAAAGAGTAATTGAATGGCCACGTTCGTGCTCTTCAGCTTGTAGGGGTTGACTCACGCTGTGGGTTTTACCCGGCAATTCTTGAATCTATCAGCGAAGCGGAGAGAATCAAATGAAACGAACTGCAGTAAAACTAGTTTCGTTGCTTACGGTCCTGCTACTGAGTTCGCTCTGGCTGTTTGGCCAGGCGGAAACCGGTGTGCTCAGCGGAATTGTGACCGACACCAGCAACGCGGTTGTGCCGGGCGCCACTGTTACCGTCGTCTCGGCAACTACGGGGTTGACTCGTACCGCCACCACAGGTTCAGGTGGGGAATATACGATTACTACCCTGAAACCAGATCACTACAATCTGACCATTGAACATGCCGGTTTCCAGAAGTATTCCCGCCTGGTTGAAGTTCTGGTTGGAGCCAGGGTTGACGTGTCGGCGCAGTTGAGCGTGACGGGAGTCGCGACCACCGTGGAAGTCACGGCTTCGGGCGAGACGGCCACTGTGAATACGGAAACCCAGACCTTGTCGAACGTGGTGACCGCCCAGCAGATTACCGATCTGCCCACGCTGACCCGCAATCCTTACGATCTGGTTGCGACTTCCGGCAACGTGGCTGAGGACGCACAGAGCAATCGCGGCGCCGGCTACGCCATTAACGGTCAGCGCTCGGCGAACACCGACGTTCTGTTGGACGGTGGCGAGAACGTCGATCTGTTTACCGCCACGGTCGGCCAGAGCGTTCCGCTCGACTCCGTACAGGAGTTCCGGGTTGTGACCTCCGACTTCACGGCGGAGTACGGACGCTCGGGCGGTGGTGTGATCAACGTGACCACCAAGTCCGGCACCAACCAGTTCCACGGATCACTATACGAATTCAACCGTGTTTCGGCGCTGTCGTCCAACACCTATCAGAACAACTCCAACGACATCGCGAAGCCGGGCTTCACCCGCAACCAGTTTGGCTACTCGCTCGGCGGGCCGATCCTCAAGAACAAGCTGTTCTTCTTCAGCAGCACGGAGTGGACGCGGGTACGCAGCCAGGCAACGATCGTCCAGAGCATCCTCGACCCGGCGTTCCTGACGCAGCCTGGGGTTTCTCCGAACACGCAGGCGTTCTTCGCCGCCTACGGCAGCAACCTGCGGCCTGGTATCCAGCTGCTGAGCACGACGAACTGGGGAGCAGCCAACAATGTCACAAGTGGTCCATGTCCGGCGCCGTTGCCTTGCAATGCGCCTTTTGGCGAGACGATAGCCTACAAGCCGAATGCTGATTCAGGCGCCGGGGCTCCGCAGAACACCTACTCAACGGTCGCCCGCGTGGACTACAACTGGACCGACAGGACGACGTTGTACGGCCGCTATGCGCTGTACAGTGAAGACGATTTTGCCGGCTACATCAACAACAGCCCGTACGTTGGCTATGACACCGGACAGACGTTCTTCAACCAAAGCATGCTGATCAACCTGACGCACGTCTTCACTCCGAACCTGGTGAACCAGGTCAAGTTCACCTACAACCGCTTGACCAACATACAGCCGCTGGGCGCCAATCCAGTCAGCCCGACCTTGTACACGTCGGCCACAGGTCTGCCCAATCTGCCGAACACTAACGGGGCCCTGGTGTTTCCGGGCTACTCGGAAACCACCCCGGGCAACGCCATCCCATTCGGCGGACCGCAGAACGTGTACCAGATAGGCGACGACCTTTCGTGGACGAAGGGCAGACACCAGTTCAAGTTTGGTGGCGGCTACGTCCAGACCCGGGACAACCGCGCGTTTGGCGCCTACGAGAACTCGGTGCAGTCGCTGGCCTCTGGCGGCAGCATCCCGGACGCCGCTCTTGCCCTGGCGGCCGGTACCCTGTACCAGTTCCAGGGCGCGGTCTATCCGCAGGGGCAGTTTCCTTGCTCGCGCATGGAAAATGGCCATTACACAGTGACCCCGTCCTGCCTGCTTAACCTGCCGGTAGGTCCGCCTGTCTTCAACCGCAACAACCGCTATAACGACGGCGCGTTTTACTTCCAGGATTCGTGGAAGGCCACCCCGAAATTGACCGTGAACATGGGCATTCGCTGGGAGTACTACGGTGTTCAGCACAACTCGAACCCGGCGCTGGACTCCAACTTCTACCTCGGGTCCGGCCCGACTCTCTTCCAACAGGTGCGCAACGGCACCGCGCAGATCGCCGACCAGAGCCCGGTGGGCGGACTGTGGGCGCAGGACAAAAACAACTGGGCCCCACGCGTGGGCTTTGCCTATGACGTCTTTGGAAACGGCACCATGAGTCTGCGTGGCGGCTACGGCATCGGCTTCGAACGCAACTTTGGCAACGTGACCTTCAACGTCATCCAGAACCCGCCGAACTACGCCGTCATCAGCGTGATCAACGGGACCGACGTGCCGGATGGGACGCTGCCCATCTTTGTGGCCAACAATGGTCCGCTGGCTGGAGCAGGCAGCACCTGCGGGGGAAGCCCAGTGGTGGTGCCGGGTACTTCTTGCTTCCCGAACCCCAGCTTGCGTGCGGTGCAGCAGAACATCCCCACCGCATACATCCAGTTCTGGTCGGGTGCGATGGACTACCAGGTGATGAAAAGCTCGGTGTTGTCGCTGGAATACACCGGGTCGAAGGGGACGCACGAGTACGACATCGCCAACCTGAACGCGGGGGGATACGGGTCGGAGTTCTTGGGCGATGCCCGTACGAACAATCGCCTCAACTACCAGTACAGCAACATCAACTATCGCGGCTCCAGCGGCTTCAACCTGTACAACGGGGTGAACGTGAAGTTCCAGACCAACAACCTCTTCAACAAGGGGTTGTATCTGAACGTGAACTACACGTGGTCGCACGCGATTGACAATCTGTCATCGGCGTTCTCCGACGGAACCGCCGGCTTTTACGGTCTGGGCTACATTGATCCGTACAATGCCAATCTGAACAAGGGCAATGCCGACTACGACATCCGCAACCGCTTCGTGATTAGCGGAACGTGGAACATTCCCTGGGGCAACAACATGAGTAGCGCGTGGCAGCGGCAGGTTCTGGGCGGGTGGAGCCTCTCCCCGATCGTGAACATCCGTTCGGGCCTGCCGTATACGATCTTCGACTGCAGCAATGTAGGAGCGACCGGCTACAGCTGCCCGTTCTATATTCCGTCGCAGCCGATTAGCCAGCATGGGTCGACCAGCAATTCCCAAGCAGTTGCCCCGAACCTGTTCAACTGGCTGCCGCTGCCGTTCGACTCCAGCGCGGGCCTCGCGGTCAACACCGCCGACGCACTGGCGGTGCCAAACTGCGAGTTCCTGGAGCACGGGAACTGCGTGTACAGCGCCACTGGTCTGCCGCAGGGTCACCGCAACGCTTACAGTGGGCCGGCATTCTGGAACATCAACTTTGTGATTGCCAAGACGTTCAAGCTGACGGAGCGCTTCAACATGCAGTTCCGCAGCGAGTTCTACAATGCCTTCAACCACAGCAACTACTACCTCACGACTGGCAACCTCGACGTTTCAGGCGGCATCTCGGACATTCAGGTCACCAAGGGCATTACCTACATCAGCACGCAGCCGAACGAGCGCCGCAACATCCAGTTCGGGTTGAAGCTGAACTTCTAAGTTTGCTGATTTGAGTTGTTGTACTCGGGGAGCCTTCGGGCTCCCCTTTTTATGCTGCACTGGGCCAGACGTGATTACGCTGGCTCGCGCGGATTTAGAGCGGGCGTGGCCGACGATCGCGAGACTGGTTGCACAGTGCTCAACAGCACATAATTTACGTATCTACTGCACCACCTCGGGGTACGATCTCGGTGGCGAGTCCGCTTACGAGGAGAGCCTGAGCAGGAGCACGGCACGACACGAGAGGCAAGCTGGGATCTGATTGATGTCTGGAGGGTAGGAGTATCTTCTCTGGAAGACCAATTGCAGGTGTGATACTACTAGATGTGGCATTGACGCGAATCACCACTCGCGCCTTGAGGCTGGAAAATGCCGCTCGTGAGGCTCGGACCCCATGTATGCAACCCCTTTTTCCGAGCCTCACGCTGGTTGGCCGGATTTACTCCTGACCTTCCCGAGCGGACACGCCGTGTCTTAGCATCGGCAACGCCGCAAAACCCGCAACCCAACTGCGTGGTGTGAGTGCAACTCCAGTTCCATTGTCTCGTCTCCGTAAGTTGTTGATAAAAATAGAGATCAAGAAGGAAGCATCAGGGCATTCTCTAGAAATCTGTAGCCGGCTACCCTGACTCCTACAAGTTCTTGGAGGGAGGGCCCTGCGGGGGCGAACCCGGTAATGGCCTCGTGCGTCCTGATAGGGTACGTTCTGCTATATCTACACTCGGAGGACTGATGGATGCTCGAAAGGACAAGATCGACTGTTTCGTCGAAACTGGCAGTCGATGGCGGACCACCCGTGCGAACTGCACCTTTCCCTGAGTGGCCCCAGTTCGAGGCCGAGGAAATCGCAGCGGTAGCTTCCGTCCTAAGTTCGGGGAAGGTCAATTACTGGACGGGAAGCGAAGGTAAGTTATTTGAACAGGAATTCGCGGCTTACACGAATACCAGGCACGCCATAGCCGTGGCGAACGGGACAGTGGCGTTGGAGTTGGCGCTGTATGCGCTCGGAGTCAGCCCCGGCGACGAAGTCATCACCCCGAGCCGGACATACATTGCCTCCGCTAGTTGCGTCGCGATGCGAGGCGCAACGCCGGTTATGGCAGACGTCGACCGCGAAAGCCAAACCATCACTGCGGAGACGATTCAGAAGGCGCTTACTCCGCGCACGAAAGCGATTATTGCCGTGCATCTTGCGGGATGGCCGTGCGACATGGACCCGATCCTAGGCCTTTCGGCTGATCACAACCTCAAGGTCGTCGAAGACTGCGCCCAGGCGCTGGGAGCGCGCTACAAAGGACGGCCTGTCGGCTCAATCGGCCACATCAATGCGTTCTCCTTCTGTCAGGACAAGATCATGACCACCGGAGGGGAAGGCGGCATGGTCACCACCAACGACCCGGAACTCTGGAGCCGCGCCTGGAGCTACAAGGACCATGGCAAAAGCTATGACGCGGTTTACACGCGCGAACACCAAGCGGGATTTCGCTGGCTGCACGAGTCATTCGGAACGAACTGGCGCCTTACCGAAATGCAGTCTGCCATTGGGCGTCGATTGTTGGTTAAACTTGACTCCAGCGTCGAGCGGCGCCGATACCTTGCGGCAAGGTTGAACGGGGCTTTCTCGGCAATTCCTGCGCTTCGATCAACACAGCCTCCCGAGGACGCCTATCACTCTTACTACGGGTACTACGTCTTTCTGCGGCCGGAACGGTTACGAAGCGATTGGACCCGGGACCGGATCGTGGCTGCAGTCGCGGCGGAAGGAGTCCCGTGCTTTTCGGGGAGTTGCAGCGAGATCTATCTGGAGAAGGCGTTCGACCGAATCCGTCCCCCCAATCGTCTCCCGGTCTCGAAGGAGCTGGGAGAGGTCAGCCTTATGTTCCTGGTGCACCCAACGCTGTCCAACCCTGATATACAAGACACAATCGTGGCGGTGCAGAAAGTCATGGAACAAGCCTCCTGTTAATTGGCAGGCAACGATCAACGTGTGTATGTATGTCGGCAATGCACATGACGGATGCTTCTGAGCAACGTGGCCGCCTGTCACTGACAGTTGTTGCGGGAAGAAATTAAGAGGCGTATTCCTGAGTCCCTCATACAAAGAGGTGGCAATTGAGGCAAATAGCGCTCGTGTGTTCGGCCCTGCTTCTGCTGGCGGTCACGTCTTTCGGACAACAATCTTCGCGCCCGGCCGCTTCGTAAGCACCGACTTCGCGGAAACGAGTTTCGTGGATGGAAAGCCTATTCCCGGGAATCGCGTCATCGTCGAAGACGGCGTCAATTACGTGGACGTGTCAGTGTTGTCTGAGGCCCTGGGGGACTCCGTGGAGTCGGGAGATGCCGGAGTGAAGATTTTGCACTTCAGCGCCGCCATGCGACTGCAAAGAGCCCGAATTGGACGGGAAGCGGTTTTCAGAAAAATTTCGAAGCGACGTAACAGGGATCGCCGACAAAATCGAAAGCCTGCGAGCCGTGGTGCTGAAACGAGAGAAGATTGCAATCGGTTCTCGCTTCGACGCCATCGACAGAAAGCTGTCGTTCGCGACCGTGCATGTGCAGACGGATGCCGATATGGCTGTTTACTATGCTTTGGCTTACTCGAACAACTCCCTCGCCATCTCGAACTACCAGCAAATGCGAGGCGTTCCGGTTGAAGAGGCGCAAAAGAACCAGCCTGACTCCATGTTGTGTGCGATGGAGAGCAAGTTCGCATTGATGAAAGGTGTCTTGTTGCCAGGCGGATCGTGCAGCGTCTTTCAGAGAATTGAAGCACAAGCGGCATCGAAATAGCGGTGTGGGATGATCTGGAGGCGCAATTCACAGACTCGGTCATTCACGCAAAACGCCATGCAATGTAATGGCTACGTTTTTTTCGCTAGCCTGGAGTGTGGCGTCCGCAAATCATGGAAAGGGCCTGTAGCTCAGCGATAGAGCAGGGGACTCATAATCTTACCGAGGCGGTTTGCGTGCGATTGGGACATACTTGCTGACCCCTGCAATTTCAGTGAATAAAGCCCCTCGGCGACAACGCAGCAGGCGGCAAGTTCCACCTTCCGAAGACATCGTGAGGATTGCGCGTCAGCAAGGTGGATACGCTGTTGGACATGGCTTGCTTCCTCCCGAGTAACTAAAGATCAGACATCGAGGCGTCGCTCGTACTCTACAAATTCGCCGTGTTCCCAATTCCGCCTCAGGATTCTCAAATACATAGGCCAGCAGTAAAAAGAGACGCGCCAGTGCTCGTTCTGTTCGGGCCAACCAGTGTCGTAGAAACGCACTCGTGTCGCCCCGTCTCCTTCCACTGCCAATTCGCACCCGACGCGAGTGCCCATCCAATCCGAGTGTGCGCTGGTCATCTGAAGTTCAAATGTCGTGGGTGGCACGTAGCGAGTTACCTTGGCTCGCCAGTCAAACTCCGGTCGAAAATACAATCTGAACTCCCCTCCTGCACGAGTATCCCCAGTTGATGTTTTAGTCCACCATTTAGATAGTCCTTCTGGGGTCGTGACCTTGCCCTCAGAATGCGTATCTCTTAACCAGCCGGTTTTGAGGATTTAATCCATCCTCGTCATCGTCGTGGCGGTGGGAATGTGGAAATCGGCTTCATCGATTTCCAAGGTTTGTGGGAAGGAGGGAAAACAGCACCATCGTTTTCCGGGCTTTCCACAAACCGTCATTTCCACGGCCTGCTTCGATCACCGCGAACTCTCAGGCGGCGATCGTCACCGTAGCATCCATCCAGTCTTGCTCGAACTGCACTGGGCTGACGTAGTTCAGCGTCGAGTGCATTCGTGTTCGGTTATACCAGAGCAGCCATGCGATGACTTCATCCTTGGCCTCACGGATGGTTGCAAAACCCTGGCCGTGCAGCCGTTCCACCTTCAGAGAACCAAACAGCGTCTCCGAGCAGGCGTTATCCCAGCAGTTGCCCTGGCGGCTCATCGACGGCCTAATGCCATGCTCTTTGAGTACCTCACGGAAGTCGTCGCTGGCGTACTGGCTGCCACGATCGCTATGAAAGATCAGCTCTGTCTGCTGGCCTGGATTGCGTTCGAACCAAGCCATCTCCAGAGCATCGATCACCAGCTTGCGCTGCATATCTGGCCGCATCGACCAGCCCACCACTTTACGGCTGAACAGGTCGATCACGACCGCCAGAAACAACCAGCCTTCTGCGGTCGCGATATACGTCACATCACCCACCCACGCCTGGTTGGGCGCGGCCACGATGAACTTGCGATCCAGCACATTCGGCGCCACCGGCAGGTTGTGCCGGCTGTCGGTGGTGGCAACGCGGAATCTCCGTTTGCCGCGAGCCTGAATGCCGTGCTTCTGCATCAGCCGTTGCACCCGCAACTTGCCAACGCGAATGCCTTGCGCCCGCAGTTGCCGCCAGATGCGCGGCCATCCATACGCTCCGCGATTTTCCGCATAGACGGCGCTGATGTGAACTAATAATGCTTCGTCGTTGAGGTGCCGGCGCTGAGCAATCCCCACACGCCGCGCCAGGTGTTCATGGTAGCCAGAGACGCTCACGCGCAGCACCCGGCACTGCACGCTGATTGGCC
>Ga0306926_10008906_pt1 | contig 11016 bp, 6 predicted proteins | sample flu12Cox44000178_FD_203759 | JGI IMG/M metagenome (GOLD analysis project Ga0306926, IMG submission 203759) | Lab enrichment of tropical soil microbial communities from Luquillo Experimental Forest, Puerto Rico - flux8day.12C.oxic.44.000.178 (v2)... | ecosystem: Environmental > Terrestrial > Soil...
GCTCCCGACCACGGGGCTGCGCTTCTTCACCGTGTACGGCCCGTGGGGACGGCCGGACATGGCGCTGTTCACCTTCACGCGCAACATTCTCGAAGGCCGCCCCATCGATGTATACAACCGCGGGCATCACGCCCGCGATTTCACCTACATCGACGACATCGCCGAAGGGGTGGTGGGTGCCTGCGCACGCATCGCGCAGCCCGATCCGCACTGGGACAGCCGCGCGCCCGACCCCGCGACGAGCTCCGCGCCGTTCCGGCTCTACAACATCGGCAACCATCAGCCGGTGCAGCTCATGCGTTATATCGAGGTCATCGAAGAGTGCCTCGGGCGCAAGGCACAGATGAACTTCCTGCCGCTGCAGCCGGGGGACGTGCCGGAGACCTTCGCCGACATCGACGACCTGGTGAGGGAGGTCGGCTACCGGCCGGCGACGCCCATCGAGGTTGGAGTGCCGAGGTTCGTCGACTGGTTCCGCGAGTATTACGGCTATAAGCGCGGCTGACCGGAACCACCCGGGGAACCCCCCGCGGTAGAATCCCCGCTCCGCGCCGCATGCGCACCCGGAGCCCCCCGATGGCCGTGACCCCGTCGCGATCGCAGCCTGCGATGCAGGTGCCGCTGCTGGATCTGAAGCCGCAGTATCAGCCACTCGCAGCCGAGATCCAGGCGGCCATCGAGCGCGTCTGCGCGAGTCAGCATTTCATTCTCGGTCCCGCGGTGCGCGAGCTCGAGGCGAGCGTCGCGACCTACTGCCAGTGCCGCCATGCGATCGGCGTCTCCTCCGGCACCGATGCCCTGCTGCTCGCCCTGATGGCGCTCGGCATCGGCGCAGGCGATGCGGTCATCACGAGCCCCTTCACCTTCTTCGCCACCGCCGGCACCATCGCGCGTGCCGGAGCGCGCCCGCTGTTCTGCGACATCGATCCGCTCACCTTCAACCTGAGCCCCACCGCGGTCGCCGAGCTCCTCGAGCGCCAGTGCGAGCGGCGTGGAGGCGAGCTCGTCCATCGTGGCAGCGGCACACGCGTGCGTGCCCTCATGCCGGTGCATCTGTATGGCCAGCTCGCCGACATGGTGCCGCTCATGGAAACGGCCCGCCGCTACGGCCTGAAGGTGATCGAGGACGCGGCACAGGCGATCGGCGCGGCGGACGAGAAGCAGCACCGTGCCGGCAGCTTCGGGGATGTCGGCTGCCTGTCCTTCTTTCCCACCAAGAATCTCGGCGCCTTTGGCGATGCCGGCATGTGCGTCACCAACGATGCCGCGCTCGCCGAGCGCATGGAGGTGCTGCGCGTGCACGGCGGCAAGCCTAAGTACTACCACGCCCTCATCGGCGGCAATTTCCGCATCGATGAGCTGCAGGCGGCCGTCCTCAACGTGAAGCTGCCGCGCCTCGATGCGTGGACGGCCGCGCGCCAGAGGAACGCCGCGTTCTACGACGCCGCGTTCGCGCGTGCGCAGCTCGGCAGCGCACTGCGCACGCCGCACGTACAGCCGGGGGTGCGGCACATCTTCAATCAGTACGGGGTGCGGGTGCGCGACCGTGACGCGCTGCGTCAACACCTTACGGACGCCCGCGTCGGCACCGAGATCTACTACCCCGTACCGCTGCACCTGCAGCAATGCTTCGCCTATCTCGGGCACCGGAGCGGCGACTACCCGCTCTCCGAGCAGGCCGCGGCGGAGACGCTCGCGCTGCCGATCTATCCGGAGCTCACCGAAACGCAACTACAATACGTCGTCGACTCGATCGCCGCGCGCTACCGCAGCTGAGCCGCGGGCGGGGGCGTGGCTCGAGGCCGCACCGCCGCCCCCGCCGGTCAAGGAGAGCACCGATGACACTCACCGTGAACCCCGGACCGCAGACGCCGGTGTGGGCCGAGCTCGCCGCGCAGGCCGCGCGGCTGATCATCGTGCCGGTGCCCGAGCTGTTCGAGCGCGATCCGCGGCGCTTCGAGCGCTTCTCCCGCGAGCATGCCGGGCTGCTGATGGATTTCTCGCGCCAGCGGCTCGATGAGATCACGCTCGCGAAGCTATGCCAGCTCGCCGACGCCGTGGCACTGCGCGAGCGCATCGAGGCGATGTGGCGCGGCGAGCACATCAATATCACCGAGAACCGCGCCGTGCTGCACATCGCGCTGCGGCAGCCGCCGGGCGCCGCGATCGGCGGCGCGGAGATCGAGAAGCAGGTGATGGCCGAGCGCACACGCATGCTCGCCTTCGCGCAGGGCGTGCGCGAGGGCCGCATCCGCGGCAGCGGCGGCGAGCCCTTCCGCCTGGTGGTCAACATCGGCATCGGCGGCTCGGACCTGGGGCCCGCCATGGCGGTGCAGGCGCTGCACGCGTTCACCGCCGGCGCACCGCGCTGCGAATTCGTTTCCAACATCGACGGCGTGTACCTGGCGCAGGTGCTGGCGTCCGCGGATCCCGCCACCACGCTCTTCATCGTCTGCTCCAAGACCTTCACCACGCTCGAGACGCTCACCAACGCGCGTACCGCGCGCGCCTGGCTCGCAGGGCACCTCGGCGAGCGTGCGGTGCCGCAGCACTTCGGCGCCGTATCGGTCAACACGCCCGCGATGAACGAGTTCGGCGTGCATCCCGAGTACCGCTTCCAGATGTGGGATTGGGTCGGCGGCCGTTACTCGATCTGGTCTTCGATCGGCGTGACGCTCGCCATCGCCATCGGCGAGCGCAACTTCAGCGACTTTCTCGCCGGCGGTCACGAGCTCGATGAGCACTTCCACACCGCGCCGTGGGCGGAGAACCTGCCGGCGCTGCTCGGGCTCATGGACGTGTGGAACAACAACTTCCTGAAGCTGCCGACGCTCGCGGTGCTGCCGTACGACGATTCGCTGCGCCGGCTGCCCGCCTACCTGCAGCAGCTCGAGATGGAGAGCAACGGTAAATCGGTGATGCTCGATGGCGAGCCCGTCGAAGCCGACACCGCGCCGGTGATCTGGGGTGAGGCCGCCAACAACGGCCAGCACTCTTTCTTCCAGCTTCTGCACCAGGGAACTCCGCGCGCCGCGGTGCATTTCCTGCTGCCGGCCCGCTCCTCCTGCGGCAACCAGGCGCAGCAGAACCTGGCGATCGCCAGCTGCCTGGCGCAGGCGCAGGCGCTCACCGAAGGTCAGTCTGCAGAAACGGTCCGCGCGGGGCTCGAGCGCCAGGGCTTGCCGCTGGAACGGATCGAGGACCTCACCCCCCCCAAGGTCGACCCCGGCAGCCGGCCGCTCACCATCGTGCTATTCCGGCAGCTCGATCCGGGAACGCTCGGACGGATCATTGCGCTCTACGAGCACAGCGTGCTGACGCAAAGCGTCGTGTGGGGGATCAATGCTTTTGATCAGTGGGGGGTGGAGCTCGGCAAGAAAATCACCGAGCAGCTCGTGCCGGCCGTGGATGATCCCGCCGGCGGGCACCCGGCGCCGGCTGCCATCGGCAAGCTGATCGCCCGCATCGATCAGTGGCGGCACTGAGAGCGCGCGAGCGGCGCCCGTGTCAGGCAGTGTTCAGCTCACCGGCAGTATTTCCTTAACTATCCCTTAAGAATGGATTAACTGCGGTGATGTGGCGCAGTCCTCGGGTGCACGGGTGGCGACCGCGAGGCTCCGAGCCCGTATAGTGCGCGGTTTTGAAGGCGGGCCGTTTGAGACAGGCGGCCGCAGCTGCGTGCGATACCCATCGATGGAATCAATGAACAGTAGATTGCGTCTAAGCGTATGGGTAGCACTGTGCCTGCTGGCCGCAGGTCCGCTGCACGCGCGCGGAGTGAGTCCCTATCTCCCGCTCAATCTCGCTCCGGAGCTCGAACGCGAGGTGGAGCGCGTGCTGATCCTCGGCGACAAGCCGGTGATGACGCGGCCGATCCCGGCAGCGATGGTGCTCGATGCGCTTCCCAAGGCGTGCGCAATCGACCCAGTGCTTTGCGGGCGCGTGCGCCGGGCGCTGAAAAAGTACATGAATGATTCGGCACTCGAGTTCGCGAGCGTCGAGGGTACGGCCGTGAGCGGCGACTCGAAGATGGTGATTCCCAACCGGTACGGTCAGACCGTACAGAGTCAGTGGCAGGTCGCCGGCGCCGGCTACCTCCAGCCGAGCGACTACTTCCTGGTGAACCTTGGTGGCGTTGCCTATGACGGCCGGCAGAAGGCGACCGGCTCCTTCGTCAGTCTCGGATTCGACTGGGCGCAGCTCGATCTCGGGTATCGCGATCACTGGTGGTCGCCGATGACCGACAGCGCGATGCTGGCCAGCACCGAATCGCCGAGCAGCCCCGGGGTCACGATCTCGAACTGGCGGCCACTCACGCGGCTCGGGTGGCAGTACGAGGTCTTTGTCGAGCGCCTGTCGCACACCGACAACATCCTGCTCGCACTGCCTCCCGGCGGCCCCGGCGGGGTGACCGCGGGAAATCCCAAGTACGGCGGTGCGCGACTCGGGATCGAACCGGAGGGTTCCGGGTGGTCCTTCGCTGCCAACCGCATCATGATGTGGGGCGGAGGGGAGGCTGGCGGCCAGACGGTCAGTGAACTGCTCAAGGCCTTTTTCAACCCCTCGACATCGATATCGAGCACCTCCGGGAAACCTGTTCTCGGCAAGCAGATGGCCTCGATCACCAGCCGCTTCCTCTACCCCGGTCGCATCCCGTTCTCGCTGTATTTCGAGTATGCAGGCAACGACGCCTCCGGCAGTCAACTGAGCTTCTCCAGGACCAATCTCTCGGTTGGCCTGCAGTTCCCTCGCCTCGGGCCGTTCGATGTGACCTACGAATTCTCCGAATGGCAGCCGACCTGGTATGTGAAGCCTCCCACCAGTAGCCAGTACGGGTATGGCGATGGCATCACCAACTACCTGCTCAGCATGGGACATTGGTTCGGTGATCAGCGGTACTTCCTCGATGCGGTCGGTGGCCAGAGCAACATGCTGCGCATCGGGTTCGAGCCGCAGTTCGGCGGGCGGCTCGAACTGACGCTGCGTACGCTGGTCAACGATTCCTTCTATCGCGGAAATACCTACTCGCACGAGAACACCGGGTCGCTGATTTACTCCTATCCACTGAAGGACGTCGTGGTCGGCTCGCAGGTCGACTACGGGCGGGATGTGTTCGGTGCGCATTACACGCGCGTCAGCGCCTTTCTGCGCTATGGCGACGCGTTGCGCCCCGGCGAGGCCGAGGCGGACGAGTCCGGAGCTGCGACACGTCCCGATGGCATGGAGTTCCACGTCGATGCGGGCGCCGTCGCCAGCAGCGTCATCGCCGACATCACTTCCAACACGCCGCGAGTGAACTCGGGCGTCGGGTTCGGGCCCCACCTCACCGTCGGAGCACGTCGCGCCGCGAGCCAGCACCAGGATCTCGGCGCGGCCCTCGAAGCAGACGACGTCCATGGCGCGTCCCTCCTCAGCGCCCGCATCGTTGATTACCGCTACCGCTTCGACAATCCGCTGGCGCTGAACCTGTTCCTGGGAGCGGCGCGCTATGCTAGAGCGACGCCCGCGTATGGGTTCTATTACGGGGCGGGGCTACAGTGGCGAAACATCCTGCCCCACTGGGATGTCGGCATCGACTATCGCTACGCCTCGAAGGTCGATCGCTTCCGGACGCAACCTGGTGAGCCACAGGGCGGCTACCGGCCCGATGCCTATTACGACATCAGCCTCGGTACGCTCTACGTGTCGCGCAAGTGGTAGGCGCTGAACGTGAACGGCACTCCCGTGGCGGAATAGTCCAGCACGTCCGCGATGCCCGCCCCGCTCACCCCGACCGTCTTCTTTTTCGCCCGTCTGGGCGATATGGTGATGGTTACGCGGATGCTCAATCTGCTCCATCGGCGCTATGGCCGGCCGAGTCAGGTCATCGGCACGGGTTCCTGGACGCCGGGCACGTACGATGGCAATCCGGACGTTGCGGGCGTGTGGGCATTTCATCGCCATCTGCCGTTCCTGCTCGATGCGGCCTGGCGCCCGGTGCGGCGCGCGCTACGCGCGAGCGCTCCGGGCCCAATCTACGTCTGCGAGAAGCACTACCGGCAGCTGCCGCGTATCCATCGGATGCTGCGCCTCAGCGGCATCGATCCGCGGCGGTGCGTTTTTCTCACCGAACGGCCCATCAAAAGGCCTGTCCCGCCAACCGACCACCTCGTCGACCGCATGGTCGCCCTCGGCGCGCGCACGCCCGCAAACCTGCGAGCCGAGGACTACCCGGTACCCGCGGCTGCGACGCTGGATGGTCCGCGCCTCTACGTGCTCGAGTCGGAGCGCGCCGAGCGGGATGCGTGGTTACGCTCGCGGGGTTTCGCCGGGCGCGAGCTGATCCTCATCCAGCCCGGCAATCACCGCACCATGGGGCCGCGGCGCTCGCGCTGGCGGCGTCTGAATACCGATGACAAGTGGTGGCCGCTCGAGCGCTGGGCGGAGCTGCTGCAGCGGATGCACCGCGACCGTCCCGATGCGGTGCTGCTGCTGCGCGGCTCGCAGGAAGAGATGCCCATGCTGCACGAGATCCGGGCGGCGACCCAGCTGTCAGGCGTAGCTACCGTAGGCACGACGCTGCGACAGCTGTATGCGCTGTGCGACGCGGCGAGCAGCATGGTCTCGGTCGATAGCGGACCGGGGCACGCAGCCGCGGCACTCAGTGTGCCGCTCGTCGTGCTCTACGGCGCTGAGTCGCCGCTGTACTGGTTGCCACGCAGTCCCTCGGGGTCGGCGGTCATGGGGGTCGGCGGACCTCCGGTGTCCAGCCGCGTCGATCAGTTGTCCGTGGATGCGGTTTTTGGTGCCTGGCGCACTGTCGCCGGGTGCAGGCGCGCCTGATCGTGGCGCTGGTTTCACTGGTTCAGTGGAGTTGAATACGCCTGTCGCAGGCGCGGTTAAATGCCCCGGTACGCAGCAGCCGGCTGCGCGCGCGGGAACTTTGGCATCCAAAGCGGTGCGGACCGGGCGCGCTCTTCAGTACAATCGCGGCTCGCGCGGAGCGGTAGGCTGCCGGCAGGGCCGCGCGTGCCCGGTGCAATGGCATAAAGGTCTGTAATGCGGTTGATGCAACGCCTCGCGGGGCTGCTCCTGGTCGCTCTGTTCGCTGCTCTCCTAAACCCCATTGGCCCGGTTCACGGGCAGACTTCCGGCTCCCCCTTCGAGCAGATCCTGCAGGGCCTGTCGCCCGAGCAAGTCAGCGCGATCTCGCAACAGTTCGGTGGAACCGGACTAGGTGGCACGCAGGGAGCGCAAGGTGGGGCACCCCGGCAGTTACCATCGAATGAAGAGCAGCAGAGTCTCTTGCTGCAGCAGCAACGCGACCTGCTGACGGAACAGCAGAAACAGCGGGCTGACCTGCAGCGGTTAAGCCCGTTCCTGGAGCCTGAAGACTGGGTCGTAATTACCATCGATTCCAACCCGCTGCCCGGGAGTAACGCGCTGCTGCCCCCCACCCAGCCTTCCGCCGCGCTCGGGACGCCTCCGAGCCAGCAGCAGAGCATTCTCGGCAATCTCCCTCCGGCAATAGCGGCGAATCAAGGGCTGGCGGGCGGCGCACAAGGTGGTGCGGCGCAGAGTTCCCTGGCGGCGGCGGCGGCGGCTGGTGCAGCACCACTGCCTCCTCAGGGTGTGCCTGCGGGAGGCTACGCACCGCCGCCACCCCCCTGCGTCGGGCAGCCGAACTGCGATCTCGCGCAGCCCTCGCGGCCGGAGTTGACCGATGAGGAGAAGAGGCGACGGCAGGATCTGATCGAGCTGATACGTGCCAAGAACCCCTACCAGATATCCCGCGAGGGACTGCTGTGGTTACCCGGATTTGCGCCTCTACCGCTCGCCGGACTTACCGAGCAGCTGGCCACGCTGCGTCTCGGCGTCGAGCCAGCGCTGCGCGACCTTTACATACGGGTCACGAAGCTTCCGCTCGTGAAACTGGGTCCCACAGCGCTGAAGCCCTTCGGCTACGACCTGTTTGATCGTCCGATCTCTACGTTCGCTCCGACGACCAACGTCCCGGTGCCCGCGGACTACATCGTGGGTCCCGGTGATGAGCTCGACGTGCAGCTGTACGGCACGAAAAACGCCAGTCTCAAGCTGATCGTCGCGCGCGACGGCCACGTGAGTCTTCCTGAGTTGGGTCCTGTCAACGTCGGCGGATTGACTTTCCCAAGTGCGCAGACTTTGTTGCAGTCTCGGGTCGACCGAGAGATGGTCGGCGTGCACGCGAACGTCACCATGGGTGAGACGCGCTCGATCCGGGTATTTGTATTGGGAGATGCCAAGCAACCCGGCTCGTACACGATCAGTGGGCTGGGCACGATCACGTCGGCGCTGTTTGCCGCGGGCGGTGTGAAACCGATTGGCTCCCTGCGCAAGATCCAGCTGAAAAGACGTGGCGCGCTCGTGCGGCGGCTGGATCTCTACGACATGCTGATTCGTGGGGACACGACCGACGATGCCAAGCTGCTGTCGGGCGATGTGATCTTCATACCGCCGATCGGGGCGACGCTTACGGTCGACGGCGAGGTGCATCGGCCGGCGATCTATGAGATCCGTAACGAGAAATCCGTTGCCGATGTGGTTCAGCTCGCGGGCGGGCTCACTCCCGAGGCCGACACCAACAAACTGGCGCTCATCCGCATCGACGACGCCTTGCGCCGGGTGGTGCTGCAGGTCGACCTGAGCGGCGCCGCCGGTCGCCTGGAGGAGGTGCGCAACGGCGACGTGTTGCGCGTTGCGCGGCTACGTCCGACGCTCGATGCCGGGGTCGTGGTACAGGGCTACGTGTTTACGCCCGGCGCGTTCCCCTACCGCGGCGGTATGCGACTCACAGATGTGTTGCGTTCGGTGGATGATCTGCGGCCCAACGCGGACCTGCACTACATCCTCATTCGCCGCGAGCTGCCACCGGACCGGCGCGTCATGGTCCTGTCGGCCGACCTCGCGGCGGCGCTGAATGCCCCGGGCTCTGCCGCGGACGTGCCCCTGCTGCCACGCGATCGCATCACGGTCTTCGACCTGCAATCGAGCCGTGACCGCGTCATACAACCGCTGCTCGATGACCTGAAACTCCAGTCGAGCATCAAACTGCCCGATGAGGTAGTACGTATCGATGGGCGCGCCAACGTCCCCGGGCAATACCCCCTCGAGAGCGGCATGACAGTGCGCGACCTGATCAGGGCGGGCGGCGGCCTGAGCGATGCCGCGTACGGAGGCAGCGCCGAACTCACACGCTATGAGGTCCTGAATGGCGAGTCGCGTGTGACCGAGCTCATCAAGGTTGACCTGGCCGCGGTCCTGCGCGGGGATGCAGCCGCCAACGTGCGTCTCCAGCCGTTCGATACCCTCAGCATCAAAGAGGTCGAGTCGTGGACGGATCAGGAAACCATCGTGCTGCGTGGTCAGGTGAAGTTCCCCGGCCGATATTCCGTCAAGCCAGGTGAGACCCTGAAGTCGGTATTGACGCGTGCAGGTGGGTTGACACAGTTCGCGTTCCCGGAGGGCAGCGTGTTCACGCGCAGGGAGTTGCGGGAGCGCGAGCAGCGAGAGCTAGATCAGCTTGCACAGCGTATGCAGAGCGATATCGCCTTCGTCGCGCTGCAGGCCAGTAATGTGCCGGGAGGTGGGGGCGGGGCAGCCAACGCCCTGACCGTCGGGCAGTCGTTGCTCTCCCAACTTCGCGCGTCCAGAGCGGTCGGCCGGCTGGTGATTAACGTGCCGGCCATATTGCGCTCGCCAGTCGGATCACAGTACGACGTCGTGCTGCGCGACGGAGACGAGTTGATCGTGCCACGTGCACAGCAGCAGGTCACGGTCATCGGCGAGGTCCAGACGGTAACCTCCCACCTCTATCGGCCGGGCCTGTCGCGGGATGGCTACATCGGGTTGAGCGGCGGGACTACGGCTCGCGCCGACAAAGGCCGCATTTACGTCGTGCGCGCGGATGGTAGCGTGGTCTCGCAAGGCTCCAGGTGGTTCAGTTCGAGTGCGACCATCGAGCCCGGAGATACCATCGTCGTGCCCCTCAACGCCGAGCACATACCGCCGTTGCCGTTCTGGCAGGCCGTTACGCAGATCCTCTACAACGTAGCGATCGCGTTCCTCGCCGTGCATTCGGCGGTACCGTGATTTTCAAAGCCGTGGTCGCGTGCCTGGCCGTGCAATCCGCGATGTGAGCTGCGGGATAAAACCGCGCTCGACGCGACCTGTGAGCTCGTTGACACCGTACAGAGGCGTGCCTAGACTACTGCGTTCAATGATTGAACGCATAGTTCGAATTATGCGAGCAATGCTGACGAATCGATGCTGCGCTGGTATCTGATTCATACGAAGCCCTCGGGCGAAGCCCTCGCGGAGCGCAATCTGGACCGCCAGGGTTACGACGTCTACCTCCCGCGCGCTCTGCAGGCAGTCCGCAGCGGCGGTCGCTGGCGCGATCGAATCGTTGCGCTCTTTCCACGATACCTGTTTCTGCGTCTAAATGAGGGATTGCAGGCGCTCACTCCCGTTCGCTCGACGCTCGGCGTCGCTGGCGTGGTGCGCTTCGGTGCGCGCTACACCATCGTTCCCGACCAGGTGATCTGCGAGTTACGCGCGCGCGCGGATCCAGTGTCTGGATTACATCGATTGAGCTGCCGGTCGAGGCTGTTCGCAGGGGCTGCGGTGCGCATCAGCACGGGACCCTTCGAAGGTCTCGAAGGGGTGTTCGAGCGTCAGGCCGGCGCCGACAGGGTCGTCGTGTTGTTGAGGCTTCTGGGTCAGAACGCTTCGGTGTGCGTCTCCATTGATTCCGTGCTGCTCAGTCGTGCTGTCTAGGCGTGGTATCAGCGGACCGGGCTGCGGCGTCCGTTCGGGCGCGGAAGAGCGCCGATGAACGACTTTCAGCATCCACCCGCGGCAGCGGTCGATCGCGATGAGCTGGATCTGGTCGGTTTCATCAGGCTGCAATGGCGGCACAAGCTGATCGTGTCACTCGCCTGTCTCCTGTGCGGCCTGGTCGCGGTCGTACTCGCGCTCACCACCAAACCGACCTTTCGC
>Ga0306926_10008909_pt1 | contig 11014 bp, 15 predicted proteins | sample flu12Cox44000178_FD_203759 | JGI IMG/M metagenome (GOLD analysis project Ga0306926, IMG submission 203759) | Lab enrichment of tropical soil microbial communities from Luquillo Experimental Forest, Puerto Rico - flux8day.12C.oxic.44.000.178 (v2)... | ecosystem: Environmental > Terrestrial >...
ATCTCCCGGCTTATCGTCGATGGCGATCGTTTGAGACCTCGTGCGATCCGACGGACCGACCGGCCGGCCGCAATCCCACGGGAAATCTCTTCGCGCTCCTCAAGCTTCAACGCCGCCACAGCTCTGCGACGCGGCGCCGGAGCGATCCCTCCATTGAGAGCCACGATCCGCTGGACGCCAGTTTTGTTCCTCCTTTCCAGCGCCCGGGAGATGGCTAACACACTTTGTCCGTTCTTCCAGCGCCCCCAAAGTTCGTCCTTCTGCTTCGCCGTGAACAATATCCGTGACGTCACCATCTGCCACCTCCTCATCCAGCAAGATTAGAAGGTGTTGCACTGACCGATTGAACTCACCGGGGTAAAGCGGACCGAGCCTAAGTGACGGCGCCAGGGAGCAGACCGAGCTCGCTGCTCGCGTTGCGTCTATCTCCCTCCTGCGGCGGGCGCGCTCCATTGCCGCAGCTTGTCGAGCGTGGACTTCGATTTCGGCGAGAGCAGTTCGGGCGGCGCGTGCGCGCCACGGCGGTAGCGAGCTTGCAGGTCGGCGAGACGCGCGTTCACGAGCTCGATGCCGCGGCCGACCGCCGCCTTGAGCTGATCCGCGGAGGACGATGCATCGAGCGCGTCTTTCCAGGCGCGGACGTCGTCCTCGCTCATGCCGCCCGAGCGCAGCATGTGCGCCATGTCGTCGCCAACGGCGTCGCGCGCGCGCGCGAAGCCTTCAAGCGCGGGGGATTGCGGATCGGACGACGCGCTCGCCGGCGCGATGTCCGCGCGCTTGTCCGCCGCCGTCATGAGATCGCCGAGACGGCCGACGACCGTATTGAGCGAGGCGACGTCCTTGAACGGCTCGCGGCCGAAATAGGCGGGAGCGAGCGCCTTCATGATCTGCGGGTTCAACGCGGCGGCTTTGGCAATAGCATCGCGAACGCCGGCATCCGCGAGCGCGCGATAGGTTTGCGCCGGCGCGAGGCGCTGTTGATCGAGGCGCTCCCCCGTGAGCCATCCCGCCAATCCGTGGCCGATCGACTGGCCGAGACTGCCGCCTTGCAGCGCGCCGGCGAGATAGCCGAGCATCGCGTTGCGGTTGTCGTCGATGGGATTGGTGTTCGCAAACGGCAGCAGACCGCCGCGCGGCGCAGCGCCGGTGAAATCGAGAATTCCCGCCATGGCTTTTTTCCTGTTGTGCGCGATCCAGCCGATTGGTTCGGCATCGTGTCCCGGGCGCAGCGCAGCATGAGCGGAGCGAATGGTGCGCAGCAGACCCGGGATCGTTCCAGTGGCGGTCCCGGATCAGCGGTGCATCGCCATAGCGCGTCGCAGACGCGCGTGAACGCGCTTATGGCGCTGCACCACGTCCGGGACACGAGCATTACCCCCGGTTGAACGCTCCCGGTCCCATGAATCCGTTGGACAGCGAGTTGAAGACGCCGCCGCCGAGCGAGCCGAGGATACCGCCGCCGAGCGAAGCGCCGCCCGTCATCGGCAGGAACGCGAGCGGCAAGAGCGACAACGGATTGAACGGCGTCGATGTCGTCTGCGTGCTCGAGCCGGTGGTGTTGCCGATCTGCGTGCCCGCCTGCGTCCCCGACGTCGTCCCGACGTGGCGCCGGTGTTGGCGAAGGAACTGCCGAGCCCGGCGATCGGCACGCCGAGCTGCGCCAATGTCTGCAGCGTCTGCAGCGGAATGGCGCGAGAGCGTGCCGCCGCGGCGAGCTGCTGCTCGTAAGGCATGTTGGCGAAGCTCTGCCCCGTGCTCGCGACGCCGAGGCCGGCTTGCCGGTTGGCGAGCGCCTGCTGGTTGAGGCTCGACAGCAGCCCCGCGGTCGTATTGCCGGCGCCGTAGAGCGAGCCCATGGCGCCGAGCTGATTGGCGACGTTCTGATTGTACTGGTTGGCGATGAGCTGCCCCTCGCCCTGGCTCAAGCCGCGCGCCAGCGCCTGCGTGTTTAGACCCGAGAGGTCGCGGCCGGCGCCGGCGAACATGCCGTTCACCTGATTGGTGATGTCGGCGTTGGCGGCGGCGAGCGCGTCGGAGAATCCCGGCGTCTCCCTCGGATCGAGAAAGCTCGCTTGCAGATACGGATTAAGCTCCGAGCGATACTGCTGGTAGGCGCCGCTGAGCATCGGCGCCTGCGCTTGCGCGTTGCCGCCGGCGAAGAGCGTGGTGGCGAGATCGGACGCTTGCGGCAGGAACTGGCTGATATAGCCCGAGCTGCCGGCAAGGGCGCCGAGCGCGGCGTTCTCCTGCGGCGTGAGCGGGGCGTTCGCGAGCTGGCCTTGCAGCTGCGCGAGGATGCCGGAGAGAAACGGTTGCGCCGGCGCCCACGGATTGGTCGCCCCGCTCGCGCTGGTGGCGCCGCTCTGGGCCCCGCTCGTGCTGCCGCACGAATTGACGAGGCTGTTCACCGCTTGATTTTTGTCGACGGTTTGCGTGGTTCCGCCCATGTGTGCAATTCCTCTAATCTCCCTCTCGTGTCCCGGATGCGATGCAGCGCGAAGCAAGAGCGGAGCGCTGCATTGCTGATCCGGGACCGTCACGGTCCGAAACGGTCCCGGGTCTGCAGCGCATCACTTCGTGCTGCGCTGCGCCCGGGACACGAGAGCTTCAAGTGAGTTCCTTCTCCAACAGCACGCGGGTGGTGCGGTACTGCGGCAGCAGCTTGCGCCAGCCGCGGCGGCCGTAGATGCCCATGGCGGCGCAGCCTTGCGTCCTGCCGTAGGCCTCGAGACCCGCGATCAACGGCAGCCATTGCGAGCGGTCATGACCGCCGCAGGCGACGATGGTGCAGAACGTCTCGCCGTTCGCTTGGCTGAGTTCGGTCACCGCCGCGGCCTTGATTTTCTCGCCGTTCCACGCGAGCCAGAGGAGCGCACGCCCGTCGCGCACGGAATGCTCGACGTCGGTGAAGCTCGAGAGCCGCCCCTTCTCCATCGCCGCCTTGATCAACGATGCCACGTGCGGCCAGAACTCGCGCGCCTGCGCCGGATCGACGCAAATCAGCTCACAAGGTGGATGGCGAATAGGGAATGGCGAATCGTGTCTGCTATTCGCCATTCGCGATTTGCCATTCGCGATCTGCTCAACCGAGCGCGACATAAAGAAAGGTCCGATCGGCCTGCGCGTTGTTGGCGTGGGTGACGACGAAGGAGCCGTTGTTGACGGCGCCGATATACATCGTGCCGTTGCCGATCTCGGCCGCGGCGTTGGCGGTCTTCGCAAACGGCAGCACCGTCGAGCCGGCGCCGCAATTGCGCGCCGTGACCGTGGTCGAGGCCGCGTTGGGCGTGAGCGTGAACGATCCCACCGCGTTCGATCGGCCCTCGAACAGGTCGCGCACCGCGCGCACGATCTTGTAGACGTCCTTTTCGTCGGGCGAGAGCGTGTTAGCCATTGGGCTTTATTCCTTTGGGCTTGATGCACAACGACACCGCGGTTCGCAGCGGCAAACTCGCTCTGCTCCTCTCCCCGTCCTTACGGGGAGAGGGTAACCGCTTGCGTCATCGCACACCTTCTTGCGCCATCATCGGCTCGACCCCGCTCGCGAACGTCCACGCGGTGCCGGCCGGGATGCGCAGGCGGCCGCGCGCCAGGCGCGCGGACACGTTGGCCGGGCACAGCCCCTTGCCGTTGACCACCTGCTCGCTCGAATAGGTCACGCCCGACTGCAGGTTCTCGCGCGCGCCGATCGAGCCGTAGCAGGTGGGCGCGTCGGTCATGGGGCGAAAGCCCTTGACCCGCATGCGGCGATCCAAAGTCTGCTCCGCAGTATCGAGGGTAGCTTCGAGCGCGGGGCCGCCGGCGAGCGGGCCGCCGAAGAAGCCGAGCTTGTGCGAGCTGTCGACGATCGAGAGCTGCGCGAGCGCCGAGGTGGCGACGTCGTCGAGCGAGAACGTGAGCGCGTCGATCGACGGCGAGATCGCGTCGAGGCCCTCGAGCGTGAGGCCCGGGCGCGCCAGCGTGGCGAGATATTCCCCGCTCTGCACGATCAGCGCGGCGCGCTCGATGCCGTAGTCGTAGACGAGGATCTTGTCGAACAAGGAGGCCGAGCCGGCGAGCGATTTGTAGGTCCAATAGACGCGCGTGGCGCGCGGGTCGCTGGCGCCGATCACGAGGTGCAGCTGGCCGGCGTCGACGTCGGCGAAGAACGTGCGGTCGAAGCGCTCCTTGCCGATCGGGACCGGCATGATCATGTAGAAGCCATCGTTGCCGCAGAAGAAGAGGCGATCGCCGGCGCGCACCAGCGACAGCGGCGCGAAGATTCCCTTGTCTTGCGCCACGCGGTCGATCTGGAACACGTAAGGCGCGCCGGGCGCGAAGATCATGCGCCGCAACGAGCCGTCCTGCGTGATCAGTCCGGTCTCGCCGCCGCCGATCGCGCGCACCACGCCGCCGTCGGGCAGGTCCTGGAAGTCGCTCGAATTCACGCCCGACGTCCAGGTGGTCACCGCGTTGAGCCCCGACCATTGGATGCGGTAGGGCGTCGCGGTGCCGAGCCCCGAGAGCACGACGAAGCGGTTAACCACCGCGACGTAGCGCGCCGGCGGCGGCGAGCCGCCGAGATCGGCGAACGCCGACGAGGAGGTGAGATCGAACACCTGCGGCACGGTGTTGATCTGCGCCGCGATGACGAAATTGTTGAACTGCGCGAACTGCCACTGCTCGCCGTTGCCGACGGCGGTATAGCTGCCGCCGGCCTTGCTGACGTCGGTCCACGAGAAGTCGGTGTTGTTGAGCTTGTAGAGCTTGCTCGCGGTGGCGGCGAACACGGTGACCGACTGGTCGGCGTTGCGGGCATAGAAATAGCCGCGGCACGGCGCGGCCAGCACCTGCGAATACGGCGAGACGCTCGCCACCGGGCCGTAGCCGTCGAGGCGCGGAAACACGTTCTCAATGCGCTGCGAGCTTGCCGCCTTGTACGGCGACAGATCCGGCTTCCAGTCGGCGAAGGGCAGCACGGTCATTGGTTCAAAGCTCCGCTAGAGCGGCCCTCAGAAGTCGGTCATGGCCGGGCTTGACCCGGCCATCCATCCTCTTGCGAAAAGGATGGACCCGCGGGTCAAGCCCGCGGGTGACGATTACGGCGTTACACCCATCACGCGCGCGGCGCCGGGATCGCCGCCGCGCGTCTTGTTGTTGAGCTTGTCGATCTCGTCGAAGATCTCGTCGCGGCGCGCCTTCCATAGGGGCGCGCGCTCGTCGTTCACGCCGAACATCTCGGCCTCGACCAGCGATCCGAAAAGGTAGAGGTCGGGATGCGCGGTCAAAAGCCAGTTAGGATCGGTGGTCGCGAGCGCCGGGATCTTCTGAAAATAGTTGACCTCGAGCGCGGTCTGATCGAGCGGCCTCGCCTTGAGCGTCGCGCCTTCGATGGTGAAGATGCGCGGCACGTCCGCGGGCGCCGACGGATACGCCGCCTGCAGGTAGGACGGGTGCACGTAGGCGAGCTCGACCCGTGGCGAGCCGGTCCAGGTGACGCGCCGCAGCGCGAGATAATCGGCGGGCAGCGTCGCCGAGCCGTTGGCGTCGGGCGTCAGATTCGTCGTCGCCTCCTGCTGGCGCACGCGCAGCCTTCGATTGGCGCAGGCCTCGAACAGCGCGATGAACTCCGGGATGCGCGCGGCGAACAGGCTATGATCGAGCCAGTTGCCGATCGCAGTCTGCAGCTCGGCGTAGGTGGTGATGCTCATGGCCTCATCATCCGTTCATTCCCGCTCCTGGGTGAAGTCCAGCGGTAGCAATCTCCTCCGCTCATTCCCGCGCATAGCGCGGGAACGAGCGGATGTTGCTATCTATCGGTGCGCAGGTATTTCCAGTCCGGATCGGCGAGCTTGCGCGCGACGAGCGCGTCGAATTCCTTAGTGAACATGCGCAGGCCGGTATGTCCCCGCGCGTGCGCCTCGTTGAGCCACTTGAGCAGGATCACGTTGGGGATGGTGGCGACGTGACGGCCCCAATCGCTCGTCTGCGGCTCTGCGCGCAGATTCTGGTTGCGCTCGAGAATCGGCTCGACGTCCTGCGTGGCGCTGGCGATCACTGTGCCGGCGCGGTCGAGCGAGACAGCCCTACGCATGGCGCGATCACGCGGACGGCGGCTCGATGATGTCGTAGGCGCGCCCGACGACGAGCGGGGCAAAGCATTTGCCGATCAGCTGCTTGAGCAGCGCCACGTCCTCGACCGCGAGCTCCTGCTGGCCGCCTTTCGACGCGACCTCGGCCAGGCGGAAGCGCTTGACCTTAGTCCTCGGCCGCGAGGCTCTGCTCGTCGGCATAGCTCGCCAGCAGCGCCGTGCAGGCCACGCGGCCCAAGGTGGCGTCCTTGTCCCCATCCTTGACGGCGTCGCCGTCGAGGTCCTTGATCACGGCCGAAAAGTCGATTTTCATATCCTGTCTCTCAAGGAGGGTCCATGCGATCGCTGTTGCGTAAAGGCTTGCCAGTAGCCGATCGCGCGCTACGGGCGGTCGGTTTGGCCCGCGTCGGACCTAGCAGCGGTGATCCCTTTCGCGATGTCGACCCTTTGGTGCGCGCGATTTACGAGACGGTGAAGCCGTTCACCGTCACTGGACCGTCCGCAGTTTTCACGCTTTGCGATGCTATGCGCCATGTCGTTCGTGCGAAAGTCCCCGGCGCGTTCGTTGAGTGCGACGTGTTCATGGGCGGAAGCTCGATGGCAGCCGCGTTGATGGCGAAGCACTTGGCTACCGAGTTGGACATCCACCTATTCGACACATTCGAAGGGATGCCGCGACCTACCGAGCGCGATGCCTTTATTTATTCCGGCAAACCCGCGCTCGAAATCCAGGGCTTCTACGACAACACCGGCAGAGCATGGACGCGATGCGACGAACCGGCCGTGCGCGCCAACATGGCCCTCACCGGATACGACCCACAGCGTGTCCACTTCCATCGCGGAATGGTCGAACACACAATTCCCGATCAAGCCCCGAAACAGATTTCCGTTCTACGCCTCGACACAGATTGGTACGAATCGACGAAGCACGAACTCGTTCACCTTTGGCCGCGCCTTTCGCCTGGCGGCATTCTGATCATCGATGACTATGGCGAGTTCACCGGCGCGCGCGATGCCGTGGACGAGTATTTCAAGGATAATCCAATCTTCCTGTTCCGCATCGATTACAGCCGCCGGATGGCCGTCAAGCCGCCTGATAGTTCAAGGTCGTGATCGTTTGTCCGTCGGGCGTGAACAGCCGCTGCTTGCGGATTTCGGATGGCCCGGAGCCGACGCGAAGGTTCTCGAGCTCCAGGCAAAAGGTGATGTTGTTGTTCGGTATCCACCACAGATGCGTGGCGTCAAGCTGCAGCCAATCGTCGCGATTGAACTGCGAGCACTCGATCTTCATCTGTCCCCAGAACTTTGGGATAAACACGCCGAGCGTTGAGATGCAGCTGCGGATGCTGCATTGGCCGCCGACTTGGGTCAGAAAATATCCGTTCCCCGTCGCTGTGTGACTGCAGGCATCGACGCTGAGCGCTTGGCCCCCGGCATTGTTAATACAGTTTGGGCTCTCGCTGCGACAACCCGAGATCGCCATGGCGTTGGCTTGCGATGCGCCGGTGTAAACGTCCGACTGCGTTGAGAGCTGAAAGCCGACACCGCTGATGCGTGGCACCGAGCCGGTGCCGATGAAGATGGCGATGCCGCAGTTCTGGAAGTTTCCGCCGATGATCGTCTGCTGGAGTGCGTTCGCGTTCGACGTCAGCAAGCCCGCGGTCGAGCACGAGAGCCAAAAGCAGTTGAGAAACAGGTTTTCCGAGCCCATGAAGCCGGAATGCCCGATCTCGATGCCGATCGAGCCGCCGTCGAAGAGCATGTCGGCAAAAGGTGTTCGACTGCAGCGCCGGACCTCCGGCCGACCCATCCCAATCGAGATCGAAGGACTTTCCGCCGGCGGCGGCAGTCAGTCGCATCGCTTCAAAGCGCGCGTAGCCGCATCCGTTTGTGACAAATACGGACGCACCAGGTGTAGCCTGCTCAATCTGCGTCACGAAGCGCCCGGCACCGATGATGCGGCCGCCGTGGAGATATTTGACCGTCAGCGGCGCGCTGATCTTGTAGTGCCCCGGCGGGATGTAGAGCGCCTTGTTTTGGCGGACGTTGGCGGTGCCGTGCGGCGCGTCGGATGGGCCGAAGCAGAAATCGAGCGCGGCCTGGAGCGCCGCGGTGTCGTCGGTCGCAAAGTCGCCGACGGCACCAAAGCGGCTGTCCTTGACGCTGACCGGTTCGTAATCGGCGAACAATAGCATTGGAGCCACCATCACGCCGCCGTCGTCAGCGCCGTCCAAGTCGTGCCGCCATCCGTGTTGCTGTAGGCGCGGTTGTTGGTGGCGCTGCCGTCGCTGCGGAGGTAGAGCGAGCCCTTGGCCGCGCTGAGCGTCGGCGCACCGGAGCCGAAGAAAATACCGAAGTTGGCGGTGTTAGAGAACATCAGTCCGAGGCTTGCGGTGCCGCCCGCAGGGATTGCCGATGTCGCTGCAACAGTTGGTCCATTAACGCCAGTTTTTAAATCAATGATAGAATTGCCCGCTTGTCGAAGGCTCAGCGTCCGAACGGTGCCAGTTCCCGCCTTGTTGCTGTCGATGACGAACGTGTTTGAGCTGACAAAAGCCGACAGGTACTCGAAGTTGTTGACGACGGAAGAGTCGGCTCCGTTGATGATCGCCCAGCCGCCAGAATTCGCTCCAGCGATCTGGAGGCCGGTGGAAGCGCGCGCGGAGTTAAAGAAGCTGTACTTGGAGACCCCGCCGATCTGTAGGTCCACAAGTTTTGTGCTCGCGCCGCTCGCCGTATCTGTGATGTTGAGCTGAATCGCGTTCGGATTGCCGCTCGTATTCCACGTGCCCGAGAGATCAAGCAGAGCTTGGGCATTCGTGCCGGTGAGGCTGTACGAGGACGCGACCAGCGCCTGCGTGTTCGCTGCCGGGGACAACGTCTGCGTGGCGCCGAATGTGTTTGCGGCATTGAGCAGCGGCACCGTGCCGCCGCTGGCGCCGGTGTTCACGAACGCCGCCGTGCCGAGCGTGCCGCCGGCGCCGACGTTGAGGGTCGAGCCGTCGGTGCCGGCGAGCGTCAGCGTGTTCGCGGCCGTCAGCGTCTTGCCGCTCGCGACGGAGACCGCGCCGGCGCCGACGATGAAGGCCTTGAGCTGGTTGGCCGTGACCTTGACGTCTTGCGCGCCGTTGTCGGAATAGAACAGCTCCGGGCCGGTCAGCGCGCCGGAGGCGGTCAGATTGGCGAGCGTCGAGTTGGCCATGGTCTAATGTCCCAACAGGAGGAGGTTTGAGCCGTTGCGCAACAGCAGATGCGAAGAGCCGTCGCGCAACAGCAGGCTCGACAGACTCGACAGACGCGCCGCGATCGCGCGCAGACCCATCCGGCCGAACTCGCCGGCGCCGAGACGTCCGAACGCCATCACGAAACCTCGGTCACGTTGAGCGTGCCGGCGGACGACACCTGGATGGCGGCCACCTTCTGCCCTGGCGTCACCGTGAAATACTCCGCCGCCAGCGCGGGCAGATACGTGTCGGTCGCGACCGCCGTCGGCGTTCCATCGCTGATCCGGATGCGGCAATCGGTAGTGGCGACGAGCCGCACCTTGTAGGTCTGCGCGCCGAAGGCGGCGCTCGCGGCCGAGCTCGAGCCGTACGCCACGTCCTGCGACGCGCCGAGGCGGCCGGTGCCGATGTATTGAACCGCGCCCATGGCTCAGGCCTGCTTGAGCACGGCGGTGAAGTTGCCGGCGATGTTGGCGCCGGAGGAGCCGGACGGCGTGAACGAGACGGTGTCGTCTTCGTTGGCGTAGGTCTTGGCCGTCGGCGTCATCGACGCGACCTGGCCGGCGCCAGCGCCCGCCACCGGCAACGTGAAGGGGCTGCCGCCGATCGCAGCGCCGTTGAGCGCGACCGCGATCGAGCAGTCGGCCGCCGTGATCGCGCCGTTTGCCACCGCCGTGAGCTTTTCGATGCTGCAGCGGAACGGCACGCGCAGGTACGCGGCGACCAGGGATGCACCGATCGAGGGCGAGTGGGCCGAAATGTGGACAACGGTGAGTTTATGAGTGCTCGGGTAAGCCATGTTGGTCTCCTGATGCTTGAGCATGCCGGTGCGCTCCCTCGCCCCGCCTTAAGCGCGTTTACGCGCGTCTTCGACGCGCTACGGCGGGGAGAGGGTTGGGGTGAGGGGCCGCTCGCGGCGCCCCTCACCCGAACGAGATTGCGGATCAAATCTTGCGCCCTCTCCCCGCTGACGCGGGGCGAGGGCACCTGCCGCACCGACCGTGTTACGACGTGGTGTTGTCGAATACGCCGCCGCTCGACTTTTCGTTGCGGGCGACAAGCGAGTATTCCGACAGCATCTGCCGCCGCTCGCTGTCACCGGTGCGGGCGAGCGGGATCGACACCATGCGCCGCCCGTTGAGGTAGGCGACCGCCCACATCTCCATCTGCAGCACGAGCACATCACGCGCGCGCTGGAAGCGGTTGGGCACGACCTTGAGGCGGCCGAAGTCGGACTCGTAGACATCGACCGCGGCCACGATCTTCTTGGAGCCGACGTCCTCGATCGGCGTGGCGCGGCCGGTGAAGCTCGAGAACGCCTGCTTGTTGAAGCCGCCGACCATGATCATGTCGGGCTTGCCGCCGGCGTTCCAGATCGACTGCAGCACGCTCTTGAGGTTCGCCTCGGTGAAAGCGCGCTGCGTGCCGTCGGTGCGCGTGCCGGTGCCGTCGGCGGCGGAGGGATCGGAGCCGGTCGCGCCTTTCGACGTGTTGCTCTTGATCCAGGACAGCACCGAGGCGGTCTTGCGCGCGGTGGTGTCGTTGCCGGTCACCTTGGCCTGGTTGGTGCCGACCAGGATCGCCTCCATGTCGCGCTTGAGCTCGAGGCCCTTGAGCATCTCCTGGTAGGCGAGCTCGTCGTCGCGGCCGGCGTGCTCAACTGCCCGCTGGGTGCCGGTGACGCGCGGCACCTTGTAGGAGATCTGGCAGACGTTGCCG
>Ga0306926_10008915_pt1 | contig 11011 bp, 10 predicted proteins | sample flu12Cox44000178_FD_203759 | JGI IMG/M metagenome (GOLD analysis project Ga0306926, IMG submission 203759) | Lab enrichment of tropical soil microbial communities from Luquillo Experimental Forest, Puerto Rico - flux8day.12C.oxic.44.000.178 (v2)... | ecosystem: Environmental > Terrestrial >...
AACCTTCTGAAATCGGTTTTCTCCCGCTGATGACGTCTCCTCCTCGCGCGCATTGATCGCAAAAAGCGGCACGCCTGCCTCATTGTACCGAACTGTCGGGACGTCCGTGGAGTTGTCCCGATGGCGGCGAAACGCTGATGCCCGATAGATTATTCCCGGTCAGATTCGCCATTTGCTGCAGACCGGCATCACAAGCTTCTCAGGGGCAAACAATGCGCCGGCGTTTTGCGCCAAGTCGGCGCCGAAATGTCGCAGCACGAAACGTCTTCTTCGCAGGAACATTGGTGCCGGCTAGACCGTTGCGGTTCGGTGCAGCCGACCAACGGAGCGAGAATGCGCATTGCTCAGATTGCACCGCTGATGGAAGCGGTCCCCCCTAAGCTTTACGGCGGCACGGAACGGATTGTCGCTTATTTGACGGACGAGCTCGTCGCAATGGGCCACGAGGTAAGCTTGTTCGCCAGTGGCGATAGCACGACGACGGCGAGGCTGGAGCCCGCCTACCCGCAGGCGCTTCGACTTGATCCCAACATTCGCGATCATATCGCCCCGCTTATCACAATGCTCGAAACGGTCGCGCAACGTGCCGGCGAGTTCGACGTGCTCCATCTGCACTGCGATTACCTTGGCTATCCGGTGTTGTCGCGGGCGGGAGTGCCGCTCCTCGCCACTTTGCATGGCCGTTTGGACTTGCCGGAATTGAAGCTGGTATATCGGACGTTCGCCAACGTGTCGGTGGTATCGATCTCAAATTCGCAGCGCGAGCCGCTACCCGAGGCCCGCTATGTAGCAACCGTCTACCATGGCTTGCCGGAGCAGCTCCTGTCACCCGGCGACGGCGGCGGCGGATATCTTGCCTTTCTCGGCCGCATTTCACCCGAGAAAGCACCTGATCGCGCGATCCGCATCGCCGCCCAAGCCGGCATGAAGCTCAAAATCGCGGCCAAAATTGATCGCGTCGACCGAGAGTATTTTGCTGCTGAGATCGAGCCGCTTCTTACCCAACCACACGTAGAGTTTATTGGCGAGATCGCCGAGCATCAGAAATCGGAATTCCTTGGGAACGCGGCGGGCCTGCTTTTCCCGATCGCATGGCGCGAGCCGTTCGGGTTATCAATGATCGAGGCGATGGCTTGCGGGACACCGGTCATTGCTTTACGTAACGGCTCGGTACCTGAAGTCGTCGACGACGGTGTCACTGGTTTCATCGTCGACGACGAGGCGGCAGCGGCGCGTGCTGCCGGGCAGCTTCAGACACTAGACCGGACACTCGTCCGCCACGTCTTCGAGCAGCGTTTTACGGCACGACGGATGGCGGAAGACTATATCGGGGTCTATCGGGATCTGACCTCCGTCGAAGCCTAACAGCCCCTGCGCTCCTGCGTCGTCCGAGCGAGGAGGTTGGTTCGATGATGCGGATTCAGGGGCGTTGGTTGAAGGGCTTGCGACTGCAATTGGCCGGTATTGCGACCGTGGTCGCCGCAGCAATAATCTTGAGCGCGGCGCTGGCGCAAACACCGTCGACCGCTCGCACCGAAGAGGCGAGCAGCCCCCCGGCGTTGAATGGAGCCAGCCTCGACTATTTCCCGCGCGACCACCTTTTCCGCATATTGGGTAAGGAGGTAATGAGCGCGAAGGGCGAAGGTATGGGTCGCATCACCGATGTGTTGTTCGACGAAAAGGGCCAGCCCCGCGCTGCAGTCATCGATTTCGGCGGGTTCCTTGGCGTGGGAACCAGAAAAATCGCGATAATCTGGAGTGTTCTGCATTTCGATCTGGGGGAAAAGAAAAATGTGATCGCGCTCGATATTGGTCGCGACCAATTGAAGGCCGCTCCCGAATACAAGGATTCCGACAAACCAATCCCGGTCGTGGCTCAACCACAGCCGCAGCCGCCGGCCCCGAACGAGGCCCCCGTTCAGCCCGGCCACTGACACATCTACGCCACATGATTACTCGATCGCTGCAACTGAGCGGGCTGCGAACGCGACCTAATCCGACAGCCATGACTCGCAGTCAGCGAGGGCTCGATTGGCTCAATTTTTTTGTCGCGAACTTTCAGACCGGATTCGGCCCCTTCATCTCGGTCTATCTGACCGGCGTCGGCTGGACCCAGGGAGCAATCGGGGCGGCCTTAAGTGCCGGCACGGTTGCCGGGATGGTGAGCCAAGTCCCTGGCGGGGCGCTGGTTGATGGATTGCGTAGCAAGCGGGCGGCCGCCGCCGCGGCAATCATAGCGATCATGGCAAGCGCGCTCTTGATCGCGCTATGGCCCGCGTTGTTGCTGATCTCCCTTGCCGAGATCCTCCACGCTTTCGCTAGCTCGGTGCTCGGACCGGCCATAGCGGCATTAAGCCTTGCCCTCGTCGATCCCAGCGCCTTCGGCGAAAGGCTCGGCCGCAATGCCCGCTTCTTGGCAATCGGCAACGCTTTCGCGGCAGGGCTCATGGGCACATTTGGTTATTATATCTCGGACCGTGCTGTCTTTCTGTTGACCGCCGCGCTTGCTCTGCCGGCACTCGCCGCGCTTCAGATGATCCGCGACGCAGATCTCGTTTCCCCCAAAACGCCTGCGAGGGGCGCGCCAATAGCACAGGAGCAACCTAAAGGCTGGTCATGGCGGTTTCTCCGAGACCGCCGGCTTCTCACGTATTCGGCCTGCGCGAGCCTGTTCCAATTCGGCAATGCAGCAATGCTCCCGATCGCCGCGGGCATGGTGACGAAGCGAGCGGGTAGCGAAGCGGAATTGGTGATCGCCGCGTGCATCGTTGCGCCACAAATTGTTACCGCCGCGATATCTCCGTGGGCCGGGAGAGCCGCTGAAGAATATGGCCGGCGCCGGGTCCTGCTCCTTGGGTTTAGCATGTTGCCCCTGCGCGGCATGTTGTTTGCCGGCATCTCCGACCCGTATCTGATAATCGTTATCCAACTGCTCGACGGGCTGAGCGCGGCGGTAATTGGTGTCCTCACCCCGCTCATCGTGGCCGACATCACTCGGGGTTCCGGGGGCTACACGACCAGTCTGGGGGTGGTTGGCCTCGCGGTCGGCACCGGCGCGACATTGAGCACGACCGCAGCAGGGTTGGTAGCCGACTATTTCGGCGGCGCCGCTGCCTTTCTCAGCCTCGGCGCTGTCGGCCTCGGCGCCACTCTGCTTGTGTTGATCCTGATGCCAGAAACCAAGTACCGCGCGTGAGATTACTCGGCCGCCATAAGCGGCGCCAGCGAGCTTTTCGCTTTTTCCAGCTCGGCATAGGGACCCTGATCGACAAGCCGCCCCTGCTCCATGACGAGGACGCGGTCGAAAGTTGACGCAAGCCGGGCCCGTTGCAGGCTCCACACCAGGCTGCGGTCAGCGAATTCCGCCTTCAGCCGTTCGAGAATCGCGGTTTCCGTCACGCTGTCGAGCACTGAGGTTGCATCGTTTAGCGCCACGAGATCGGGCCGTTTAATGACGGCTCTGGCGATTGCGAGTTTTTGCCGCTGCGTCTCCGAGAGGCGCGAGCCTCCGGTGCCGACCTGATAATCCAACCCGACTTCGATCAAGGTTCCACGCAAGCCGAGCTCGCCGAGCACCGCCGTGATCGCCGCGTGGACACGTTCCCGACCACCCCATTCTGCGCGCACGATCGTGCCGAAGAGAACATTCTCTTGGACGGGTGCCGCCGCGTTGTATTGCTCGGGGTCGAAGAACTCGACCGAATCACGCAGATCTTGCGGCAGACCCTCGGCAAAGGCGCGACGCGCTTCAAGAATTCGCTGCTGCATTTTGTCGTCGATCAGATCAAGAGGGTCGCGCGCTGCAACCAGCTTGAAGGCAAGCGACAGTAGCCGCTCTCGCGGCGGCTGCAGTAGGCTCTCGACACCGGCCATTTCCATCCGCTTTAGGATGCTCTCGAAACCGGGCAAGTCGTCGGCGCTGATGAAACCGAATTCTTCGAAAAACTCGTGTTCCGGGCGCAGACCAGTGAACAGCTCGATCATCATGCGGGCGACTTGGGCGCCGACCTCGATCAGATCGTGTGCGAGCCCAACCTTGTCGAGCACGCTTTGGACGTAGGAGTTGCGGGCGAGACCGTCGCCATCGAAAGCGGGCCCGATCGGCGTGCCGAACAGCAAATTGACGGAAACCGGGGAATTTGTGTTGTAACGGTCGGGGTCGAAGCGCTCGACGAGATGGGCGGTGTCGTTCTCGCTCAGTCGCTCCGCGAGGACGCGCCGCGCCTCGAGGATGCGCTGAGCCGCTTCGGGCTGGCGTACCGGATCCAGCCGGCCGCGCAGGCCGAGGAGATGCACATCCTCGTCGAGATCGACCAGCCGCAAGACCTCGACAATGCGAGCTTCAAGTTCAGCCGCGTCGACCACTCCGGCTTGCCGATAATCGATCCAGTCGGCGGCAACATCGAGATCGCTGTTGCCCGATTGACGAGCCTCCTCGATGGCGCGGGCGCGCTCTTTTTGGTTCGCTGAACGCTCATCCGCCAAAGGATTCGGCCGGTGGCGCAATCCGAGCAGCAGATTTTCCCGCACGCTTGTTGCAAAAAGATAAGTCGTCGGCCCAACATAGCCAATTCGATGTCCGGAAACTCCGAGCGGGAGGCTGTTGATGTCGGTGTCGCCGATTAGTAACCTGCCGCTTGTTGGAGTGGCCAACCGGGCAAAGAGCTGCGAAATAAGATTTCTGCCGCTGTTGCTCTGGCCGACGACCGCAACATCCGCCCCGATCGGGAATTCAAAACTGACCGCTTCGAGTTGATGGATGCCGTCGCCGTCAACCAGGCTGACATTGGCTGCATTGACCTCGCCACGGAGCGGTTCGACGGTTTCAGGTTGTTCGAGCAGCAATCGCTTGTCGAGCATGTCGGGGACGTGAAACTGCTCGACGACCTGCTCATACTTTATCGCGACGTCCTGCTGGTTCTGATAGAAATCGAGCAGCTCCTTCCACGGGGACGACAACTCCTTATAGGCGGCGAGCACGGCAACCAGCGCGCCCCAAGAGAGCTGGCCCTTGATGACAAAATATCCGCCGATCGAAAAAAAGAAAAAAGGCGTGAGGTTTCCAAGAAGATTGTTAAGAAATTTAACAAAGAATTTTCGGTTATAAATCTCGAACCGAATATCGTAGATCTCACCGAGGCGATAGGAGATATCGGCAAGCTGATAGGGAGCTCCATCATTGGCGCGAATTTCGGCCCGCGCAGCGATTGTCTCCGCAATGCGGTCGGAAAGCCGGCGCACCTTGCGCACCCGTTCGCGTCCGAGGCGGCGAATGACGCGCTGCATTTTCGGAATGAGATACCCCTGCAACGGGTAGAGTGCGATAGCTGCGGTCCCGAGGACCGGGTCCTGGACAAACATGAAAACAAGGATGGTGAGCAAGGTTCCACCTTGCGAAATCGGCAATGCGAAAGCTTCTCCGACAAAGCCGCCGACCGGTTCGAGTTCGCCGGTCATCATTGCAATGACCTCTCCTGTGGCCGTCCGATCGAAATGGTGTAATGGAAACCGCAATACCCGCTCATACAGCTGATACCGCAGGCGACGCAGCATGCGCTCCCCGACCTGGCCTTTCTTTACATTTATGTGCAGCTTGAACCAGCCATTGATTAAAACAAGTACGAGAAACACTCCACAAAGTACTAAAAGGTAAGGAATTTGATCGAGCTCGATGCCGAGGAACTTTGCAGGAAAATCTTTTCCTGAAATAGCGTGATTGACGATCTGTTTTGGCAAGTCCAGAGAATAATAAAGGAATGGAAAGGAGAATAAAGTAACAAGAACAAGATATAGCTGATCCTTCAGACTATAATGAATAATGTAACCATAAATCGAGCGATCGAGACCATCCGGACCCTTTTCCGGGAACAAAGGACGCAGAAACGATGGAAACGGCAGCCGAGCCGACCCGAGAAGAGCGGCGGCGCTACGGAGGACTCTCATGAAGAGCTCGTTCGTCCGTGGGAACACACAATGCTTGGTACGGTTATCAACACCGGTTTTGTCGCCGCCATTCTAGGCAGATAGTCTCGCCTTCGGAAGGTGGGAGAGACGCTGGGCATTTTCGACAGAAAATTGATCACATTGTTTACCCTCATCGCGGGTGTTGCGACCGAAGGAGGAACTTGCGCCGCATCGTGGCGACCACTTCCGAATAATGGCGACCATCGAAAGGCTCGTCGAGGTTGGGACTTGGCTTGCTAAAGGGCGGTCAGATCACCGCTCGTATACTCAGTTAATCTTAACGGCGGTGGCGTCCAACACTCTGATTTGACTCTCGGCGCTCTCCGGGCGTGCCGTCGGAGAGTGCCGAGGAGACGAGAAGGTGGACCATAGTCTCGCGCGCTCTGATGCTCGACCGTCCCGGGGCCAGCAACATACGGCGGGACATCGATCGAGAATATTAGAACGGCCGGGATCGGCCGCTAAGCATGCTACCGGAGGGTCGACGAGTCGGCGCGTAATCGGACGTCGTCGCCCGCCAGAAACTCCACGCCGACATCCTCGAAGGCGCGCTGAACGGCATCCCCGGTTGCCGCATCGAACTCCTGACGCTCCAGCTCGAAGTCGTGAATGGCATTCTCGCTGACCGACGCGGCACTTGCCAGCTTGCCAACCGACCAGCTCAACAAGGTACGCGCGGAACGGCATTGGGCGGCGGTAATCATAATCTTGTAGTCCTTCCACCTTTGTGTCGGCGGACGCCATTTCGCCACATTTATCGAACATCCGCCACATCGGAACGTTGGCCGACCGCAGAACAGCTGCGACGCTGCAGACACTAAATCAGCCAGACATAACAAATTTGATCCTTACATCATCGCTAAGGATAAATTTTCAATCTAAAGTAAGCTTCTAACCGTAAAAGACACCACCGTACTTTGTACTTGAAAGTGAAACCCGCGAGTAGACTGGACCGGCGCGCCAATTGCTGCTATGGTTGCGACTGTAGCCACGGGCCAATAACTGCAGTCGGTGGCACCGGGGATTAACACTTTCCAGTCCGACATGCAGCTCAGGCTATTCCGACATTTTGTTCCAGTTTCAGTCTTGTTGCTCGTGTGGTCAGACGCTTTGCTGATTACGGGCGCCTTTTATCAGCTCCTGTCGGAAACGCAGCTCGGTCCACCGATCTTGTTCGGTACCTCAAGTTTTAATGCTCAATATTCGGCAGGAATGTCATTTGCGGCGGTAGCCACAATGGTTTCGGTCGGTCTCTATGGTCAACGCAGCTTTATGGATTTCCGATTGTTGTTTGGGAAGATCGCCGTTGCTTCCATTCTTGTGCTTATGCTGGTCACACTGTCAGCGACCTACTGGCGAGACGGGCTGAATCGACTAACAGATCTTCGCAATTTTCCAGTAAAGGCAACCCTAATATGGCTGATCTGCGTTTCGCTGACCCGCGGAACGTTTTCGGTGACTTTGGGTCGAGGTCTCTTCAAAAGGCGGGTGATTGTTCTCGGCAAAGGTGTGCAGGCCGCCCGGATCGCGAAGCTGGTCGAGACCGGACAAAATGATCATTTCATCGCGGTATCGTTTCTCGAGATCCCGGGAGAGGGCCATGCCCGCCGATCCAACGCCACGGACTGGTCTGCACCCGAGCCCGACCAACTGCTAGAGTTGGGTTATCGTCTCGGAGCGAGTGAGATCGTCGTGGCGACCGACGACCGGCGTGGGCTACCGGTAAGTCAGTTGCTGCATTGCAAACTCGCCGGCATCAGAGTAACGGATTTTCTCGATTTTTGGGAGCGCGAGACGCGGACGGTCGACCTCGACGCGCTCAAACCGAGCTGGCTGTTTTACTCCGACGGCTTTCGCTGTGGTCCGGTCGACGAGTTTTTGAAGCGAACCTTTGACATTTTGGCGAGCTCGATTTTGCTGGTTCTCTCCCTGCCGCTCCTGGTGGTAACGGCGTCTTTGATCAAGCTCGAGAGTGCGGGGACGATCCTCTATCGACAAGAAAGGGTCGGATTGCACGGCCGCGTTTTTACCATATTGAAGTTCCGCAGCATGCGCGCCAATGCCGAGACGGATGGCCGCCCCCGCTGGGCCGCAGAGGGTGATCCGCGGATCACCCGGATCGGCGCGATCATTCGGAAACTCCGCATCGATGAACTCGCGCAAGTCTTGAATGTACTGCGCGGCGATATGAGCTTTGTCGGGCCTCGTCCGGAACGTCCTTACTTTGTGACCGAGCTGACCACGGCCATTCCGTATTATGCCGAGCGCCATTGGGTCAGACCCGGAATTACCGGATGGGCACAAATTAATTTTCCCTATGGGGCCTCGACGGAAGACGCTCGAGCCAAGCTCACCTATGATCTTTACTATGTTAAAAATCGAAGTATCTTTTTAGACTTGGTGATCTTGCTGCAAACTGCCCGCGTGATCTTCTGCAACTCTGGGGCAAGATAGGGCGGTGTACCTTAATATTTTTGTTACGGAGACTGTTTATTCGGGATGCGCATTGGCGTTCATCCTATTGATCGCGCTGATCATCATGCGCGGCCGGACCAGCACCGCCGGCGTAGCGATCTTGGCATGCTGCCTCGCCTCTCTCGCCTGGTCAGGCGCAAATGCAGCGTCAGGTTATCTGTCTGTTGCTATCCTGACAATCCTGGACGCCATCAGGCTTTCGCGTGGCTGCTCTTTGCGGTCGTGATGGTGACTGTACGCGCCGGCGATGGCTCCGGTCTGGGACGAGCCTACTTGTTTGGGGCACTCGGCTACTGCCTCTTCGCCATCGCCAAAGATGCGTCGGTGCTGTTCCTCGACCCCTACGCGGCGGGCCTCGACACGACCCAACTATTACTCCGCATCGGCTTCGGGGTTGGGGGGCTCCTGACAATAGAAAACCTATGGCGTAATACGGCGCCGCCGCGGCGATGGCGTATCTGGCCGCTATGTCTCGCCATTGGCGGCCTCTTCGCGTACGAACTGTTCCTCTTCTCGGATGCTTTTATTACGCGCAGCCGGGTAGATCCCGGGCTCGCCCTGGGGCGGGCGCTCGTCGCCGCGTTCATGACCCCACTGCTCGCGCTGGCAATGGCACGCAACCGCGAATGGCGAGTTGACATTCATGTATCCCGTCAGGTGGTGTTGCACACCGCGACCCTGGGTGCGTGCGGCTGTTTTCTCCTCGCCGTCGCCGTTGTCGGAATGGTGTTGCGCGGGTTAGGCGGGGATTGGGGCTTGGTGCTCCAGCTTGCGATGCTCTTCGGGAGCATCGTCGTCCTCGGGACCGTGCCGTCTTCCGGTAACATCCGGCGACGGCTCAAATTTCTGATATCGCGAAATTTTTTTACCCACCATTACGATTACAGGGGTCGAGTGGCTGAAATTTATCGAGCTTGTTTCGGAAGCAAACAATGCCGAGGAGCTCTCGGTCAGAATCATCCGTGCCCTGGCGGAATTTGTCGACAGCCCGGCCGGCGTGCTGTGGTCGCTGAGCCGGGGAATAGGTTATTATCCGACGGCATCGTGGGGTCGGCCCCTTCCGAGCAAGGGGAAGCTGTCGGTGGATCACCCCTTTATTGCTGGCTTCCGCGATGGTGGCTGGATCCAGCAGTGCACCGCGGAAGAGAAACCCGAGGCATGGTCGCTCGCCCCCGATGAGCCATGGCTGGCTGTTCCATTGTCGTATCGCGGGGAAGTTGTCGGCTTTGTCAGTCTCGACCGTGCAAACCACATCGTCAAGCTGGACTGGGAAGCCTTCGATCTGTTGCGCGCGACCGGACGGCAAGCGGCGAGCTATCTCGCCGAGGAGCGTGCAACGAAACTCCTGCACGATACTGAACTCTTGACCGAGTACAGTAAACGCTTTGCTTTTGTTGTGCATGATATAAAAAACTTAGCGAGCCAACTAAATTTGATCGTATCTAATGCAAGGCATTACATTGACGATCCGGAATTTCGCCACGATATGCTTCAGACGGTCGAGGATTCGGTTGCGCGGATGAACAACCTGCTCAGCCAACTCAAGGCCGATGCCGCGCCCCGCGTCCCGCGCGTGTTGAACCCGAACACGGTAGTCCGCTCTGTTGCGGCCGAGTTCGTCGGCGGGTCGGTAGCGGTCGAGGTCCGCACCGATGCCGGCGCCCATCTCGTAGCGATCGATCCGGACCGCCTCAGATCTGCCCTGACCCATCTCGTCCAAAACGCGATCGATGCCTCACTCCCGCCGAGCCGGGTAATTATTTCTTCGCGTCGTCTCGGAACTCAGCTGCTGATCGAGATCACCGATAAGGGGCCCGGCATGGATGAGACGTTCATCCGCGACGAACTTTTCTTGCCATTCCGCTCAACAAAGTCGGGCGGATACGGAATCGGTGCATTTCAGACGCGCGAACTGATCCGCATGGCCGGAGGTGAGCTCGAGGTGATCTCCGAAAAAGGGTTTGGCACTACAATGCGGATCATCTTGCCTCTGGCCCACGAGAGAGAGCCGGCGGAGTCATCCATCCAGACGTAGACAACTATGCCTACGACCGCAAAACCTCTACTGATCGTCGACGATGACCTCGGGCTCCTGCGTCAGTTGCGCTGGGCGTTCTCCGACCACAGGGTATATGCCGCGGGAGCGCGCCAGGAAGCAATCGACCTTGTCAGAAGGGAAGCGATCCCGGTCGCCATCGTCGATCTAGGGCTCCCCCCCGATCCGGACGGAGCCTCCGAAGGCTTGGCCACCCTCTCCGAGATCCTTACCATCGCACCAGCGACAAAAGTCATTATCGCTACAGGTAACGAGACGCGCGAACATGCATTGCGAGCCGTCGCGCTGGGCGCCTATGACTTTTACCAAAAACCCATCGATATCGATGTCCTAAGACTGATAGTCTGCCGTGCCGGGCAGATGTTTGAGCTCGAAGCCGAAAATCGCAGGCTTATAGACGCCGCTGCGATGTCGCCGGTCGACGGCATCATTGCGGGCAGCCCGGAAATGCTGCAGGTCTTGCGCAACATCGAGAAGATCGCGCCCACCGATGTCGCAGTCTTGCTGCTGCGTGAG
>Ga0306926_10008924_pt1 | contig 11006 bp, 9 predicted proteins | sample flu12Cox44000178_FD_203759 | JGI IMG/M metagenome (GOLD analysis project Ga0306926, IMG submission 203759) | Lab enrichment of tropical soil microbial communities from Luquillo Experimental Forest, Puerto Rico - flux8day.12C.oxic.44.000.178 (v2)... | ecosystem: Environmental > Terrestrial > Soil...
ATCGGGAAATCCTGGATGGGCGGCTCAAGGCACTGGATCCGACCGGCAAGGGAGAATCCACCCGGATGGAATATCTGGAGCTGGAGGCGGTGCTCTGGCTCAAAGACGGGGACCCGCCCGGCCTGCGCTATGGTTCTGAGCATTTTGTGCTGATCTCGAATGCCCGCGAGGATATCGTCCGACGGGCCGCGGTTCGCCTCGAACAAATTTACGCGGCATTTGGACGCTATCTTCCACCCCGGCGCCAAAACGGGAAACCCACTACCATTTACCTGGTCCGGTCGCTGGACGAATACCAGGTCTTGCTCACAAACCAGGGACGCAACATTTTCCATCCAGCGCTTTATGACGCGCAGCGCAACCAAATCCTTTGTGCTAGCGATTTACAACGGCTGGGGGATGAACTGGAACACGTGCGCAAGAAACACCGGCAGATTCTGGATCAATTAAAAGACAACGAAGCCGATCTGAATCGACTTTACAAGGGAAAAATTCCCGCTGCCATTCGCGAGCCGATCCAAAACAAGCGGCAGGAGATTTACAATGCCAACGTCAAAAACGACGGGCTGTTCAAAGAGGCAACACGCCATTTATTTCAGACGCTCTATCACGAAGCCTTTCATGCCTACCTGGTCAATTTTGTTTACCCGCCGGAGGATGGTGAAGCCCCGCGCTGGCTCAATGAAGGCCTTGCCCAAATTTTTGAAACTGCTATCGTCGAAGCCGGTGAATTGCGCGCCGGGCACGCCGATCCGGAACGATTGGGCAGGCTCAAAGCCATCGGCCGGAAAGGGGAATTCCTGGCCTTGGGCGAACTGCTGGAATCCGGACCCAAGAATTTCCTGGTGAATCATACCAGCGACCTGAAAATCTCCGACCGCTATTATTTGCATTCCTGGGCTTTGGCGTTCTATTTGACTTTCGATTGCCGCCTTTTGGGTACTCCCGGCATGGATCAGTACATTCAATCTCTAAAGCGAGGGACGGATCCAAGCGAAGCATTTCAGAAGTTAGTTGGGATGCCCCTGGGGCGATTCGAGAAGGAATTTCACCGTTATGTTTTGAAATTGCGCCCGGATGGGAGTACCGCGCAATTGCCTGGCAAGAAATAAATTCTCTTTGAGGAAGCGAATTAGTTGTTCCCGAGGGATGCGGCGGTCCTGGCTGCCGGGAATGCTGTAACCCTGGAGCCGGCCGGAATCGAACCATTAGGTCATGCTTGGCAAAAAGCAAATCAGTATGAATCAAATCTGTTAACTTTATCAACAGCCCGCAGACCTAACCTTTAAGAGGCATTTTTCTAAAATTTTGTTGCCACCGGCCAGGGGTCACTGTACACTCAAGGCTGTATTGAGTAGAATTGTCTCCACTCGCAAAACTATTTCTTTAAGTAGTACTTTCGGTGAAACGAGTTTCTCTGTTTTTGGAGATAGCGCGTGTTTGTTTTTCTTTGTTCCTTTCTTAGTAAGGAGGAATCATGTTTCACAGGTATCGTCGATCTGCTTTTACTTTGATTGAGCTGCTGGTGGTGATTGCCATCATCGGCATCTTGATCGCACTGCTCTTGCCGGCAGTGCAGAAAGTCCGGGAAGCGGCCAACCGGATGACTTGCACGAATGGCCTGAAACAACTTGGCATTGCTGCCCATGCCTTCCAGGACGCCAACGGCCGCTTGCCTCCGGGAATGGACAAGCAGCACGTGGGTTGCATTGTTTACATGCTTCCCTATTTGGAGCAGGATGCCCGGTTCAAGGATTTTTCGTTCCGGCCCGCACTTTATCAATGGTACTATCAGGATCCGATTAACCGGCCTCCCACCGATGGTACCCGCAATTTACCCCCGCCGCCGATTCGTGGCGAAAGGTGGGCTTGCCAGGGTGAAATGAAGTTTCTGTTGTGCCCGTCCGCTCCTTCCCCGGAATCCACGACCACGACCTTAATAACGGTCAATTACGACGTGGCATCTGATCCTCCGACGGGGGACTGGACCATCAACATGCAGCATGGTTCCAATCGCGCCCATACCTTTTCGTCGATGCCGGGCGCACTGATCATGGGCCGTGCCAATTACCTGGGAGTCGCCGGGGAATGCCGGAATACGCCTCTCTATCGACCTTATAAAGGCTTGCTGGGCTATACCGACACGTTCTATCCGGGCAAGAATCCCAACGGTTTGGACAAGGTTCCCGACGGCACGAGCAACACCATGCTCTTCGGGGAATATGCCGGCGGCAACATCGTTTGGGGCGGGTCGGGTGGACTACCAGACGGCTGGGCTACCGGTGGCTGGTCGTGCGGCTTCAACTACACCTGCTTTGGAACTTATCAGAACAACGGTGTCAACCAGTGGGGTTATTTCAGCAGCCGGCACACCGGCAATATGTTCAACTGCTGTTTTGCCGATGGTTCCGTCCGCGCGGTGCAAAATAGCATCACCTTCCCGGTCTTCCTGGCCCTGGGCGGCTACCAGGATGGTATTGTGTTGCAATTGGATTAAGAAAATCGGGAGAGTGCACTATGTTCCAACGATTTGCTTTCGGATTGCTTTTACTGCCAATTTTTTTGCCTTTGTTTGGTTGTGCCGAAAAGAATCCTAAAATTGCCCCCAACCAGACGAACGTGAATACCAACTTGACGCCGAACATAGAGGGTTCCGGCAAGTCCGGACCAGCTTCGGCTGCCCAGTAGCGGTGAAACTGCGATCAAGCATTTTTTACCGCTAGAAATTTTGACACACCGAGAGGCCCGTAGCATTTGGCTATGGGCCTTTTGTTTTTTGCCAAAACAGATAGATTGTCAACAAAAGCCCTTGGCTTTCGGACGTTTCATTGACACCGCGACGTCCATTTAAATCTCCTGTTTGTGTATGAAGGCACAAGCTGCCTGCCAATGTCCTTTGGCAACCGGTGTATCGGAACGACACTTTTTCCGAAATTCCTGGGATCTTGAAAACATAATTCCCGCCCTCGCCGCTGCTCCATGACCCCTGTACGCTCCTACTTTGTTGCATTGCGCCAGCGACATTACACAACGTCACTCCATTCTCTTCTGACCATGGCCCACCCTCGGAGCCGCCGAAAATCATTTGCAACTACGAAAATTTGCATAAATCTAACTAAAATAACCCCCGATGGCCGAAGTCCAATTCGAGAATGCGACCAAGATCTTTCCCAACGGGGTTGCCGCGGTCAGGGATTTTACACTGGCGGTCCAAACGGGAGAAATCGTAACCCTCGTAGGACCATCCGGTTGCGGCAAAACTACTACTTTGCGACTCATCGCAGGGTTAGAGGACCTGACCAGTGGTACGATTCGGCTACAAGGGAAAGTTGCCAATCAAATTCCTCCGCGGGATCGCAATGTCGCCATGGTGTTTCAAAAACACAGTACTTACCCGCACCTTTCTGTCCGCGGCAACCTGGCATTTCCGTTGAGGTTACGGAAATCAGCCGGTTGGTGGAAACGGTTCATCTTTTCCGGAAAAGGCCAGAATTCCGAAACCGGGGACGAAATCGGTGAAAAGGACACGTCAGAAAAAGTGATGGCAACGGCCAAACTTCTGAACTTGGTGGATGTTCTAGACCAATTTCCCCACCAATTGTCCGGCGGCCAGCAACAAAGGGCAGCTTTGGGACGGGCCATGGTACGCGACCCGGCTATTTTCCTTCTCGATGAGCCGTTGAGCCATTTAGACGCCCATTTGCGGGCCGAAGTCCGGGGCCAATTGCACTTGCTCCATCGACGACTTAACGCCACAATAATATATGTAACCCATGACCAGCATGAGGCCATGACGTTCGGCGATCGCCTGGTGGTGATGGACAAGGGCACAATCCAACAAGTGGGTCCGCCAACGCATGTATATAATTGGCCGCGCAATCGATTTGTCGCCGGTTTCCTTGGTTGGCCGCCGATGAGTTTTTTGGATGGGCAACTAGTTCGCAAAAACTGCCGGTTTTGGTTTGTTGCGAAAGACTGGCAATTTCCGTTAATTGGAATGCTTAAATCAGCAGCGGACGACTTCAGCGAAACAAGGGTTACTTTGGGAATTCGACCGGAGCACGTGAAAATTAGTGCCACGGGACCTGACGACGCGACTTTGGCGATGGAAACGGCCGTTGTGGAGCCTTTAGGAAGTGAAAACCTGCTTACGCTTGAGCGCGGCAAATGTCGCGTCACGGCGAGGGTGTGCGGGCGAATCCCGTTCGAAATGGGCGCTAAGGTTAAAGTGGAAGTAGACATGAGGCAGGTTTGTTTTTTTGACGAAACCGGTGAGGCTCTGGATTGGAGGGGCCCAGCCGGGTAGCGGTGTTCCTGCGCTCCCGGCGCGTTGCGCAAGGGAGGCAGCACAAGTGGGACTGGTTCCCACTTTTTTTGTTTTCTGGACCTCGATTCTTGGTGGTGGCCGGTCTCCGGCTCCGCTCGGCGATTTCTTGTTGACCAGGAGAGAGTTTTATGAACGGTTCGGACCTGTTGCGGATCGTGGAGATGATGCACAGGGAAAAGAACATTTCCAAGGAAGTGATTTTTGAAGGCATCGAAGCCGCCGTCCAGTTGGCCACCGAGAAGCACTACGGAACGGAAGAAGGCATCATGGTCAACATCGACCGCGATTCCGGAGTGATCCAGGCCAAGAAAGGGGAGGAGGTCATCGATCCGGAGCTGCTGGGCCGGATTGCCGCCCAAAGCGCCAAACAGGTGATGATCCAAAAAATCCGCGAAGCGGAATGTAATGCCACCATCACGGAATATAGCGAGAAAAAAGGAGACCTGGTTCACGGAACGGTACAACGTTTTGAAGGTGGCGCCGCCACGGTGAGTCTAGGGAAAGCTGAGGCCATCCTGCCTCGCAGTGAACAGATTCCCGGAGAAACGCATCATGTGGGGGAACGTGTCAAAGCGGTTATTCTGGACGTGCGCAAGGTCGGACAGCGTGTGAAAATCGTCTTGTCGCGCACACACCCCGATTTTGTTCGCCGTTTGTTTGAAAATGAAATACCGGAAATCGCCGACCGGACCATCGAAGTCAAGGCGCTGTCCCGCGAGGCCGGCTATAGAGCCAAAATCGCCGTGTCAAGCATCGACCTCAAAGTCGATTGCGTCGGCGCCTGTGTGGGGGTTCGCGGCAGCCGCATCAAGAACATCGTCGATGAACTGGGCGGGGAACGCATCGACATTGTCCGATGGAACGATTCGTTGCAAGTCATGATACCCAACGCCCTGCAACCGGCAACGATCGAAGAAGTCTTCCTCTATCCGCGTCTGGGGCGGGCCATCGTCCTCGTGAAGGAGGATCAATTGTCGCTCGCCATCGGCAGGCGGGGTCAGAATGTTCGGCTGGCGTCGAAACTTGTGGGCTGGGACATTGAGATCATGACCCATGATGAACTCAATGAGGGTATCGAGCGGGCCGAAAACTGGTTCCGCCAGATTCCTTATGCAACCGACGCTCTGGTGGAAGTCTTCATCGAAGAAGGGTTCCTTTCCTATGACGATTTGACTTTCATGGAAACGGCTCAGTTTGCGGAATTGGCGGGGGTAACGGAGGAGCAGGCGATCGAGATGATTGCCTTTGCGGAGGAGGCGGCGGCAAAGGTGGAAGAGGAGAACCGGCTCGCCAAGGCGGATACCGAGGGGCGCAATCTGGCCGCCGTGGCGACGCCGGGTTCCGCCAAGTCGGGACCCAGTGCGTCCGATTTGTTCCCAGAAGAAGGAACTGCCACGCCAGAACAGTCCAAACCCACTTTGGAAACCCTTTTTGGGCCGGATGCCACCAAACCCGAAAAGGAAGAGATTAGCGCAGCTCAGGTGTTTGGAGAACCCGCGCCGCCGCTCTCCAACGATCATGATCCAGAGATTGAAAAAGAGTAATAACCGCCGGGCAAGGAATTATCTAATGTTTTCCTTGAGTCATAAATTGACCCAGAATAATTGTTTATGGCACAAATGGGTTCTTTCTGCAAAAAAGCTTTGGTAGTTGGATAAAGTCAATTCCCGTCCTTTGGGCAATTTTTGCCGCAAGAACCATAACCGCGTTCCACGCCGATTTGACAAGACTCCATTGTCCCAATGGCAAACTCTGGAGTATGATAGAATCATTGCTTCAGGGAAGAGAATGCAGTTGGCCAAAACTCGTTGAATTTCCGGACTTGTGAGAATGCCGATACCTGGGTGGAGGGCATTTCTTTTCTAGCATTCCCAAACGGTTAAAATCAATACACCGCAACGGGGACGTTTGGTGGAGTACGGAGGCGTATCTCGAAGGAGATGCGAAGTGGAAGTTGCCGACACAGGAGTTGCATTTGCAAAAAGAGAAAGTGCGCGTCTATTCGCTGGCGCGCGAATTGAACATCGAAAGCAAAGACCTGCTGGATATATGCAAGCAGGCCGGTATCGATGTCAAGAATCAGCTGAGTAGTCTTGATCCGGACCTCGCCGAACAAATCAAAGTTCTCGTGCGGAAGGGGGGAGCCGGCCCTACTGCCGCGCCGCTTTCCGCACGATCAAGCACCCCGGTCATTCCCACACTTCCAACTCCGGTCCCGACTTTGTCATCGCGGACGAGCAAGCGAGAACCCGAGTCCGTTAGGACACCTGCCAGCCCAAAAACCCAAGAGCTGCTCAGCCAACCGGGAAGCGGGGTTCCGGGCGAAAAACCACCGGCGGTTTTGCCACCGATATCCCCGGCAGCCAAACATACCGAACCGCCTCAACCGAAAATTCCCGAATTGGGTGCGGTTCGGACTTCGGAGTCCAAACCGAGCAGCCTTCCCGAAAGCGGTAGCCGAGCCACGTCCGAGTCATCCGGAAAAGGCGCGGCGGTCGGAAGCAGCAAAATGCGGGACTTGAACCAACTCCGGCCCGAAGGAGTCAGGCCCCAACGGAAACGGGAAATCCCTCGTCCCCCGGTGCGCGTGGCCCCACCACCGCCGCTCAAGAAACCAATGCCCAAGGAGGTTAAGAAACCTCAAGAGCCCGCCGCACAGAAGCCGATCGCCCGGTTGCCGGAGGTTCTCAAGAGCGGCCCCATCAATATTCAAGACATCCTGAACAAGTCCGTTGGCGGGGCAGAAAGTGTCAGCATTGCCGATATCGAAGAGGACGAAGAAACTCCCAAAGAAGGCAAAAGCCGCCCGGGGGGAGTGGCAGGTCGCGACAAACGGCATCAGCAACGCAATCTGCGCGCCAAAGCGCGTAAAGAAGGCGAGCTGGAACGCGCGAGTACGCGAATGCTGTTGACCGCCGACGAGGACCGCCCGCAGCGAATCAAGCAGCGGCTGAAAGATTCCCAAAAAAGAAAGGCCGGCCCCACCCAACCTCGCAAAGGCAAAGTCCCGGTTTCCCTACCGATTTCGGTGCGTTCCTTATCGGAAGCAATCGGCATCCGGTCCACTGATGTTTTGGCCAATCTTCTCCAACATGGTTTAGCCAACACCAACATTAACTCTTCCCTTGACCCTGTCATTGCCGAAACCGTTGCTCTCGAATTCGGCTGCGAACTGGACATCAAAAAGCAGGTGGATGCGGAAGGGGCGTTATTCGCTTCGTTGCAACAACCCGAAAATCCTCTGGATCTCGTGCCGCGCGCGCCGATTGTCACGGTTATGGGCCATGTCGACCACGGCAAAACATCCCTCTTGGATAAAATCCGCCGAAGCAATGTGGTTGCGACCGAGACCGGGGGAATTACGCAGGTTCTTCGGGCCTGGCGCGTGGATCACGGAGGCCATCCGGTAACTTTCCTCGACACGCCAGGGCACGAAGCTTTTACGAAGATGCGCGCCCGCGGTGCCCAGGTTACGGATATTGCGGTTGTTGTCGTCGCCGCGGATGACGGGGTCATGCCCCAGACCGAAGAAGCTATTAATCATGCCCGCGCTGCCGGCGTTCCCATCGTTATTGCCATCAACAAGGTGGATTTGCCCAGCGCCAATATCACCAAAACCCGCCAACAACTGTACAGCCTTCAGGTGCTGCCTGACAACATGGGAGGCGACGTCCCGTTTGTCGAAACCAGCGCGGCCACGGGCAAAGGCGTCGATGAGCTTTTGGATACCTTGTCCTTGGTGGCGGAAACGCTTCTGGAACTCAAAGCCAATCCGAAGAAGCGCGGCAGCGGCACGTGCCTGGAAGCCATGCTCACCGAAGGGGAAGGGGTTCGCGCAACTCTGGTTGTTCAAGACGGCACTTTACGCAAGGGCGATGTTATTCTGTGCGGGGCCAGTTATGGCCGAGTTCGGGCCATGTACGATGACATGGGCCGTCCCATTCAGGAAGCCGGGCCAAGCGTGCCGGTGCAGATCACAGGCCTCAACGAGGTCCCCAATGCCGATGATCCATTCCAGGGTGTTCCCGATTTGGCCATTGCCCGCGAAATCGCCGAAAAACGCAAGACAAAGTACCTGGAATCGACTCTTTTCAAGCGCGAACCCGCCCGGTTGGAGTCGTTGACCGAACAAAAAATTGCGGAACTCAAGGTTATCCTCAAGGCAGATTTTCGCGGCTCCATCGAGGCCATCCGCAAAGAAATGGAAAAACTCGTGCATGCAGAAGTCCGGGTCCGCATTCTTCATGCTGCAATCGGAGGAATAACCGAAAGCGACGTACAATTGGCTCTGACATCTCCGCAGGACACCATTATTGTCGGTTTCAACGTCGTGCCCGACGATCGGGCTCTCGCACTGGCGGAGGAAAAGGAAGTCCAAATTCGCCAATACGATATCATTTACCATCTCACCGACGACATTCGAGCCGCCTTGGAAGGCAAACTCAAACCGCGTGAGGAAGTGGTCCATCTTGGCCGGGCTGTGGTCCGCGATACTTTTCGAATCAGTCGAAAGGGAACGATTGCCGGTTGCTATGTCACCCAGGGTGTCATCGAGCGCTCCGCCAAGGTCCGGCTGATTCGGGAAGGAGTTGTCATATATCCACCTTCCGACCGGACCGCCGGCTTGGAATCGCTGAGGCGGTTCAAAGAAGATGTCCGTGAAGTGCATCAAGATTTTGAATGTGGCTTGAAGATCGCAGGTTATGACGATGTTAAGGTCGGCGACGTCATTGAAGCGTACCGCGTGGAACAGGTACATCGAACCTTGCAGGAGGATAAGTGAGCGGTTGACGGCGGCCGTTCCTCAAATGACTGAATGATTGTCGGCTCCTTGCGTGTCCGATTGTTGTTGCGCGAAGCCCGAAGCCTCAAAGATAGACGGCAAATTGTGCAAAGCATCAAGGATCGACTGCGGAATTCCTTCAACGTATCCGTCGCGGAGCTGCAAGCGCAGGAGCATCGCCAAATAGTCGTTTTGGGAATTGCCATGGTAAGCAATGAAGCCGGGCACGTCCGGCATGCCCTTCTGCAAATCATGGAGGTATTGCGAAGACATCCGGTGGCAGAATTTGTCGATCACGAGTTGGATGTTTGAGGCCCGGGAATTTCCTCATGAAACCGCATCGATTGGCTCGAGTCGCTGAAGTAATCCGGGAAGTTGCCAGCGAAACTATTCTTTTTGAACTGCACGATCCGCGCATCAAGGGGGTGACTGTAACCCGAAGCGAGGTTTCTGGGGATTTGCAACACGCCAAGGTGTTTGTCTCGATCATGGGATCCGTCAAGGATCAGGCTTTGTGTTTACATGGTTTGCGGCATGCAGCGGGATTTATTCAATCGAGGCTGGCGAACCGTTTGCAGACGCGATTCACGCCTGTCATTCAATTTATACTTGATCAGGGAGTCAAAAACAGTATTGAAATCTCGCGCTTGATTAATGAGGCGTTGGCAGAGACCGCCCCGAAGGAGGAGGCGGGTTCCGCTGAGGGAACGGCGGAAGAGGAAGGAGCGGCGTCGTAACCACTGCTTCCCGGGCTTAATTATGGAGGAACCAACGGATTATGCCCAACACCACCAACAAACAACGGATTTTGCAGCAAATATTCAACCTCAAAAACCGCTACGGAGCAGGCGAGCCGGCCGGTCGACCGGTGTTGGAACACTTTGTATATGGCGTTCTCCGCGAAGGCGCGACTCGCGAACAGGCGGATCGCGCCTTCCGGTTGCTGGGCGATCATTTTTTTGACTGGAATGAAATTCGTGTCAGCACCTCACGTGAAGTAGAGGAATCCCTGGGCAACCTTCCGGATGCGGAGCATAAGGCGGAACGCCTGATTACACTTCTGCAAGAAATCTTCGAGACAACGTTTTCGTTTGATTTAGAACCGCTGCATAAAAAAGGATTAAAGCAATCCGCCAAACAATTGACCCGATTCCAGGCTGCCAATGATTACACCGTGGCCTGGGTAGTCCAACATGCACTCGGCGGTCACGCCGTTCCCCTTGATGAACCCACATTGCGGGTGTTACGCAGACTCGGTTTACTAGAAAACGACCAAGAAGATCCCGACACGCTGCGCACGGGTTTGGAGCATTTGATTCCCAAGGCGCGGAGCCCCTTGTTCAGCGAATTGATCAGCGCCCTAGCCGATGAGGTTTGTTGGGAAACGGATCCCAATTGTTCTTCCTGCCCTCTCCAAAGCGAATGCCGCACCGGCTTGGAAGCACGTCGGGCGACTGTGGTTACGGGCAGAGGAAGTCGGCATAAACCCCGGTAGTTCGCTGCGGAGGTAATGTTGAAATGCCGCGTCTGGCGCGCATGCTTGTGACGTTCTTGGCTCCTTTTTTGATAACGCCTACCTCAGCGGGCCAAAGTCCGTCCCAGGTGGAAACCAGCCCCTTCCAACAAACCGAAACTCGTTCCTCCCGGGACTTGAATCATTTGGAGGCACTAAGACTATTCGGCCTTGGCCGATGGTTGGAGCGAAAATGCCAGGTAGTTGAAGCCATTCAGAGCTATGAGGACGCCATTCAACTCGATCCTGCGGCCCCTTCCCTTCACAAGGCCCTGATTCCGCTCTATTTGTCGCTCGACCGCATAGATGATGGGATTGGAAAATGCCGCAAAACTCTGGAATTGGATGCTGATGATTATGAAATCTGGTATTGCTTGGGTATG
>Ga0306926_10008925_pt1 | contig 11005 bp, 8 predicted proteins | sample flu12Cox44000178_FD_203759 | JGI IMG/M metagenome (GOLD analysis project Ga0306926, IMG submission 203759) | Lab enrichment of tropical soil microbial communities from Luquillo Experimental Forest, Puerto Rico - flux8day.12C.oxic.44.000.178 (v2)... | ecosystem: Environmental > Terrestrial > Soil...
ATAGAGGTACTAGGCTTTTTCGGAGACTACGCTCCGAAAAAGAGGCCCCTTCGGGGCAGAAGCCAGAAGCCCGAAGTCAGAAGCCAGGGGTTGAACCTATCCGGCGGGAGTGGTTAGCTACTGCGCATGCCAGATCAGCTCAGTAATCACTACGCGGACTTGCTAAGCGGGACTTACGACTGCGTGGACCGCATCATCCTCAACGCATACTTCCCCAAGGGGGTTGACGATGGTGGCTTTCGTTGTTGGTGGCGTACTCTTTACGGCACTGACGACAGCCTGAACAACGCCCATCTGATGCGCATAGCAGGCCGATTTAGCCGCCGACTGCGGGCTTGGGCGAAAGCCAACCAAGTTCCAGTCTTGGATTGTCCTCCAGGGGAACGCAAGCATGAAATCGCGCGGGAGTACTTAACCGCGCACTCGGTCCCGTGCGGTCTGTTTCTCATTTTAGTTTCCCGCTCACCCGCTCTGGTCTGGGACATCCAAATGTCGGGTACGGGCAAGATCGGCAACATCCGACGAAAGGAACCGCGACCCTACGTCAACCACTATCATTTTCATATCCTCGACCCCGACTGGGGACACATCACCATCAAGATGAGTGGACATCCACCGTTCGGGGCAGAAGTCATGCTGAACGGTCATGAGTACGTGGCCTGTCAAGCAAGTAAAAAACATATCCCCTTTACCAAAGATGGAAATTGCTTCGTTCACACCTGCGATGCCACCGGTTTGGCAGCCGTCGCAGTGACCTTGTCGGAAGAACCGACGATAGGGCGACTACGCCAGATTTGTGAGCGTTGGATTTACAGTACCTGTCTCTTATTTGGTCTAACCCTAGAGGAGCAGCAACGGACGGGATTTCAGTATGAGTATTCGATTTACCAGATCGAGTACAGCCGTAACCTGCAATTCCAATCCGGCGCTTGCATGGAAGAGGTCTTCCAATCTCTCATCGATCGGACCCGGAAGGCTCTCGATCTGGATCAGGTCAAGACCATTTTTGGATGTCGCAAGCGACCCTGTTGGCGGAAATTACGTCAAGCACGATACGGAGTTGTGGTCGAGACACCTACGTATGACCTGACGGTGTTCAAAGTGCATTTCGGCAAGTTGACCCTGAAGATCTATACCAAAGGCGAACGCGTTCTCCGTATTGAAGTCATCGTGCACAACACCAAAGAACTGTCCTGCGGCCGCTCCTTACCCAACTTTCCCAAGATCGTGTTCATGCTACGCGGAATGCTAGAGCGATTCCTCCAGGTGCTGCACTGCATGGATGCCTGTTTCATCGCCGATGACCTGCTGGAAACCCTGCCCCGGCCTTCCCTGGTAGGCAAAACCAAGGTCGGCGGGATCGATTACAACCAGCCCAGAATTCGTACGCTGATGTGGGCCGTGCTGGCCTTGTCGCCTGCCCCCAACGGCTTCACGGCTTCTGATCTTGCAAAAAAGGTCTGCCATCTGACGGCTGGGAGGTCATTCCCCTACACGGCACGACAAGCCGCCTACGATCTAAAGAGACTCCGCGGTAAGAGGATCGTTGAGAGGATCGACTCCTCCCACCGTTACCGGTCACTGACCGACGGAGTCCGCGCTATCACCGCTCTCGTTGTGCTCCGAGACAAAATTCTCAAGCCCCTACTCGCCAGCTCCTGCCAGCGCAAACGGGGACCCAAGCCCAGGAACCCTTCCCTCCTCGACACTCACTACGAACGCCTTCAAGCTGACATGCAGCATCTCTTAAAGGATTTGGGCGTGGCTGCATAGCCCTACTGGGAGGAAATCGACAATCCTTTTTTCAATTTTCGCAATAAGCGGCTAACCATGCCTTAGCCGACGCTAAAAGACGTGGCTCGATCCCATCATCCGGCGGCGAAACTTCTCGGCTCGATGGCCCAGTCGTCGAAACGGACTGCAAAACCTTCACCCTCCGGGGCCGCGCATCGGTCCAACCATTACGGACTCGGCGGCGCCGAGATAGCCGACACCGGTTTCCAGGAGGTTGCTTCCATCGAGCGAGTGGAAGATATCAAGCTCCAATCCTTTGCGCACCACTTTCAGCCATAGCGCTCGGGTGGCCTCCGGGAGGGGTCCAGTCACCCAGCTGCAGTAGTCTCGGGTGTAGGGATTACGCCACTCCTGTGCCATTGAAAATATTGAAAATACAAGCGGCGTAATGCGGCAAAAGCGGCAAAATGAGGTGTTGAAGGCGGGTTTTCCGGCCAAATTGCTGCCAAATTTGGGAAGTAAAAACATCAGTGCAAAGAAGCAATGTTTCCCTTTCCTATTACCCCTATATATACATACATCCGCTACTAACTCTAAGTGCTTCTTTATGATGATTAGTGAACTTTCTACCCGCTACAAGTCTGCTACAAGCCGCTGGGGCCGCCCATGTCAAGGACAAACGTCTCAAAATTTAATCGATTTGTGGGGAGATTTCATCGCGCCGTAAGTGGCTCAAAACAAGCTGTGGAAAACTCCGACATCTTTCACCGCAAGCACGATCCGGGCTTGACCCGCCAGGTCGCCGACCGCCAAGCCAATAGCCGCCGTCGCCAAAAAGCAATCTTCGATCTTAATCGGCTTCCGGGGAAAATTTCGAGACTTGGTTATCGGGACGGGGATTGCCTGTCTTGGGTCACACGCGTGTGCCCAATCGTCGGCGGGGGAATTGCCTGTCAACAAAGGCCAAGAAACTGCGCTTGAGCCTGAGGCATTCAGATGTTACTGCCAAAGGTGTCTCTGACCCGCTTGGATACTTTAAAGTACCCGTACCAGCCCAGCAAGGCAGGAAAGGGAATAAGGGCTCCTGTCTGGTACTGAGTAGCGTCTCCCATGGAAAAAGCCAGCACAACAATGCTGAGGCCGAAGATCACCATGCTGAATATGGTGAAGGTCTTGAGAATGCGGTGCAGCCACGTCAGCCCCAGTGGCCCCTTGTCGAACACGCAGAATACGGAAGAGATGCTAACGCAGCCAATGATCATGGCTAGTGTTCCAATCACCCAGATCCCATACCATGGTGTTGATACTCCATTCTGAGCAGCGAGCTCTGTCATGCGACCGAAGGCGGAGATCATCGACAGGCATAGCAGGCCTTGCAGTCCCATGTATAGGCAGAACACCAGGAGCCAGCCCCTGATGCCATACAGCGGTTCGTCTTGCATAATTGCAGTTCTTTCCGCGTAAAGGCCGCTGCGAGGGAGGGTGGTGGCGATTCAGTGGCGCTGAACGCTTTGTGGGTCTCACACTTTTCTAGCAGGCGGCGGGAATTCAGTCGTTGCTTGGAGGCAATGATGCGTCAGCCTTGGGGAGCGGCTTCAGGCGGGGAACATTCCCTGTTATGCGCGTGGTGCAACCGGAGGAAACAGCGATGTACAGCGTGAGCGTGATCCTGACGAGCTACGAATGGCAGAAGGTGCTGCAGGCAGCCAGAAAGCAGTTTTCGAATGAGGTGTTGTCGTGTGGGGAGATATGCCGGCGGTATGTGGGACGCGCTGGGGAAGACGAACCCCCCCGCCTGGTGGCGCAGGTTCGACAGGAAGAGATTGGCGCACGAGTTCCGGTACGCTAGTGCGCTATGCTGGTGCGACATGTTGCGTCGCCGGGCATGGCTGTGGATTGTCGCGGGCTCTGCACTCTTCGCCCAGGAGCAGCAGCAGGACTTCAAGATACAGCCTCTGCATCCTGTTCCCCAGCTGCGCGCCGCCGCGCTTGCGGCCAGGCCTCCCTCCGAACCGGGACCTTTTCGCCAGCCTGATCTGGTAGAGCTGGTGAAGCTTGATCCTGACATCAAGCTCGATATCCATTACGCTTCCACAAACAACTTCATGGGAACGCCGTTCTATACGCAGGCGCGGGCGTTCTTGCAGCGTCCGGCAGCAGAAGCGCTGCTGCGGGTAAAGGCGCAGCTTCATCAACATGGCTACGGTCTGCTGATCTTCGACGCTTACCGCCCGTGGTACGTTACCAAGATGTTCTGGGATGGCACGCCGGTGGAAGACCATCTTTATGTTGCCAACCCGGCCTTGGGATCCAAACACAACCGCGGCTGTGCCGTTGACTTGACGGCGTATGACCTTCGCACCGGAAAGCCGCTCGACATGCCGAGTGGCTATGACGAAATGTCCGAGCGGGCGCACTCTGACTATGGCGGAGGGACAACACAACAGAATGCCAACCGGGCCCGGCTGCGGTTGGCAATGGAGGCCGAGGGTTTCACGGTCAATCCCGAGGAGTGGTGGCACTTCGACTACAAGGACTGGCGCCTGTATCCGATTATGAATGTTCCCTTTGAGGAACTAGACCCGCGTGCCAATTGAGGCCGCAAGGTCATTCACTTTCCCATAGTGTTATTGGGGATAATCAGGGAACCGATTTTCTGGTGCCTTCGTAAACAGGTTATGACCGCCGACGTCTTCCGCCGACCCCTGCTGCCCGCCGTCACGTCGCTGCGCTTCCTGGCGGCCTTCCACGTAGCGCTGTTCCACATGAACGAGATGCGTGTGCTGACCGGTCCCCGCTGGCTGAAGACCTTTGCCGGAATCGGCTACGTTGGGGTGAGCTTTTTCTTTGTACTGTCGGGATTCATCCTGGTTTACACCTATGCCGGAAGGAACATCGTGACGCGCGAGTTCTGGCAAACCCGCTTCGCCCGCATCTATCCGGCCTACGCCTTTTCGCTTTTGCTTACGCTTCCGTTCTTTTATTTCGGTGCCCATCACTTGCGTGTGCCTTTCTTTTATTTTGCGGAAAAGCACTTCACCGTCGCGGCCCTACTGGTAGTGTTCCTGCTGCAAGCCTGGGTTCCCGCGGCGGCCTTGTCATGGAATCCCGTGGCGTGGAGCCTTTCGGTTGAGGCATTCTTCTACGCGCTGTTCCCGTTTGCGCTGACTCGCTTCAGCAAGCTGTCACGCACCATGCTGTGGCTCCTGATTCCAGCATGCTGGCTAGCCGGGATGGCGTTCTCCGTTGGATATCTCGCCATGCGCCCGGCGGGCGCGCCCTACGTAAGCAGCATCAACTTTAGCCCGGCGGTGCAATTTGTGAAGTTCTTCCCCCTGGTACGGCTGCCGGAATTCCTGATGGGAATGGCTTGTGGCTTCCTGTTCCTGCGCAGCGGGCGAACCCCCAAGCTGGCCCTGCTCCTGGTAGGGCTTGGACTGCTGGGAGTGGCAGGCGTGGCCGTTGCGTCCAGATTCGTGCCTTATCTGGTGGTGCACACGGCCCTGTCGGGTCCGGCTTTCGCCGCCTTGGTGTATGGGATCGCACTCCAACCGAAGTGGACTGCGTGGTTGAATAATCGCCTGCTGGTGCTCTTTGGCAACGCCAGCTACAGCTTTTATCTGCTGCATTCGCTGTTCGTTTTTCCGTTCTTCTACAGCCTGCGGACGCAGACGGTTCGGTTCAACGGATTCCTCGGAATCACAGTGTGGACAGTGCTGGCGCTGATCGTCTCGTCGCTGGTGTACCGCTTCATCGAGGAACCATCGCGCCGCAAACTGCGCCCGAAACGGGACACGCGATCGACTCCGACGCAGATGGCGGCACCGTTGATGCAGTAGCCGGCCTGGCAACCCTTCCGCTGCAGCTCCTACATCATCGTGGGTTAGTGCCCGGATTGCACGCTGCCGGGCGGAGATGCCCGTACGCCTAAGACTCACGCTTATCATTTGACTTGCCTTTTCACACTCCCTACCATGCAGCCATAAGGACTGCAATTTCACCCCGCGCCAATGATCGACACGGTCATCTCCCACTACCGCATTCTTGAGTTGCTGGGCGGCGGCGGCATGGGGCTTGTTTACAAGGCCGAGGACCTCGATCTTGGCCGTTTTGTGGCATTGAAGTTCTTGCCCGACGAGCTGGTCGAAGATGCCACGGCTCTGGAGCGCTTTCGCCGCGAGGCACGCTCCGCTTCCGGACTGAATCACCCAAATATCTGCACCGTGTACGAGATCGGCCAGGAGGCCGGACGCCCCTACATTGTCATGGAGTACCTGGAAGGACGTTCGCTCTTCCAGGTCCTCCATGCTCACCCCCCGAAACTCGACGGCACGCTGCGCATTGCGCTGGACGTCGCCGAAGCCTTGGAGGCGGCGCACAACCAAGGCATCGTGCACCGTGACGTCAAGCCGGCGAACATCTTTGTAACCGACCGTGGCCGCGCCAAGGTCCTGGATTTCGGACTCGCGAAAATCTTGCCCTCGCCGCGGATCGAGGCGGAACAAAGCACCTTAACCAAGCCTGGAGAAGAACGGCTGACGCATCCCGGCAGGTTGATGGGAACAATGGCCTACATGTCACCGGAGCAGGCACGGGGCTGGGACCTCGATGCGCGTACCGACCTGTTCTCCTTCGGCGTCGTGCTGTACGAGATGGTTACCGGGCTGTTGCCGTTTCGCGGTCGTACCTCGGCGAACATGTTCGATGCCCTGTTCCACTCTGAGCCCATCGCCCCGGTGAGGTTGAATCCTGATGTCCCCTCCAGGCTGGAGGACGTGATCGCCAAGTGCCTGGAGAAAGACCGCGAACTCCGCTACCAGCACGCGGCGGAGATAGTCGCGGATCTGAAACGCATCCGGCGCGACACCACCGATTCGCACAGCATCGCTGTGCTGCAGGGCGGCGAACGCAGCGGTCCGAAGTCGGCGGGGCAGGCGACGAAACCGTCGTCGGGAGAGTCCCGGCGTACTCCACTGTCGGTCTATCCACCGATGGAGGACGAACCACCTCCTAGGCGATGGAGCCGGAAGAAACTCGCCGGGCTAATGGTTGTCCTGCTGGCAGGCGTGATCTGTGGCTGGCTCTACAAAAAATCGCACCCTGCTTCGAAGCTTGGTGAGAAAGACACGATTGTGCTGGCCGATTTTGTAAACACTACCGGCGATCCGGTGTTTGATGGAACCCTGAAGCAGGCACTGGCCGTCCAGCTCGAGCAGTCCCCCTTCCTGAATGTTCTATCCGACAGAAGAGTAAGTTCCACGCTGCAGCGGATGGACCGCCCCAGCGATGAACGGCTCAGCTCCGATGTGGCACGGGAGGTCTGCCTGCGAAGCAACAGCAAGGCGTTGCTGGAAGGTTCGATCAGTCAGGTGGGAAGTCATTACCTGATCGGGCTGAAGGCGGTGAATTGCCAGACGGGCGACACCGTCGCCAGTGCGCAGGCCGAGGCGGCAAATCGGGATACGGTGCTCAAGCGGCTGGGGGAGGTGGGCAACGAGCTGCGTGAAAAGCTGGGCGAGTCGACGACGTCATCACTCGAAGCCCTGAAGGCGTTTACCATCGGTCGCTCCATGCAGGCAGTGCGGGGAGATGCGGAGTCGGTGCCCTATCACCAGAGGGCAATTTCGCTCGACCCGAACTTTGCGCGAGCCTATGCCGCTTTGGGCATGGCGCAATACAATCTGCGGCAAACCTCGGCTGCCAGCGAGAATTTTCGCAAGGCCTTTGAACTCCGCGACCGGGTGAGCGAACGTGAGCGCTACTACATCGAGGCGGCATACTACAGTTTCGCCACCGGCGAATTGGAGAAGGCCAACCAGGTGTATAAGCAGTGGGCGCAGGAGTATCCCTCCGATACCGCTCCCCATGTCAACTTGGCGTTGAACTACTCGGCCATGGGCAACTTCGAGAAGGCGGCGGAGCAGTCGCGCGCCGCCCTGGCGATCTCCTCGACCTCGGTCGCGAGCTACGCCAATTTGATCGGCGCGTACCTGGCCCTCGATCGAATCGACGAAGCCAGGGCGGTTTACGAACAGGCAAAGCAGCAGAATCTGGACAATGAATACTTGCGTGAGCTGCGCTACGAAATCGCCTTCCTGCAGAAGGACGAAGGGGGGATGCACCGACAAGTCCAGTCCGCGGCCGAGATTGCTGGTACCGAAGCCGCACTGCTGGCCCTCGAAGCCGATACCGCCGCCTATTACGGCAAAGTCAGAGAGGCACGTGAGGGTACCCGCCGGGCGGTGGCGGCGGCAAAGCGGGAGGGAGCTCACGAAAGCGCGGCACTATGGCTGGCCAGCGGCGCCTTTCGCGAAGCGCTGCTCGGCAACGCCGCCGAGTCCCGCCAGCTGGCCAGTGAAGCCATGACGCTGTCGCCCGGACGCGATGTCCGCGTCGCGGCGGCGCTAAGTTTGGCGAAGGCGGGAGATGCAGCCCAGGCGCAGAAGATCGCAGACCGGTTGAACGAAGAGTCGCCCCTGGACACGATCATGCAAAACTATTGGCTGCCGTCGATACGCGCCACCCTGGCGCTCGATCGGGGTAACGCCCAACAAGCCATCACCCTGCTGGAGGTGGCGGAGCCGTACCAGCTCGGCACCGAGAGCGTCAGCATCATGGTGCCAATCTACGTGCGTGGCCTGGCCTACCTGAAGGCCGGAGAGGGAGCGGAAGCTGCCGCTCAGTTCAAGAAGATGCTGGGACATCCTGGCCTGGCGCTGAACGCTCCTATCGAGGCGCTGGCGCAGTTGCAACTGGCGCGCGCCTTGGCGATGAGCGGCGATAAACCCGCGGCGCGGCGCGCCTTCGAGGATTTTCTCTCCTTATGGAAGCAGGCCGATGCCGACCAGCCGCTGCTCAAGCAGGCGCAAGGCGAGTACCACCAGCTGAAGCAGTAGCGCGTTCGCCACGGTGGGCCACCTGATTCCCGACATCTTCCCAAGACCTTCAGTTTATAATTTGGCATGCAAATTTCCTGGGCTCGTCGGGGGACGAATGAACGGTAAGCGAGCTGGGTTCTTCTTTCTCGCGCTGCTGCTGGGAGCGTCGGCGGTTTCCGCACAAACCTTTCGCGGCAGTATTCTGGGGACGGTGACCGATGCCACGGGGGCCGTCGTTCCCGGTGCGACGGTCAAGGTGCGCAACACCGGCACTGGACTAGAGCGTACGACGCAAACCACGGCCGATGGCAACTACACCCTTACCGAACTGCCCATAGGAACCTACACCGTTACCGTCACCCAGGCCGGCTTTGAGACCTCCCTGACCACCAATGTCGTGGTCGACGTGGCCACGGAACGCCGAGTTGACGTGTCACTGAAGACCGGGCAGGCCTCGAGCACCGTGGAGGTCTCGGGCGAGATCCTGGCCCAGGTGGATACCACGACCGACGAGCTGGGCGGAACCCTCACGGCGCAGAGCATCGCCAACATTCCGGTGAATGGTCGCGACTATACGAAGCTGATCTACCTCAACCCAGGGGTGGCGGGTTCGCCCGACCAGATCAGCGACTCGCCAGGATCGTTCGGTACCTTCTCCATGAACGGTTCACGCGGACGCTCGAACAATTTCTTGCTCGACGGAACCGACATGAATGACGGCTACCGCAATGACCCGGCGATCAACGAGGCCGGCGTCTTCGGTGATCCGGCAACCATTCTGCCCATCGACGCCGTGGCGGAGTTGCGGGTGCTGTCGAACTACGAGGCTGAGTACGGACGCAACAGCGGGGCGGTAGTCAATATCGTGACCAAGAGCGGCACCAATCAGTGGCACGGATCGGCGCTCGAGTATTACCGTAGCGGTGCCCTGGGGGCGCGCAACTACTTCAACATCGACAGCCAGCCCAAGAATCCTTTCACCAACAACCAGTTTGGCGGGTCGCTAGGCGGGCCGATCGTGAAGGACAAGGCATTTTTCTTTGTCAATTACGAGGGCCAGCGTGAAAGTGGCGCGCAAGCCGGACTGAGCTGTGTGCCCGATGCCGGGGTGGTTTCCGCGGCCCAGGCGCAAGCGGCAGCCAACGGCGTCGGGCTGAGCCAGCCCATGCTGAATCTGCTGGCGCGCAATCCCTGGCCGGCGCCGGACATTCCCGGGGCCACCTCCAACCTGGATGGCACCTGCAACCCCCCGAGTCCGGGCGCGCCGGCGGCCAACCTGGCGACCTCCACCCGTTTCCTTAACAACGTTGACAGCGTGATTGTGAAAGGCGACTACAATCCCAATACCGACAACAACTTCACTGGCCGCTATTACTACGGCAACAGCAACCAGAGCTTCCCCTTTGCGCAGTTGGCAGCCGGGCTGTTGCCGGGCTTCAATACGGTCACTCCCACGACGGTACAACTGGTGTCGCTGTCGTATGTGAAGGTGGTGAACTCGGCCCAGGTGAACGAAGCCCGCCTGGGCTGGAACCGCTTCGTCGAGGGCTTCTTTCCCGAAGACCGGAATTTCGATCCCTCGTCGATCGGGCTGGACACCGGAGTGAGTTCTTACAACTTCGGACTACCCGCGATATCGGTGGGTTCGTTTTCCGTGATCGGTTCGACTTACTCGGTGCCGCGCCAGAGGGTCGATACCAACTGGCACTTCATCGATAACTATTCGTGGCAAATTGGGCGACACAATTTCAAGTTCGGCTATGAGTTCCGCCGTACCACCATCAACATCATTCAAAACTCCAACTTCCGCGGAAGGATGAGCTTTGAGCGGAAGCCAGGCATCAGGGCACACCCAGCGTCATGAAGCGCAGAACAACCAAGGGCTATATGTCCAGGACAGCTTCCGCTGGACCAAGCGTCTGACTTTGAATTATGGACTGCGCTGGGACTACTTTGGCGTGCCCAACGAGAAGAACAACCTGTTCTATCGGCTCACTCCCGAGAACGGTGGAACCCTGACGCAAGTGGGCGTCAGTGGAGGGCCGTCCAGCCTTTACAACAAGGACTACAGCAATTTTGGCCCGCGTCTTGCCCTGGCGTACGATTTGAGAGGCGATGGCTTGACCGTCATTCGTGCCGGCTACGGTATCTTCTACGACGCATTCTCGCAGGACATCTTCCTCGGGCATATCCCGTACAACTGTACCTTCTGCCCCGGTCCGGCCTACACCGGAGTAGGGGAGGCACCAATCGGCTTCGCCAGCGTGAATCCCGGTCCCATCACCGCCGGCGTGCCGGTGTACGGGCCGCCGTCGCCGCTGAGCAGCTTTTTCGGCGTGTATCCCAATATCACCACGCCCTATGTGCAGAACTGGAACCTGAACATCGAGCAG
>Ga0306926_10008928_pt1 | contig 11004 bp, 8 predicted proteins | sample flu12Cox44000178_FD_203759 | JGI IMG/M metagenome (GOLD analysis project Ga0306926, IMG submission 203759) | Lab enrichment of tropical soil microbial communities from Luquillo Experimental Forest, Puerto Rico - flux8day.12C.oxic.44.000.178 (v2)... | ecosystem: Environmental > Terrestrial > Soil...
CCCGACAAGCTGGAACCACGCCCGGCCCGTGCACTCGCGCTACCACGGAACATCATGGCAACTCGGTGCCACCATGGTGCCAGTCGATGGCGGATGTTCGCGTAGCGTTTCGGTGTTTCGCGTCGTGCTAGGGTGGGTCAATCTTGTAGAAACTGGCGGAAATGCTGGTGCTGCCGGAAAGGATTGAACTTTCGACCTCTCCCTTACCAAGGGAGTGCTCTACCACTGAGCTACGGCAGCGCCCGGTACTGGTCATGTCGCGTCGTGCGTTCTGCCGCCCGTGCCTTGATTGGAGCGAACGCCGCGCGCATCTCGCCGCGCCGTCGGTGCGGCCCTCGCGACGCGCTGGTTCGCGCTCGGCTGGATCACACGCGTACGCGACACGCGCGCCGTGCATCTCACTCGGAAGGGCCGGCGCGGATTTATCCGAGACCTTCGGGATCGTGCTGGCTCCCTGACTCTTGCATTCGGCGGCTGAGTTATGGCCCGATCGCGCTGGGCCTTTAGCGCGCGAAGGGATGGGTGCCGATGCGGGTGTTTACCACATTGCCGCAGGAAGATTTACGCAAGGTCGGCGTTGCGGCTCGAACGATCGAGGCCGAGGGCTATGACGGCGTCGCCTCGATGGAGAACAAGCACGACCCATTCCTGGCGCTGGCAGTGGCGGGAACCGCGACCGAACGCATCGAACTGCACACCAGTGTGGCGATCGCCTTTGCCCGCACACCGATGGCGGTCGCTAATGTCGGCTGGGATCTGGCCGGCGCGACCGACGGCCGGTTTGTGGTCGGGCTTGGGTCGCAGGTCAGGGCGCACAACGAGCGGCGCTTTTCGGTGCCGTGGACGCCGCCAGCGCCGCGCATGCGTGAATATGTGCAGGCGCTGCGCGCCATCTGGCGCTCTTGGAAGACCGGCGAGAGACCCAACTACCACGGTCAACACTATCGTTTCACATTGATGACCCCGAACTTTGCGCCCGAGCCGATCGAGGCGCCGCCTCCGCCTGTCATGATTGCTGCCGTCGGTCCGGCAATGCTGAAAGTGGCGGCCGAGGAGTGCGACGGCGTCAAACTCCATGGTTTCTGCACCCGCAAATATATCGAGGATGTGGTCATGCCGCGGCTTGCGGATGGCCTCGCAAAAGCCGGGCGCAGGCGCGAGAGTTACGAGATTTCGGGTGGCGGGTTTCTAGCCACCGGCCCCGATGACGCGACGGTCGCGCGCATGTTCGAGTGGGTGCGCGAGCGGGTGGCGTTTTATGGTTCGACCCAGGCCTATTGGCCGGTGCTGGCGCTGCACGGGCTCGAGGAGCTCGGTCATAAACTCAACGCAATGACGCGCCAAGGGAAGTGGAGCGAGATGGCCAGGGAGGTCCCCGACGACGTCGCGCACCTGTTCGCTGCAGTCGGCCGCTATGACCAGATCGTCAAGGCCATCGAACAGCGGTTTGGCGGGCTTACCGATGCATTGAACGCGCGGGCCAATGCGGCGCAGCCCGGACATTTGCCGCGCGATCTGATCCAGGACATCCGTCGTGTACCGCACGCCTTCCGGAGCTTCAAACCTACCGACACCTAGGAGCAGCCAGGCCTCCGACCCGAAGACGAGGATTTTCCATGTGTCGTAACATCAAGACATTGCACAACTTCAAACCTCCCGCGACAGAGCTCGAGATCCGAGCGTCCTCTTTGCAATTCGTCCGTAAGTTGAGCGGGTTCAGCCGGCCTTCGAAGGCGAACCAGGCCGCTTTTGACCGAGCCGTGGAGAGCGTTACCAAGGCGGCAGAGGAGTTACTCAGCTCTCTGGTTTCGAATGCCCCGCCTCGGTCTCGCGATGTCGAAATGGCTAAGGCTCGCGCGAGGGCTGCGAACCGGTTCAGCTCCGATAGCAGGCCAACGAGCTAGCGAAAACGGGGGCCGAGGGCAAGTGCTTGAAATCCCTGGGTTCCCGCTTGCGGGAACGACGGGAAAAGGGTCGTAGATGATCCCCCTCCGCGCGCCTCACGTCGAGCTTGCTTCGTCGCTCCGCTCCTCGCAATGACAACTCTCGAGGCGTCATTGCAAGCCCACGGGTCCGCGCTTCGCGCGGCCCGAGGACAGGCTCCGCGAAGCAATCTCGGCGATGGCCGGCTAGACTAGGTACCAGACGTCAGTTCGCAGAAACCCGCCGGTTAATATTTACCGTCGCTCCACGCGCCTCAGACGGGATGGGGCAACTCGTAAGAAACTGGTTCAACGGGAACCCCTCGGCTTCTTATAGAGGGCTTTTGGTTCGGTGATGATCGGACGCGCCTTCGCTCACGAGGTCTTCGACGATGGCAGTCGGCGCGAGCTTTGGTGTTAAGGCAAGCCGGGTTGTATCGCCGGTGATCAGCCTTGCGCCTCGCCCGTAGGTGAGCCAAGCCCAGATCCAGTTCAAAAAGACCGCCATTCGATTGCGGAACCCGATCAGAAAGAAAATGTGAACGACGCCCCACAGGACCCAGGCCGGGAAGCCAGTGAGTTTGAGCCAGCCGAGATCAGCGATCGCCGAGTGCCGGCCGATTGTCGCGAGCGCCCCCTCGTCGCGATAGCGGAAGGGCGAGGGTGCCGACTCGCCACGCACCCGGCGGGCGATCAGCTCTCCAACATATTGGCCCTGCTGTTTGGCGACCGGTGCGAGGCCTGGCAACGGCTCGCCACTGGCAGTGGTGACGAAGGCGGCGTCGCCAATGACGAAGACCTCGGGATTTCCGGGGATGGACAAATCGGGAGCAACCCTGACCCGGCCACCCTGGGCAGGCGGCGCGCCAAGCGATCGAGCGACCGGCGAGGCCTCGACACCTGCGCACCAGATGACATTCGTCGCATCGATGCGCCTGCCCCTCGCCAGAACACCGTCTCTGTCAATCGCCTCGATCTGCGTGTCGACGAGTATTTCGACCCCCATCCGCTCGAGGGAACGCCGCGCGAACGCGGCGAGCCTTTCAGGAAAGCCAGACAAAATGCGTGGCCCTGCTTCAACGAGCAGGATGCGCGCGGTCTGCGGGTTGATGTGGCGGAAATCCCGCGAGAGAGTCGCGTGCGCGAGTTCGGCGAGCGCTCCGGCCATCTCGACCCCCGTTGGTCCGGCTCCGACCAGGACAAAAGTCAACAGACGTTGCCGTATTACCGGGTCCGTTGCAGTCTCCGCCTCCTCGAAGGCGAGCAGTACGCGACGCCGGATCAGTGTCGCATCGTCGAGCGATTTGAGGGCAGGAGCGAGTTGCGGCCAGTCGCTGTGTCCGAAATAGTTGTATTGCGACCCGGTTGCCAGGACCAGATAATCGTAGCTCTGGCTTGGCCCAAAGCGCGTCACGACGCGATGCCCTGCCATCTCTACGCCGGTCACCTCGTCTAGCAAGGCCGTGGCGTTCTGCTGATGGCGGAGCACAACGCGGATCGGTTCGGCGATGTCGGCGGGCGACAATGCGGCGGTTGCAACCTGGTACAAGAGTGGCTGAAAGAGGTGATAATTGTGGCGGTCGATCACCGTGACGTCGACTGGTGCCCGCGCGAGTTTGTGCGCGGCCGCAAGCCCGCCAAAGCCGGCGCCGACGATAACGACTCGTGGTCGATCACTGGTCATCGTTCTCTGGCAATGTGTTTTCCTGGAAGCTAACGCAAATCGGGGCTGAATATCCGCCGGCTTCCCAACTGCAATGTCGAAGCGTAGCCGATAGATTCGAGATAGACGAAATTGTGGCTAATAGGAGGAAGGGATACCCATAGACACCGCAATTGATCGCCCAGATCCTGCTATAACCGATTTTGTCGCGCGCTCGGGGCTCATCCCGCGCGGCGCGGATCTCTGCTTTGAGCGCCTCCCTGGCGGGGTGTCGTCGGACATCTGGCTAGTCCGCGCCCAATCTGCGGCGTTCTGCGTCAAGCGAGCCTTACCGCAATTGCGCGTTGCCGCCGACTGGCAAGCGCCGATCGAGCGCAATACCAAGGAGGCGGCTTGGATCAAAGCTGTCGCCGGGTTTATGCCGGAGGCGGTCCCAACTCTCTTGGCGCAGGACCCCGATGAAGGAATGTTCGCGATGGACTACCTGCCGCCGCAATCCTTCGAGGGGTGGAAGGCACAGCTCCAACGTGGTCACGTGATCCCGGCTATTGCTGGCGAAGTTGGCCGACGTCTCGCCCGCATCCACAGTTCGTTCGCAAGATCTCCCGATACCGCAAAGGAGTTTGCGACCGATCCAATTTTCTATGCGATCCGGCTCGAACCGTACTTACTGGCAACGGCGCGGGCGCATCCCGACCGTGCCGCGGTGCTTGAAAAGCTCGCCGAAACCACGGCGCACACAAAACTGACGCTCATCCATGGCGATGTCAGCCCTAAAAACATACTGGTCGGTCCGGCGGGCCCGGTCTTTATCGACGCGGAATGCGCCTGGTTCGGCGACCCCGCTTTCGACCTCGCCTTCTGTCTCAACCACCTGCTTCTCAAATGCTTGTGGGTGCCTCAGGTAATTCCGCGGCTGCTGATTGCGTTCGACCGTCTCTTGGGGGCGTATCTTGGAGGTGTCGATTGGGAGGCGTGCGAGGCGATCGACCGCCGAACGGCCGAATTGCTGCCTGGTCTTCTTCTGGCCCGGATCGACGGCAAGTCGCCAGTCGAGTACCTGACTGAAGAGCATGACAAGGAAAGGGTCCGCCGCGTTGCGCGCGCCTTGCTGGCTGATCCCCCTGATGGCCTGGCAGAAATTCGCAGTGCATGGGCGAGGGAAATCGCCGAACTAACCCAGTAGGCAGCGATGGCGGACATGCGCATCTCTCGTGTTGTCGGCAGGCGGGTGTGGGATTCGCGCGGCCGGCCGACGGTCGAGGCGGAGATCTTTCTCGAGAACGGCGCCAGTGGGCGGGCGATTGCCCCGGCCGGCGCCTCTACGGGCACACACGAGGCCGTGGACCTAAGGGATGGTGGCGCCGACTTTGGCGGGTTTGGCGTCGATTGCGCGGTCGCGAGTATCAATGGCGAGATCGCTGCGGCGCTCCGCTCGATGTCGATCGCCGACCAGAACGCAATCGACAGCAGGCTGATCGAGTTGGATGGCACGCCGAACAAGGCGCGCCTCGGCGGCAATGCGACGATCGCAGTCTCGATGGCCGCCCTGCACGCTGCCGCAGCGGCACAACGTGAACCCTTGTGGCGCGTTATAGCCGAAGGAGCGCAAGTGAGCCTGCCGATGCCGATGATCCAAATTTTTGGCGGCGGTGCTCATGCCGGCCGGCGCGTCGACATCCAGGATTTCCTGATCATCCCGATCGGCGCCACCTCATTCGATCAGGCGCTCGGGATGACGGCGCGTGTCTACCGGGCAGCGGGCGAGATCATGGCGGACCGCGGCCTGTTGCGCGGTGTTGCCGATGAGGGCGGATGGTGGCCGGAATTTGCGTCGAACGCCGAAGCGCTCGACACGCTGGTCGAGGCCATCGAACGCTCTCCGCTCGTTCCAGGAGAAGAGGTTGCCATCGCGATCGATGTCGCGGCCTCGCAGTTTTACCACGCGAACCGTTATCGTCTTGCCGCGGATGGGGTCGAGCTCGAAGCAGAGGGGGTCATCGAGCTTCTGGCAGACTGGTGCCGTCGTTACCCGATCATATCTGTCGAGGACCCTCTGGCCGAGGACGACGACATCGGCATGGCCGCGTTCACTGCGAAGCTCGGTGAGCGTATCCAGATCATCGGCGACGACTACCTCGTGACTTCGGCAGAGCGCGTGGTTGCGGCAGCTTCTCGAGGCGCATGCAACGCCGTTCTTTTGAAGCCGAACCAGGCAGGCACCGTCACCGAAACAAAGGCCGCACTCATGGCGGCACGGGCGGCGGGCTGGCGCACCATTGTCTCGGCGCGCTCCGGCGAAACCGAAGACGTCACGATCGTGCATCTCGCGGTCGGCTGGAATGCCCGTCAGCTCAAGGTGGGCTCGTTCGCGCGCTCCGAGCGAATGGCGAAATGGAACGAGGGGTTGCGTATTGAGGCCGCACTCGGGCGGGCAGCTCGCTTTGCCGGATGGCGGGGGAAATGAAGGCGGTATTGCAATATCGCGCCAGTCCAGGTCTGCGACAACGAATTGCGGCGTTGAGTTTCCCGACCGTCATTGTCGACGAGACCGACAAGGACGCATTCCGGCGCGAGATGTGCGATGCCGAAATCTTGCTACACGTGCTGGAGCCGGTGACCGCCGCCGTGATCGATGCAGCACCTCGGCTGCGGCTGATCCAAAAGATCGGGATCGGCGTCAACACGATCGATCTCGAGGTCGCCACCCGCCGAGGTATCTCGGTCTGCAACATGCCTGGGACGAACACCCAGGCCGTCGCAGAGATGACCTTGCTGCTGATGTTGGCGACGCTGCGTCGTTTGGCCCAACTGGATGCTTTAACCCGTGCCGGCAAGGGCTGGGAGTTCGAGCGCGAACTGCCGGATGATCTGGGCGAATTGGCGGGACGCAGGGTCGGTCTGGTCGGCTTTGGCGCCGTCGCTCGGCGCCTGGTGCCGATGCTGCAGGCGATCGGCGCCGACGTTCTCTATACGAGTCGGCGTGCCATTCCCGATATACCGGTGCAATTCCTACCGTTTCGCGAAATTTTGGGCGTCGCCGACGTGCTGTCGCTGCACTTGCCGCTGACCCCGGAGACGACAGGAATAATAGATGCAGCGGCACTGGCCGCGATGAGGCGCGGCAGTGTCCTGATCAATACCGCGCGTGGCCCTCTCGTCGACGCCGTTGCTCTGCGCGACGCTTTGGCGAGCGGGCATCTCCGAGGTGCTGGCCTCGATGTCTTTTCGCGCGAGCCGGTAGCGGCGGACGACCCGCTGCTGCAGCTACCGAATATCGTCGTTGCACCGCATCTCGCTTGGCTCACGGTCGAAACACTCGAACGCAGCCTCGCCGTCATCGCCGAAAACTGCCGCCGCCTGTCCGTCGGAGAACCGCTTTTGCACCAGGTTGTCTGACCCAAAATCGGCCCGTCGAGTTGTGCGACGTGGATTGAGAATTGGCATGGTTGCCTTCATGGCCGCAAGCGACCGGGTGGCCATTCGGGCCGGTCATCGACACCGTACAGTCGCCCGGGGAGAGCGTGTCCTTTCTGGCCCAGCTCTACCATTCGAAGAACCCCTGGCTGCGGACCCGCTGCTCGAATTCCGCACACCGTGAATCAACGCCAAATAGGCTGAGTGATCCCAGCTTCACATCACTGGGCCTGGTTGCGAGAAATTTCACCGGTCATTTTGCTGTCATGCGGCCATTTTGCGGCCCAAATCGGCTCTTAGCCCGGGCATTTGGTGGTAACGGCGAGCAGAGGGTGGGAATGTTGAGCCGCAGGGAATTCGGTGAGGGTTTGACCGCCGTCGCAGCGGTGCGGCGGCGCGGCTCGGATCATCCGGCGCCGCCTCCGCCTCCAAATGAGCCCACTCTGGCGCGAATCCTGCGGACGAAGAGGTTGCGGGTTGCCGGGCTTATCGGCGAGGAACCCTATTTCCAGAAGGATCCGTCACGCGGCCAGTGGAGCGGCATTTGCGTGACAATGGCGCGCAATTTAGCAGCAGAGCTCGGAGTCGAAGTTGCTGTTGTCGAATCGAGCCAGGCCGACCTGGCAGCCGACCTGCATACGGGTAAGATTGATTTGGCTTATCTCAATCCGACCGCACAGCGCGGAATGTTTGCCGACTTCGCCGCTCCACTCTCCTACGACACCTATGCGGTTGTCGCGCGCAAAGGTTTTGCGCCAAAGAATTGGTCTGAGATCAATGTTCCGCAGACACTGCTGGCCGTCGATTCCGGTTCAGTCCGTGAGGAGATGGCGCGCCGTTTCGCCGGGAATGCGGCGATTACCGGCTTCAAGACGCGCGAGGAGGCACTCGCAGCCATCCAGTCGGGGCGCGGCGACTGCTTTGTCACGACGGTGTTTCTCGGTTTGACTACGCTGAAGAAGAACCCGCAGCTGGGGGACCTGATCGTCCCGACCCCACATCTCCGAGCCGCGTTGTGTCCAGGGGTGCCTTACGACACCGACCGCCGCTTCCGGGGCGTTGTCCAGGCTTGGCTGGAAGACAATCGCGGACGCGGTCAGATCCGGGAATGGATCTTGGCTGACCTGGCCACTTTCGGGGTCGAACCGGGCGATTTGCCGCCCGACGTGTCATTCTGAGGCTCGATCTGCCCACCGAGCTTTTCGTAGAGCCGCACGAGCCGATAACCGAGGGCGAGATACTCGCCCCATGACGACCGATCTGCTGCAAATGCCGCCGGGTCGCACCCGTACCGTTCGCGCAAATAAGTCGTGACGACGGAGTCGATCGGGATCCGTCTGAAATCATGCAGCAGAACCCGGCAATGGGCGGCTGCATATGGGCCGATCCCTTTGAGGCCGAGAAGATAGTCGTGATCCAAGCGCTCGGCTAACCCTTCGCCGGAGCGAGAAACGACACCATCATCGAGCATGCGACGGGTTGCGACAACGATCGTGCGAGCGCGAAACCCGAGTTTCGCCTGCTCACGCAGCCGCTCCTCACCATAATCGATTAGCGCTTCGGGATCCGGGAATGCGCCGCTGCCCGGCTCGGCGACGAGTGCCGCCGTCATTCGGCAAGTTCCCGACCAGCTGGTATTGATGGTCAAAACCGTTTTGACGAAATCTTCGTAGAAGGATGAGCCGCGCAACATTCGGCCGCCTCCCCGCTCGATCAGCGTGGCTGCCTCGGGCAGTGCCACGATCGCCTCCGAAGGCTCCCAATCGGCGGAAAGCCAACGTCGTACTCGGCTCAAGACTTCTGTTTCGTCGTGCGGGCTGAAACCGTGCCAGTGAATGATGATCGTGCCGAGGCCGTTCTGGACGAGCTCGACCGTCCCGATGCGATTTTCGATCCTCTCGATCCGGGAAAGACGGCCTGAGACGGCATCCCACCGCCACGGCGCGAGATGCACCCAGCCATGGCTAGCGACGGTCAGCGCGAGGTCAACCGGCCATCGAAAGTTCAGAACCGTCTCGTACCCAGCGGCGGTCAAGCGGCGTCGAGGGCTTGCGACAGATCGGCGAGGATGTCCTCCTCGTGCTCGATCCCGATCGACAATCGGACGTAATTTTCATTGACGCCGGTCTGCAGCTGTTCTTCAGGAGACAGCTGAGAATGGGTCGTCGTTGCCGGATGGATCGCTAGACTGCGCGCATCGCCGATATTGGCGACGTGATAAAACATCTGCAGCGCGTCTATGAAGTGGCGGCCCGCCTCGAGCCCACCCTTCAACTCAAATCCGACGAGCGCTCCGTAACCGCCCTTGAGATAGGCGTCCGCCCGCCGTTTGGCCTCGCCGGTCATATGGCTCGGGAAAATCACGCGTGTAACCTTGGGATGCTCGGACAGAAATCTCGCAACGGCCATTGCGTTGGTGCAGTGCGCCCGCATGCGCAACGGCAATGTCTCCAGTCCCTGTATGAACAGGAACGCATTGAACGGACTCATCGGAGCACCAAGGTCGCGCAATAACGTCACCCGCATTTTTAAGATGTAGGCAATCGGACCCATCGGCCTTGCCGCCTGCGTCCACACCGCGCCGTGATAACTCGGGTCCGGCTGATTTAAGAGAGGAAAGCGTTCAGCGTGCTTCTCCCAGTCGAAATTGCCGCCATCGACCACGATCCCGCCGATCGAGTTGCCGTGGCCGCCGATGTATTTCGTGGTCGAATACATGACGATGGCAGCGCCATGATCAAGCGGCCGGCACAAGACCGGAGCAGCGGTATTGTCGACGATCAGCGGCACACCCAGTTCGCGCCCGATTTTGGCCACTTCTCCGATCGGAAAGACCTCGAGCTTCGGGTTGGGTAGAGTTTCGGCGTAGTAGCATCGCGTCCGCGCGTCAGTTGCCCTCCGGAAGTTCTCGGGATCGGCCGGGTCAACGAAGCGCACCTCCATTCCCATCGTCTTCATCATCGTGTTGAGGAACAGGTTCCACGTACCGCCGTAGAGGTCGGTGGAACTGACAAAATTGTCTCCAGCCTGGCAGATGTTCTGAACTGCGAACAGCGAGGCGGCTTGTCCCGACGCGAGAGCCAGCGCGCCAACGCCGCCGTCGAGCGCAGCAACGCGCTCTTCCAGCACGGCATTCGTTGGGTTCATGATCCGGGTGTAGATATTCCCGAGCTCAGCCAAGCCAAACAAATCGGCGGCGTGCTTGGAGTCGCGGAACTGATAGCTTGTCGTCTGATAGATTGGCACAGCGACGGCGTTCGTCGCCTGATCGCTTCGGTACCCCGCATGGAGCACGAGTGTTTCCGGATGCTGGCTCTTAGTCGGCATTTGGATCTCCGTGGAAGGGCGCCGGGCCGGCACTTTGCCATGCGTGGGGCACTAAAGGTAAGCAGGTTTCGCGCCGAAAAAGATACCGTCGGATCGGATGCAACGTTTCCACACTAGCGTTCACCCGATAGGAAGCCCCCGGCGAGAGAAATCCATGCTCACCAAGCCAGGAGCGACAACCCCTGGCGATCTGACCGCGATCGAGCAAACGGTTCCGGCTCTGCGCGACGCGGCGGCGCGCTGCACCGGCTGTGGCTTGTACAAGAGCGCTACGCAAACCGTGTTTGGAGAGGGGCCGCAGGGCGCCCTAGTGATGCTGGTCGGCGAGCAGCCGGGAGCGGAAGACCTCGCTGGACGCCCCTTTGTCGGGCCGGCGGGAAAGCTGCTTGACCGCTGCGTAGCCGAGGCTGGGATCGACCGGGCAAAAACCTATGTCACCAATGTCGTCAAGCACTTCAAGTGGGTGTCCCGTGGGCCGCGGCGCATTCACAGCAAGCCGGGCGCGGTCGAAATCGAGGCTTGCTTTCCCTGGCTCGAAGCCGAGATACGGGTTGTTGCGCCGCGCATTGTCGTTGCACTCGGAGCCACCGCGGCCCAGGCGCTTTTTGGCAAGGCGTTCCGTGTAACCCGCGACCGAGGTCGGTTAGCATCCTTTGCGCTCGCACCGTATGCGCT
>Ga0306926_10008934_pt1 | contig 11000 bp, 8 predicted proteins | sample flu12Cox44000178_FD_203759 | JGI IMG/M metagenome (GOLD analysis project Ga0306926, IMG submission 203759) | Lab enrichment of tropical soil microbial communities from Luquillo Experimental Forest, Puerto Rico - flux8day.12C.oxic.44.000.178 (v2)... | ecosystem: Environmental > Terrestrial > Soil...
CCCGAGCGCGAGGCCGGCCAGCCGCTCCAGCGGGGCGACCGCGCGGGCGGTGACGACGTCGGCCGCCAGCTGCCCGGCGACGTCCTCGGCGCGACCGCGGCAGACCGACGTGTTGGCCAGGCCGAGCACCCGGACGCACTCCTCCAGGAACGCCGCGCGCCGCGCCATGGGCTCCAGCAGGACGATCTTGGCATCGGGCCGCAGCATCGCGATCACCACCCCCGGCAGCCCCGCTCCGGAGCCGAGGTCGATCAGCGAGCACGTGTCCGGGACCAGTTCCGCGACGGCCGCGCAGTTCATCAGGTGCCGGTCCCACAGCCGGCCGGGCTCCCTCGGCCCGATGAGGCCCAGCTCCGCGGCCGGCCCGGCCAGCAGCTCGGCGTAGCGCTCGGCCAGCCCCAGCGCCGGCCCGAACACCGCCCGGGCCTCCGGTGGCGGCGACGGCGCCCGGCCGGCCGCGGCCCGGGACGGCCCGGACGCCGGTGCCCGCGGCTTGGTCGCCTCAGTCCCCAGGAAGAACGACCACCCGACGGTCGGGCTCCTCGCCCTCGGATTCGCTCCGCAGCCCGGCGGCCGCCACCGCGTCGTGCACGATCTTGCGCTCGAACGGGTTCATGGCCCAGAGCTTCTTGGGCACGCCGGTGCGCTTGACCTCGGCGGCCGCGTCCCGGCCGGTCTCCGCGAGCTCCGCGCGCCGGCGCTGCCGGTACCCCCCGACATCGATCATGATCCGGGTGCGGTTGCCGGTATGCCGGTGCACCGCGAGCCGCGTTAGTTCCTGTAGCGCTTCGAGGACCTCTCCCCGCTGGCCCACCAACTCATCGAGAGTGGCGCCGACCACGGAGACCACCGCCCGGTCCCCTTCCACATCCATGTCGATGTCCCCGTCCAGGTCGGCGACGTCGAGCAGCCCTTCGATGTAGTCCGCGGCGACCTCGCCTTCGAGTTCCAGGTCCGCGACGTCCGTCAGTCCCGGAGCCGCCGCCCCGGGCTCCGGGTCGAGGCCGGGTTCCCCCGCGCCATCACCGGCGTCGTATCCGGCGTCGTCACCGGCGTCGTATCCGGCGTCGTCACCGGCTCCGGCGAACTCGTCCGCGCCGGCCTCGGCCGGCGCCGGGCCTGCCGCCTCCTGGCGCGCCGGCCCGGCTTGGGCCTGATCTGCGGCGGACACCTGCGGGTCGGTGACCGCGCTCTCCCCTTGGCTCACGACCGGGGCCTCCTACGTTCGGGAGTTGACTCTCCTGGCGCAGCATCCGCGCAGGCGCTGCGGCAGCGCCTCACCGCTTGCCAGAACGCTTGCTGCGCGACTGCCGCTGCTTTTGCTGCCTGACGAGCTTAACCTCGGGCTCCGGCGGCGGGGGCGCGGGCTCGGCCCGGCCCTTGCCGAGCCGCCGCAGCATCCCGCCCGCGCCGCTTCCGTTCGCCGGCGGCTGGGCGCCCTGGTCTGCGGAAGCCCTGGCCGGGGAGCTGGCGGCCTTGCGGGCGCTGCGCGGCTGGGTGCCGTTGGCGTTCTCCGGGGCGGCACTGTCCGCGCGGGCCGCGCCGTTGGCCTGGCTGGTGCCATCCGACTTGGCGCCGTCCTGATTCCCCGCGCCCCGGGCCGGGCGAGGTCCCTGGGAGCCCGGGCGCTTCGGCTTGGAGGTGACCGTCGGGGCGATCGCCGGGGCCGGTGCCCCGGCCGCTCCCGCGGCCGCGGGCTGCGGGTACCTGCGGAACAGGAGCCACTGCTGCCCGAGCGTCCACAGGTTCGTGGTCACCCAGTACAGGACCAGCCCGAACGGCCAGTACAGGCCGGACAGCGCGAAGACCGGCATGATGTACATCATGTATTTCTGCGACTGGCCCATCGGGTTGTCCGGGGTCGTCGCGGGCATCATGCCGCGCTTCATGCTCTGCCGCACGGTCAGGTAGGTCGTCGCCATGCTGATCAGCACGAAGATGAAGATGACGACCTTCGCGTGCGTCGGCGTGGTCGAGGAGAACAGGAACTTGTCCGAGATCGTGACGCCGAGGATCTTGGCGTGCCGGGCGCTCGCCACCATCTGGTAGGTCAGCCCGTACTTGGGCGGCTGGCCGGGCTTCCACTCGGCGATCGCCCTCAGCACGCTGAACAGCGCGAAGAACACGGGCAGCTGGAGGACGACGGGAAGGCATCCCATCAGCGGGTTGACGCCCGCCTCCTGGTAGAGCTTCATCGTCTCTTGCTGCAGTGTCTGCTTGTCGTTCTTGTACTTCTTCCGCAGCGCGGTCATCTGCGGCGCCAGCGCCGACATCGCGCGCGTCGTGTGCATCTGCTTGACGAACAGCGGGACCATGATCAGCCGCATGAGGACCACGAGGATCACGATCGACAGCGCCCAGGTCCATCCGCTGGCCGGGCCGAATATGGGGTCCAGGAAGTAGTAGATCTGCTTGAGCACCCACGCTACGGCCTCGTAGACCGGGTTTAGCAGGCTCACCGGCTAACTCCCTCGGGATCTGATCGGTACGCCTGCACCCGGGCCCGGCCCGGCGCGTCCGGAGCCGGCGCCGCTCCTGCCTCGGCGGTCCGCCCAGGCGTGCGCGGCGGTGGTACGGGGTCCAGCCCTCCGGCGTGGAACGGGTGGCAGCGGCTCAGCCTCCGGGCGGCCAGCCAGGTGCCGCGCAGCGCGCCGTGCACCTGCACCGCCTCGAGCGCGTAGGCGCTGCACGAGGGGTAGAACCGGCACCGGGGTCCGAGCAGCGGGCTGATGAAGCGCCGGTACCCGGTCAGCAGCAGCACGAGAACCCGGGCGGCGGCCGTCGGCCGCGGGCTCGGGTCGTGCTGTGCCGTACTAGTCACGGCTGTGTCTGTCACGAACGCTGTGTCCACCCTGCCGCCGAAGCAGTGCTGCTATTACCAGGTCGAGTTCGGCGGCGAGATCCGCCTGGCGTGCGGTAGCGGCCGGGGGATTGGCACGCACCACCAACAGGCTACCTTCAGGAAGCGACCCGAGATACCCGCGGGCCAGATGACGCAGCCTGCGGCGGACCTTGTTGCGCACCACAGCGCCCCCCACGGCCCGGCTCACCACGAAGCCCACCCGGGCCGGCCCGGCGTGGCCCGGCTGCCGGAGCAGGTGGCCGGAGACCAGTTCCCGCCCGGCGCGGCGGCCGCCGCGCACCGTCCGCGTGAACTCCGAGCGCTTCCGCATCCGTGCCGCTGCGGGAAGCATCGGCGATCACCGCGGGCCGGCGCCGGCCCGGGCCCTGAGCAGGTCAGGCACTGACCCGCGCACGCCCCTTACGGCGCCGGGCGGCCAGGATGGCGCGGCCCGCGCGGGTGCGCATGCGCAGCCGGAACCCGTGCGTCTTGGCGCGGTGGCGGTTGTTCGGCTGGAACGTACGCTTACTCACTGGAACTCCAAGGTAACAAGGCAAGATCGAGCACGAGCGGGCCGGTCTCGGGACACGCGAAAGCCAGCCCTGCGCGGGGCCGGACAATGAACGGTACGCGGGCCGGGCACCGCCGGTCAAACCGGGCCCGGGATCGGGGCCGCCGCCTGGGCTCTCCGGGCGCGCCATCCGGGGCCCGGCGTCGCCCGGCCGGCTGGCTGGCCGCCCGTCAGGCGCTGTCACCTGGGGATCCTCGCCCCGGCCGGCTGTCCACAACCGAGCCGGTACCTTCCGTAACAGTGGCCGTTTGCCAAACGCACGCCGAACCCTGGCCCTAGGCTGTGGATAGTGGCATGAGCGATCCCGGACGTGGAGATCGGGATCAGGTGGCCGCCGAGCAACCAGGCCCCCGGTGGCCGGTGGGGAGCCCGCCGCACTAACGTGCAACGTGCACAACCTGTGGATAAACCTGTTGATCATACCGGGGGGGCGCGAGGTGAGCGGCTGATGAGTGAAACAGACCTCGCGGAAGTCTGGGCCAGGTCCCTGGACGAGCTGACCGGCATGCAGATCGAGCCCGCGCACCGAGCGTGGCTGCAGCTCACCCGGCCGCTCGGCCTAGTGGAGAACACCGCCCTGATCGCGACGCCGAACGAGTTCGTCAAGGAACAGCTGGAGACCAGGCTGCGCGCGCTGATCACCAACGCGCTGTCCAGGGAACTCGGCCGCAGCATCCAGCTAGCGGTGACGGTCGACCCCACCGTCGCCGCGCCCGGCGAGGACCACTCCCTGTCCGGCCTGCCGAACCTGGCGGGCGCCCCCGCCGATCCAGCCGCGGACCACGCCGACGACGGCACCGCCATCTCCACTGGCCCGCAGCCCCGGATCGCCGACGACCGCATGCCGCGGCCCGGGGAGTACGGACCTGGGCCGCACGAGTTCGGCGCCGGGACCGGCGAGTTCGGCCGGCTCCCGGACCTGGGCGCAGACCGGCGGGAGGGCCCGGGCGGCGGGAGACCCAGCGGCCTCGGCTTCGCGCCAAGCGCGGCACCCGGCGCGCCCCGCCCGGCCCAGGCGCGGCTGAATCCCAAGTACACGTTTGAGACGTTCGTCATCGGCTCGAGCAACAGGTTCGCCCACGCCGCCGCCGTCGCGGTGGCCGAGGCGCCGGCCAAGGCGTATAACCCGCTGTTCGTCTACGGCGACTCGGGGCTGGGCAAGACCCACCTGCTGCACGCCATCGGCCACTACGCCCAGAGCCTTTACCAGGGCGCCAAGGTGCGGTACGTCAGCTCCGAGGAGTTCACCAACGACTTCATCAACATGATCAGGGACGGCAAGCAGGACGGCTTCCGGCGCCGTTACCGGGACGTCGACGTGCTGCTGGTGGACGACATCCAGTTCCTGGAAAACAAGGAAGGGACCCAGGAGGAGTTCTTTCACACCTTCAACACCCTGCACAATGCCAGCAAGCAGATCGTCATCTCCAGCGACCGCGCGCCCAAGCGGCTGGTCACGCTGGAGGACCGGCTGCGCAGCCGGTTCGAGTGGGGGCTGCTCACCGACGTCCAGCCGCCCGAGCTGGAGACCAGGATCGCCATCCTGCGCAAGAAGGCCGTCCAGGACCGGCTGAACGCGCCCCCGGACGCGCTGGAGTACATCGCGAGCCGGATCACGACCAACATCCGCGAGCTGGAGGGCGCGCTGATCCGGGTGACCGCCTTCGCCAGCCTGAACCGGCAGTCGGTTGACCTCCAGCTCGCCGAGTTCGTGCTCAAGGACCTGATCCCCGAGGCACAGGGACCCGAGATTACCGCCTCGACCATCATGGGCCAGACGGCCTCGTACTTCGGGCTGTCCATCGATGACCTGTGCGGAACCTCCCGGTCCCGGGTACTCGTGACCGCCCGGCAGATCGCCATGTACCTCTGCCGCGAGCTGACCGACCTGTCGCTGCCGAAGATCGGCCAGCAGTTCGGCGGCCGCGATCACACCACCGTGATGCACGCGGACAAGAAGATCCGTTCGCTGATGGCCGAGCGCCGGTCCATCTACAACCAGGTCACCGAGCTCACCAACCGGATCAAGCAGCAGGCGTTGTCCGGGTGAACCTGCGGTGAAGATTCGCATACCTGCGACCGCGGGCACAATAAGTGCACACAGGCTGTGGATAAATGTGTGGACGAACTTGGGACTTCCAGAGGAAAACTCGGCCCGACCAGAGGGTAACGGCACGCCATCCGGATGCCGACTCCCCCGTATCCACAAGGTAGTCACCGGCGGCCCTACCGGGCCACAGCCCTTTGTGGACGGCGCGGAAAGGCCTGGCCTGCGGAGGAGCGGGATATCCCCAGAATCCACCGGCCCTACGACGACTACTTTTCTCTAATTAACTAAAGACCAAACCCAAACAGGAGGCAGTTTCCCTGTGAAGATCCAGGTCGAGCGTGACATCCTGGCTGACGCTGTGGCGTGGACGGCCCGTGCCCTCCCGGCCCGTCCCACCGTCCCGGTCCTCGCCGGGATGCGGCTGCACGCCGAGGCCGACCTCACGCTGTCCAGCTTTGACTACGACGTGTCCGCGCAGGCCACCATCCCGGTGATGACCGAGGAGGAGGGCAGCGCCCTGGTCTCGGGCCGGCTGCTCGCCGAGATCAGCCGCAGCCTCCCGGCCCGGCCGGTGCAGATCGCGTCCGAGGGGGGCAAGGCGGTCCTGTCCTGCGGCAGCGCCACCTTCACCCTGCTGACCATGCCCGAGGAGGAGTACCCGGCGCTGCCGGAGATGCCCCAGGCCGCCGGGTCGGTAGGCAGCGACGCGTTCGCGTCCGCGGTCAGCCAGTCGGCCACCGCCGCCGGCCGCGACGACACGCTGCCCGCGCTGACCGGCGTGCGGATCGAGATCGAGGGGGACACCCTCACCCTGATCTCGACCGACCGCTACCGGCTGGCGGTCAGGGAACTGCGGTGGAGCCCCGCGCGGCCCGGCCTGTCCGCCGCCGTGCTGGTCCCGGCCCGGGCCCTCGCGGAGACCGCGCGGTCGCTCACCTCCGGCGCCGAGGTGTCGATCGCCCTGGCGCTGCCCGGCGAGGGTGCCGCCGACGGCGCGGGCGGCGACGGCATGATCGGGTTCGAGGGCGGCGGGCGGCAGACCACGACCCGGCTGCTCGGCGGCGAGTTCCCCCGCTACCAGGCGCTGCTGCCCAGCCACGCCAACGCGACCGCCGAGCTCTCCGCGCCGCTGCTGATCGAGGCCGTGAAGCGGGTGGCCCTGGTGGCCGAGCGCAACACCGCGGTGCGGCTGGCGTTCACGCCCGGGCAGCTGGTGCTCGAGGCGGGCACAGGCGAAGAGGCGCAGGCGGTCGAGGTGCTCGAGGCCAGCTACGAGGGCGACGACCTGGCCATCGCGTTCAACCCGCAGTACCTGCTCGACGGGCTGACCGCGATCGATTCCGACACGGCCCGGATGTCGTTCACCGAGCCGGGCAAGCCCGCGCTGATCACCGGCAAGCCGGCCCCCGAAGGCCAGCCCGACTACCGGTACCTGCTCATGCCGATCCGCCCCGGCGGGTAGTTCGGCAGGAACGGCTGCTGGCTGGACTAGTGTCGCAAGCGTGCACCTGACGCGGCTGGCGCTGGCTGACTTCCGCAGCTACGCCGCGGCCGATCTCGAGCTGGCTCCGGGCGTCGCCACGTTCACCGGCGCCAACGGGCAGGGCAAGACCAACCTGGTCGAGGCGGCGGCGTACGTCGCGACCTTCGGCAGCCACCGGGTCGCCGCCGACGCCCCGCTGATCCGGCACGGCGCGCAGCGGGCCATCCTGCGTGCCGTGGTGACCACGGCGGCGCGCGACAGCCTGATCGAGATCGAGGTCAACGCGGGCCGGGCCAACCGGGTGCGGCTGAACCGGGTCCCGGTCCCGCGGCCCCGGGAGGCCCTGGGCACGCTCCGGACCGTTATGTTCGCTCCGGAAGATTTGATCATGGTCAAGGGCGACCCTGACCAGCGGCGGCGGTATCTCGACGACCTGCTGGTCGCCACCCGGCCGAGGTTCGCCGGGGTCAGGGCCGACTACGAGCGGGTGCTGCGGCAGCGGACCGCGCTGCTGAAGTCCGCCCGGGCGCGGGGCGGCGTGCCGGCCGCCCTGGAGGTGTGGGACGAGCACCTGGCCGAGAAGGGCGCGGAGCTGACCGCGGGGCGGCTGGAGCTGACGGCTTCGCTGCGGCCGCTGGCGGCCAAGGCGTACGCCGCGGTGTCCGGTGAGGACCTGGCCGCCGCGATGAGCTACCGCCAGGCCCGGCAGGAGCAGCCGGACGCCGAGCCCGTCGCGGACCGCGCCGCCCTCGCCGAGGGCCTGCGCCAGGCGCTGGCCCGGGTGCGCCGCGCCGAGCTCGAGCGCGGCGTCTGCCTGGTCGGCCCGCACCGGGATGAGCTGGAGCTGCGCATCGGGGAGTTCCCCGCCCGGGGTTACGCGAGCCACGGCGAATCGTGGTCGCTGGCGCTGGCGCTCCGGCTCGCCGCCTACGACCTGCTGCGATCCGGCGGCGAGGATCCGGTCCTGCTGCTGGACGATGTTTTCGCCGAGCTCGACACCGGGCGCCGGGACCGGCTGGCCGCGCTGGTCGGCGGGGCCGAGCAGGTCCTGGTCACCGCGGCCGTGCCCGCCGACGTGCCCGCCCGCCTGGCCGGCCCGAGGTTCGAGGTATCCGGGGGGGCGATCTGGCGTGCCTGACGACCGCGACCGGGCGCGGCTGGCCCGCGCGGCCCTGGCGCAGGCGAAGGCCGACGCGCTCGCGCGGGGAGTCCGCCCCGCGCGCCCCCAGGACAACGATCCGCAACGGGCCGTCACGCCGGACTCGGCCCCGTCGCGCCGGCCTGGCCGCCGGGCGCGGCGCGACGACCCGGAGCCGCTGCACGCCGCGATCGACGGCCTGATCGACTCCCGCGGCTGGCGGGAGGCGGCCGCCGCCGGGTCGGTTTCCGGGCGATGGGCGCAGATTGTCGGCCCCGACCTGGCCGCGCACACCCGGCCGGACTCCCTGGCCGACCGCGAGCTGACCGTCACCGCGGACTCCACCGCCTGGGCGACCCAGGTACGGCTGCTCGCGGACCAGCTCGTCCGCAGGCTGAACGCCGAGCTCGGTGACGGCTCGGTGCAGCGGGTCAAGGTCCGCGGGCCCGCGGCCGCGGCGGGCCCGGGCCGGCGGCCGGGCGAATGGCGGGTGCGCGGCGGCCGCGGCCCCCGCGACACCTACGGCTGAGCCCCGCCCGGCCGCGGCGGTCGGCCAGCCAAGGGGGATGGGCAGGCGGGGGAATCGCGGGGGTTCGGAGATTGTTGTCCTAATAGGACACAATCGCGGGATTCCGAGAGGTCGTTCTCCGGGGGACACATGAGCCCTAACGGCCCGGCCAGACGGTACTCGCAGGTAAAATGTAAGGGCAGCCGGAGGGGGAGTAAGCGGGGATGCTTCCCGCGAGGCAGTGCCCGCGTGGCTGTCCTGTTCAGGAGGAGTTTTCCGTTTTGTCGTACGACGCGCGCTCGATCACGGTTCTTGAAGGGCTGGAGGCGGTCCGCAAGCGCCCCGGCATGTATATCGGTTCCACCGGCGAGCGGGGCCTGCATCACCTGGTCCAAGAGGTTGTCGACAACGCGGTGGACGAGGCGCTGGCGGGCTACGCCGACCTGATCGAGGTCACCCTGCTCGCCGACGGCGGCGTCCGGGTGCTCGACAACGGGCGCGGCATCCCGGTGGACAACCACCCGGTGGAGAACCGGCCGGCGGTCGAGGTCGTGCTCACCACCTTGCACGCGGGCGGCAAGTTCGACCGCAAGTCGTACGCGGTGTCTGGCGGCCTGCACGGCGTGGGCGTCTCGGTCGTCAACGCGCTGTCGACCCGGTTCGAGGTCGAGATCCACAAGGACGGTTACGTCTGGCGGCAGTCGTACGCGGCCAGCGAGCCCACCGGCCCGGTGCAGAGGGGCGAGCCGACCGACGAGACCGGCACCATCATCACGTTCTGGCCGGACGAGGACATCTTCGAGAGCACGGTCTGGTCGTTCGAGACGCTGTCCCGGCGGCTGCAGGAGATGGCGTTCCTCAACCGCGGGCTCTTGATCACCCTGACCGACGAGCGGCCCGATCACATCAACGGCGAGCCGCACGTCGTCACCTACCGCTACGAGGGCGGCATCGCGGATTTCGTCCGGTACCTCAACGCGTCCAAGGAGCCGGTGCACAGCTCGGTCATCGAGTTCGGCGACGAGGCGGAGGGGATCTCGGCCGAGATCGCCATGCAGTGGACCGGCTCGTACTCCGAGTCGGTGCACACCTTCGCCAACACCATCAACACCGCCGAGGGCGGCACGCACGAGGAGGGGTTCCGGGCGGCGCTCACCACGATCGTGAACCGTTACGCCCGCGAGCAGAACCACCTGCGGGAGAAGGACGAGAACCTGACCGGCGACGACGTGCGCGAGGGCCTCACCGCGATCATCCACGTCAAGCTGGCCGAGCCGCAGTTCGAGGGGCAGACCAAGACCAAGCTCGGCAACACCGAGGCCAAGTCGTTCGTGCAGCGGGTCTGCAACGACCACCTGCGCGACTGGTTCGAGCGCAACCCGGGCGAGGCCAAGGCGATCGTGATCAAGGCCACGCAGGCGGCCCGGGCCAGGATCGCCGCCCGCCAGGCCCGCGACCTGACCCGGAAGAACCTGATGGGCGGCTCGGGGCTGCCGGGCAAGCTGGCCGACTGCCAGTCCGGCGACCCGGAGGTCTGCGAGATCTACGTGGTCGAGGGTGACTCGGCGGGCGGCTCGGCCAAGGGCGGCCGGGACCCGCTGTTCCAGGCCATCCTGCCGATCCGCGGCAAGATCCTGAACGTGGAGAAGGCCCGGATTGACCGGGTGCTGAAGAACACCGAGGTCCAGGCCATGATCACGGCGCTGGGGACCGGGATCCACGACGAGTTCGACATCGACAAGCTGCGCTACAGCAAGATCATTCTGATGGCGGACGCGGACGTCGACGGCCAGCACATCACCACGCTGCTGCTCACGCTGCTGTTCCGGTTCATGAAGCCGCTGATCGAGGCCGGGCACGTGTACCTGGCCCAGCCGCCGCTCTACAAGATCAAGTGGGAGGGCAAGGGCGTCGCGCCCGGGTACGCCTATTCCGACAAGGAGCGGGACACGGTGATCGAGGCGGGCATCGCCGACGGCCGCAGGGACCCCCGGCCGCGGGATGCGGTGCAGCGGTTCAAGGGCCTCGGCGAGATGAACGCCACCGAGCTGTGGGAGACCACGATGGACCCCGCCCGCCGGGTGCTGCGGCAGGTCACGGTCGACGACGCGGCCCAGGCCGACGAGCTGTTCACGGTGCTGATGGGCGAGGACGTCGAGGCCCGGCGCGCGTTCATCCAGCGCAACGCCAAGGACGTCAGGTTCCTCGACATCTGAGGACGATGACGCCGGATTCCATGATCACGGAGAATCCGGCGGCCCCGGCGCGTCAGATCCGTGATCACGGAAGCGAGATATGAAGTGACCGACGTGAACGCCCCGGCCCCGCCGGGCGGAGACCGCACCGAGCCCGTCGACATCCAGGTCGAGATGCAGCGCAGCTACATCGACTACGCGATGTCGGTGATC
>Ga0306926_10008939_pt1 | contig 10998 bp, 10 predicted proteins | sample flu12Cox44000178_FD_203759 | JGI IMG/M metagenome (GOLD analysis project Ga0306926, IMG submission 203759) | Lab enrichment of tropical soil microbial communities from Luquillo Experimental Forest, Puerto Rico - flux8day.12C.oxic.44.000.178 (v2)... | ecosystem: Environmental > Terrestrial >...
CACATGCCAGTTTCACGTTAGCGTGTACATCCCTCTTGATCAAGTACGCACCTTTTGGTAATAATTGGACATGCCAAAGAAACGTCAGAAGGCCAATCTTTTTGACCCGAACTGCTCTTCCCGCGACGTCCTAGACCTGATTGGGAGTAAATGGAGCATGCTCCTCCTCTGCGCCCTCTACGACAACAAGACCCGTACTGGGCAACTGAAAAGAAAAGTACAGGGCATTTCCCAGAAGATGCTCACGCAGACCCTGCGAGAGATGCAGCAAAACGGGATCGTGCAAAGAATCAGTTACCCCGAGGTTCCACCGCGAGTCGAATACGATCTCACCGAACTGGGCCACTCTTTAGCGAAGCTGGTGGTGAAGATGGAGCAGTGGATCGTGAAGCACTACCCAATCATCCTTAAGGCGCGGGAGAATCGCTTGACGGTGAAAAGCGGAGACGGCAACCTACCGCATCAAGGCTTGATGAAACAACGATAGACGACTCAGAAAGCGCGCGTCAGTCTCTAGAAATCTCCTGCGGGTCAGGGTGTATCACTTTTCCCCTCTCTGTAAACTAACCCGCATTCACGTTGAGAGGTGAAGAAATAGCGGCACTCACAGCGAATAGTGCCTGGGAAACGAGGTAACCGCCGAAGTCGATTTTGGCCCAGTTGTTAGTGAAAGTGTTCGACGAGCATGATGTCGCTGCTGGAACGCTCGGCCATAGGATAGAGGATATAGCGACCGTCAGGAGAAACGGACAAGCCCAGACCCGACATACTTTTGTCAAGGCTTCGTCTCAAGTCGACAACTTCATAGATCTGCCGGACTTTCTTGGTTGTAAAGTCAAAATAGCTGAGAGTCTTCGGAAATTGCTCAGGATAGAAATAAATCCCATTCCCGTGTATCGTCCATTTTGCACCAGAAGCAAGCGGAGGCATCCCCTCCACCTTTGACTCCGTGCCAGTTGGCTTGAGCGAAGCGGATTCCAAAACTGTCTTGCCGGCGATATTACCGGCTGCAAAATAAACCATTTTCCCGTCGAAGGACTCAAGGGGTAAATAGCCGCTCATCATTGAAAGAGCCATGGCATCGCCACCTGCTACGGGACAACGGTAGATTCTTTCGATTCCCTGCGCGGACGTGCTGTTACCTATAAAATAGATCCACTCGCCGTCGTGCGACCAGCTTGGCGTCGATGCCTCCGCAACATTCGTGACCACCTTGCGAGCAACACGTTCAGAAATGTCTATAACGTAGATGTTCGCGTTCGCGTGACCGGACTGGCGGGAGTCGAACACGATTTTCTTGCCATCCGGCGACCAGCTCGGCGTTCCCGTTGCTGAATTTCCAAGCCTCGTCAACTGCACGAGGTTGCTGCCATCGGCCTCGCTCATCCAGATTTCGGGGCTCCCTCCGCGGGTCGATCCAAACGCGATGTGTTTTCCGTCTGGAGAGTACTGCGGGCAAAATTGCTGGCGGGTCGAAGAGATCAATCTGACTGGGGAAGTCTGGCGTTGCGTGAGATCCAGGCGCCAAATATTGCTGTTGCCCTCCATCATATTGTCGTAGGCAATCCGGTCGCCCTTTGCCGAAATGACCGGATATTCCGGGTTTTCGCCAAAGGGTAGTTTTCGAATCGAGGCGTCAGCCAGCTTGAGCTCGAGCAGCACGTTGTGATCGACCCCGAACTGGCCTTGGGCAAGGACCAACCTTTTGTCGTCTCCGGTCCACGCGATGCCAAATGGCCATCCAGAAAATGTCCTGACGATCCTGGGTGCGACTCCCTGCAGACTGGCAATTGACACTAGGTAGTCAGCGCCGGAGGAAAGGAAGCAGGCATAGGCCAACCACTTGCCATCGCGAGAGAAAGCGGGAAGAATCTCGTCTTGGCATTTTTCATCGAGTTGGATCTGTGTGCTTTCAAGAGTCTGCAGTGAAAGTAACTGGAGCCTCCGGCGGCCTTCTGGACTGGGCGAGTCAGTGAAGGCAATCAACTGTCCGTCAGGCGACCAACTGATCACAGCAGCAAGGGCCGTGGAGGCTTGCGTTGAACGCAGTTTTCGCTCCGGGCCACCTCTCGCAGGCACAACGTACACACCCGAATCCGCAGTGGTTTTAGACACGCGGTGGAAGGCAATCTGTTCACCGTCGGGAGACCAAGCCGGACTGACCCAATCGGACGGTTGATTCGTCAAGCGAAGTAGTTGCTCGCTGCCAACGGCCTTGACATAGAGATCGTAGCCTTTGGACTCTGACGCTGGATCGCCGGTCCACCCGAAGGCGATCTGAGACCCATCCGGAGAGAAAGCGGGAGAGATTTCGAGGCCCGGGAACGAAGTAAACGGCACGGGGGTCAAAGATTGAAGGTCTGGCTGGTACCGCAACTTCAGATAGACAACTACCCCCGCAAGGGCGCAGAGCCCGCCGAGAAGACTCCATGCCGCCAGCTTTTTCCAATTCCACCGATGCATAGCACGCGTGCCCTGACTGTTTGGCAGAAGCGCAGAGATACTTAGATTCCTGGCCTCAGAAGAAGCAACGGACTCTGCTTCTTTTTCGCTTGCTGAGGCTGTCGATCTAACCAATCGGCCAAGGCTGACGTCGCGCTTGAGTCGTTGAAAATCGGACCGCATATCCGCCGCGCTTTGGTACCGCAGTTCACGGTCTTTCTCCAAAGCTTTAGTGATAACGTCTTGGAGTGTAAGCGGAAGGTTGGGATTGATCCGAATCGGTGGAACTGGGACGCCATCCAACACGGACTTAAACACGACTCCAGTACTCTCTCCGTGGAATGGTAATTGGCCGGTTGCCATTTCGTAGAGGACCACACCGAACGAAAATAAATCAGTTCGCGCATCCAGTTCCTTAGCACGCACCTGCTCTGGCGACATGTAAGCGACTGTTCCCAACGCGGTGCCGGGACTTGTCAAATGCTCTGGGTCTAGCGCCTCCGGGCCCAGAGTGGTTGCATTGTCGATCGTATCCCTCGCAGAACTAAACTTTGCGAGACCAAAGTCCAGAATCTTTGCATGGCCGCGGTTTGTTAGAAATATGTTGGCTGGCTTGATATCTCTGTGGACGATGCCCTTCGCGTGGGCGGCATCCAGCGCGTCGGCGACTTCGATGGCCACATTGAGCAGTTGTTCGACATCCATCGGGCGATGCGCGATGGTGTGCTTGAGGGTTTTGCCTTCCAGAAATTCCATGGCAATGAAAGTCTGTCCGTCTTGTTCGCCAATGTCGTGAATAGTGCAGATGTTTGGATGATTGAGTGCCGAGGCAGCTTGTGCCTCACGCTCGAAGCGAGCCAGCGACTGGGGTTCACGTGCAAGCCCAGCAGGCAGGAATTTCAAAGCAATAAAGCGGTGTAGGCGCGTATCTTCAGCTTTGTACACGACGCCCATCCCGCCTCCGCCAAGTTTCTCGAGGATGCGGTAGTGGGAGACGGTCTGGCCGATGAGGGTGTCGGTGTCCGCCACAGTGCGGCAATCTTAGGATGCGTGCTCCGACTGAGTCAAACGAATCGAAGTGATTTCGCGACAAACTTAGCACTAGGGCCTGGGGAACGCGCTAATCGCCTAGTTGATTTTGGCACGGGGGAATTTACCGATTACGCGACAAACCAGGGACTGATGTCTCCCACTAATTGAACTCTTACGCCAAACGCAATTTGCCCAGTAAGGAATTGCGTTTACCGTTGTTTGAAATCATCGAGCTTGTAGTAGCCGAGCGCAATTTGTACGCCGAGCCAACGAAAAGGTTCGTTGGGAATATAAGGAGGCAGGCGGTTAAGATACGGCAGCCATCGCCAGTCGGCACTATTCCCGTGAATCAGATCGGCAAGAATTTGCCCAAAAATCGACGTGAGATTTACTCCATGTCCGGAAAAACCGATCGCATAAAAAATGTTATCGTGCGTTCCCATGCGGCCGACGGCGGGGCTTTGGTCTAGCGACATATCTACTAATCCGCCCCATTGCAGTTCAAGCGGTTCCGCAGCGAGCGCCGGAAAAATACGCGCCAATTCGGCATGCAGCGCGGCGTAGCGCGTTTCGGCATTGTTCGGCTGCCGCAGCCCGTTGTTAAACACGTAATCTACGGGGCCGCCCCCAATATGGATACGGTGGTCGCGGGTCTGCCCAAGATAAAACACCTCGGTGCGGCAGTCGTTGAAGGGTATCCGGCTTTCCCATCCCGCGGCAGCGAGTGCGGCTGCACTTAGCGGTGCCGTGATGCCGACGTAGTCGAATACCGGCGTGGTGGCTCGCCGCAGGTAGCCGAGTTTGGAACTATAGCTATTCGTTGCCAGCACCAGCGATTGTGTGTTAACGGTGCGTCCGTATGTCGAGACTCTGATGCGCTCGCCTTCTTCGATATGCATAACCGGTGTCTGTTCAAAAATCTCCACGCCCACCGATTCCGCAGCCGCTTTGAACAATCTTACCAACTTACCCGGATGGACCTGGCCACCGCCTGGATCAAAGAACGCGCCTTCATAGGCGCGTGTTCCCAGCGCTTCAACGACTCTCTCTTTTTCCCAAAACTCGCAGGGAAGGCGGGACGCTCGCGCTTTTTGTACATAGTTACGTGCGTCCGCCGCATCGCCTTTCGTGTTGCAGACCTGAAGCGCGCCGTTCTGCTCGATTTCCGCGTCGACTCCCAAACTCCGAGAAAGCTCGCTCAACTTGCGGATGTTCGCCGCGGTCAAATCGTAGATACGCTTGTCCAGCTCTGAATCGCCGCTCCATTGCATGTAGCGGTCAGCAGTCATGGTCAACATCATTGCGCCATTTCTGGCCGAAGCTCCGTTGCCGCACCGCACCGCCTCGAGCACCACTACACGTGCTTTCGTTGCGCCATCCTTCTTTAGGTAGTACGCAGTAGACAAGCCACAGAGCCCGCCGCCAATGATCACCACTTCCGCATCAATATTCTCCTGCAAGGGAGGATTCGGGGCGGGCAAAGCCTTCGCCCAATAACTCTGGTTTAGATCGAAGACCATCTCTTCGCGCAGCATGTACGGCGAAACGCCGTTCCATGCTGCGGCCGCTGCGACACCGCCGGCTCCCGTCAGCGCACTCGTCTTCAAAAATCTTCTGCGGCTGGATTTTTGTTCCCCGTTCGCCGTCATGGCCCGCTATCTTCCGTGCGCACGCGGTCGCTAGTCAAGCCGCGCTTGGCCGCGCTTGGGCAGCGCCACGCTTGGGCGAAAGTGGAAGTGTCGACGTTTCTGAAACGGAGCCTTCATTCCTTCATTTAAATCGTCAACTCCCGGGAAAACGAGCATACTGGAGAACTTCAATGACAGGACCCATCGTCGCTGAATTGGCCACTTGCGGCCATGGCTCCCAGGAAATGCCCGCACTTTATGATGCGTTGGTTTAGGTCATCATTCTGAAGCGCATCTGGCGCGATAAAGGTCAAGTTAGCTCGCATATTGACGTATTTATCGCTGAGTTTGCCCATGTTCCGATACACATTGTTCAGGAGTTGGTATGCATTGTGGTCGGCCGTAGTGGTAGCGGCGACGGAGGCAAAACGAAGGTTCGTGGTAGCTTGCGCCCGATAGGGCTGGAGTAAACCAGCGGAAAGTGGAATGCCATTTTGGATCGCGGTTTGTAGTGCAGTGTGCCATTCCCGCAGGGTAGACATCTGCTCGATGCCAGCATTCAAGAACTCCCGCGAAAATCCTTGATCGGCGGCAGGGCCAGCAGGTTGGCTTTGAGTGTGTTCGACAGCCGGAGGCGCTATTGTCGATGAAGCCTGGTTAGGGGAACTGGCAGGAAGACTGAGGGCGACAATGGCACCAGAAGAACTGATTGAACCGTTGAGTGCATTTGCGAGAGCTTCCAGACCAACATAGGGATGGCCGCTCACGTAGATGACTGGCACTTCTGTTGACCGCCCATTGAGTACGAGCGTGTGCCTCTCAGCGGCTTTCAAAGAGAACGCGCTCACAAGAATGACGAGAACCCATAATACGTTTGTCCGTGGAGTGGAGGGTTTTCCGAACATGACGGGTCTCCTACGATTGAGATACTGATTTTTTTTATTCCCTGCCATCAATTGACACTACCACTACTAAGGGCGATAGGTCCTGAGAAACGGCGTAACCGTCGAAATCCTATAAGAGGGAATGCCAATATAGAAAACCCTAAGGCTGCATTTAAGACTTGTGGGCAAGAATCAGCGGTGACGGAGATGGAGCTTCAACAGTAATGACCTCCTTGAAACCGGCGTCTTGCAGCCACTGGCGGTACTCTGACATCGTGAAAGTATCGCCATCGGTGGTCATCGCCAGCATGTTCACTGCGAACAGCAGGGGGAAGAGGGCTTCGCGGCGCTCGTCATCCGGGACAATCTCGGCGATCAGGAGTTGGCCGCCCTCCTTCAAAGATCGGTGAACACGTCGAAAAAGCTTCTGATTGTCTTCAACACCGAGTCCGTGGCAGATGTGACCTAAAATCGCAACGTCGTACGCTGCTTCGCCGAAATCGATCTCCCGAAGATCGCCGGGAAGGTAGTCGTATTGTTCAGCAACACCCTCCCGTGCCGCAAATCTTTTCGTGACCTTCTCGATTACGCCTGGTGAATCGGCAACGGTCACACGGGTTTGCGCGTCGTGCCGGGCCAAAGCCAAACTCCATACCCCTGAACCCGCCGCTACATCCAAAACTTTCAGCTTTCGGCGGCTAGGATGCCCATAAATCGTTTTGGCCGCCACTTCTGCCGCCGCTGCAGACAGCGTATACAAGGGATCGACCAGTTCTGCGAAAAACTGATCCATATTTTCGCACGTGAATGCCGGAGGCTTTCCGGTTCGCACAGTCTGAGCTAATTGAAACCAACTGCCACGCACCATTTCACCCTGGTGAACTCTGACGAACTCGCCAAGGTAAGATGGGCTATCGGTCGACAGGAACTTGGCGGACACGGGAGAAAGCGAAAAATGTTCGCCGTCCTTTTCCAGGAAGCCTATCTTGGCAAGTGCGTTCATCAGAATTCGTAGGCCTCGTGCTGAGCATCCCATGACTTGGGCCAACGATTCTGGTCTGGCATTGCCACGTCCAACTTCCGTGAATAAATTCAAGTCGACAGCCGCCGCGAGCACGGCCGACTGGCACGTTCCGTATAATGTTTCAAGAATCAGCATCGGGCCGATTCCCGCAGTCGTACTCTGCGAAGCTGCAGAACCTGGGTTATTCACGTCTTTTCCTCCTTGGCAGATGCTTCGTTATTAACCGACCAGGGACAGCTCTTCCAAGCATGTTTCCCCGTACCTTCCTCAAAGATTTTGGGTAGAAAAACGCGAGAGCGCCCTGCTCCATCTTTTCCCCATCTCCATCTGCACCTCAAGGTTCACTGGCCACGAGTCTCACTGCTGTTAAGCCTCCCTGTTTAGGACTTCATACTCCCTTACCGCGACTGTGTCCAGGGATTGCATGTGATGGCGAATCATGCCATTCGAGCTTTCCCGTCGGGAGGTGGCATCCATGAAAAGAAAACCAAGAACAAGAAAACCGAATCGGGAGAAGACCAAGCTGGGTCTCCCTGATCTGGAGCGCGTCAAGTCGGCAGTGCTGATAAGTCTTCGGTCACCGGAATCGCAACGCAGCTATCGGCGTTCCATTGACGATTTCGTTTGCTGGTATTGCTCTGAACCGCGGCTTTCCTTCAACAAAGCCGTAGTCACTCGCTACAGGATTCATCTCGAAGACAAGTTACTTGCACCTGGCACCATCAACGTCAGGCTTGCTGCAGTCAGACGTCTCGCCTATGAAGCGGCAGATACGGGGCTCCTCAGTCCGGATCTGGCCGCCGGCATTCGTCGCGTGAAGGGCGCAAAGAAACTGGGCATGAGACTCGGAAATTGGCTGACCGTGGATGAAGCCCGATCCCTCTGGCAACTTCCCAATATGCAGACCGTGAAGGGAAAAAGGGATCGAGCTATCCTTGCGGTACTCCTTGGATGCGGTCTCCGTCGAAAAGAACTCATTGATCTGACCTTTGACCATATTCAGCGCCGGGAAGACCATTGGGCCATTGTTGACCTCGTCGGGAAAGGAGGGCACATCCGTACGGTGCCAATGCCTGAATGGGTGAAGCAAACGATTGACGACTGGCTGAAAGTGGCAGAAATAGCACAGGATAAGATCTTCCGCTGTGTTTGCCGCACAGGTGCAGTCTGGGGAGCGAAGATTACAGAGAAGGTGGTTTGGCACGTTGTAAAGGAGTACGCGGGAAGGCTGGGAGTTTCCAAACTCGCACCACACGATCTAAGGAGGTCGTGTGCCAGGTTCTGTCACGATTCAGGAGGCGAATTGGAGCAGATCCAATTCCTTCTCGGTCACGTATCCGTCCAAACTACAGAGAAATACCTGGGATGCAAGCAACGGTTCCGACACGCCGTGAATGATCGGCTCGGGATTGAGCCCGCCGCCTAACTCCAGAGTTGAACACAGCAACTGCTAGAGGCAGGTGCTGTACTTACCGGTAACGCGACTTCCCGGGACTTAGGGCCTTTTTGTGGGAAGATTGTGGGCCTAAGAGTCGGAAATGGGTGACAAAAAACAGCGGTTGAAAATATCTCTTCTTCTGTTCGCCGCAATCCTGGTCGCGTTCGTGGTTGACAGTTTGATTCGTGGCGCAAGAGCGAAACGAAGACAGGACTTCATCATCCGGGAGCTAGCTTCCATTCCTGACCCGCCAAAGGCCAATCTGATTCGCTCGGTTTCAGGTTTCAAGACATCGAATGGATACGCCAAGCGAATGCTCAGAAGCAGCGTTCCGACGGACGACATTCGACAGTTTTACGCAGAGAAGTTCGACCAGCAAGGCTGGGCCTCTTACGGTTCCAGTGTCAGACTTTCCAAGCAAAGGGCATACTTCTGTCGTGATGATGACACCGCGATTGTGGAATTGCCCGAATCAACCCTTGGAGAATCCTTCGAGTATTTTGTCGAAATCAGCTGGGGAATTTCCTACGGCTGCGATTCCAAGAAAAACAGCACGCAGTAGCAGGCTCACGAGAGTATTGAATTGGGGTCTCGATGGACGACCATTTGGGTGGCCACAGTTTCCGAAGAAGAATGCCGACAGAAAACATGGTAGGGAACAAAAATCCAAGAAGGCCCAACAAGAGGCCAATTCCCTTGAGACCAATGGCGAAAGAGAGTGAAAGCGCGAGGGCCATGCTAATCCAGAAGCCCACGAAGAGGTAAGACTTCGGAACCACAAGCTCTGTTTGACAAGCTGGACATCTGAACGGCTGGCCATATCGAACGACGCGCACGTCATCCAGTAATGAACCGCATTTCGGGCATTGTGAAATCAACCGACTAATCGAGGTCATCTCTTAAAGACTACTACGCCGGATGTGAACGGACTCAATTTATCGAGGCCGTCTGGGCAGCGAACTGGCAAGTGCTTGATAAACGAGCTTACCGCCGAAGTTAATTTGAGCGCAGGGAACTTCAGACTTACCGGGCGCGTAGATGATAGACTGCCTTTTGGAGAGCGTTGATGAAACTATTTCGGCCTGCTGTCCTCCTTTCTAACCGTCGACGTTCACTCGTGGTTATTTCGGAAAGTGGGTAGGGCCACGCTGCGCAATGCGGTGGAGTACCGTCGGTGATGAGGCCTATGGATCGTCGGTTCGTGTGTATCCTCCTTGGCTGTTTGCCATGGGCGGCGATCTGCACCGTCATGAGCCCCGCGATTGCCGCCGGGCCCGGTCAAACCAGCAATCCCAGCCTGGCACAGCGGGACATTTATTTGCTGCGGCTGGAAGAGAGGGCCGGCCTTAGGCTCGCGCTCAGGATCGAACAGCCAGGCACTCTCCTCCAGGACCCTGCCGTGTTAGCTTACGTGAATCGCGTGGCGGAACGGATCCAGGCCAAGTCGAATTCAAACGAGCAGGTCATAGTCAAGGTTCTCGCGTATCCCGCAATTAATGCATTTAGTCTTCCCGGAGGCAGAATTTACCTTACCGTAGGCTTGCTGCAACGCTTGGCGAATGAAGATGAACTGGCGGCCGTTCTTTCCCATGAAATCGCGCACGTTGCGAACCATGACTGGGCAAATCAAAGAATCCAGCTCGCATTGCTGCGTGCGCGCCAGCGCGGAGCTTGGCGGGACATTCCGTCTCGCGGCCTGGGGGCGTTTGGTCGCTCAAGGAACGATGCGAGGGTGTTGACGGCTTGGCGCTGGCGTGCTGAGGAAGAGGCTGACACTCGAGGCTTAGACTATCTTTACAGAGCGGGATACGACCCGTTGGCGTTCGTTTCACTCCTCAAGAAGCTGTCGACAATCGAGAATCAGAATCCGCTATGGCCCCAAGTTAATGCCCAGAACTCTGGCGAGATGGCTGTTCGGCTCGCCACGCTGGAAAACAGAGTCAGTTCGCTCCCTGTCCGAAAAAGGCATCACAAGAAACCGTCGAAAAAGTTTGTAAAAATGGAGCGGCGCTTGGGTGTCGTCATAAAGCGTTGACCGCATGAGACCGTGCACAAAGGACCGAAAATGTCCCGTCAACCGTGCAAGTGCCTACTAGTGTGCTGTCCCGTAAATACGTTCGCATAGTCTCTCGACTTTGGCGAAGATCGACTCCGCCGTGGCGGTCCATACAAACGGCTGCGCATGACGGTTGGAATTCTGGACGTAATGATCGATTTTCGCGACCAGTTCCTTCACACTGCTGAATGTTCCCCTACGAATGGCTTGTTGCGTGATGCGATTGAACCAGATTTCCACCTGATTGAGCCAGGAGGCATAGGTCGGAGTGAAGTGCACATGGAAACGTGGTCGCGCGTCGAACCAGCGTCGCACTCGCCGATGCTTGTGGGTGGCGTAATTATCCACAATGATGTGCACTTCTAAGTTCTTCGGCACGTTCCTCTCAATCTCCCGTAGAAAACTCAGATATTCCTGATGGCGGTGATGCGGCCGACATTGCGCGAGCACTTTGCCGTTGGCCGTGTCCAGTGCGGCAAACAATGTGGTGGTTC
>Ga0306926_10008940_pt1 | contig 10998 bp, 9 predicted proteins | sample flu12Cox44000178_FD_203759 | JGI IMG/M metagenome (GOLD analysis project Ga0306926, IMG submission 203759) | Lab enrichment of tropical soil microbial communities from Luquillo Experimental Forest, Puerto Rico - flux8day.12C.oxic.44.000.178 (v2)... | ecosystem: Environmental > Terrestrial > Soil...
GCCGCGGCGGACCGCGCGTCGATCCCCAGTTCGCGCATCCGCTCGGCGTCGGGGGCATGAAACGGCGCGTCCGCCAGATCGGCGAGCACCGCCTGGACCGCGCTGGCTACCGGGGCCGGAAGGCGCTCGACGCTGCGCAGGTACCCGCCGGCCGCCTCGATCCGCCCGCCGGAGCCGCCGCTGGCCGGCCATGCTGCCAGGGCTTCGACCAGATCGCGGCCGGGCAGGCCCAGTTCGGCCCGGGCCGCGTCGATCGCGAGGCCGGGAGCCAGCGGGTCACGTGCCGCGTGCGCGGCAACCGCCGTGGCCAGTGACTGCCGTAGCTGTGCCCAGTGCCCCGGATCGGCCAGCCAGTCCCCGGCGACCGGCGGCGGCAGGTCAGTCAGGCCCATGGCCAAAGCCTGGCCGGCCGGCAGCAGCTGGTGACGGCTCAGCAGGTCCGGCGCCGCCGGCAGCTCCGGCCAGGATGCCAGCTCGCGGGCCGCGGCCGCGGCGGCACCGTTGCCACGCAGCCGCGGCGGCGAGACGTCGAGCACGGTCGCGCCGAAGACCGGCCGCCCACCGACGCGGTCCGGGGCCGCGCCCGGATCGCGGAGCAGCACCCGGTCCCCGATGTGCAGCGGCAGCGGGCGGTCCAGGGTCAGCCTGGCGAACCGGCTGCCGAGCATCCGGGCCTGCGCCACGGCGCGCGCGGCACCGATGTGCACGGTGAGCCGCGACGGCAACGGGACGGGTGCGGGCGGCTGCCCCCGCTGGCGGGGGGCAGCCGCCAGGCGGACGTCGATGACGCTGGTCACGGTCCAGCGGCCGGGCTGGATGAGGGCCATGCCGCGGCCCAGTTCCCTGGTGCTGACCCCGCGCAGGTTCAGCGCCACCCGGGCGACGCCGCCGGCCTGGGCGGCCGGTGCGCCGAGCGACTGCACGCCCCGGATCCGCACGGTGCGCATGGCCGGGGCCACCGTCAGCTCGTCTCCCGGCCGCACGGTGCCGGCCTGCAAGGTCCCGGTGACCACGGTCCCGCTGCCCTTGATCGCGAACACCCGGTCCAGCCAGAGCCGGATGGCGCCGCGCGGGTCCGGCCGGGGAAGGCGCGCGGTGAGCCTGCCGAGCGCGGCCGTCAGCTCGGGCAGGCCCTCGCCGGTCACGGCACTGACGGCGACGGCCTCCACCTCACCAAGGCTGGTGCCCGCGATCTGGTGGGCGGCCTGCCGCAGCGCCGGTCCCGGGCCGGCCAGGTCGGCCCGCGTGACCACCAGCACTCCGTGCCGGACACCGAGGGCGTCGATCGCCGCCAGATGCTCGGCCGACTGGGGCATCCAGCCCTCGTCCGCGGCCACCACGAACATCACCGCGGCCACCGGGCCCAGACCGGCCAGCATGTTCGTTATGAACCGTTCATGCCCCGGCACGTCGACAAACGCGAGCTCATCGCCGGACGGAAGCGTCGTCCACGCGTAGCCGAGGTCAATCGTCATGCCGCGGCGCCGCTCCGCCTCCCAGCGGTCCGGCTCCATCCCGGTGAGCGCACGCACCAGCATCGATTTTCCGTGGTCCACGTGACCGGCGGTGGCGACGACGTACACGGCTATCCCCGGTGCTCGGCGCCGCCGGGAGCCACCGCCGCGAGCACCGCCCCGGCAAGCCGCTCGTCGTCGGCGGGCGCGACGGCGCGCAGGTCGAGCAGGAGCCGGCCGCCCTCGACCCTGCCGACGACCGCGGGCACGTCGCCGCGCCGCACCGCCGCGCCAGACCGCAGGCCGGCCGCCAGCGACTCGGGCAGGGACAGCGCGGCGCTCGGCAGCCGCACGCCCGGGCCGCCACCGCCGCCGACGGTGGCGTCCACCAGCACCGCCCGGCAGTCGACCCCCGCGCCGGCCAGACGCTCGGCCTGGACCTCGGCCCGCGCCCTGATCGACTCCGGGGTGGCCGCCATGGCCTCGGTGACCGGCGGTGCCGGGCCGGTGAGCGTTGCCTCAAGGGCGGCAAGGGTCAGCTTGTCCACCCGCAGCGCGCGGGCCAGCGGATGGCGCGCAAGGCGGGTGACCGTGTCCGCCTCGCCGAGCAGCAGGCCCGCCTGCGGCCCGCCGAGCAGCTTGTCGCCGCTGGCCGTGACCAGCCCGGCGCCCGCGCGCAGCCAGGAGTCGGCGTCGGGTTCACCGGGGAGCAGCGGGCTGCGGCGCAGCAGGCCGGAGCCGATGTCACCGACCACAAGCACCCCGAGGCCGGCCAGCTCGCCGACGCCGACCGACGCCGTGAAGCCCTCGATCACGTAGTTGGACGGGTGCACCTTCAGGATGAAGGCCGTGCCGTCGCCGATCGCCCGCTGGTAGTCGGCTAGCGCGGTCCGGTTGGTGGTGCCCACCTCGCGGATCCGGGCGCCGGTGGACTGCAGCAGGTCGGGCAGCCGGAACCCGTCGCCTATCTCGATCAGCTCGCCGCGGCTGACGATGATCTCCCGCCCGGCGGCCAGCGCCGTGGCAGTCAGCACCAGCGCGGCGGCATTGTTGTTGACCACGTGCACCGCCCCGGCCGCCGGGACCGCCCGCGCGAGCGCATCGAGCGCACCGGCGCCACGCCGGCCGCGCTTCCCCGAGGCCAGATCGAACTCCACGTCCGTCCAGCCCGCCGCGGCCCGTACCGCGTCACGCGCGGCGGCCGACAGGGGCGCCCGGCCGAGGTTGGTGTGCACGATCACGCCCGTCGCGTTGATCACCGGGGTGAGCGAGGCGGCGGTCGGCGGCAGCGCGGCCACCGCGGCGTCGGCGACGCTCGCCGGGCTGATGGCCCCGGCCCTGGCCAGTTCCTGTGCCTGCGAAACCGCCGCCTTGACCAGCGTCCCGCCCAGCTGCTCGCGCGCCGCGGCCAGCCGGGGGTCGGCCAGCACGACGTCGGTTCTTGGCACGCGACGACGCGGGTCCACACCCGCGACCCTAATGGGCACCGCCCCGCCTCAGCCATTCAGGGCGCCGCCGGGACTCCTCCGGGCCTGGCACTACATTGGCCGCATGACTGGCACGGATTCCATCCGGCTCACCCAGTACGCGCGGGGCGGCGGCTGTGCGTGCAAGATCCCGCCGGGTGAGCTGGAGGCGGCGGTCGCCGCGCTGGTGCCCGACGGCCCGGGCGCGGACCTGATGGTGGGGGTGGAGCACGGCGACGACGGCGCCGTGGTGCGGGTCGGCCAGGCGCTGGCGATCGTCGCGACCGCGGACTTCTTCACCCCCGTCGTGGACGACGCCTACACCTTCGGGCGGATCGCCGCCACCAACGCCCTGTCCGACATCTATGCCATGGGCGGGAGGCCGCTGGTCGCGCTGAACCTGCTCGGCTGGCCGCGGGACAAGCTTCCCGCGGAACTGGCGGCCGAGGTGCTGGCCGGCGGCCTGGCGGTGGGGCAGGCGGCGGGCTGCCACGTGGCCGGCGGGCACAGCATCGACGATCCCGAGCCGAAGTACGGCATGGCCGTGACCGGGGCCGCCGACCCGGCCCGGCTGCTGCGCATCGACGCCGGGCGGCCGGGCCTGCCGCTGAGCTTGACCAAGCCGATCGGCACCGGGGTGCTCAACGCCTGGCACAAGGCCACGGGCGAGGTCAGCGCCGCGGCCATCGAGGTGATGACGACGCTGAACGACCGGGCCGGCGAGCAGGCGCTGGCCGCCGGGATCACCTGCGCCACCGACGTCACCGGCTTCGGCCTGCTCGGCCATTTGTACAAGCTCGCCCGGGCCAGCGGGGTCACCGCGGTGATCGACCACGCGGCGGTACCGCTCATCGACGGCACCCGGGCGGCGGCGCGGGCCGGGCACATGCCCGGCGGCAGCCGGCGCAACCTGGACTGGGTACGCCCGCACACCGACGCCGGCGGCGTGAGCGAAGACGACCTGCTCCTGCTCGCCGACGCGCAGACCTCTGGCGGGCTGCTCGTAGCCGGGGAACTGCCCGGAGCGCCGGTGATCGGGGAACTGGTCCCACGCGGCGGCAGCGTGCTCGTGATCAGCTAAGGAACCCACTGGGCAACCGATCCGGCGGTGGTGCGTACTAGTAAACGTGGACCAAATATCGTCCGGCCCGCTGAGCACGCCGTGGCAGACCGGCAGCCAGGTCAGCGGCGCGGGGCCCGGCCGGCCAGCGGCGCCCCCGGCCGAGTGGCTCGACGTCGCGGTGCTGTACCGGGAGCAGCCGCACCCGTCGCCGCAGCCGCGGCCATGGTGCTGCGCGGCAGGATCACCGGAAACCCGGACATCAGCGGGATATTCCCGCGGTACATGTCCGTGGCGCGGATCGCCACGGCGACCGGGCACCTGCTCGGCGTGATCTACCGGCGCGACCTGGGTGACACCAGTTCGGTGAGCGGCCCGATGTCCGACCCGCTCACGCTCATCGCCGACGCCGCCGGAAACAGCCTTATCCTCGACGGCGGCATCTGCAACCGGCACTGCACCAACGAGTTCAACGGCTGGCTGCACAACGGGACCCTCGTGCCGCTGCGGCCGGCCGGGTTCGCCCACCGCGAGGCGGCCGAGGCCTGGTAACGCGCCTAGAGGCGGGACCGGTAGAGGTCACCGAGCGCCGCCCAGTGCCGGTCGCTCGCCGAGGCGTCGTAGGTCGGGTTGTCGGGCACGGCGAACCCGTGCCGGGCGGGATAGAACTCCATGGTGTGGTCCACCCCGGCACCGGTGAGCGCGCTTTCCAGCAGTGCGGCCTGCTCGGCGGTGAACGAGCCGTCGTTCTGCGCGCCGGCCACGTAGACCGTGGCCGTGATGTGCTCGGCGGCCAGGTGCGGGCTCGCCGGGTCGTCCGCGACCGCTAGCCGGCCACCGTGGATCGAGGCCGCCGCGGCGATCTTGTCGCCGAGCCCGGTCGCGGCGATCAAGGACATGCGCCCGCCCAGGCAGTAACCCGTGGTGCCGATCGCCGGTCCGGTCACCTCCGGCCGCGCCAGCAGGAAATCCCCGTAGGCGCCGGCATCGGCGATGATCGCCTCGTTGGTGAGTGGTGCGACGAGGCGCCGCATCCGTGCCCGCTCGCTGGTATCGGAGAAAAGCGTGGCCACGTCGAACGGCGCCCACTGCCCGGCGCGGTAGTAGATGTCGGGGATCAGCGCGGCATAACCCATGCCCGCCAGGTGGTCGCCCATCCGCCGGAACGTTTCCCGCACTCCCCCGGCGTCGGGAAAGACCAGCACGCCGGGCCAGGGGCCGTCTGGATCAGGTACGTGCAGCGTGCCGTTGCTGGCGCCATCGGCTGTGGGGATCTGCACGTCCAGGCACGGCATCCGGCCGCCTCCACGAGGCTCATCGATGATGGTCTGCCGAACGTATCACCGGGCCGGCAGGTCACCTGCCCTATGGTCAGGCCCTGTGCTTGCCCGGTCACGGCGCCCAGAATAGGTGAATGGCGGATAGGCGGTAATGCGCATGAATTCTGTGCCTGGCCCTCAGACGCAGCCGCGGCCGGGGCAGCCGCAATGAAGGGATGGCCGGCCAATCCCGTGATATACGAGGTCAACACCGCGGTCTGGCTGACCTCGCTGTCCCGGGCGGCCGGGCGGCGGGTGACGCTGGCGGACGTGGCGGCGGCCGGCTGGGAGGCGGTCACCCCGGCCGGCGTGGACGCGGTCTGGCTGATGGGCGTATGGGAGCGCAGCCCGGCAGGGCTGGCGGTGGCCAAGGCGGACGCCAAGATGATGGCCTCGTTCGGCGACGCGCTGCCGGACCTGGAACCGGACGACATCATCGGATCGCCGTATTGCGTGCGCCGGTACGTGGCCGACCCGATGTTCGGCGGCCCGGAGGGCCTGGCCGCGGCGCGCGCCGCCCTGGCCGCGCGTGGCGTGCGGCTGCTGCTCGACTACGTGCCCAATCACGTCGCGATGGACCACCCCTGGGTAACGAGCACGCCCGGGGTGTTCGTGCACGGCGATGAGCACGACATCGGCACCAACCCCGCGGCGTGGGTCGCGGTCGGCGGGCAGGTGCTGGCCCATGGCCGCGACCCGTATTTCCCGCCATGGACCGATGTCGTACAGCTCAACAGTTTCTCACCGGCCCTGCGGGCGGCGGCGGCCGAAACCGTTGCGGACATAGCCGGCCAGTGTGACGGAGTCCGCTGCGACATGGCGATGCTGATGATCAACCGGATCTTCCGGCAGACCTGGGGCGACAGGGCCGGGCCCGAGCCGGCCGGGGAGTTCTGGCCGGGCCTGATCGGGGCGGTGCGCGGCAGGCACCCGGACATGCTGTTCGTTGCCGAGGCCTACTGGGACATGGAGTGGGAGCTTCAGCAGCAGGGGTTCGACTTCTGCTACGACAAGCGCCTCTACGACCAGATCGTCGGCCAGGATGCCTCCGGGGCCCGGGACCACCTGGGCGCGGACCTGAGCTACCAGTCCAAGCTCCTCCGTTTCCTGGAGAACCACGACGAGCCCCGCATCGCCGCCAGCATCCCGGCGGAGGCGGAGCGCGCCGCGGCCGTGGCCATCGCCACCCTGCCCGGCGCGACGCTGTGGCACGAAGGACAGTTCGAGGGCCGGCACGTGCGGCCACCGGTCTTCCTGTCACGGCGCCCGGATGAACCACCCGACCGTGAACTCGCCGACTGGTACCGGTGGCTACTGGCCATCGCTGGTGGCGGAGTGCGCCGTGGCGCCTGGCGGCGGCTCGACGCCACCGGGTGGCCCGACAACCAGTCCTGCCGCAACCTGCTCACCTGGTCGTGGGACGGTGACGGCAACCGCGGGCACCGGCACGTGGTGGTGATCAATTTCTCCGGCCAGCCGGCGCAGGGGCGCGTCCCGTTGCCGTGGGCGGACCTGCCCGGCCGGACCTGGCACCTCACCGACCTGTTCGCCGGAGAGGTATTCGAGCGAGACGGTGGCGAACTGGCCGGCCCCGGGCTGTTCGTTGCCTTGGGGCCATGGCAGTTCCACCTTCTCGACCTGCCATGTCCCGCATGAATTGCCCCCGGGGAAATCACTTCCAGATGGTGCCGTTCCAGTGCTGCACGATCGTGGTGCCCAGGTCGGAGCCGACCGCCCAGGCGTTGCTCGCGGAGGTGGCGGCTACGCCGACCAGCTGGCTGAACTGGCCGGGTGTGGGGCTCGGCACCTGCTTCCAGGCGGTGCCGTTCCACCGCTCGATCAGGGTCCGGTACCTGTTGCGCGTATAGCCGACCGCCCAGGTGTTGCTGGCCGAGGTGGCGGTCACGGCGGCCAGCACGCTGTTGCTCGCGGGACTCGGGCTGGCCACGTACTTCCAGGCGGTGCCGTTCCAGTGCACGATCATCGTGCGGGTCGTGGCCATCGGGCCGAAGCAGTGGCCCGCGCAGCCGACCGCCCAGACATTGCTGGCCGAGGTGGCGGTCACCCCGTTGAGCGCGCCGATCCGGGCCTGCGCCGGGCTGGGCACCTGCGTCCAGGCGGTGCCGTTCCAGTGCAGGATCACCGTCTGCGGGGCGACGGAGTGCAGGAAGCAGAACGCGGTGCAGCCGACCGCCCAGGCGCTGTTCGCCGAGGCCGCGGTCACGCTGGACAGGGCGCTGCCGTTCCCCGGGCTCGGGCTTGGCACCTGCTTCCACGCGACGCCGTTCCAGTGCAGGATCAGCGTCTTGATGCCGCCGAAGCCCTGGAAACAGTTCCCGGCACAGCCGACCGCCCAGGCGTTGGTGGCGGACGTGGCGGTCACCCCGAACAGGGCGCCGCCGGTCTTCGGGGTCGGGCTGGGCACCTGCTTCCAGGCGGTGCCGTTCCAGTGCAGTATCTGGGTCTTGCCCGGCGGCGTGTCGCTGCCGCCGACCGCCCAGGCGTTGCTGGCCGAGGTGGCGGCGACCGCGTACAGGGCGCTGCCGCCCGCCAGGGTCGGGCTGGTGACCCGCGTCCAGGCGGTGCCGTTCCAGTGCAGGATGATCGTCTTGCCGTGGACGTAGTCCTGCCCGACCGCCCAGGCGTTGCTGGCGGAGGTTTCGGCCACGCCGAAAAGCTCCCCATGAGGAATGGGCACTCCCCGCTGCGGCACCCCGGTCCCGGCCACGGCCGGACCGGCCGGCAGCACAACGGCACCGGCGGCACCGGCCACGGCCAGCAGCCCCGTCCCGAAGAAGGCCCCCAAGGCGGCTCTCGTACGCGCGAATCTCATCGGTGTCTCCCCTCGCGAAACCAGATCCCGCTAACCAGAGCCGGATCCCCCATGCCAGATACGACGCCGGAGAGACACCGCCGGATAAAAGTCAAAAATAACGAATGCGCATCGACCGCCGGGCCGGACGCCCTGGCGGGCGATCGTAATGCCGCGAAACGAGCCCGCCGCGGACGGCAAGGCCGCGCAACCGCGGGAGCGGGGATGCGGCGCAGCGCACCCCCAGGCCCGCCCGCGGGAGGAGGCCTGGTGGACCCTGGTCTGCGAGGCGCTCGGGCCCACCAGCCTCCTGCGTGCTACTCGGCCGAGCCTTCGCCGTGCAGGGCTGCCTGCAGCTCCGCCTCGTCCTCCTTGGACAGCGAGGTCTTCAGCACGGTGCCGCCGTACTTGCTCATCGCCTCGACAGCCTTGTCCGGCGTGACCTTCTCCAGCAGCAGGAACAGCGCGGACGTGCCCGGCTGGAGCATGTCGCGCACCTGCTCCTGGAACTGCTTGTCGATGCTGGTCTTGGCGAACTTGCCCATGAGCGCGCCCATGCCAGCGCCGATGGCCAGGCCGAAGACCGGGATGAAGAACAGCAGGCCGAACAGGAAGCCCCAGAACATCCCCCAGGTCGCTCCCGCGCCGACCGCGTGGTGGTTGGTGTGGACGTGGTAGCTGCCGTCGTTGTCGCGGACGATGACCGCGATCGCGTCCGGCTGGATGATCAAGTCCTGGGCCAGCCGCCGCGCCTCACCGGCTGCTGCCTCTGCGGTCGCCTGATCCGGGTATCCGATGGCGATCAGGTCAGCCATGGCGCTCACCCTTTCCTCTCGATTCGTTGCTGCCCGTCTGGTCGGGCCCGATTGTAGATGCTGCTGGTGGTGCGCTGCCTGGTCCTCACCCTTCTGCGGGTGAATTCGCTGGCGGGCCCTGGTCGTGCGGATTCGGGCTCACGGCCCGAATGGTGCGGGTCCGGGCTTACAGCCGGTAATCGGTGGGCGAACGCAGCGCCCGCAGCGCCGCCTCGAACGACATGAGCCGGGCGTGCACCCGCGCCTCCGCCTGCGCGCGATCCCCGCCACTGGTGCGCTCGGCATTGACCGCCGAGCGCAACGCCTGCAAGGACGCGAGCACGTCGGCCACGCGCGTGCGTTCCATCTCATTCGGCGCGGTCTCGCGCATCGCATAGAGGGTCTGGGCCAGGTCATCGGCACGGCGGTCGATGTCCGCCGACCGGCCGCTGGCGTCCGCGGCGACCAGGGTTCCCTGGGCCTGCGCCAGGCTCATCGCGTCTTCCAGCGCCGCGCCCTTCGCGGACACGTCGGCCACCTTGGCCGACCAGTTCGCGGCAACGGCCGAGCGCCTGCCCGAGCGCCGGGCGATCAGCGCGGTCACCACGGCGATCACGATGACGCCCAGCACGATCCAGAGCCAGATAAGCGAGGACCCGGACCCGGTCTCGGTGGCGGACTCCGACGGCGACGGCGCCTGCGCGGAAGCCTCCGGGGTGGCCACGGGGACCGGCGCCGGGGCGGTGGTTGCCTCGGCCGTGGGCCTCGGGCTGCGGGTCCGCGGGGTGAACGTGAACGTCCGCTCGGGGGAGGGGGACGGGCTCACCTCCGGCGATTGGGTCGCATCCGGCGACTGGGCCGCGTCCGGCGACAAGCTAGCTACGGCACCTGCGAGGTTGCCCCCCTGCAGGCCGCCTCCCTGGGCGCATCCCGCTGCCAGGCAGCCTGCCCCGAGCACCGCCACGGCAAGGAGCAACCTCGTGATAAGCCGATTCATGCCGGGTCCTCACCCCGGCAGGGGAGTCGCCAGCGGCGGCCATGCGGCCATTGGCGAAACGCCCTGCCGGGAACGCTCACATCAGGAAATGCCGTGAGACATCCTGTCGATGCGCTTCCTGGCCGCGCTGCCGATGAGGATGCCGACGATCAGCATGGCCACGCTCGCGATGATCACCGTGGACATTCCGGCCAGCCGCGCAAACGTCCGTTTGCTTTGCTCGCTAAGGGTCGTAGCCGGCCCGGCTGTCGCCGTGCTCATAGGCGCCCTCCTTCGGTCGGCCGGTATCCGGGTGTTATGCGAGGGTGGCGACGAGGATCGCCTTGATGGTGTGCAGGCGGTTTTCGGCTTGGTCGAAGACGATGCTGGCGGGGGAGTTGAAGACTTCGCCGGTGACTTCGAGGCCGGAGGTCATGCCGGTGTGTTCCATGATCTCCTTGCCGACGGTGGTGTTCGGGTCGTGGAAGGCGGGCAGGCAGTGCATGAACTTGACCCTGGGGTTGCCGGAGGCCGCTAGCAGCGCGGCGTTGACCTGGTAGGGGGTGAGCACCGTGACCCGGTCGGTCCAGACGTCTTTGGCCTCGCCCATCGACACCCACACGTCGGTGTGGATGAAGTCCACCCCGTGCACGGCCTGGGCCGCGTCGTCGGTGATGGTGATCCGGGCGCCGGTGCGGTCGGCGATCTGGTGCGCGGTGTCCACCACGTCTTTGGGCGGGTGCAGTTCTTCGGGGCCGGAGAGGCGGACGTCGCTGCCCATCAGCGCGCCCATCACCAGCAGCGAGCGGCCCATGTTGAACCGGCAGTCGCCGACGAAGGCATAACTAATGCCGTCGTAGGGCTTGTTGCTGGCTTCGTGCATGGTGAGGAAGTCGGCGAGCATCTGGGTGGGGTGCCACTCGTTGGTCAGCCCGTTGTACACCGGCACCCCGGCGTGCGCGGCGAGTTCCTCCACGTCGGCCTGGGCGTTGCCGCGGAACTCGATCGCGTCATACATCCGGCCCAGCACCGCGGCGGTGTCGGCGACCGACTCCTTGTGCCCCAGCTGCGACCCGGAGGGGTCCAGATAGGTGACGTGCGCGCCCTGGTCATAGGC
>Ga0306926_10008946_pt1 | contig 10991 bp, 10 predicted proteins | sample flu12Cox44000178_FD_203759 | JGI IMG/M metagenome (GOLD analysis project Ga0306926, IMG submission 203759) | Lab enrichment of tropical soil microbial communities from Luquillo Experimental Forest, Puerto Rico - flux8day.12C.oxic.44.000.178 (v2)... | ecosystem: Environmental > Terrestrial >...
TCAGCATGAACAACATCATCAAGCTGGTCATCAGATCGCTGAGAGATATCCACTGCGCTTCTTCATGGCTGCTCGACATGGTGGGCTCGAAAACATTGTGCTCGTTCTGCATGCTATTGGCTTGGTTCGATCTCGAGTACGCGGCGCAAGTTCTCTGTCAGTGGGGTGTAATCTGTCGCAAATCTTGCTGATAATGCTGCCAACTGACGGCCGAGGCTTTCCAAGGAGGAGGTGAGCTGGTTTTAAAGCGCGGTATCGAGCGTTACCGTTTGGTCCCGCATCCTCTGCACCATCTGGTCGACATGCGAGTTGAATTCGCGATTAGTGTTCTGGGCGGCAAGCAGTACGGTTTTCAATTCGTCATTAGCCGCGCGTACGCCATTGCCAACCTGTTGCACCATGTCGGCAATCTTCCTTTCGATCTCCGGGAACCCTCGCGCAGCAGTATTGATAAGAGTAGCAAGGGAGCCGAGAGAGTCGTTGAGTTGCCTCCTTTGCGCTTCCAGACCTTCAATAAGAACGCCTAGGCTCCTCGCAACGCCATCGAATGCCTCGGCGCGTTCCACGAGCCTTTGATACCTTTCTGTGGCGGTCGCCATATTCTGGCTAGCGATTTGCTGCTGCTCGATCATCTCCGCCATTTGCTGCCGATACCGTTCCTGCCAGACGAGTATTTGTCCTACGGCGTCATTCAACTGTTTAAAATTCTCTCCAAACTGCTCAGATATTTTTTCATTGAATTCCCGAATGACATCTTTGAGAGCGTCGATCAGTGCCCTGGAGTTATTTTCTGCAATCGTCCTGCCAAACTCGTCGAGCGAACGGGTGAGCGCTTCCAAACGATTATTGTTGTCCTTGTGGGTCTCCTCCGCTGAACGGCTAAGTTTATCGATGCGGTCGTTACTGTCCTGACGCGCAAGTCTGATTTGGCCTATGAGCGTGGATTCGTCTTTACCTACGAGCGCTTGCTGCACCCCTTGCAAAAGGTAGGCAAGGTCATTGATAGTTGCGTCCGACGACATCCTCTCGCTGATTTTCTTCCTGCCATCGAGCCATATATCCCGCGCCTTGATGGTTAGGGCGCAAAGGATTCCCCACGCCGATGCCCAGAAAGCCGTTTTGATGCCCTCGATGAGATCGGGCAGACTTTTTTGAATATCATTGGTATCGAATTCCAGCAGTCCGAAGGCGATTCCGGTAAAGGTGCCAAGGATGCCGAGGGTGGTAAGGAAGGCCGGCGCTTTGTGGGCGATAGACTGGGAATGTTTCAGATGGAGATAAATCGCACAAATGATGATGATGACGATAAAGATTGCTGTGGTCAAAGACATTTTTTGCAAAATTGTTGCAATCATTAGGCTACTCAGGATCCTAACTACAGTGGTATGATAGATTGTTTCCGCGCTTCATGAAAATACTCTTAAAATATTAAAGGCGTCATCTTTGCAGATTTTCGCCCAAAAACGAACAGCAATGGAATATCTATCCCGAGTCAGCCCACGGGTTAGGGTTCTGGATCTTGGCGAAGAACACCCATTGGGGCCCTGCCCGATCGAAAACAGCCTAATTTCCCGCGATCACTCAGAGTCATCGGGTTCCGCAACCGCCGGAACAAATGAAGGGTTGGCGTTGCCTAACCGATAACAGGCATGTGCTTTCGGCTTAAAATGGGACCCGCGCCAGCGGGCTGTCGAAATCGACCGGACTCAAACGTCATCTCTACGGGTGTCCGATAGCGGGCACCCGATCATGCAGGAGAGATAGCGATGCAATACATGCTGGCGGTGTATGGCGACGAGCGGGCGGCCGAGAGCACGCCGCGCGAGCAGATGACCGAGATCGTCAACGCCTATATGGCCTATACCAAGGCCTTGCAGGATGCCAAGGTTCTGGTCGCTTCCAACCGGCTCCGGCCGACCTCGGCGGCGACCACGGTGCGCACCGTCGACGGTCAGGCCAAGGTGCTCGACGGACCGTTTGCTGAGACCAAGGAGCAGCTCGGCGGCTTCTACCTGATCGATGTGCCCGATCTCGATGCCGCGCTCAACTGGGCCAAGCGCTGCCCCGGTGCTCGTTACGGCAGCATCGAGGTGCGGCCGATCTGGGTAATGTGACCAGCACGACACCGGCACATCGCGCGGCCGAGCGCGCGGCGCGGCAGAGCTATGGCAAGCTTATAGCCTACCTCGCCGCGCGCACCGGCGATGTCGCGGCGGCGGAGGATGGGCTCGCCGACGCCTTTGCCGCGGCCCTCGCCAGCTGGCCAACGCGCGGTCTGCCGCAGGCGCCCGAAGCTTGGCTGTTGGCCGCGGCACGCCGGCGGATCATCGACATGGCGCGGCGCCGGCGCACGCGCGAGGCGGCAGCCGATCGGTTGCTGCTGTCGGTCGAGGAGGCAGCCACGGAGATGCATCCTGCCGATGTGCCCGACTGGCGGCTGCGTCTGATGTTCGCCTGTGCCCATCCCGCGATCGAGGTCGCGATGCGCGGGCCATTGATACTGCAGACGGTCCTCGGGCTCGATGCCGCTGCCATCGCCGCGGCCTTTCTCACCGCACCCAAGGCGATGGGTCAGCGCCTCGTACGCGCCAAGCGGCGGATCCGCGACACCGGCATCCCGTTCCGTCTGCCCGACCGTGCCGACCTGCCGGTACGGCTCGACGCGGTGCTCGAGGCAATTTATGCCGCCTTTGGCGCAGGCTGGCCCGATCCGGGTGGGATCGATGCGCGGCGGCAAGGACTGCTCGACGAGGCGGTGTGGCTCGGCCATGTCGTGGTCGGTTTGTTGCCGGATGAGCCGGAGGGGCTGGGTCTGCTTGCTTTGATGCTCTATGCCAAGGCGCGGCGAGTGGCGCGGCGCAGTGCCTCAGGCGACTACGTGCCGTTGTCCCAACAGGACCCGGCGCTCTGGGACGCCGCAGAGATTGACGAGGCCGAACGGCTATTGCAGCGGGCGAGCAGCCATGGCCGGATCGGGCGCTTTCAGCTCGAGGCGGCGGTGCAGTCGGTGCATACCGCGCGGCGGAGCGCCGGCCGAACCGACTGGCATGCCATTCTCCAGCTTTATGACGGATTGCTGCAGCTGACGCATTCCCCGGTCGTCGCGGTCAATCGCGCAGTGGCGTTAAGCAAGACGGCAGGGGCGGTTACGGGGCTGGCGGTGCTCGACGAGCTGGCCCAGAACCCGCGTCTTGCCGCGTATCAGCCTTATTGGGCAGCGCGCGCCGAGTTATTGGCGCGCCTCGGCCGGCGGAAGAGCGCCGACGCGGCCTATGCGCAGGCGATTCTGCTCGAGCCCGACACGGCGGTGCGCCGCTTCTTGGAGCAGCGGCGAGCAAGATTTCGGCCGAATTCCATCTGAATTACGGGTACACTCGCGATACTGGCCCACCGCCACAGGGAGGGAACGATGGATCAGAGCGTCGCGATCGTCACTGGCGGGCTGCGCGGCCTCGGCCGCGCGATGGCATTCGGGCTCGCAAGCGCGGGTCACGACGTCGTCGCGGTGGGCCACATCGACGCTGATGTCGCGGAGATCGGGGCGGCGGCCGCAGGTAGCAATCTTGCGGGACATATCCTGTCGCTCGTCGCCGATCTGCGCCGGCCGGCCGAGTGCGACCGCGTCGTGGCGATGACGAAAGAGTGCTTTGGCGAGCCGCAGATCCTCGTCAACAATGCCGGTCTGACCTTTACGACGATCGATCCGGCGCGCTTCCGCCGCGCCGAGCCGCAGAAATTCTGGCAGGTGCCGGACGACATCGTGCACGCCGTCATCGAGACCAATTACATCGCCGCCGACCAGATGGCCCGCCGTGTGGCACCCCGTATGGTCGAAGCGGGCTGGGGCCGCATCGTCAATGTGACGACCAAGCTCGACACGATGAACCGTGCGCACACCTCGCCCTACGGCGCTTCGAAGGCGGCGCTCGAAATGGCGACCGAGGTGTGGTCGAAGGAGGTCGAGGGCACCGGGCTGACGATCAACATCGTCAATCCGGGTGCCGGCGCCAACACGCCGGGCATGGCCGAAGAAATGCAGACGATGAGCCGCGAGGGCCGCGCCGCGCGCCTCGTCGAGCCCGACGAAATGGTGCCGCCGCTGCTCTATGTCGTCTCGCGCGAGGCCGACGGCGTCAATGGCTGGCGCTTTGACGCCAACCTCTGGGATACCGCATTGCCGCCCGCTGAAGCGGCGCACCGCGCCGGCCGGCCGGCCGGCTTCGAGATGCACCCGCAGCGGGCCTGACTCGCGGTCATTCCTCGGGGAAGCCGGCGCGACGCAGGCCAGCGTATATCGTTTTCTCCCTCAGGGCCTGGAGCCGCGGATCGCCGCCGCCCATAGTCGCTGCTATTTCCCCCATCTTGCCACCGAGTTCACCTCGGGTTTGAGTTTCAGCATTTCGGCGATCTCGGCGTGCGCTTCGTCGATATCTCCTTTGAGGCCGAGCGCGCCCGCGAGGAAGCCGTGATGAGACAGTTCCGAGGCAGTTCCGTCCGCGCCCTTCTGAGAAAAGCTATTGCTTGGTTGGTATGGCCCAGGAAGAGGTGGGCCCGGCCTAACAACCCATAGGCATTGCCTACAGAATGCTCGCGGGGATTCAGTCTTATCGCTTTTTCAAGATAGGGAATCGCTGCCTCCGGTCGACCTGAAAGCATTAATGTCTGTCCGAATGTGCGAACGGCCCATGCGTCGTTTCGATCGAGAGCTATGGCTGCCTCGAGCTTGGCCTGCGCTTCGGGTATTCGGCTCTGATTTTTGCGCTGATGCCCCTTCACCGCGTGCGCTAACGGCCGGTTGGGGTCGCGCTCCAGGACTTCGCCGAGCAACTGCTCCACGCGCGCTTGATCCCCCTGAACATCGCTGCTCAGCCCGTCACCAATAATTCCCACCATGATCCTTGCGATGCCCAGCTTGGCGTCGATCGAGCCCGGATCGATCTCGAGCGCCCGCTCGAATTCCCGCACGGCTTCCTTTTGGTTTTCTGGGAAACCCGGTCCGTAAAACAGAGCCCAGGCGCGCATGACACGGTCGCGCGCATCTGGATCGGCCGCCTTTTCCTCGTCAATCCGGCGGCCTGCGTCGCGCAGAAGTTCAAAATTGAGCGATCGCGCGAGACGTCCGATGATCTCACTTTGCGCCTCCGCGACATCGCGGCGATCGGTGTCGAACCGGTCGGCCTAAGCATGGGCGCCGCTCTCCGCCTCGATCAGCTGAACATTGACCTGAACCCGGTGGCACAACCGCCTTACACTGCCTTCGAGGACATAGTGGACGCCGAGCTCGCGGCCGATCTGCCTCACGTCAACGGGTTTGCCCTTGTAGGTGAAGGCAGTGGTGCGGGCGATTACAAAGCTACCGGCAATCCGCGAGAGGTCACTAGTCAGGTCATCGTTGATCCCGTCAGCGAAATATTCCTGGTCCGGTTCGTTCGACAGGTTCGTAAATGGCAGGACGACGATCGATAGGCGGGGTGCGCCCCTCCGCGGCTTCGCACGGCGGCGTGCTGACCTTGGCCGCGCCGATGGCGTGACCGCAGGCAACGCCGCCACCGCGGCTGCGCTCAGCAGATAGGCTCGCACTGGCCTGGCGATATTTTTGACGGTCTGTTCTCCCATATCCTCGAAGGGATAGCTCAGCTTGTCGCGGATCTGGTCGCGAACTACGCGCGAGATGCAGATGCCGCCTGGCTCGGCCAATGCTTCCAGCCGCGCTGCAATGTTGACGCCATCGCCGTAGATGTCGCGCCCATCGGCGATAATGTCGCCGAGATTGATCCCGATCCGAAAAGCGATGCGTCTGGCGTCGGGTAGGCCGGCATTGCTGTCCACCATCGCCCGTTGGATCTCGACCGCACCGCGAACTGCATCGACGACGCTGGGAAATTCGACCAGCACCCCGTCGCCCGTAGTTTTGACAATGCGGCCACGATATTCCGCGACCTTTGGGTCGACGAGTTGGCGGCGATGCGCCATGAGGCGGTCGAGCGTGCCTTCCTCGTCTGCTCCCATCAGCCGCGAGTAGCCCGCCACATCGGCGGCGAGGATCGCGGCGAGAGGGCGTTCGACGGGCTGCTTCATGGCCCCTCCCTGCCGCACTGATCATAACATCCGCGGTTGCAGAATGCTGTAGCGTTGACAGGATGTCGGAACGCTCCTAGGGACGAAAGCGGAAGAAGTTCTGCGGACGACTGCTGGAGGATGCTTTGCCATCGGCCAAATGCGAGCGACGAGGACCAGTTGTATCTAGCAGCGTTGGCGGTGGAGAACGAGCATACGCTGTCGGCCGGAATGGACGACTGCGAGGTTTCCACCATTCCCGACGGGGTCGGCGAGGACGACCCCGTACGTTGGGTGGCTCGCGCTGGAGGTTGATCGGGTATAGGGCTCGATCCGCCCCGGCTTAGTTGCGGCCAGCGATGAAATCGTCGCGCACCCGGTTGCGCAGGCTGGCGGTGCCAGCCGCGATATACCCGCCGTCGATGGCGATCTCCGCACCGCTGATAAAGCTCGACTCGTCCGATGCGAGAAACAGCACCAGATCGGCGCATTCCTTTGGCGTGCCCTGTCGGTGCAGCGGAATGGCCACGCGCGCGGCGTGGGCAAAGGCCTCGCCGCCAGTGCGGAAGAAACCCGTGTCGGCAATCTGTCCCGGGTGAATCGAATTGACGCGAATGTTCCATTGCGAGAATTGCAGCACGGCGGTCTTGGTCAGACCGCGCAATCCCCATTTGCTGGCGGTGTAGGCGGCGTCGTCATGCGCAGTCAGTCCGGCGGTCGAGGAGATATTGATGATCGAGCCGCCGCCGCTGTCGCGGATCGCCGGCGCGCAATGCTTCATGCCGAGCATGGCCCCCGTCAGGTTGACCGCGATGGTGCGATTCCACGCCTCGAGGGTGGTATCAACGATGCCCTGGCGGGCGATCGTTCCGGCATTGTTGACGAGAATGTGGAGCCCGCCAAAGCGCGCCAGTGCCGCCGCGACGACCTCCTTCCAGGACCCCTCGTCGGCGACGTCCTGGCGCAGGAACAAGACCTTGCCACCGTGGCCGGCGAGACGCTGTGCGACGCTCTCGCCCGCCGCCGCATCGACATCGGCCAGAACCACCGCCGCCTCCTCGCGCAGGAACAACTCCGCTTCAGCCGTGCCCTGCCCACCCGCCGCGCCGGTGATCAGCGCCACCTTTCCCGTCAACCGTGCCATTTCCTCACCCTCCGTTTCGTGATTTTGCCCGAGATTGCTTCGCTTCGCTCGCAATGACAACCTTCGTCATTGCGAGGAGCAACGCGACGAAGCAATCTCCCCCCGGAAACTCGCGTTCACAGGGAGACTACGAATATGGCGACGCTGCTTCCTTATACGGGCCGGGAATTTCTCGACAGTCTCGACGACGGCCGCGAGATCTGGATCTACGGCGAGCGCATCAAGAACATCGCCGAGCACCCGGCCTTCCGCAATAGCGCGCGCATGGTGGCTCGACTCTACGACGCGCTGCATCGCGACCGTAGAGAGGAGAAGAACCTGCTGACTTGTCCTACCGAATGGGGCGGCTTTACGCACCCGTATTTCATCGCGCCGCGCGCGGCCGAGGATCTCGTCCGGGGGCGCGACGCGTGCGCCGCCTGGGCGCGCCTCACCTGGGGCTGGTATGGCCGCTCCCCCGACTATAAGGCCGCGCTCACCGCGACCCTTGGCGGCAACACCGACTTTTACGAGCCCTACCAGGAGAATGCGCGCCGCTGGTACCGCTTCAGCCAGGAGCGGGTGCCGTTTATTGGGCACGGGCTGTTACACCCGCCGGTCGACCGCCATATGGCGCCCGGCGCACCGGGCGGTCCGACCGACATCTATGCGCATGTGACGAAGGAAACCGACGCTGGTATCTACGTCACCGGCGCCAAGGTCGTCGCCACCGGCTCGGCCTTGTCGCATTACACGTTTGTCGGCAGCTACGGTCTGATTCCCAATCAGGACCCGAAATTCGCGCTGGTCTTCCTTGTCCCGACCAATGCCAAGGGGGTCAAATTGATCTGCCGCGTCTCCAACGAGCAGCGCGCCGCCGTGATCGGCAGCCCGTTCGACTATCCGCTGTCGAGCCGTCTCGACGAGAACGATGCAATCTTCATTATGGACGACGTCTTCGTACCGTGGGAGGACGTGTTCGTCTGCGGCGATGTCGAGAAGGCCAACACCTTCTTCCCGAGGAGCGGGTTTGTGCCGCGCTTCCAGCTGCACGGCTGCACGCGGCTCGCGGTCAAGCTGGACTTCATATGCGGGTTGTTGATCAAAGCGAGCGAAACCGCCGGAACCATCGGATTCCGCGGCGTCGAAGCCAATATTGGCGAGGTCATTGCTTGGCGCAACGCGATGTGGGCAATGACCGAGGCGATGGCACACAACCCGACCCCGTGGGCGGATGGCTATGTGCTGCCGAATACCGAGGCAGGCGCGGCCTACCACGCACTGGCGCCCGACGCCTATGTGCAAATCAAGCATCAGATCGAGAAGACCGTCGCCAGCAGCCTGATCTATTTAAACTCCCACGCCCGCGACTTTAAGGTGCCGGAATTGCGTAAATACCTCGATATGTATGTGCGCGGTTCGGGTGGCGTAACCGCAGTGGAACGCGTCAAATTGATGAAGCTGTTATGGGATGCGATCGGCAGCGAGTTCGGGGCACGCCACGAGCTCTACGAGATCAACTATTCCGGCAGCCACGAGGAGATCCGCCGCTTCGCTTTACTCGGCGCACAAGCCTCGGGCCAAGCCGAGCACTGGAAGAGCTTTGCCGATTCCTGCATGGCCGAGTACGACCTCGACGGCTGGACGGTGCCGGATCTCGTCAACCCGGACGATGTCAGCGCGCTGCGTTAGCCGGCGGCAGTGAGCCTTCAGCTGCTGCTGCTCGGTGACGCCCCCGTCGCGCAGCTGGTCGAACGCGCAAAGCTTGCGGAGGCAAACGGCTACAGCGCGGTGTGGGTGGCGGACGAGCGGTTCTACCGCGAGGCCTATTCGTGCCTTGGCCAATTAGCCGCGCACACCTCGACGGTCCTGCTCGGCCCTTGCGTGACCGACCCGTTCGCTCGGCATCCGGCGCTCACGGCAATGGCGATCGCCACCCTCGACGAGATTTCAGGCGGACGCGCGATCCTCGGGATCGGCGCCGGGATCTCGGGGTTTGCCGAGCTCGGGATCGAGCGCCGCAAGCCGGCGCGCGCGATCCGCGAAGCGATCGAAGTGATCCGCGCATTGCTGCGCGGCGAAACCGTCGACTTCCGCGGCGAGGTCGTCGCGTTCAACCAAGGCCGGTTGAGCTTTTCACCACCCCGTCCCGACATACCGGTTTACGTCGCGAGCAATGGCCCCCTCGGACAGCGCACGGCTGCCGAAATTGCCGACGGCATCATCATGGAAGCCTGTGCTTCGGTGGCCGAGGTTCGCGCTTTCCGGACCGCGGTCGACAGCGCTGCGCGTAACGCCGGCCGCGATCCCCGCGCGATCCGGATTATCGCCCGGCTCAACACCTGCGTCGCCGCCGATGGACGCATGGCGCGTGACGCGGTCCGTCCGACCGTTGCACGCTATCTCGGCGCCGGGAGGCTGAGGTCGCGGACCGCTGCGGCACAAGGACTTGTGCTACCGGCGGAAGCCTTGGCCACAGTCGCGGGAGCAGCCTATGCCGCCGGGGTCAAACCTTATCTGCCGCTGCTGCCGCTGATCAGCGATCGCCATGTCGACGCCTTTACCTTGGCCGGCACCGCCGACGAGGTCGCGGAGCACGCGGGCGCATTGCGCGCAGCCGGCGCCGACGGGATCATTATGCGGCCTTTTGCCGCCGAGGAAGGGACGATCGAGCAGACGATCGCCACTCTCGGTTCCGAGGTCTGGCCCGGGTGCTCCGATAGCAGGGTATCGGTTCGCTGATAGATCCGAACGCTCTCGGGTTGTCGCCGGCAGGCCGAGCATGCTATCCCGCCGCTCTCGCCGGGGGACCACCGGATGGAGGCCTATCCGATGACCACGCCCGGAGCGGCGGCGAGCTCAAGCCCTATTTGCCAGCCGGTACCCGCGGCCTTGACGCGGGCGGCGATCTTTCTGGTCGTAACTGTCAACCCGGGCGGTGACAACGCCGCCACGGTGCGGTCGCTGTGCGCGGATCTAGCAACCCTTTTGCGGGCGATCGGCTTCCGCGAGCCGGCGCAAAACCTCTCCTGCATCATGGGGTTCGGCTCTGCTGCGTGGGATCGCCTCTTTGGCGGACCAAGGCCGGCCGAACTACATCCGTTTCGCGAGTTCAGGGCCGGATCGCGCCATGCGATTGCCACACCAGGCGACATTTTGTTCCATATCCGGGCCGAACGCATGGATCTGTGCTTCGAATTGGCAGCCCAGATCATGAACCGGCTCGGAGCCGCCGTTGCGCCCGTCGACGAGGTGCATGGTTTTCGCTATTTCGACAGCCGCGACCTGCTGGGGTTTGTCGACGGGACCGAAAACCCAACCGGGCAAGACGCGGTCGATGCTGTGCTGATCGGTGACGAAGACCCCGCCTTCGCTGGCGGCAGCTACGTCGTCATACAAAAATACTTGCATGACATGGCTGGCTGGAATGCGCTCTCGACCGAGATGCAGGAACGCATCATTGGCCGCACCAAATTGTCCGACATTGAACTCGATGACGGGGTAAAGCCGAGTTGGGCGCACAGCGCGCTGACCATCATCGAAGAAAATGGGCGGGAAATCAAAATCGTTCGCGCCAACATGCCGTTCGGTGTGGCCGGGCAAGGTGAATTCGGCACCTATTTTATCGGCTACAGCCGGTCGCCGAGCACAATCGAGCAAATGATGGAAAACATGTTCGTCGGCCGGCCGCCAGGCAATTACGACCGCATTCTCGACTTCAGCCGAGCGGTCACCGGCAATCTGTTTTTCGTGCCGACTGCGACGTTCCTCGAAGACGTGACCCAAGGCGCGCCGCCGGCGGAGCCCAGCG
>Ga0306926_10008947_pt1 | contig 10991 bp, 9 predicted proteins | sample flu12Cox44000178_FD_203759 | JGI IMG/M metagenome (GOLD analysis project Ga0306926, IMG submission 203759) | Lab enrichment of tropical soil microbial communities from Luquillo Experimental Forest, Puerto Rico - flux8day.12C.oxic.44.000.178 (v2)... | ecosystem: Environmental > Terrestrial > Soil...
ATTCACGCATCTGGTTGGCGATAAAGCGGGCGATCTCAACGATCTTCTGACCCATGGCGGTTTCCGTCGCAGCCAGTCGATCGCCTACCGGCCGGCGTGCGACCAGTGTCGCGCGTGCGTTTCGGTGCGCGTGATCGCCAACGAATTCCGCCCCACCAGAAGCTTTCGAAAGGTTCTCGCCCGTAACGCCGACATCGTCGGCGAGCAGCGCAGCGCGGTGCCGACCTCCGAGCAATATTCGGTATTCCGAGCCTACCTGGACCATCGGCATCGCCACGGCGGCATGGCCGACATGACGGTGCTCGACTACGCCATGATGGTGGAGGACAGCCACGTCGAAACCCGCATCATCGAATACCGCCGCCGCGAAGGCGAGGCGAGCATCACCGGCCGCGGCAATGAGCTCGTCGCGGTTGCGCTGACCGACGTGCTCAGCGACGGCCTTTCAATGGTTTACTCGTTCTTCGAGCCGTCGGAGGAAGGCCGCTCGCTCGGCACCTTCATGATCCTCGACCACATCCAGCGCGCCCGCAGGCTGGGACTGCCTTACGTGTACCTGGGCTATTGGATCGAGGGCTCGAAAAAGATGGACTACAAGGGCCGCTTCCTGCCCCAACAACGGCTGGCGCCGTCGGGGTGGATGCGCGTCGACGCCACCGGCGAGGCGCTGACCGAGCCGCAGGATTAGCCTCGCTCGGGGGCCCCCTCACCCGCTCAGATAATCCCACACCAGCTTCGCGTTCAGCACGATGATGAGCGCCGCCATCGTCGTGGCGAGCACGGTCAACCCGCGCGGCGCCACAAAGGGTCCCATCTTGCGGCGGCTCGAGGTGAACATCACCAGCGGCACCACTGCGAACGGCAGTTGCAGGCTGAGCACGACCTGGCTCAGGATCAAAAGCTGACCGGTCCCCTTTGCGCCGGCCCAGATCGTCACGAGCACTGCCGGCAATATCGCGATGGCCCGCGTCACCAGGCGCCGCAGCCACGGCGCGATCCGCCAACGCAGAAATCCCTCCATCACGATCTGGCCCGACAGGGTTGCGGTGATCGTGGAATTCAGCCCGCAGCACAATAGCGCAATCGCAAACAGCGTCGGCGCCAGTGTTGAACCGAGCAGCGGCGAGAGAAACGCGTGCGCCTGATCGAGTTCGGCGACGTCGGTCCGGCCCGAGTGATGAAATGTCGCCGCAGCCAGGATCAGGATCGAGGCATTGATAACAAGCGCAAAGCAGAGCGCGATCGAGGAATCGATGGTCGCAAGCTTGATCGCCTCGCGCCTCTCACCGATTTCCTCGCCGAACCCGCGGGTCTGCACCAGGCCTGAGTGCAGATAGAGATTGTGCGGCATCACGGTGGCGCCGAGGATGCCGAGCGCCAGGTAAAGCATCTCGCGGTTGGCAAAGATTTCCGATGTCGGCGCAAAGCCGCGAAGCACCGCGCCCCAGTCCGGCTGGGCGAGTGCTATCTGCACCGCAAAGCACGCCGCGATCACGGCCAGCATCGCCACCACGAAAGCCTCGATCCAGCGAAAGCCGAACGCCTGCAGCGCCAATATCAGGAACACGTCGGCGCCCGTGATGATCACGCCGATCTCGAGCGGAATGTGAAACAACAGATTGAGGCCGATTGCGGTGCCGATGACTTCGGCGAGATCGGTCGCGGTGATCGCAACTTCGGCCGACAGCCAGAGGGGGAGCGAGACGAAGCGCGGAAAGGAATCGCGGCAGGCCTGTGCGAGGTCACGCCCCGCGCCGACGCCAAGGCGGATGCACAGCGATTGCAGTACGATCGCCATGATATTGGACAACAGCGCCACCGTGAGCAGCGCGTAGCCGAATTTGGACCCGCCGGCGAGCGAGGTCGCCCAGTTGCCGGGGTCCATATAGCCGACGGCCACCAGATAGCCGGGTCCGAAGAAGGCTAATAGCTTGCGCCAGAACGGCCCCCGCTTGGCTGTCTCGACCGTCCCGAACATATCGGCGAGCGACGGCTCGCCCCGCGCGCTGCGCCAGGGCGGAGTTCCCGACGGCGAACCGGGAGGGGTCACCGACGGCGAGCGGGGCGGCAAATCAGGGGATTGTGCGTCCATCCCCAAAAGATGGCCGACTATTTCTTTTATTGCAACTCATTTGCAAGTGCATCTGGATCACTGGAGCGTGTGGAACTCGGAAAGCGGGTGGTCCGGCCAGCCTTGGCCTCTGAAGATGCATCCAGACGAGATCGAGAAAGCCAAACCGCTTCAGAAAGCCGCCATGCCCGCCGACCAAGCACCGCATCTTCCCTCAACGTTCAACCGCCTCGCCTGGTCCAACCTTGCCGCGCAATCGGCCGAACAGATTGCGCTGGCCGCAGCCCCGATCGTGGCCGTGCTCGCGCTCGGCATCGGCGAAGGCGAAAGCGGCCTGTTGCAGACGGCGCTGACGCTGCCCTTCGTCGTGTTCGCAATTCCGGCGGGCCTGCTCGCCGACCGTTTCCCGCGGCGCTGGCTGATGGCAGGCGCCGAAGCCGTGCGGGCGTTGGCCTTGTTCGTCATCCTGCTCTCGATCTGGTTCGACCTGCTGACGCTACCCCTGCTCGCGATACTCGGCTTCATCGCCGTTTGCGGGACGGTCGCCTACAGTGTGGCCGCACCGGCGCTGGTGCCTTCGCTGGTGACGCCGAACGACCTGCCGGCAGCCAACGCCCGGATCGAACTCGCACGCACGATTGCCTTTGCCGGCGGGCCTGCGATCGGCGGGTTTCTCGTGGGCTGGCTTGGCGCGGCACCGGCCTTTGGATGCGCCGCCGCACTGTCGGCGATTGCGGTGGCGCTGCTTTCGGGAATTTCCGAACCGGCGCGGGAGCCGGCGGCGCGCCGCCGCCCCTTACAGGAGATCCGGGAAGGCGCCGCTTTCGTGCTGCGACATCCGCTGCTGCGGCCGCTCTTCATCACCCAGTTCATCTTCAACACCGCGTGGTTTTTGATGCTTGCCGTGTTCGTGCCCTATGCCGTGCGCCATCTCGGCCTGTCGGCGTCCGGCGTCGGCACGACGCTTTCGATGTTCGGCGTCGGCATGGTCGCTGGTGCGCTGCTCGCCACGCGGGTGATGCGGCACCTCGCCTTTGGCGTCGTCATCGCGCTCGGCCCGGTCGCAGGCTTTGTCGCCGCCGCCATCATGGCGTTGACGATACTCGTGGCCTCGCCCTGGCTTGCGGGCCTAAGCTTCTTCCTGCTCGGCGCGGGCCCGATCCTGTGGGTGATCTCAACCACGACGCTGCGGCAATCGGTGACGCCGCCGCGGCTTTTGGGGCGGGTTTCCGCGATCAACATCACGAGCTATGGCGCGCGACCGTTTGGAGCCGCGCTCGGCGCGCTGGTCGGCGGGATTTATGGCGCGGAAGCCTGTCTCTACCTCGCCCTCGTCATCTTCGCCGCGCAGGCGCTGGTGATCCTGGTCTCGCCGGCGGTGGCGCTGGCGCGCCAACCCGAGATGGTGAGCGAGGCGGCGAAAGCGTAAGCGAGTTTTACGCCGAAAGGATTCTAGCCCGCCAGGTAACGCTCGTAGCCGCCGGCCAGCACCGGATTCGCGGCGATGTCGGGATCGAGGGTGAAGAGATCCTGCGCGTGGCCGATGCCGCGCAGCGCATACCGGCCGGTGGAGACGAGATAGCGCTGCCCTGCCGCATCCAGACCGCTGCGGAACGCCGACGACGCCAGCAGTTCGCGGTCGACCGACCGGCACATCGAGGCGATGCGGCTGACCTCGTTGACGGCAGGCCCCACCACGGTGAAATCGAGCCGGTCCTCGCTGCCGATGTTGCCGTAAAAAACCTCGCCGACATGCAAGGCGACATAGGCCGAAGTCGTGGGCCGGTCATACGCGGCGCGGCGAGCGCTCAGCACGTTGATGTTTTTTCGAAAGCCGTGTTCGGCCCGCAGCGCCGCGCGCCGGGCCACCGCAAGGTCCTCATTTGTGAACATCGCAAGCACGCCATCGCCCATCAGCTTGAGCACGTCGCCACCAGCGTCGTGGATGGCATCAATCGCGGCCTGCGCGTAATCATTGAGGAACGGGATGATCTCGCCAGGCAACATGCTTTCAGCGATCGCGGTCGAACCACGCAGGTCGGAAAACCACAGCACCGCGTTGATGCGCTCGGTCACGCCGCGAAAGATGCGCCCGCGCAGGACCTGTTCGGCGGCGTCGCGCCCGAGATAGACGCGGCCAAGCGTTCGGGCGATATCGGCTTGCGCCGCAGACTTGATCGCCAGCCCAAGCACAGGGACCAGATCGCGCAATGCCGATAATTCCTGCTCGCCAAAACCCTCCGGCCGACGGGTCACCCAGTAGGAATAGACGCAATCCATCTGGCCGATGCTTCCGGTTTCGCCAAAGCGATGCACGAAGGCCAGGAAGTCCCGGTGACCCTTTTCGGCAAGCTCCGGGATCATCGAGAAATCGAGCGAAGCCACATCGGCAAGATCGATCCGCAGCTCCTGCTGACCATGTTCGAGCATGTGATGGAACGCCGAGCGACGCCAGTTCTGCGCGGCGTCGCCCGCACTCGTCGAGCCATATTCGAAGCTTTCGCTTTCGTTGGTCTCGGTATCGTTCCAGCGAAATCCGCGCCCCTCGAAGATCGGGTGCAGCGTGTCGATGAAGACGATGGCGCGCGACAGTTCGAGACCTTCGGTGCAGCAGCGCCCGCAGAAACCGCGGAGGAGGTCGTTTTCGGATAAACCGGTCAGGCCCTGGCTGACCAGCCAGTTCATCAGGCGCAGGCGCGGCTCGAGATCCATACGCCATTATGCCGCGCAACAGCGAGCGGCGAAAGGCCGCCGGCGTTTCCTAAGGTTTTTTGCGCGCGACGACCTCGCCATCTTCCTTGACGAAACGCTCGGGGGGACGCTCGAGCAGATCGAGCACGGTTTCCGACGGCCGGCACAGCCGCGTTCCCTTAGGTGTCACCACGATCGGCCGGTTGATCAAAATCGGATGCGCCAACATAAATCCAATCAATTCGTCGTCGCTCCATTTCGGGTCGGCAAGCCCCAGTTCCGCGTAAGGCGTACCCTTCTGCCGCAACAGCGCGCGAACCGAAATTCCCATCGCCGCGACCAGCTCGAGCAACCGTGCGCGATCCGGCGGGTTTTTCAGATATTCGATGATTTCCGGCTCCTCGCCGCTCTGGCGGATCATCGCCAGCGTGTTGCGCGAGGTGCCGCACGCAGGATTGTGATAGATCGTCACGCTCATGGCTGAAGCTCTTCCCGATGGCGATTGCGTCAAACGCCAATTCCTCCTATTCGTCAAGAAAAACCATCGGGTGCGAGTGGCGCCGGTTAGGGAATCTTGATGGCGCCTGAAAAGATCGTTCACCAGTTGCCGATCATATTGGCGCTCGGCACGACACAGACGCTGGCGTGGGCCTCCAGCTATTATTTGCCGGCGATCCTGGCCGATCCGATCGCACGTGACCTCGGCGTATCCTCGAACTGGATCTTTGCCGCCTTTTCCGCCTCGCTGGTGATCGCGGCTATCATCGGCCCGCGTGTGGGGCGCCAGATCGATCACTTTGGTGGCAGGCCGGTGCTGACGGCGTCCAATCTGACATTGGCCGCTGGCCTGGCACTGCTTGGGCTCAGCACCTCGATCCCGGTATTGGTCGTCGCCTGGATCTTGCTCGGCATCGGCATGGGGTGCGGCCTTTACGACGCGGCGTTCGGCGCGCTGGGGCGGATCTACGGCGACAATGCGCGCAAGTCGATCACCGGCATTACATTGCTTGCGGGATTTGCGAGCACGGTTGGATGGCCGCTCACGGCTTGGGGCCTTGAGGCGATCGGCTGGCGCGATACCATGCTTTGCATGGGCTGCTGCGCATATTCTGATCGGGCTGCCGCTCAATTTTTTCATGCTGCCCGCGGTGAAGGAGGCGAAGGTTCTGGCGGCAACACCCGTCAAGCCGCATATCCCGATCGACCGCACCATGATCCTGCTCGCCTTTACCTTCGCCGCCGCCTGGAGCGTCACCGGCGCGATGGCGGCGCACATGCCGCGCATCCTCGAAGCCGGCGGGGCGACGGCCGTCCAGGCGGTGGCCGCGGGCGCCCTGTTCGGTCCGTCACAGGTGGTGGCGCGGATCATCGAAGCGAGTTTCCTGAGCCGCTACCATCCGCTGCTCTCGACCCGGCTTGCATGCGTGACACACCCGATCGGCGCTGCCATCTTCGCCGTGGTGGGCGGCCCCGCCTCAAGCGTGTTCGCGATCACTTTCGGCCTCGGCAACGGCATTCTGACCATTGCGCGCGGCACGCTGCCGCTCGCGATCTTCGGTCCGAAAAATTATGGCTATCGGTTAGGCCTGATCGGCGCACCGGCACGAATGGCGCAGGCCTGCGCGCCGCTGGTGTTCGGTTTATTGATCGACATGATGGGACGTGGGGTGCTGATCGTCTCCTCCGCGCTGAGCCTTTCGGCGCTTGCGGCACTATGCCTGCTACGGCAACGGCCAAGGCCGCAATGAGGCGGGACTCGCGCTGCCTGTTTGAAGTTCCAGCACCACGAGCGGCGAATTCGATCCAGGAACTTCAAATAGAAAAGTAGCGGTGGAATCAATATGTTTGCTGGTGCCCACGACTTTCGGGAAAGTGGGCATTAGGCCTGTCCCGCGATTTTACGGACATCCGAGGTCGCAAGCCAAATCCCGGCAAACACCGCGATCAACCCGATGACGAGGTCAGGCGTGATCGGCTCTCCGATCAGCCATGATGCCAGCAGGGCTGCCGCAATCGGGTTGACCGTCATGGTGTTGGCGACCCGCGTCGGCGTCGCCCGCTCGAGCGCCAAAACCCAGAGAATGAAGGCAGCCGCGCCGCCGCCGACGCCGAGATAGATTCCGGCGAGCCATTGCGATGCTCCGAAATCCTTCAGGGCCGCGATGCTGCCAGTGAACAGCCCGACCACCACCAATGCCGTCGCGCCGGTGCCCATGCCGACCGTAAGGAATCCAAGCGCGCTCGAACGCTGCATGATCGGCCGCGACAGCACGTTGTAGAACGCCATGCAGAACACGGCCGCGGTCATGATCAGTTCGCCACGCCACGCGCCTGCCGGCGCCGACCCCAGTCCTGCGGCCAGTGCTGCGGCCGCCCCAAGCACCGCAATGCAGACGCCAGTCGCCTTGCGCAGGGTCAGGGTCTCGACGCCGAGCAATGCCGCAACCACCATGGTGTGCAGCGGAAGCGTCGCCAGTGCGAGGCTTGCGCGCGCCGCCGTGGTATAGCTGATGGCGATGTTGTAGAGGATGAAGAACAATCCAAAGAAGCTGAGCCCTAATGCTGCGACCTGCAACCAGTCACGGCGCTCGGGCCAGCGCGCGTTCATCAAGAGGCTCGCGGGCAGCACGCAGAGAAAGCCGATCCCCCAGCGCAGGATCGCTAGCGCGACCGGATCGGCGCCGGAAACGAGATAGCGGGTGATTGCCGCCGCCGTGCCGCCGAGACAGCTCGACAGTAGCGCGATCGAGACACCGATCCACTCGCCCACTTTTTGCTCCCTTACTTTGCCGTATCATCATTCGCGGATATTGGTACGGGAAAAGAAAAGCAGGCAAGGCACCGCGATCCGTCTCGGACGTTTGCTTCACATCGCCGCGCGCGAATGGCGGCAAGTGTCAGCAGGCGGCGGCAGATGGCAGCAGGAAATTCGGCGAAAGCCACGTTCGGAGAAGGAACCACAGGTCATGACGCACAACCCAAATTCGTCGATCGTCCGCAGCAATCCGCCCGAACTCGGCACGCCGCCCGGCTATTCGCAGATTGTCGACGTTACCGCCCACCGGATCATCTTCATCTCGGGACAGACTGCGCTCGATCGCGACGGGAACCTGATAGGCAAGAATGATTTTGCGGCCCAAGCGGTGCAAGTGTTTCGGAATCTCGCCGTGGCACTACGCGAACGCGGATGCGACGCGTCCAATCTGGTGAAAATGACGGTTTTCCTCACCGACATGAATAACCTCGGCTCTTATCGCGAAGCGCGAAACCGCTTCTTTGCCTCAGTTGCGCCGCCTGCGGCGCCGGCCGTGACGCTGCTCGAGGTCAGCAAACTCTATGGTCCGGATTTCCTGATCGAGATCGAGGCAATCGCCGCGGTGTGACCGATGCGCTTGCCGCTCGCATCATCGGGGTTCGGAGCGCGGCAACCTGCCGATCCAGGCAACGATTGCTTCCACGATCGCGGCGGGCTGCTCCGGTAGCAGAGCGTGGCTGGCGTTTTCGATCACGACGACCGTCGTCCGGTCGCCGAATTCTTCAAAAAGCTCATTCCTGGCGCTGCGAGGCTTGAAGGGATCGAGCGCTCCCTGCAGATCAAGCAGCGGCGCCGTACCGGCAGCCCACCATTCCGATTGTTTGGTCGCACGGCCGGCCGCCGATTGTGCCTCGTCCGCTTCCCCGTGCCAGCCTTTGAGCCAGACGCTGGCGTCGTTACCTGGCGCAAAAAAAGCCAGCCGCAGGTATTTCAGCCGCTCGCTGTCGGCAAGCGTGGGGTCGCCCGACTTCCTTACCGCCTCCGACAGTTCTTTCGCCCCGGAAAAGCCGGCCGGATAGGCCTTGGCCGCCGCGGCGACCATCACCACGCCTCGCACGAGCTCTGGATGATCGGCGGCCGTGGTGCGCGCGACCCAACTGCCGAAGGCGTGTCCGACCAGGATCGCGGGGCCCCGATTTTCGTGCCGGATCACGGCCGCCGTGTCGCGGGCGAAATCATGAAGCGAGAGAGCGGTCATCGATCCACGGCTGCGGCCAACGCCGCGCGGCTGCGGCCGCAAGATGCGAAAGCCTGCCTTGGCCAATCCTCCGGCGACGACATCGAAGTCTTCCGCCCCGCGGCCGCGTGAGGGCAGCATCACGACCAACGGTCCGCTGCCTTCCGCGACGACCTCGATGCGGACGTCGCCGTCAACGACGATTTGGCGGACCGGCTCAGCTCGCACGGCCGTCGTGCTCCATCCCATCAATGCCGAGGCAAGCGCTGCAACGATACGGCCCAAGGTGACGCCGGCTCGCTCAATCGTAGAACTCAGGCGACATCTTCAGCGTATCGCGCTGCGCTTTGTCGTGATTGATCCAGAGCTGGGCGTGATCCCTTGTCAGCGTGTCCGCGATCTTTTGCATCGAGGCCAACGTCTGTTCCTTGCTGACGTTGTTGGAAGGCACGCCGCGATTTTCCCAGTTGCTCTTGAAGTGGACGGCATCGCCGGAAAGCACGACCTCGCCGGTCTTCGGCAATTTTACGGCAAGCGACTGGTGACCCGGCGTGTGGCCGGGCGTGGAAAGAATGACGATGCTGCCATCGCCGAAAATGTCCTTGTCGCCTTCGAGCTTGGTGACCGGATGCTCCGGCTTGAAGCGAGGGGCGTTGTTGGCGCCGGGCCATTCATATTCGGCTTTCTGCACGTAAAGCATCGTGTCCGGGAACATCTCGACATTGCCGATATGATCGGGATGGGTGTGCGAGACAGCCATCGCCTTGATGTCGGATGGTTTCACCCCAAGCTGCTCGAGTTGTGCGGCCAGCGTTTTGGGGCGGCGCCAGGTCGTGGCTCTTGGGTCCGCTGGCGCCAGGCCATTCGGCATCGCCGCGACCGCATCCGAAATCCCGGTGTCCCACAGGAACCAGCCCTGCGCATGCTTGATGAGATAGCAGTTGTCGACGAAGTCCATCGATTTGCCTTCGTTGACCCCGGGCGACCAGCGCGAAATGTCGCCGGCGACCCCCTCACCGCAATTGAGAATGTAGAGTTTCTCGACACCGGGCCGGCCGGATTGCGCGTGGGCAGCAGTAATTGACAAGGCAAGGGACGAAATAACCGCTGCCAGGGCCATAGCTCGATTCATTTTGTTCCTCCGTTACGCGGCGCAGCTTTTTTCAGGCTCGGCTATACTGCGTGTCACAAATTTTTCCGGTATCAACTGCGCGTTACCCCAAGTGCCGGACCAATCCGAACAAAGCACACGGAGCCTTGTCACTCAACGCTCTGGTCGGGCCGCGACCAGCATGGCGTTGGGCACCGAAATACGCGAGGCTTCATTCGATCACCTCGTCGACACGGGCAAGAAATGACGGCGAAACGTTAAGTCCGAGCGCCTTGGCCGTCTTGAGATTGATCACGAGCTCGAATTTCGTCGGCTGCACCACCGGCAAGTCGCCGGCCTTCTCGCCTTTGAGGATCCGCCCCGTATAGCTCCCGACCTGCCGATAGGCATCCGCCAGGCTCGCGCCGTAACTCATCAGGCCGCCCGCGGCCGGAAACTCGCGGATATGATAGATGGCTGGGATGCCGTAGTTGGCCGCGAGCGATATGATCTGCTGTCGTTGTGAATCGAAAAACGGATCGTTCTCGACCACCAACGCACCGGCCTGCTCCCGCCTTAGCGTTTCGAAGTTGGCCGCGAAATCTGTTTCGGAACGGGCGTACAGGACCAGCAGGCGGCGCCCAAGTGCCTGCGCCGCCGCTTGCACATCCTCTCTTTGAAGCTCTGCTCCCATGTCCTTGGGATTCAGGAGCAACGCAACTGGACCTGTGCCCGCAACCAGCTCGCAAATCAAGCCAAGCCGCTTTCCACCCAATTCCCCGGTGAGGAAGCTGACGCCGGTGAGGTTGCCGCCCGGTCGATTGAAGCTTGCGGTGAGGCCGACTTTCACCGGATCGTCGCCGATCACAAAGATGACCGGTATGCTCGAGGTGGCATTCTTCGCCGCCCGTGCCGAGAGTTCGCCGCCGCCGGCCAGTATAGCCGAGACACGGAGGTCGACCAGTTCCTTCGCAAGTGCCGGCAGGCGCTCATAGCGCCCCTCCGCCCATCGGAACACGACGGCGACGTTCTTGCCATCGACAAAACCGGCTTCGGCCAAACCGCGGTGGAATGCGGCGGTATGAACTGCCGCTTCGTCGGGCGAGCGGCTGCTCAGGAATCCGACGACGGGCGCGCTTGCCTGTTG
>Ga0306926_10008948_pt1 | contig 10991 bp, 8 predicted proteins | sample flu12Cox44000178_FD_203759 | JGI IMG/M metagenome (GOLD analysis project Ga0306926, IMG submission 203759) | Lab enrichment of tropical soil microbial communities from Luquillo Experimental Forest, Puerto Rico - flux8day.12C.oxic.44.000.178 (v2)... | ecosystem: Environmental > Terrestrial > Soil...
AACTACTTCGACCGACTCCACGCTGACGGTTTAAAGCCATCCCTGGTGAAGCGCCTAGAAAGTCTTGGGCATTCAGTGACACTCCAACCCCGAACCGCCTGAGCAGAGTGTTTTCGAGGGAGAAGGCCGGTCTCCGGACGAGATGCGGTGTACGCTCCCAAGTTATCGACGTGCACAAGGCACAGATAAGAAGGAGACCGGCAATGAAGAAGGTTAGCACCCGAGCAGCAGAGCAGAGTTCATCGAGTTCGCTTCGCCAAGCCCGTTAACGGTATGCCGCAGAATGTGCCGTACGCTTCGAGCCGGTATGCGCCAATACGGGCTTTTACGCTACTTCGACACAGTGCTTCCGTGCGGGCTAGGTTGTGGGTTCGTTGCTGTTCAACCTGCTGGGGTGCAAGAACCTTAATTAGGTCGCAGCTCAGCATCCGCGTCGCGTCCGATGCGCGCAACAATGTCCGGTACGGCTTCCACATCCGTTTGAGTGGTATGAAAGTTCACAATGCAGGTGCGAAGCACGTAGTGGCCACCGACTATGGCGTTGGAGATGAATGTCTCACCTCCGCGCTGCAGCCGATCGACCAGCTCGCGGTTGAGCTTGTCGAGATGAAGTTCAACCTCTGATTCTCGCAGTCTCGCTCGAAGATTGTGCGGCACGTAACGGAAGGTTGTTATGCTTAATTCCTGGGTCATGAGCTGCAGTTCTGCATGGCGTCTGACCGCCTGAGCCATTGCTTGAGACAGGCGTATATCCTCCGCGATCATCTTGCGATACCCCGCGGCTCCGACTTGCTTTAGGGCAAGCCAGACTTTCAGGGCACGGAAGCCACGCGAGTTCTGGGGACCATAATCGACATAGTTCGTCACCTTCTCCTCGAAATGGTAGTAGGGAGGGTGATACGCGAACGCCGCTCGCAGCATTTCCGGATCGCGTACCAGCGCACATCCGGCCTCGAGCGGCGCATAGAGCCATTTGTGCGGATCAACCGCGACCGAATCGGCCAGAGGCAGTCCATGTAAATCCTCGTGCGCCTGGGGAACGGCAGCCGCAAAGCCACCATAGGCTCCATCAACGTGGAACCACAGGCCATACTCCTTGCAAAGCGCGCTGATTTCCCGCAGAGGATCGACCACACCTGTGCTGACTGATCCCGCGGTTCCCACGACCAGGAATGGCACATCTCCCGCGGCGGTATCCGCTTCAATTTGACGGCGTAACGCCGAGACGTCCATCCGTAATTTGGAATCGGTCGAGATCCACCGGATCGATTCGGTGCCGAGGCCGCCAAGGTCTGTGGCCTTTTGAATCCACGTGTGCGTTTCGCCCGAACAGTACACGCGAAGCCTGCGTCCTGACTCTTCAGAAACGCCGTACTTGCGTACATCCCAGCCCGCCTTGGCAGTGCGCGCGGCTAGGAAACAGACGAAGTTCGCCATATTGCCACCGCTGAGGAGCAGACCGCCGCAATTGACGGGGTAGCCAATGAACTCCGCGATCCATCTGACGGTCTGAGACTCGATCTCGGTGGCGGCTGGCGAGAGTGTCCATGCGCCAACGTTCGGGTTCACCGCTGCTGCGAGAAAGTCCCCGAGAATCCCGATCGGCGCCGGCGGCGCGGTGATATACCCGAAGAAACGCGGATGCCCGTTGAATAGCGAGTGGGCGAAAAGCCGCTGTGCCGTCTCTTCCAACAGCGGCCCTGGGTCCGTCCCTATTTCCGGCAGTGGCCCTGTGAGGTTGAGAGCGTCGCGAACCATCGATGGGGATTGATCACGGGTCACAGGACCAGACGGCAACGATTCTAGGAATCCGGCGAGCTGGTCTACGAGTCGATGTCCCAACTTGCGGAATGTCGCAGCGTCCATCGCGAGCGGCGCATGCCGGCTAGCATCGCCACCAACCAATGACTCTTTTACTGCCGATTCTTTGGTCATGTATTTATCCCTTCCATGAGATCTGTCTCAGGCACCCGCCCGCCAGTAACGGTGCTGAATACCCGATAGAACGATTGTCGTCCCCACAACGCTTCGTGATCGTTTGGCGACAATTCTTTCAGCCGCTCATACGCAGTCACCTGTGATTCGTGACAGCAGACAGCCCGCCACACTGTAGACCAGAAGCTGCGCGTATCAATCACCGTGGTAATCGCCCAGTCTGGCCACGGCACGGCCTGTCGTTCGATGCCGTCGACTATTGAGACCAACTTCCGGAAAGCTGACTCGTAAGCTTTCCATGTCGATTCCGGCCAGGCAATATAGTAGAGCTTCGACACCGCATGCGGCGGCAGGGGGCGGATTCCATCGCATAGATACGCTGCGTCGGCTGCGGCGACGATAGCCGCCGTGGCGAATTGGGAAATCGCGATATGGTCAGGATGCCCGTAAGCACCGTCGGGTCCGAACGTCACGACTACGTTGGGCTGGACCCGCCTTATGTGCCGCGCAATGATGGCGACAGCCTCGCTGGCGTTGGCACGATCGAGTTGCTGATCATGGTAGTCGAGGATCGAGACTTCGCGGACGCCCAAGGCTGAGGCGGCGGCCCGCAGCTCACCTTCACGGATGTCCGCCAGCGCCAATGGACCGGGATGCTGATGATGGTCCAAACGATGGCCTCGGAAGCGGCCACTATCGCCACGAGTAGCCGTTAGCAAAAAAACATCAATGCCTTCGGATGCGTATTTCGCAAGCGTGCCTCCCACCCCGAGGGATTCGTCATCGGGGTGCGCGAGCACGGCCATTAATCTCGGTGTCCGCATGATTTCACCGGCTTAAGGCGGTCCGGATATGCGCCAAGTGGTGCCAGCTGTGCCGGAGTGCGTGGTCCTCAATGACAAACTGCGCGGTGACAGGCGCGCCGAAGCTCAGCGAAAAGGGAGCTGCGCGATCTAATTCTTCATCCGTGAACGTGCGAACGGCATTGGCCGCCTCGCGACTGTTCCGACGCAAGAGTTCGAGCGCGCTGGCCTTCGTTTCCTCAGCATGCTCGTTGGCGTGATTGGCATTCAACTCGGCAACCGCATCCCACGTCACGTCCGTAACGGCCTTCCCGTTAGCGATTGCTCGTGCGACGTCAATCTCGATCGGGTACATGCTGGCAACATGGTGCACGATTAGGCCAATCGAACGACGATCAGTAGGCGACACCGGTGCGCGCCATTCCTCTTCTGAGATTCCTTCAGCAAAGGCAGCTAAGAGGGAGGCGCCTTCCTCGATTCGATCAGCTAATAATGGAGAGCGTTGACCCACGGAACTTCTGATTCTGGTAGTGGCGGTGGTCTGCGATGACATATTTTCATTTCCTTTCTGCTTGAGTGATGTTTAGCGGCCATTTACTTCTTAGTGGCGTCGACAAATCCAGTGTTCCACAAATGTGCGTGGTTACTTATCTGGGGAACCGGCTTTCTTGCTCGCCTAGTAGTTGTAGGCAATTCGCTTATTCGAGCGTCCTGGACAATTTGCAGGGACGGAAAACATTCTGCGACGATGGCTATAAAAAGTTTGCATAAAGACTTTCTCGAAGATGGAAGGATCCTATACCTACACCTCACCGGCAATGCGGCCCAACGCGTCTAGGCGGCAGGGGAGGGGACTCATCCTTAAGCGATCAAATGCAGGAGCGTCTCCCCTCTTGGAAACGTAATAGAGAACCGGGACTGCCATTCTTGACAGAACGGTTGACGCCACTTCTCCAGCCATCAGCGAGAGCGCCAAACCCTGAAAGATCGGATCGAACAGGATCACACTCGCTCCTACCACGACAGCAGCCGCCGTCAGCAGCATCGGTCGAAAGCGCACCGCCCCCGCATCAACGACGGCATCCTCCAAGGACATACCTTGCGAACGGCGTAACTCAATGAAGTCGACCAGAATGATTGCGTTACGCACGACAATTCCGGCACCCGCGATAAAGCCGATCATTGAGGTCGCAGTGAAGAATGCCCCCATCAGAGCATGGGCCGGGAGGATGCCGACCAGGGTCAGCGGAATCGGCGCCATGATGACGAGCGGCGTGGTGAACGAGCGGAACCAACCCACGACCATCACGTAGATCAGGACAAGCACCGCCGCGAATGCCAATCCCAAATCCCGGAAGACTTCCACTGTGATCTGCCACTCACCATCCCATTTCATCGAAAAACGGTCGGTGCGCTCGGGCATGGTGGTGCCTTTGTACTGCTTCACCGTATAGCCATCGGGCAGCCTAAGTTGGTCTATGGCGTCGCTCATCTTCATGATGGCGTACGCCGGGCTCTCTTCTCCTCCCGCGACATCCCCCGTGACATAAACGACTGGCTGCAGGTTCTTTCGATACACACTAGTATCGGTTATGGTTTGATGGAGAGTTGTTACTTCCTGCAGAGCAATGTCTCCACCGAAAGGGGTGGGCAGTTTAAGGTTTCCGAGCTGCTCGACCGCCGAACGGTTCGGGCGCCCCAACCGGACCTCAATGGGGACGTCTTCGCGCGAATATGAATCATGTAGCAAGCCGGCGGTGGCCCCACCGAGGCCTATCTGCACAGTTCGCGTAATATCGGCCGGCGAGATACCATGCAAAGCAGCCTTCTCCATATCTACCTTCATGTCGTACTTCGTTTGCGGATCTTCGACATACCAGTCCACATCCACTACGCCCGATGTCTGCTCAAAGACCTTCTTGATCTGAGCGGCCAACTCGATCTGGCCTTGATGATCGGGCCCATAGACTTCTGCGACCAGAGTTTGCAACACGGGTGGACCTGGTGGAACCTCGGCAACCTTGATGCGGCCACCAAACGGCTGGGCAATCTTGTCCAACTCCGGCCGCAATCGTCGCGCAATGTCGTGGCTCTGTGCCCTGCGGTCGTGCCGCGAGAGCAGATTCACCTGAATGTCGGCTTGATTGGGCTGATTGCGTAAAAAGTAGTGGCGCACAAGGCCGTTGAAGTTGTAAGGACCGGAGGTGCCCGCATAGATCTGATAATTCTTAACTTCAGGCTGCTTTCCCAAATCTTGTCCTAGTGCCTGAGCCACGTGAGTTGTCTGTTCCAGTGGTGTGCCATCCGGCATGTCAACGACAACCTGAAACTCGCTCTTGTTGTCGAAAGGCAGCATCTTGAGGCGTACCCACTTCAAGGGCACAAAGGCGATCGCGGCGAGCAGCAAGACCCCGACGCCTCCAAGAAACATCCGTCGGCGACACACATTCAAGATCAGCGGGTTCATCATCCGGCGATATAAACGAATGGTCCAGGCTTCGGACTGTTGCCCCGAATGACCGCCCACTCCTCGGTATCCTGTCAGCAGTCTCGATGCCGCCCACGGCAGGGCGACGAAGGCTACAAGCAGGGAGAACAACATTGCTGCCGATGCACCCACAGGGATCGGTCGCATGTATGGGCCCGCGAGCCCGCGCACGAAGGCGTTCGGCAGAACGGCGGCGATCACAGCAAAGGTCGCGAGAATTGTAGGGTTCCCCACTTCGTCGACCGCGTCAACCACGATTTCCGTCACGGATCGTCCGCGACTCTCCGGCAACCTGAAGTGTCGAGCAATGTTCTCGACCACAACGATGGCATCATCAGCCAGGATCCCGATTGAGAAGATGAGCGCGAACAATGTGACCCGGTTCAGCGTGTACCCATACAAGTAAAAAACGCCAAGCGTGAGGGCCAGCGTTACCGGCACAGCCAACAGAACGACTCCCGATTCACGCCAACCCAGCGCCAGCGCAATCAGCAATGTGACCGACAACGTCGCGATCAGTAAGTGCATCAGGAGCTCGTCGGATTTATCCTTTGCAGTCTCTCCATAGTTGCGCGTGACCGTAATGCTGAGGTCGTTCGGAAGCAGGTAACCGCGCAGCGCACTGACGTTATCCAGGACCTGCCTGGAAATGTCAGTGGCGTTAGTACCTTTGCGCTTGGAGAGCGCGACGGTTACCGCGGGATACTCCGCGCCAGGTTTCTGGTCTGCTCCGCCCCTAGCATTCGCAAACAAAACGTAAGTATCCGGCTCTGCTGCGCCGTCTTGAATTTTCTCGGCTACGTCACGCAGGTAGACCGGATGTCCGGCATGAACTCCGACCACGACCTGATTCAGATCTTCGAGACTCGTAAAGAAAGTGCCCGTCTCGACCTGGAACTCGCGATTGGCGCGTGCGAAACTCCCGGCTTGGCCGCGGCTATTCGTGTTCTGGAGTTGTGTCACGATCGCGCCCGGGGTGAGGCCATATGCTGTGAGCCGTTGCGAATCCAGCATGACTCGTACTTGCCTTGGCTCGCCTCCGATGATCGTCGTCTCAGAAACGCCGGCCAGCGGCTTGAGTGAGTTTTCGAGCTCACCTGCGATTCGGCGCAGACGGTATGAGTCGTAGCCTGTCCCCCACAAAGTCAGAGCCAGGATCGGTACATCATCAATCGAGCGGACCTTAATGATCGGTTGCGAGACGCCGGGCGGGATGCGATCGAAGTCGGAGTAGAGCTTGTTGTAGGTCTGCACGATCGCATTTTCTTCTTTAGTGCCGACATAAAAGCGAACGATCAACATGCTTACGCCTGGATGACTGATGGAGTAGACGTACTCGACACCCGGCACGTCGCGTAGCAGCTTTTCAGTCGGAACGCTGACCCTCTGCTCCACTTCTTCCGCTGACGCACCCGGCATCTGAACGAACACGTCGAGCATTGGAACGACGATCTGCGGCTCTTCTTCTCGTGGAGTTTTGAGAATGCTGAAAGCGCCAATAAGTAGAGTGACAACGATCGCCAGGGGTGTGAGCTTCGAATCGATGAAGCGGTGTGCAATGCGGCCAGCCAGTCCGAGCGCTCGCGAAGGCACGATCCTTAACATGGATTGTTTGTTTGCCATTACTCGCCCTCGATGCGTTTGCTGTTCAGGTCCCGTCGCCCCGGATTGGCTACAAACCGCTCGCCACCCTGGAGCCCGGATAGCACTTCGATCGCGGATCCAGACGGCTTTCCCAAAGTGACATAGCGGAGGTTCGCAACCTTGTTCTGGTCCAGCACGAAAACGCCCTGCAATTGACCGCGTTCAACCACTGCTGAGCGGGGGATCAGCAACGCCTCCTGCTTGCCGCGAGAAAACTGGGCCCGCCCAAACAGCCCCGAACGCAACCGTGTCTCCGAAGGCAAATCGATCTTCACAAAAAACGCGCGACTCGCCGGGTCGGCGGTCGGAACGATCTGCGCTACCTTGCCCTTCAGCTCTGTGTTGCCCAGGGCGTCGATTGCAACCGCAACCTGGCCTCCTGGCCGTACGCACCACAGGTCGCTCTCATTTACAGACACTTCCAATTGAAAGCGACGCATATCCTCGACAGTAAAGATCGGCATGCCGGGTGAAGCTAATGTCCCAGAATCAACCTTCTTATGCGTAACAATGCCGTTGAACGGAGCTCGAATGCGCGTGTAGTCCAGTGAGGTTGCCGCTTGGTTCAATGCTGCCCGCGCCTGGTCCTGGCCTGCTTGTGCAATGTCGCGACGCGCGAGAAAGGTTTGTTGACGGGTATTCACTTCGTCGAATTCCTGCTGACTGACCACCTTCTGTTCGTAGAGGTATCGGTCCCGCCTCAATGTTGATTCCGCCAGGGCCAGGTCGGAGTTCGCTGCGACCAGTTGCTGCTGGGCAGCAAGCTCGGCTGCCCTGGCGCGGTCTAGCGTGGCTCGCGGCTGGGAGTCGTCGATGACGGCGAGCACTTCGCCTCGAGAAACCCGATCTCCCTCGCGAACCCTGATTTCGAGGATATTTCCCATCATCTGACTTGCCAGATCGCTGCTCTGCGCAGCGCGCACTGTTCCTACCGACTCGAGCACATCGGGAATGTTGTCTTGCTTGACTGCGAGCACAGAAACATTTCGCACGGTTTCCGTGGATGGCACTTCCGCTTGCGGTTTGGTTGAGCAACTGCTGCCGCCGAGCACCGCAGCTACTATCAAACAGCCGAGTCTTAGTCCTGTATTGTTAGTATTCATGGCACCACCGAAAGCTATTGCGGACTCAAGTTCCGCTGACTAATTCGAGCGCAATCCTCACCGCCTAGTGCACGTGAAGGACGCAGATTCGAGCCTCTTCCGATTGCAATACAGCGCCTCAGGCGCGGATCGCGACCACCTCTAGGTACTCCGCTGCAACTACAGTGAGCTCATCCCCTCCGCGATTGTGTTCAGACCACAATCCTTCGAGTTCGTCGCGCAAGCTTTTCCCCGAAGCTTCATCCAGAGAGGCGAATGCCCGATTTGTCGGCCCATAATACTGACGGAAGAGTTGGACTACGTCAGACGGCGGGAAAGGGTAGGTGAAGCTGTAGTGGCGCCGCGTCATCTTAAGGTCTGAAACGCCGGAACCCAGCCTCTCGCGCACTACCTTCTCGTCGCCCCATAACAGCGGAGTCGGCATGCCCGAAGGAGCGATGAAATTGGCGAAGGTTTTGAACATTTGTCCCACGAATCCTTCGGGCGTCCAATTTCCCATGGCGATGGTTCCTCCGGGACTGCACACTCGCAGCAACTCGCGGGCCACGAGTTCCGGCCGCGGAGCAAACATCGCTCCGACCAGGCTGGTTACGACATCGAAGGTGGCGTCTTCAAACGGGAGCGCTTCGGCGTCGCCCTCTATGAAACGAGCGCTGAGACCTTCCGCTCTGGCACGCGCCTGCGCACGCTCTACCAGGTTCGGCGCGATGTCCACCCCAGTGACGCGCACTCCATCCCGTGCTGCCCATAGCGCGACTTGGCCCGAGCCGCAAGCAACGTCGAGCAGCTCGCATCCGGAAGGAATGTCGAGTTGTTCGTAGAAAATCCGCGCGCCCTGCTCCATATAGCGCGAGAAGCGATCGTAATCTCCGGCCATCCAGGTTTCTTTAAGCCGTGCCTTCAGACTGTCGATTTCCAGTGTGCTGGTGCTCATGCTGCCTCCAATTAGTTTTGTTTTATTGCTTGCCTGCGGCAAAGGCGGGTACCACGCCGGTAGTCTGGGCCGGCCCGCCGATGCTCCATTCAAGACTGCAAATCTCTTCGATGGGGACCCAGGTGACGGGGCTGTTCTCTCCCTCGATCAGCACCATGGCACCCGCAATGTCGTCGACGATCCCATTCTTGAGTGGCGTGAAGACCGGCTGCATCAACTTCAGTAGATGTTGATCGAAAACGCCCTTTGCAATCGGCATTTATAATCTCCTTCTCTTTCCAAATTGAGTTGAAGCCCGTTTCACATCTGAGAACGCTTCGACGAGACTTACTGTGCGTCACTATCGTGGCTCATGCTTAACCGCGCGTCCGGCTTTCTTGCTCACGACAGGGTTGCCGTATGATGATTTGCTCAGGGATCCGGAGAAGTTTGCCGGAAGTCCCGCGAGAGACATATGGATGTACTTTCCGAAGTGCTGAAGGTCGTAAAGCTCCAGGGGGCCATGTTTTACAACGGGGAATTTTCCTCACCGTGGAGTTTTTGCTCGCCACCCTCGCACATGGTCGCGCCCTACATTGCACCGGCCGCGGGACACGTCATCATTTATCACCTATTGACTGAAGGGCGCGCCTCTGCTCGGTTGGTGGATGGCGAGCGCATTTTTCTTGGCTCCGGCGACCTTGTGATCTTTCCCCATGGCGACGCACACTTCATCGAAAATGGCCCGCCGACCAAGGCTGTGGACATGGTGAAGGAATTAGCTCGCATGTTTTCCCAGGGGTTAAAGCTGTCTCGCCTGGGGGGTGGAGGAGAAGTTACGAGATTCGTCTGTGGCTATATGGCGTGTGAGCCACAACTGAGCCGAGTTTTTCTAAGCGGTCTGCCGCCTCTGTTTAAGATCAGCATTCGTAACGACGCCTCGGGCAGATGGTTGGAGAACTCGATCCGGTTTTCCGTGAATGAGGCCGACCCTTTTCGAGCCGGCGGAGAAGCCGTCTTGGCCAAACTGTCAGAGGTTTTGTTTGTCGAAACACTCCGCACCTACATTGCGCAGCTTCCAGCTGAACAAACCGGATGGCTCGCTGGCGCCCGCGATTCGGAGGTCGGAAAGACGCTGGCGCTGATGCACCGGAGTCCTGCGCATCCGTGGACCATTGCTTCCCTGGCAAAAGAAGCGGGAGTGTCACGCTCGGTGCTGGCTGAGCGCTTCCGCCATTACCTCAGCGAACCTCCGATGGCCTATCTCACTCGCTGGCGACTCCAGTTGGGAAGGCAAATGCTGTCCTCCACCAGTTATTCGGTGGCCGAGATTGCAGCCGAAGTGGGCTATGAGTCCGAAGCCGCTTTTAACCGGGCCTTCAAACGCGAGTTCACGGTTCCTCCTGCACGTTTTCGCAGCCAATCGAGGGTGGCGCAGGCAGCTAGTCCAGCAAAAAGGCCAGGATGAGTGACCAAAACAGGGTTGATTGATGTAGGTCGCCAAACTTGCACGAGTTGGGTGAGCCAAAGCCCACGGGCCAGAGAACTCCCCGGTGCAATAGAACGCACTATCCAGCTTCACGGCCTTCAGCGCTTCCGAAAGTAGAATCCACACCCTGCCCGAGCGGCAAGAGAACACCTGGCCGAACTGTTTCTTCGCCGCTAGCGAGGCGTGTCAAGAAGAACAGATCCTGAAACGAGCCTAACGGCGTAGCCCGGATGTCCTAGATTTTAACCGTCTATTCGCAAAGGTGCCTGGCAGATCGTGCTAGCATCCGGCTGCTCTGAGAGCAGGTGCGCGCAGGCGTGAGTGCGTGGATTCCAGAGGAGGTCATAAGGACCGGGATTCGCCTGTTACGGGACAGGCGAGAGCAGAGCTCGAGAAGGATCCCGACATTCAGTCGAAAGCCGCGCCGTCAAAAACTCTTTCTAGGAGAGATTCGATGAGAAAGCGTCAATTGCTTTGGGCAGCGATGGTAGCGGCAGTGTGTGCGGGCGTAACACCGACGAGCGCGGCGAGCACACCGAATCTTCACTTCGTGGGCGCAGGCACGCCCACGCAATACACGGCGTCGGCTCTGGCAGCGGACCAGCTTGCCTATACC
>Ga0306926_10008949_pt1 | contig 10991 bp, 7 predicted proteins | sample flu12Cox44000178_FD_203759 | JGI IMG/M metagenome (GOLD analysis project Ga0306926, IMG submission 203759) | Lab enrichment of tropical soil microbial communities from Luquillo Experimental Forest, Puerto Rico - flux8day.12C.oxic.44.000.178 (v2)... | ecosystem: Environmental > Terrestrial > Soil...
CGGGGGGGGGGTGGTGGGGGGGGCCCGGGCGGGGGGGGGGGGGGGGGGGGGGTTCCGGGGTGGGGGGCGGGGGGGTCACTGTTGGCTGGGGGGGGCTGGGGGGGGCGGTGGTGCCGTGAGGGGCGGGCTGGCTTAGAGGGTGCTGACGATCGCGGCCAGGGCGGGCAGCGCGCTCTCGCCGGCGACCAGGTAGGACAGGCCGAACCGGGCGCGACGGGCCAGCAGGTCGTCCCGGATCTGGGCCGGGCTGCCGATGAAGATCGTCGGCATCTCCCAGACGGTCTCGGCGTCGATGCCGGTCCAGCCGCGCTGCCGGATCAGCTCCTCGGTACTGGCGCGCCGGCGGTCCGTGACCACGAACGTCCCGAAGGCGTTGAGCTCCAGGCTCGGGAACCGGTCGCCGGCCGCCTCGCGGAGCACGGCGAGCTTGGCGTCGAACGCCGGCGGCAGCCGGTCGGCGGGGTCGTCGCTGTCCTGCGAGTTCCTGATCGGCGCGGGAAGCAGCCCCACCACGTCCGCGTGACGGGCGGCCAAGCGCAGCATGCGCGGTCCGCCCGCGCCGATCAGCAGCCGCGGGGAACTGCGCGGCGCGGGGAGCACGTCGAGGTCCAGCCCGTCGACCCGGTACCAGGTGCCGGAGTGGCGGACCGTGGTGCCGGACAGCAGGCCCCTGATGATGCCCAGTGACTCTTCCAGCCGGCCGATGCGCTGACCCGCCGGGTCGAACCCGATCCCGGCGGCGTCGTATTCGGGCTGGTACCAGCCTGCCCCGAGGCCGAGCTCGAACCTTCCGCCGGAGACGAGGTGCAGGCTGGCCGCCTCGTGAGCCACCAGGGCCGGATGGCGGAAGTCGTTGGAGAGCACGATCGTGCCCACCCGGAGGCGGGTGGTCACCGCGGCCGCGGAGGCCAGCGCGGTGAACGGCGCAAGCTGCTGGCCGAACGCCCCGGCCGAGAAGTGATCCCGGATCAGCAGCACGTCGATCCCGGCGTCTTCGATCTGGCGCGCGTAGTCCAGCCACGCCCGCCCCTCCCGCACCGACTCGCTGACCACGCCGAATCGCAGCTCTGCCATGGCATCCTCCCGTGTGGTCAACCACGGTATTGGACCCTGGGCCGCGAGCGGCCGGCCAGCGGCGGTTAAGTCCGGAACACGCGCGCGGCGGACAGCGGGGACTCCCGGCCGGCCCGCCGCCTGTGGACGGCAGATGTCGCCGGTGTGGTGGCGGGATGAAGATCTTCAGACCGAAGACGCGGCCCGGTCATGGTTACCGGATCGGGAGATTTCACCGTATTCGCCGGTGCCAAGCGGTTCCGGCCGGTATAACCAGCGGAGGTGGGGACGTAGGCTCCTACCCGGACCAGTCCTGAAACGGAAGGAGGAACTGGGCGTGAGACCTGGTCATCCCTGGTTCTCAGGAAGAGCATTCGCCATGGCCGTCGTGACGGTGACCGGGCTGGGCGTCCTGGCCGCCTGCACCAGCGCGGGCAACCCGGCCAGCACCCCCACCTCGACGGCCAGGCCCACGGGCCCGATCACCATCGGGGCGTCGCTGTCCCTGACCGGAGACTTTTCCGCCGACGGCCAGGCGTTCAAGCGGGGGTACGAGCTGTGGGCCAAGGACGTGAACGCCCACGGAGGCATCCTCGGCCGTCAGGTCAAGCTGACCATCATCAACGACGGAAGCTCGCCGAACCAGGTGGTCACGAACTACCAGACGCTGTTCGGCGCGGACCACGTCGAGCTGGCCTTCGGACCGTTCTCCTCGCTGCTCACCAGCCCGGCGTCGTCGGTGGCGGCGCGGTTCGGCATGGCGCTGGTGGAAGGGGCCGGCGGCGCGCCAGCGGTCTTCGACACCCCGTCCAACCAGGCTGACCACAACGTGTTCGACGTGAGCCTGCCGATCGCGGACGAGATGGTCCCGTTCGTGAAGTGGGTCGCCTCGCTGCCGTCCGACCAGCGGCCGCAGACCGCGGCTTACCCGATGGCCCAGGATCCCTTCGCCGACCCGCCCGTACAGCTCGCTCAGACCGAACTGCAGAAGCTCGGCGTCCGGACGGTGTACACCCAGGTCTTCCCCGAGGAGGTCGCGGCGTACAAGGGCCCGGCCGACCAGGTGGCCGCGAGCGGTGCGGATCTGGTCGTCCTCGGGTCCACCGACGTGCCGACCGTCGGCGCCTTCATGCAGGCATTCGAGCAGCAGCACTACACGCCCAAGATGTTCATCGCGGCGGCCGGGCCGGACCAGGGCGACGCGTTCACCTCCGCGGTCGGCACGGGCAACGCCAACGGAATGATGGTGCCCAACGGCTGGTACCCCGGGTACGCCGACCCGGCGAGCAGGCAGATGGTCAGGGAGTACGTCACCCAGTATGGCGGCACCGCGTCCGGCGTCAACGCCGACGTGGCCGAGGCCTACTCGGTGGGTCAGGTGCTCGCCCAGGCGGTCACCGCCACCGGTGGCACCGACAACGCCAAGATCATCACCTACCTGCACAGCGGCGTCACGCTGACCAGCGTGCAGGGCCCGGTGAAGTTCGACGCGCTGGGCGAGAACGGGGCCGCGGCGGCCTTCATCTTCCAATGGCAGAAGGGCAACTACCGGCAGGTCCTGCCGACCGCCACCACGGGTTCGGTGTCGATCTCCGCCACGAAGCCACCCTGGGCGCGCTGAGCCCGCACCCGGGTGCCCCCGGGGCCCAAGAACCACGCCAGCAGCCGACGCGCGATTCCCGCAGAACGCCGCCGACCACAGACCATGCCTTATTAATCTGCCTCTGGGTAGCGAATTGAGCGGGCCGGATTAACGGACAGCGCGCCACCTTCAGCGCGCCGCCGACCGGCTCGCTCAGTTCATTATCGAAGCGAATGCCCACGGGAAAAAGGACATCAGGATCATGAATTCCTTGAACGCGATCCCGTAATAACCGGCCCGGAGGCCGTCGGCGGAACAGTCGCCCTTACGGCAGGTCCGGGCATCGCCTGTGCGTAACGCTGGCCCATCGTCGCGCTCCGGGCGGACGAACTCCAATGTCCCGGTGCAGTTCCCCCCTGGCCAAGTACGGGGCGGCGGCCCGCTCCCCCGGGCATACCGCGGGGTGAGAATCTCAAGGTTGTATCGTTTGCAACTAACCTGCGGACGACCGGGAAAATGGCAGGGAGAATGGTGACGGATACTCCGGCGGTCCGGCACGAGGTGGCCGGGGAGCGGGCCGGGTCCAGCGGGCTCGATTTCTTCGGCGGCCGGGGCCTTCCCGCAGGCGGCCGGCGGGGCCGGCCGGGGACGGCTGAGGCCAGCAGGGGTCGATAGGGGCCGACGCCGGGGCTGCGGAGCCGACCCGGAAGCCCGCACGCCGTGACGTGATCGACACGACCCGAATCCCGGCGCCTGCCCAGGTCAGATACATTTTGCCGGCCAAGGCCACTAGATCATCAACTGCCGGATATTTTATCCTCCGTCGGACTAAAGTGGCCTACCTCTATATTTGTGCGGCCGGAGGCCATTGGTCCAGAGGATCAGTCGCGCTGGCAGTACTCCGTTTGAAGCCGGGTTTGAACAGAGCACGTCGCCAGCGAGGACATCACGATGGGAAGCCATGGGGTAACGGGCGCCAAACTGCGCTCCGGTAAGACCACACAGAACGCCGGGGATGCGGCGGCGTCCCAGCCCGGGGGCCCGCGGGCGGCCACGCTGGGGGACTGGCCGGTCTCCTGGCGGCTGATCGCGGTGATCGTGCTGGCGCTCGTCATGGGCCTGGTCTTCGGCGGCCTGCGGGTGGCGGACGCGGCCGACAGCGCGGCCCAGTTCGGCCGGGTGTCGCAGCTCGCCAGCCTTGGACGGCAGGTCACCGGCCTGGTGCAGGCGCTGGAGGACGAACGCGACGAGACGACCGGGGTGATCTCCGGCGGTAACCCCGACACCCTCGCGCCCTGGTACCAGGCGACAGACGCGGCCGCGGCCAGGGTCCGGGTGCTGGCGGCCGGCGTCGGTGGTTCGTTCCCGGCGAACATCCAGGCCAGCGTGGCCACCATGGTGTCGGTGATCAACGACCTCGGGGAGCTGCGCAAGACGGCCCAGGCCAGCCAGGACGCGCTGGCCGTGATCGCCAACTACGCGGCCCCCATCAGCGACATGATCACCGTGAACGACCAGATCGCACAGGGGACCTCTGACTCCAGCCTCGCCAACAACGTCCGGACGCTCAACTCGCTCTCCCTCGCGAAGGACGAGGCCGCCCAGCAGCGCGCGATCTTCTTCCACACGTTCACGCAGCAGTTCTTCGGTGACGGCGAGCAGCAGGCGCTGACCACCGCGCTGTCCGAGGAACTCGGTGACAAGGCGTCGTTCGAGACGACGGCCACGCCAGCGGAACAGAACTCGTTCACCACCACCGTCGCCGGGCAGGGGGTGAACGATGCCGAAGGCATCGAGGATTTCATCCTCACCGATGGCAACCCGCTCGACGTCACGCAGCTCGGCATCAGCGTGAACAAGGCGCCTGCGCGCTGGTACTCGGCGATGTCCGACAAGATCGACAAGATGCAGGCCGTCGAGCAGGGGGTAGCCGGGTCCATCGTCGCGCGGAGCCAGTCCCTGCAGGGCGGAGCGGAACGGTCGGCGCTGCTCAACGCCATCCTGACCGTGCTTGTCCTGTTCCTCGTGCTGATCGCGACGCTCGTCGTGGCCAGGTCCCTGGTCCGGCCGCTGCGCCGGCTGCGGGAAGGCGCGCTCGACATCGCCACGGTGCAGCTTCCGGAGCGGGTCCGGCGGCTGGGCGAGGATCCGGATCCGGCCGCGAGCCTGGAGGTGGCGCCGATCGACGTGCTGACCGCCGACGAGATCGGCCAGGTCGCCCGCGCGTTCGACCAGGTGCACGCCGAGGCGGTGCGGCTGGCCGGCAACGAGGCGATGCTGCGCAACAACTTCAACGCGATGTTCGTCAACCTGTCCCGGCGCAGCCAGTCGCTGATCGAGCGGCTGGCGCGCATGATCGACTCCCTCGAGCAGAACGAGGCCGATCCCGACCGGCTGTCCAACCTCTTCTCCATGGACCACCTGGTCACCAGAATGCGCCGGAACTCGGAGAACCTGCTCCTGCTGGCCGGGCACGAGACCGCGCGCAAATGGAGCGAACCGGTGCCGCTCGCGGACGTGGTCCGGGCCGCGACGTCGGAGATCGAGCAGTACAGCCGGGTGGCGATGAAGATCCAGCCGGGGATCTCGATCACCGGGCCCGCGGTATCCGACGTCGTGCACCTGCTGGCCGAGATCATCGAGAACGCCACGATCTTCTCCCCGCGGGACACCCCGGTGCACATATCGGGCCAGGAAATACCCAGCGGAGGGGTGCTGATCGAGGTCAGCGACAACGGGGTCGGCGTACCCGAGGCCCGGCTGACGGAGATGAACATGCGGCTGGACAACCCGCCCGTCATCGACGTCTCGGTATCCCGGCACATGGGCCTGTTCGCCGTGGCCCGGCTGGCCGAGCGGCACGGCGTGCGGGTCCGCCTCCGGACCAAGTCTCCGCGCGGGCTGATCGCCCTGGTGTGGCTGCCGGACGGCGTCACCGAGCGCGGGATCACCCAGTCCCCCTGGTCCGTGGGCCGGCTCGGGCGGTCGGCGGGGGGCCAGGCCCGGACCCCCGGCAACGGCACGCACGCGGCTCCGGCCGGCCTGGCCATGAGTAACCAGACTGCGAGCAGCCAGACCGGGACCAGCCAGACCGGGACCAGCCAGACCGGGAGCAGCCAGACCGGGAGCAGCCAGACCGGGAGCAGCCAGACCGGGAGCAGCCAGACGGGGAGCAGCCAGACCGGGAACGGCTGGTCGGCATTGTCGGCGTCGTCGCCGGCTACGACGCCGATGATGCCGGCGCCGGCCGCGTCCGCCTCGCGCGAGCCGGCGCAGGCCGCCGACTCGGCGGTGTCGGACTGGTTCTGCAGCCCGCGGTCCTCCGCATCCGGCGACGACGCGTCCTCCGGGGCGGCCGCGCAGGCGGACGCCGGCTGGCAGGCCGGGGCAGACGAGTGGGCCGAAGGCAGGCACGCCGCCCAGATCATCGCCGACCCGGTACGCGGCGATCACACCGCCGCCGGGCTGCCGGTGCGCGTCCCGCGGGCGAACCTCATCGCCGGATCCGCCGGCGGCCACCGGGCAGGCGGCGCGACCAGCCGCCCGGCCGACAGCCGGCCGGGCGATGGCCGCGGTACGCAGACCACCCCGGCCGCGCGGGCGCCGCGGTCGCCTGAGCTGGCTCGCAATCGTCTCAGTGGCTTCCAGCGCGGAACCCGCCGCGCCAAGGGCCAGACACCCCGCGCAGGAGAGGGAGCCGACCGTTGAGCTACGCATACCGCCAGGACCTGAACTGGCTCGTCACCGACTTCACCACCCGGGTGGCCGATGTCGCGCACGCGGTCGTGGTGTCCGCGGACGGCGTACCGCTGGCGCTGTCGGAATACATCCCCCACCAGTTCGCCGAGCAACTCGCCGCGATCACCTCCGGGCTGACCAGCCTGATGGTGGGCGCGGCGCGGATCTTCGAGGCGGGCCAGCCCACCCAGGCCCTGGTGGAGATGGAGCGCGGGCTGATGTTCGTCATGGCGATCAGCGACGGGTCGAGCCTGGCCGTTCTCGCCGCTGCGGACTGCGACACGGATCTGGTGGCCTACGAGATGTCACTGCTGGTCGAGGCGGTCGGCGACGTGCTGACCCCGGCGGTCCGCGCCCAGGGGTAAGCCAGGTTAGCCAGGTAGGCGGCCGACGGCCGCGGCCAGGAGCTGAGGTGGCCAGAGGGAACCGGGCGGGCGTCCTGATCAGGGATTCCGGACCGCGCGGACCACGCGGGCGTGCTCGCGCATGGTCTCGGTGCCGTCCGCGCCGGGCTGGCGGCCGAACCCGCAGTACATCGCCACGCCGAAGTCGGCGAGGTACCGCGATGCAGTGGCCTGCCTGCGGCGCAGCCCGGAGACCCCGTCGATCGGCAGCACGATGCCCAGGAAGACGCGGGCGTCGCCCGGCTCCAGGTCGTCCAGCGGACGGAAGAAGCTGCGGTCCTCGCTGCGCAGGTAGCGCGGGCCGGCCAGGTGCACCCAGTCCACCGTGCGACCCGAGTGCGCGACCGCGAAGTTCGCCATCCGCACGAGCAGCCCCACGTCACGCGCCTCGTACATCGGCCACTCCGGGAACGTCCCGTAGCACAGGTGGTAGCCGACCAGAACCTCCTCGGGGATCAGCCGGGTCAGCCGGGTGACCGGCCCGGCGAACCGCTCCCACGCCCCTTCGCCGGTCCAGGCGAGCACGCGCTCCAGGTCCTGCGTCTCGTACGCCAGATCCCACTGGATCGCCAGCTCGCCGGGCGGGATGGCCGCGGTCAGGCGAGTCAGCTCGCGGGCCACCAGATCCTCGAACGCCCGCTCGGCGACCGGGTAGTCGGCGGCGAAGTCGGCCTTGAACCCGTTCAGCGCGCTGGACGGGAACGGCAGCCCGACCTGGAAGCGGAGACCGGCCGGGACAACCCCGTCGGCGCGCAGCGCGCGGAACACGTGGTAGCCGGCGATCGCATCGTCGATGCGCGGCCAGGTATCCCAGTGCAGCCCGGTGGCGCCGGGACGGATGCGGAATACCGGGGTCTCGTAGGCGTGCCGCGGGATCCCGGTCGGCGATTCCGTCTCCTGCACCACGACGACGTCCGGGTTCGGCCGGACGAGGCGCTCCCGCTCGTAGCCGACCCAGGCCGACCGGGGACCCGTCTCACCGTCTGGCAGCGCGAACACCAGGCCGTCGTAGAACGCGGCGGCAGCCCGCAACGCCGACTCGGCCGAATCGGCCGGCAGGCTCCCGACCAGCAGCAGCTCACTGTTCACCCGCGGCGCCATCGCCGCCTCCTTCCGTCTGGGGCAATCCCATTAGACCCGAGGCGCCCGGCGCCAGCGCCGGAGCCTGCCTTTCCGTGTCCCGGGGGTTGCGGGGGGATAAAAACGGACTTCAGTCACTCCGGCACCGCCCGTAGCAGACCATAGAGCGTGGATGCCACATCCACGCTGCTCATACGACATGGCTGAGACACATCCCTCCCTGCCTTATCATCCGGGCCGACCGGAACGGTGGTGCGTACCACTAGTCACGGCAGTGTGCCGGGAGCGCAGGAATACCAGAAGCCAGCGCCGGGGGTCCCGCGCCGCCCGTCCCGCGCCGCGCCGCCCGTCCCGCGCCGCGCCGCCCCGCCCGTCCCGCGCCGCGCCGCCCGTCCCGCGCCGCGCCGCCCGCCCGTCCCGTCGCGCGCCGCGCCGTCCCGGGCCGCCCCGCCCAGAGATCAATTGAGGCCAGCCGGCACGGCACTCGAACGACATAACGCGGCATTCATGTCATCGGGGCGGCTAGTCCGGGCGCGCTCGGCTCGCGGTAGGGCGCTCTCGGGACGGGTTCTTACGGCCGGCCAGGGTGCGAATGCGCAGCGCCAGCTGGAGCTCGAACCGGCGGTCGGGATCGCGCAGCTGGTCGCCGAACAGCTCCTGGATCTGCCGCATCCGGTACCTGACCGTCTGCGGGTGGACGTGGATTCGCTGCGCCACCTCCGCGACGTTCTCGCCGAGTTGCAGCCAGGCCAGCAGCGTCTCGGCGATCCGGTCCCGCGGGCCGGGCCGCAGCCGGTCCAGCGGGGCCAGGCGGCTGCCGCGCAGCGCGGCGGCCAGGTCCTCGTCGGCCAGGATGAGCAAGGTGGACAGGTGCTGGTCGCAGCGGACCGGACCCGCCGGGAAGACCCCGGCGCGGGCGAGCGCCAGCGCGTGCCGGGCCCAGCGCAGCGACATGGCCGCGCGGGCGAGCGGCACCGACGGGCCGATCGCGGCGGGCCGGCCACGAAGCGCCCGGTCGATCGCCGCCTGCCGTCCCGGCCCGTCCGGGTCCGGCACCAGCAGGCACGGCTCGGGAACGGTCCAGTCGGCCAGCACGCCGGGCGGCAGCAGGAGCGCCTCCTGCGGCCGCCTCTCGCCCAGGACGACCACTGCGACCCAGGCGGGCAGCACCCAGCCGACTGCCCGGGCCAGGCTGGCCAGGAGTTCGGCGCGGGGCGGCGGGTCGGCCACGATCGTGCCGAGCAGCCGACGCTGCCGGTCCCCGGCGGCCTGCGCGCGCGCCTCCGCATAGCCCTGGGCGCAGGCCGCGGCCAGCTCATCCAGGTACGCGAAGATGGCCTCGCCGACGCGGCTGAGCTCGGTCCGGTCGAGCCCGGCGTCGGCCTCGCACAGCCAGCGCCAGGCCACCCGCGCGCCCAGCCGCAGCGCGTCCTGCAGCGCGTCGAGGGTGCGGCCCTCGCGGGCCGCCGCGTCGCCGATGGCGCGGAACTCCGCCGTGACGGCATGCGCCGACTGATCGGGCCGGGCGACGCGCGCGATGAAGCAGGCGACCGCGCTGGTCACCGCGTCGGCGAGCCGCCGCTGGTAGTCCGGGCGCGCCCGGTTCGCATAGTCCGGGATCTGTCGCGCGATGACCTCGATCATCTCCGGGATGGCCCCGCCGAGCCTGGCCCGGACCACGGCCGCGGTCCCGGCGGAAAACACAGGCCGGGAGACCGGTTTGGCCTCCGCCGGGGAGACCTCCGCAAGCTCTCGCACCCTTATTCACCGCCCGGACGCCAGCTCCGCCGCGCGACATGATTACCCCTACGTTACCAACAAGTAACATCTGCTGTCACGGGCGGGCGGGGCGGCGGTTTCTGGGCGCTGTCACGGGCGGGCGGGGCGGCGGTTTCTGGGTGCTGTCACGGACAGGCGGTGCAGGGGCTTTCGGGTGATGTCACGGGCGGGCGGGGCGGCGGTTCGGGTCGAGCAGGGCCTGGGTGGCCCGGACGGCCACCTCGGTGATGCCGCCGATGTCGCCGCCGTCCTCGACGGTGGTGGCGATCAGCTCGCGCAGGCCGCCGAGCAGCATGACCATGAGCTGGCGGGACGGCGGGGCGACGCCGGCCGCGCGCAGTTCCGGGGTGTCGGTGAGGTCCCTGACCAGCACGATGAAGGCCTCGAGCGACTCGCGCTGCAGGTGGCGGGCGTCGGCGCCGAGCGAGGGGAGGTCCCGGATCCAGCTCAGCGTGAGGTCCAGGTCGGCTTGCGCCGCCGCGATCCAGGCCTCGATGGCCTGCCGCACCTGGACGTCCCAGGGCGCGCGCCGGTCGACCGCGGCCGCGATCTGGCGCACCATGGCCGCGTTGGCCTCCCGGAGCAGGGCGATGAAGCAGGCCTGCTTGCCCGGGAAGTGCTCGTAGAACGTACGGCGCGAGGTCCGGGCGTGGCGCACCACGTCCGCCACCGTCGAATCACGGAAGCCGCACTCGCGGACGGCCGCGGCCATGCCCTCGAGCAGCCGACGGCGGAAATCGTCGGGTGCGGTCCCGGGCACCCCGGCCTGGTGCGGCGCGGTACTGGCGATCGTCACGCTGCCCTCCTCTTGCCGAACATGGTACTCTCGCGTACCGTCGATCTGGTACGCATGCGTACCGCCCATCGGGGAGTACCGCCCGACGAGCACGGCCGGAGGAGTAGCGATGGCCAGGAACCACAGGCCCATTGGCGGCCGGCCGGTGATGATCACCGGCGCGGCCTCGGGCATCGGCCGGGGCCTCGCCCGGCACCTGTCGCGGCTGGGCTCGCCGGCGGCCATCGCCGACATCGACGAGGCCGGGCTCAAGGAGACCGCGCGGTCACTGCCGGCACCGGTGCTGGTCCGGGTGCTCGACGTGCGGGATGCCGCGGACCAGCACCGGTTCGCGGCGGAGGTACGCGAGTGGCTGACCGCGCTGCCGGACACGGGGCTGCCGGGCACGGGGCTGCCGGGTACGGGGTCGCCGGGTACGGGCCGGCTGGCCGCGGTGTTCAACAACGCGGGCGTCGCGGTCGCCTCGTCGGTCCTCGACGCCGACCCCGGCGACGACGAGTGGCTGCGGCAGATCAACTTCGACGGGGTGGTCAACGGCACCCGTGCCTTCCTGCCCATC
>Ga0306926_10008951_pt1 | contig 10990 bp, 12 predicted proteins | sample flu12Cox44000178_FD_203759 | JGI IMG/M metagenome (GOLD analysis project Ga0306926, IMG submission 203759) | Lab enrichment of tropical soil microbial communities from Luquillo Experimental Forest, Puerto Rico - flux8day.12C.oxic.44.000.178 (v2)... | ecosystem: Environmental > Terrestrial >...
CGCAGACTTCGTGCTGAACGGGTCGGCTGAGATCCTTCGCGCAAAAATCGAGCGCCTCGGGATAACCAGGGTCAGAAACCAAAACACGCAAAATGGAAATGAGAGGATGAATGATTCCTCGCGGTGCTCGGAATGACGGGTTTCTCTCAGGCATCTGAAGGCTCCCAGTGGCGGGTGAGGTAAAGGACGGAGGCGGAAAGGGCGAAGCCGACGACGACATCGATGAAGTAGTGGTAGCGAAGGTAAATGGTGGAAAACCAAAGGCCCACGCAGGGGACCACGTACAGACGGAAGCGCCACCTTTTGTACCAGTGATCGAAGAAAAGCATGTAGGAAGAGATGGCGCAGTGAAGACTGGGGAAAACGTCGACACCATTACTGCCGTAGCGGACCATGGCAGCGTTCCAATGCGTGAAGGCGTAGCCGGCGAGAGGGGCGCGGAATTCGTGAGACATGGCAAGGTAGGGGCCGGCGGCGGGTACGAAGGTATAGCCGAGGAAACCGATGCCGTAAATGGTGAACAGGCCGAGATAAAAGCGTTTGAGAAGTGGAAGAGATTCGAGGAGATACTCGAGCATGCTGAAAGTGAGATAGGGAATGAAAAGCATGTAACAGAAGCTGAGGGGTTCGGTGAAGAGTGGGCGAACATGGGTTTCGAGGCGAAGGCTAAGATTCTCACCGACGAGGGCGTGGTCCATGCGGCGAAGCGTGGGGTCGAGAAGAGGGCCGCGATGGATCGCGTCGACCACGGGGGCCATGAATTTATAGGACAAGTTCATGACCACGGGGTAGTAGAGGAGTCGGAGGCGCCAGGCCCACTCGGCAGTGATGCGCGCGGACAACCAGATAAGAAAAGCAGCGATGAGCAGGAAGGAAAGATAAAGCAGAGAGAGATTGCCTGTGAAACCGGAAGAACGGACGAGACGAAGCCAGGTGATAAGAAGGAAGAGTTGGAAGACGTATTCGTGGGGAAGAAGGTGGAAAGGAAGAGGGATTCGTCGCTGCGCGGACTCAGCTCGGAATGACGAAGGTTCGCCGTTGGTGGCGGTCTCAGGAGGCATGGCAGCACAACTCCTGAAGGAGAGTGGACCGGAAGGCAAGGTAGTCTCGGCGGACAGAGGGAGCACGAAGAGCGTTAAAGGAGTGGCGAAGATGACGTTTCCAGGGAGTGTAGGCGAAGAGACTGATCAGGCTGACGGCGAGGAAGGCGAGAAAAAGCAGGGGAGACTTGGAGAAAAGCGAGAACTCCAGTACAAGCCAGAACCAGAGGGAAAAGGTAATCGCGCCGATGAGGATGCGCCAAAGGGTAATGACGTTCGTTCCGTCCGGGAAATGGCGTCCGGCGAGATAGGCGGCGAGGAGCGCTTCGAGGCGGGAGGCGATTTCGCGCTTGAGTTCAGGAAGGGTGAATGAAGATGGAGAAAACAGAGGACCGGCGATGACTTGGACGTTGCTGCGAAAAGTGGAGGGGGCGTCGTAGGTGATGCCGAGGGGGAGGATGGTGACGGGAACCTGACGTTGGGCGGCCTCGAGAGCGATACGCGCGGCGCCGCTTTTAAGGGGGAGGTGTCGAGGACCGAGAGAGCTGGTGCCTTCGGGGAAGATGGCCAGGGTGCCGCCAGAACCGAGGAGGTCGTAGCAGCGGTTCATGGCGTCGGTGTTACTCGAGTGGCCGCCTTCGGCTTGGTCTTTGTCGCGGACGACGGCGATGCCGGTGAAGAACAGGCGAGCGAGAAGATTCTTCTGCAGTTGTGCGGAAATCATGAAGGTGGCGAAAGGGAAAATGGATTTGTAGACCCAGCCGTCGAGGGCGCCGTTACGGTGGAGTGCGACGATGAGGGTGGGACCGGAAAGGGAGGGGCGCGCGGGAAGGACGTCGATGCGCGAAAAGTAGACACGGACACAGAGCTGCGACAGAAAGCGATACCAGAGATCTGGCATGAAGTTGAGTTTACGATGGCGGGAAAAGTGAGCGGCGAGTAGTTTTGGGAAAGTGTCCAAACTGCGGCGAGAGCAGGAGAAGGGCGGAAGCAGAGACGGGCGCTGAGTAACATGAAATGGAGTTGAAGGTTTGCGGGTATTGGGAGGGGTTTGTTAGACTGTGTGCCTATGGCATCGCTCATACGGGAAATCGGGGAGACCGCGGTGGCGCTAGTAAAGGGATTCAGCGTCACATTCAAGACCATCTTTGAGAAGACGGTAACGGAGAACTATCCGGCCGCACCCGTGAATTTTCAGCCGCGGTATCGCGGGATTCATGTGTTACACCGCGACGAGGGTGGACTGGAAAAGTGCGTGGGATGCTTTTTGTGTGCCGCGGCGTGCCCTTCGAACTGCATTTATATTGAGGCTGCGGAGAACACGGCGGAGAAGCGGATTTCGGCGGGCGAGCGGTATGCCAAGGTGTACAACATTGACTATTCGCGCTGCATTTTTTGCGGGTATTGTGTAGAGGCGTGCCCGACAGACGCGATTACCCATGGACATGGGTTTGAGTTGGCGACCTACGACATAAACGCGCTGGTGTACCGGAAGGAGCAGATGCTCGAGAAGCCAAGAAGTTAGGAAAGAGAAATCGGAGAAATCGGATTGCGACGGCCCGGAAAATTCCGGGCCGTTTCTCTTTCTCTAGAGGAGAAAACTCGAAGAGCAAAAGAATGGAAGCAGGATCGAGAAGTAGACAGGAGAAAGCTCCCGCCAAGGAATGGCTCCGCAAAGCTGCCCCTGCAAACGATGCTTATAGCTAGGGTCGCATCGTCAGGTACGCCAGATAACTGCGAAGTCTGTTGTGAAAAACTAACTGACTTCGCGGCTTAATTTGGTGTGCGCCGGTGTGTCGAGTTTTGCGTCCTCTTGCGGGAGGAGCACAAACAAGCGAGGGTGCTGCCCCGGAGAAAAGTAATGCCGTCAAATTGACGCACCGCCACTTCGGAAGGGCGGGTTCAGCCTGCGCCATGGGCTTCTGCTCCGAAGATCTTCGTTTCATTTAGTTTAGCGCGCGCTTGATGTAGCGTGCGTCGAGAAGCTGCATCGTTACGTCAACGTAAGGGGGTCGGAGAGGCGGAGGAACTTGCCGGATTCGGAGGAGGGAACGCGGGTGTTGGTGGAGAAGCGGTAGAAGTGGTCGAAGCGGTCGCGCGGAGACCAGGAGGGGAGGCTGGACTCGCGGAGGTGGGTAAAGCGCTTCTGGAAACCTTCGAGGGCAACACCGGTGCGTGGATCGCGCGGGGGCACGGGACAACGGGCACACGGATTGCTGCCTTCTAGATGGACTTCACCGATAGTAAAGCGGACGGCGCCGCGTTCGTTTTCGGTGAAGAGTTGGTCTTCCCAGAAGGCGGGAACACCCTGGATTTCGAGAGTGGCGCGGAAGCGCTCGCGGACGCCGTCGACGGAAAGGCCGGGGAACCAGTCGGCGACAGCCTGGAGGGAGGCTGTGGAAGCGATAGTCGGGCCGTTAGCGATAGTGTCGTCGGGGAAGCCACCGGGGGAGTAGCGGACGATGATTTGCTGCTCGAAGAAGACGCTGAACCATTCGGCGGCATCGTCGTGGGCTTCGGGGAAGGCGAAGGTTCGGGAGGGGATGTCGCGGCGGTCGGCGGGGACAGAGAGGGTGACGGAGCAAAGGTCGGGAGAGTAGGAGGCACGAATGTGATGGATGAGGGGAGTACGTTTGCCGTTGACCCAACGACCGTCGACGGAGTAGAGAGCCCAAGCACGGTCGAGGGCGAGGCCACCGGAGGGAGAGATGCGGGCTTCGAGGACGGAAACGGGTTCCAGGGCTTTGATGGGGTGAAGACGGATGTTGGCGAGTGTAGGAGTGGGAAGGGAAGCAGTCACGGAGAAAGTGTATCGCGAGAAAAGGAAATTGCGGTAGGCGAAGGCATAAACTCCAAATACGAAAAGAGCAGCAGTCGCACCGGGAGCGCGGCGAAATTACCTTGGTGGGTCACGTGGTAGAGACGCTGAACGATTGAGGCCGGGGCACGGTCTGTTGGGTGTAGGGCCCGGACTTGTGCAAGGCTTCGAGCGCGTCCGAAGCACCGAGGAGCTGAGTCGTATGAACGTGCGCGACCTGGCCACCGCCAGAAAATTGGACGGCGATGTCGGTGGCGGAGATGTGGTCTGGAAATTCGGAGAGCACGAGAACGTCGAAAGAATCGATGGCGAAGAAGGCGGCGCGGATCGTTCCCCCTAGAGATTCGATGGGAGCACGAACGGCTTCAAAGCAATCGTCGGATTCCAAGACGCGGGGCCAGGCTGAGGTAGTGAAGCTGATTTGGTGACAGAAGTTGGGCACGAGCTATCTCTTTCCGAGGAAGGCACTATGTGAAGACTCTCGCCGATAGTGAGGGCAGGAGAAGTTAGTGTCAAGCCAAAACAATGTAAAGGCGAGAAATAGAGAGCGAATCACCGTTAACGTTCACGGAAAAAACGAAGGGCTTTGCGGCGAAAAATAGCGACGGAGAAAGATTTTGAGTGAATGCGAATTATCTTGCCTAAATTAACGATATGGCATGCTTGGTGATCCAAGGCCCCGGTTCCTCACCGGGACTTTTCTGTCTTCGGGGCGGGCCCTGGGAAAGAACGTCGCGTTGCGTCCCGACTTTTCAGTAGACAAACGGGTGCAGCGCACCCAGCAACTTCAGCATCCCAACGCGCTGAATCAGAGGCTGCCGCTGCCGATAAGGCTGCAATCACCAGAACGTAGCCTCGGCAGCGGCACCAAGTGCTCTTCTTTCAAGGCATTGGAGCCCCAATTAACAGCTGTTGTGTTTTATCACTTTTGGAGTATTATGTAATCATAAATGGAGAATGACCGAAATGGCTGCGATTCTGCAGCAACTGGTTGCGGGATATTCTTGGCCGACGGCCGTTGACCTTTCCGGCAAGGCAACCCGGGCGCGGCTTAGCCCCGCAGCGATCAAGGGGCTGCTCCGCATTGCGGCACATTGGAAATTGAAGGACGAGGATACGCGAGCATTGCTTGGCGGAATCTCGAACGGGAGTTTTTATGCGCTGAAGAAACGAAGCACGAAGGCATTGAATGAGGACCAGTTGACGCGGATCTCGCTCCTGATCGGGATTTTCAAGGCGCTAAATATTCTATTTGCACAAGCGCTGGCCGACGCGTGGATTTCGCTACCGAATGCGAATCCGATGTTCGGCGGGGAGTCACCGCTTGGCTACATGAAGAAGGGCGGCATACCGGCATTCCTCCGAGTGCGTCAATTGCTGGACGCCCGCCGCGGCGGCAGATGAAATCGCCGAAGCTGACCAAGATCGATTGGAAGGGAACTCATCGGCTAATCCCCTACCATTATAGTGATCCGGGAAGTCTGAATCTGCTGGCGCAGGATGACGAGGCGCTGCTGAGCGATCTGACGGAGCTGGAGGGCGCGACAAATGATCGGTTGCTCGGAGAGAGTGGGCAGCTACCGGGAATCAGCGCGATTGAGTTGGTGTCGGGGTTCCCGCTAGCGCATATCGTGAACGCCTCGTTCACACACGCGAATCCGACAGGAGGACGTTTCAACGGCCCGGGGCGCGGGTGCTGGTATGCCGCGGTGGAACTGCAAACGTCGCAAGAGGAGATCGCGCATCACCGGAGCGTGTGGCTGAAGGAAGTTGGCTGGATAGAGCTGGAAGTGTCGCAGTATATCGACTACGTGGCGGACTTCCGCCATGAGTTTCACGACCTGCGGGGAGAGGTGGAGTTTGCGCAGTGTCTGGATCCTGACAGCTACAAGGCCTCACAAGCGCTGGGATTGCACTTATTGAACAGCGGGTCGGCGGGGGTAGTGTATCCGAGCGTGCGTCGCCACGGTGGGACTTGTATCGGATGTTTTCGGCCACCGTTGGTTCTGAATGTGCAAGAGGGGCCGACGGTGACACTCACGTTTGTGGGCGGAAAGAAAAAGGAAGTTGCAGTTCAGAATGAGAGCGGAAGAAGCGGAAGAGTAAAAGCCACGCGGTAATACATCGCCAATGAATCCGGCATTTGGAGAAGGGAAGAACGCTTGGACCATCGCGCTCGAGCGGATGGGTCATGTCGTCACGCCTACCTTATTATTGGTGCAGAGCGGAGCGACAGCAGCTTAGAAATCAAACAAAACACCTTTCCCTGGGCCCCAAGCCCGCCGCGTTGATGGCAAGACCGCGGCCTCCCAAAGGGAACGGGATAATGCCCTCGCGTCCCTCGCGGGAACGCTAAAAAGACCAATGAAAACACGGAAAGACGCTTACACGCAGAGTCCGATAAGGTATATTATGTTAACTACAGGATGAGTCCTTTTGGCTTGCCTTGCTGATCCCTGGTACCCCTTGCCTCGAGACACATTCCTTCCCTCCTTTTCAGGTTCTCGCTCCGCGTAGCGAGCAGGAGCGGAAAGGCGCCTACTTTTTCGCCGATTTTAGTTGGGCGATCTCGTATTCGATATACCGCTGGACGGCGTGGGGATCGGCGCCGACGAGGCGGCGGCCATTGACGAAGATGGTTGGCGTGCTGCTGACTTCGAGAAGCTTTCCGTTTTCGATATTGGCGTTGACGGCGGCAGCGGCTTCGGGACTGGACATGCAAGCCTTAAAGGTATCGGTATTCAGTCCGGTCTTGCCGGCATAATCGAGCATTTTCTGGTAGGCGTCGGAGGCGGTAATGAGGTCCTGGTTGTCGTAGATGGTGTCGTACATCTTCCAGAAGGCTTTGGGGTCTTGCATGTAGGCACAACGGCCGGCGATGGCAGCGGTGCGGGCCCAGGGGTGGAGATTGTCGAGCGGAAAATCCTTGAAGATGAACTTGGCCTGCGGGTAATTAGGCAGGATGCCGCGCAGGGCGTCATGGAGGTTGCGGCAAACCGGGCATTGGAAGTCGGCGTATTCGACGATGGTGATGGGGGCGTTGGGATCGCCGAGGACGGGTGACGCATCGGTCTTGATCTTGGAGCGGTTGGCCGCTAGGGGATCGCTGTTGAGGTCGGAGACTTCGCCCTGGACGAGGTAGCGACCGTCTTTCGTGACATACATTTTAACGGAGTTCGAACCGTCAGGAGTCTTGACGTCAATCATGACTTCGGAAAGACCTGAGGAGCCAATCTCCTTGGGTGTAGCGACGGAGATTTGCACGTCGGAGCCGAGCGCATAGTTGCTGCGCAAGAAGGCTTCAATCGACTTTTGTAACGACGTTCCTGATGCGGGAGCGGGAGATTGCGCGGAAGCGCAGGTAAGAGCCAGAGCGACACCAGCAAGCAGGGCAAGCTTGTGTTTAGTTTTCACGCTTTTCCTCTTTTATGAAAAATGGATTGTCTCACGGAATGAACCGTTGAGCGATCGGAAATGGCCTGCCAAAGCCGAAGGCGCGAGAGGTGATTTTGAGGCCCGGCGCGGCCTGCTTGCGTTTGTACTCGTTGCGATCGACAAGGATGGCGATATCACGGACGAGTTTAAGGTCAAAACCGGTCTCGGCGGCGATTTCTTCCGGGGACTGCACTTCTTCGATGTAGGCCTTGAGGATGCGATCCAGAACCTCGTAGGGCGGCAGAGAATCGGTGTCTTTCTGATTGGGTCGCAATTCGGCCGACGGCGGCTTCTCGATCGTGGAGCGAGGGATCACTTCCCTTTCGCGGTTAATATAGCGGGCGAGCTCATAAACCATCATTTTCGGAACATCGGAAATAACGGCGAGACCTCCGGCCATATCGCCGTAGAGAGTACAGTAACCGACCGCGTTCTCCGATTTGTTGCCGGTGCTTAGCACCATAGAGCCGAATTTGTTCGAAAGGCCCATAAGGAGATTGCCGCGAATGCGGGCCTGGATGTTTTCTTCTGTGGCGTCGGCGGGAAGATCATCGAAGGCTGGTGCGAGGACATGACGGTAGGAGTCGAAGACTGCAGCGATGGGGATGGAAACGAAGTCGATGCCGAGGTTCTGCGTAAGGGCGTGCGCATCGATCTTACTGCCCTCGGAGGAAAACGGGCCGGGCATGGAGACACCGAGAACGTTGGAGGGGCCGAGAGCTTCGACCGCGATGGAGGCGACTACGGCAGAATCGACACCTCCGCTAAGGCCGACAATCGTCTTGGAGAAGCGGCATTTGCGAACATAATCGCGTGTGCCCAGGACGAGGGCCTGGTAGGCGCAGGCAATTTCTTCGGGTGGTTGTTCCCGGAGGTCGCCGTCCCCGGTAACCGTGTCGAAGAGGACCAGGTCTTCCTCGAACGCTTTGGCCTGTGCTGCGACGCGGCCGTTTGCGGTGAAGGCGACGCTGGTGCCGTCGAAGACGAGGGAATCGTTGCCGCCGACCTGGTTCACGTAGATGACCGGCCGGTGATGATGAAGCGCGAGTGAACGGAGCATACCGAGCCGGAGGAAGCGCTTGTCGATGGTGAAGGGCGAGGCGGAAATGTTAATGAGGATGCTGGAGCCCTGGGAAATCAGTTCCGTAACCGGATCGCGGGCATACATGGGCGAGGCCCAGAAGTTCTTATCGTTCCAGACGTCCTCGCAAATGGTAATGCCGAGCTGTTCCGGGCCGAGACCGTAGACATATTGGCGCGAGGCAGGCTGAAAGAAGCGCGACTCGTCGAAGACGTCGTAAGTGGGTAGCAGCATTTTGGACTGTTCGAAGATAACGCGGCCTTCGCAGATGAGAGCGGCTTTATTGGCAATGGACTTCCCTGTTGGCTGCAGGTCTTTGTTGACGCGGCCTGCATAGCCGACAACGGCGGGCAGTGGCATTTCGGCGGCCACATGTTTCAGGGTGTCAAGGTTCCGCTGGATGAAGGCGGGGCGCTCGAGAAGGTCGAGCGGCAGATAGCCACAAATGCAAAGCTCGGAAAAAACGACCAGGTCTGCATTGCGGCTTTTGGCCTGAGCGGCCAGGTCCAGAATCCTGGCGGAATTCCGCTCGAAATCTCCAACGGTGGGATTGAATTGGGCGAGCGCGATTATCATCCGGGTTGAGATTCAGGATAAAGGCGGGAGGGTCCGGAATGCAAATTGGGGATCGGTGGATTGAACGGTCCGATACGAGCGGTGCTTCTTGGGAACCGCCTGCGACAGGCAGCCAAACGGTTACCCTCTAGATGGGGAAAAACGACAAAAAGTGCGACAACCCTTGAAGAGGTTGCCGCACTTTTGCTCTTGGAGCTACTCGAAAAACTGTGAGGGAGTCGCCCTAATTGGTGACATTGGAAAGGGCGTGAATATTGGCGTCACTGACGCAGAAACTCATCCGGGCGGCGAGTTTGCAGCGCTCGCAACGCTTTACGTGCCGCTGGAGAACCGTGTAGGACTTTGCGAAGCGGGCCTGCAGGCGGAGCAGTTCCCTTCCGGTTTCCTCGCCGGTCTGTTGCGTCCGGCGGACTCGTTCACTACGCCCGTTCCAATGGTCAAGGGCATTTTGACAATCATTTAGTAGCTTCTCGTATTCGCCACACAGGAGAATCTCGAAAGAAAATTCATCATTCACGACGCTTCTCCTTTCCCTCCAAGTGATAAAGTGCAAGCCGAATTCCAATGGAGCTAAGTCGTTCGAAGATGTGTTCTTGCGCATAGAAACGAGGTCTAAAGGAAGTGGTTCCAGTACGGAAGAAGTAATCAATCCGCGCGAATCTGCCGTAATTCTTACCGTCAGAGATTTTCCCTAATGGCGCGCGGGTTGGCCGTAAATCACGACCTAAACCGCAGCCTCGATCTTCTGGACGTGAATCGTTTTGTTGGCGAAATCAATGGTTCCGGTGACGACCACGATTCTGCCTTTGTACTTCTTGGCGGCGTCCTGATTGTCGAGCACAAACCGGTCTTTCGAAGCGGATTCCTCGAGAACCCATTTGCCGGAACTGCGCGTAATTTTGCCGGCAAAGGTATTTACCTCCGCGCCAGGCTGAGCCGTTTCGATCGCGGGCATATGCGGCGGCGGAGACGGGGAGCGCGGATCTTGCGCGGAAAGGACGACGGCGGAAGTTGCTGCCAGAAGAGCGGCGCTAAGGATGGCGGTTTTGAATCTCACAGAGCACCTCGGGAGGAATGGGCGGGATGGTATGAAGTTGCCATCGGGCGAGAAAAAAATAACTACGGGAAGAGCCGTATTGCCGGACTCGAAAAACTTTAATCCGCGACGAGGCAATCTTGCGGCGGATAAAAAGAAAAGGGCCCCTCGAGAACAAGGAGCCCTTTGGTCGAATAAGATTAGCGCGCGATCAGACGGTGAACGAGCTGCCGCAACCGCAAGTGCTCTTAACGTTGGGGTTGTTGAACTTGAAGCCGGCACCCTCGAGCGTCTCGATGTAATCGATTTCCACGCCGTCCAGGTACATGGAGCTCATCTGGTCCACAGCAACCTTTAAACCGTCGAAATCGAGCACTTCGTCGCCATCATTGGTCTGATTTTCAAAGGCCATATGGTATTGGAAACCGGAGCAGCCCCCGCCAACGACAGCCACGCGCAAGGCCGTGGGGATGGGGTTCTGCATGTTCATGATTTCCTTGACCTTGCTAGCCGCAACGGTGGTAAGGTGGATCATAATCTCTATTTGCCTCCACTCGCCTTTGGTGCGAGTCAATCTCGAAACTAGTATAACACAGCCGACCGCGCGAGCTAATCGGAGCTGCGTATCGCGCAATTCCCTGCCCCGACTGCACTTACCGCAACCAGCTTGCCGAAGCACGGGACAACGCGCGCAAAACTCACTTAGAATAGATGCATCATGAAACATAAAGTGACGTTGTTGCCGGGCGAAGGCATTGGACCGGAAGTATCCGCTGCCGTGCGCCGCATTCTGGACGCTTCCGGCGTCGAGATCGACTGGGAAGTGTTGGAAGCCCGCGCTGAGAATACCGACACCGGAACCACGAAAGGCCAGGTGTTGAACACGGCGGCAATTGCGTCGGTGCGGCGGAATCGCGTGGGATTGAAAGGGCCCATGGCCACGGCCATCGCGGGCGGTGCACCGAGCGTGAACGTCGCGCTGCGCAAAAGTCTCGATTTGTACG
>Ga0306926_10008954_pt1 | contig 10989 bp, 9 predicted proteins | sample flu12Cox44000178_FD_203759 | JGI IMG/M metagenome (GOLD analysis project Ga0306926, IMG submission 203759) | Lab enrichment of tropical soil microbial communities from Luquillo Experimental Forest, Puerto Rico - flux8day.12C.oxic.44.000.178 (v2)... | ecosystem: Environmental > Terrestrial > Soil...
CAGTATCCAGCGAGGTTTCTCCGTGGCATTTTGCGCGCCGAGACATCGAACGCGCTGACGGAGAGCCCGATGTCACTGCGGTTTCGTCTGATCGGCCTGGTCTGCGGCGCGCTCGTCCTCAGCCTCGTCCTGGGCGGCGTGACCGCATGGCTCAACGCGTCGCGCTCGGTGCGAACCGAGATGCGTTCCGCCTTGTTCGTCGGCCGACAAACCATCCAGAGCGCGATCGAACGGCTGCGGCAGGCGCCCGACCCGTCGCGTCATTTGGACGAGCTTGTGGCGTCCTTCCAAGGTAGCCGACATCTTCGGGTCCGGCTCATCGGCGAAGCACAGGCCGTCGCGACGCCGGTCGTCGAAAACCCGCCATTCGGCGTAGTGCCGGATTGGTTTGTCCGCGCCGTCGGGGTCGTACCGGCAACGGACCGTGTCCCGATCATTGTTAACGGGCGGGACTACGGGACAATCGCGCTCGAGACGGATCCGCACAACGAGATCCTCGAAGTCTGGAACGAATTCACCGACAGCCTGGTAACCCCTGGGGTTCTTTCCAGTCTGACGATCCTGCTGATCTACCTGTTCGTTGGCAGGGCGCTACGGCCGCTGGAAGCGCTAGCCGAGGCGCTGGATCAGGTCGGCGATGGTCGCTACCGAACGCGGATGCGCGGCCGGCTGGCGCCCGAACTGGCGCGCCTGCGCGACAGTTTCAATGGGATGGCGGCTCGGCTCGCCGTCGCCGACGCTGAAAATCGGAGCTTGAACGAGCAGCTGCTGACCTTGCAGGAGGAGGAACGCAGCGAGCTCGCCCGAGACCTCCATGACGAGGTGAGCCCGTTTCTGTTCGCCGTCAATATCGACGCCGCATCCGCTTCGCGCTTGCTCAAGGAAGGGCGCACGGCAGAGGCGCGAGAGCATGTCGAGTCGATCGCGGATTCCGTTCGTCCTCTGCAGCGGCAGGTGCGGACCATGCTCGGCCGGCTGCACCCGATCGGCTTCGATGAATTCGGCTTGCGTGAGGCGATCGAGAACATGATCGCGTTCTGGCGGCGGCGGCGGCCCGAGATCTGCTACCGCCTCGCTGTCTCCGCGGGCTGTCAAGGTCTCGATGGGCTCACGGGCAGAACGGTCTGCCGTATCGTTCAGGAAGCCCTAAGCAACGCCGTGCGCCATGCCGACGCCTCGTTGATCACGGTATCGATCGAGCGTCGGGGAGAAGGGGTCAGCGTGGACATCACCGATGACGGCCGCGGGATCGGTGAAGCTAGCAGACCGGGCTACGGGCTCATCGGGATCGGTGAGCGCGTCAGAGCGATCGGCGGTAGATTGACGGTTTCGAGCAAGCCTGGCGGCGGGTGCACGGTGGCAGCGGTGCTCCCTTGCAAGTCCCCGCGCGAGGCTGCCGCCTTGGTGCCGGCGGTGGAGAGGTGAAAATCCTGATTGTCGATGATCACCCGATTGTTCGGGCTGGCCTCAGGCGATTGCTGATGGCGGAGCCCGAATTCGAAGCTCGGGATGCGGCCAGCGGCCGGGAGGCGCTGAGGGTCTTTAAAGAGCAGCAGCCCGGTCTGGTGATTCTGGACCTGAAGCTTCCGGACATCGGCGGTCTGGAAGTGCTCGACCGCCTCAAGGCGATCGATCCGAATGTGCGGATTCTGGTTCTCAGCATGCATGACGACGCGACGCATGTGACGCGCGCATTGCGCGCCGGGGCAGCCGGATATGTGACCAAGAATGCCCCGCCGGAAGAACTTCTCGAAGCAATCCGACTGGTAGGTCGCGGTGGCACCTACATCGAGCGCGAAATTGCCGAGGGACTGATCTTCGCGAGCATCCGTGCCTCGCCGGATCCGCTCAAGGATTTGTCGTCGCGGGACATCGAGATCCTCCGCCAGTTGGCCACTGGCCGCACCTTGTCGCAAATCGCCGAGACGGTAGGTATCGGGTACAAGACTGTGGCGAACACCTGCAGTCGGATCAAGATAAAGCTGGGCGTGACCAGCACCGCCGATCTCATCCGCATCGCCATCCGTGCTGGCTTGATCGATCACGACCGTGTCCTTGGGCGGCAGCGCGGCGCCGAGGCTGCAAGTTGACAGGACGCAGCCGCCGACTTAGGTTTGGCCGCGACAAAATGGGTGCAAGGAAACCGCCATGAAGTGGAAGACCCCTGTCATCATCGAGGTCGCGGTCGGGCTGGAGATCAACGCCTACGCGTGTGCCGAAATCAAATAAGTCGACGATCCGCCGCCGCCGGTAGCTCCGGCGAGGCAGCTCGATGGTTCTTGCCGTTGTCCTCGGCTCCGCCGCGGGTGGCGGCTTCCCGCAATGGAATTCGAACGCGCCCGCGTGCCGACGCGCCCGTTCGGGTGATAGGCGGGTGGGAGCGCGTTCGCAGGCGTCGCTTGCGGTATCGGCGAACAATAAGGACTGGTTTGTTCTGAATGCTTCGCCCGATCTGCGCCTGCAGATCGAGGCAAACCGGTGTCTGCATCCGCGCGTAGGATTGCGATCCTCACCGATCGCCGGAGTGGTGCTGACCGGCGGGGATGTCGACGCAATCGCCGGCCTGTTGCATTTGCGCGAACGCCACCGCTTCGATGTCTACGCTCCGTCCCGGGTGCTCGCGATCATCGCCGCCAACCCGATTTTCGACGTGCTGGCGCCCGATTGTGTGCAGCGCATCGAGCTGTCGCTCGACCAGCAAACGGAGCTAACCGGAGCGGCGGGCGCTGCCGGGCTTGCCGTCACCGCATTTGCCGTGCCGGGCAAGGTGCCGCTTTACCTTGAGGAGGCCGGACAGGATCCGGGGCTGAGCGACGCGGGCGACACCGTGGGCCTCGAGATCATCGAGACGGCGACCGGGAAGTCCTTCTTTTTCCTCCCCGGCTGCGCGGCGGTGACCGAGCGGCTCAGGCAGCGGCTGGCCGGCAGCGCGTTGGTGTTTTTTGACGGAACCCTGTGGCGCGACGATGAGATGATCCGGCTCGGGGTCGGCAGCAAAACCGGCCGGCGCATGGGCCATATGAGCATGAGCGGCGAGGACGGCACGATTGCCGCGCTGAAGGATCTCGGGATCGGTCGGCGGATCTTTATTCACATCAACAATTCGAACCCGACGCTGATCGATGACTCGCCGGAACGGAGTATCGCCAATGCCGCCGGCTGGGAAATCGCTTATGACAGCATGGAGGTGAGGCTGTGACCCGATCGCTGTTGTCTCCGGAGAGGCTCGAAGCCGAGCTGCGCGCGATCGGCGCTGAGCGCTACCACGACCAGCATCCCTTTCATCACCTGATGCGCGACGGTCGGCTCGACCGCGGCCAGATCCAGGCCTGGGCGCTCAACCGCTATTACTATCAGGCGCGCATTCCCGCAAAGGACGCCTATCTGGTTGCCCGGTTGCCGACCCCGGCGCTGCGCCGCGAGTGGCGGCGGCGCATCCTCGACCACGATGGTGACGACGAAAATACCGGTGGGATTGCCCGCTGGCTCCGGCTGACCGACGGTCTCGGCCTCGATCGCGCCTATGTGATCTCGACCGCGGGGTTGCTGCCGGCCACGCGCTTTGCCGTCGACGCCTATGTCAATTTCGTGCGAGACCGGTCACTGCTCGAGGCGGTGGCCTCGTGCCTGACCGAGATGTTCTCGCCGCAAATCATCGCCGAACGGGTCGAGGGAATGCTGCGCAGCTATGACTTTATCAGCCGCGACACGCTCGCCTATTTCACGCCGCGTCTGACCCAGGCGCCAACCGATGTCGCCTTCGCCCTCGGCTATGTCAAAGAGCACGCCGACACCCCCGAGAAGCAAGTGCTCGTGCTCGATACGTTGCGCTTCAAATGCGACGTCCTGTGGACCCAGCTCGACGCGCTCTATTTCGCCTATGTCGAGCCCCGCCTCGTCCCGCCCGGAGCGTTTGTCCCGCAACAAGTCGCACGATGACCGCTTCGGCATCCTCGATCGCGGGCAGCGCCGTCCTCGATTTTGCGCCGCATGTGCGCTTTCGCTTCGACGAGCGCCGCAAGGCGTGGATCGTGCTGGCGCCGGAGCGGTTATTGCTACCGGACGAGCAGGCGGTCGCGATTTTGCGGCTGATCGACGGTAAGCGCGACGTCGACGCCATCATCGACGAGCTCGCCGGCCAGTTCGACGCGCCGCGCGATGTCATCGCCGGTGACGTCCTGCCGATGCTGCAAGATCTCGTCGACAAGAAAGTCCTGCGCCAGTGACGCCCCCGGAAAGCACCGATATCGAGCCGCCGCTCGCGCTGCTCGCCGAGCTCACGCATCGCTGCCCGCTGTGCTGTCCCTATTGCTCGAACCCGCTCGAGCTCGCGCGCGCCAGCGCCGAGCTCGACACCGCGAGCTGGCGCCGGATATTCGAAGAGGCGGCGGCGCTAGGGGTCCTGCAGGTGCATTTCTCCGGCGGCGAGCCGCTGGTGCGCCGCGATCTCGTCGAGCTGGTCGCCGACGCCGCCAAGGCCGGGCTGTATGTTAATCTGATCACCTCCGGCATCGGGCTCGACGCCGGCCGGCTCGCCCGTCTGGTCGCGGCCGGCCTCGAGCACGTCCAGCTCAGCCTGCAGGATTCCGAGCCGGCGTCAGGCGACCGGATCGCGGGTCTCGCCGGCGCGCAGCAGGCCAAGCATCGGGTGGCGAGTCTGGTACGCGAAGCCGGGTTGCCGCTGACCGTCAATGCGGTTGTTCACCGGCAGAACCTCGAGCATCTCGACAAGATCATCGATCTCGCCGTGACGCTCGGCGCCGACCGGCTCGAGGTTGCCCACGTCCAGTACTACGGCTGGGGGCTGGTAAACCGCGCGGCATTGCTGCCGACCCGGCAGCAGCTCGACACCGCGTCGGCGACCGTCGAGGCGGCGCGGGCCCGCCTCGCGGGCCGGCTGGTCATCGACTACGTCCCGCCGGACTATCACGCGCACCGTCCGAAGGCTTGCATGGACGGCTGGGGCCGACGCTTTTTGAACATCACCCCGACCGGCAAAGTGCTGCCGTGCCATGCGGCGGAGACCCTCCCAGAATTGCATTTCCCGACTGTCGGCGAAGCCGGCCTCGCCGACATCTGGTACCACTCGGAGGCCTTCGAGCGGTTTCGCGGCACGGCGTGGATGGCCGAGCCTTGCCGGTCCTGCGAACGGCGCGAGATCGACTGGGGCGGCTGCCGCTGCCAGGCCTTTGCGTTAACCGGCGACGCGGGGCGCATCGACCCGGTCTGCGGGCTATCTCCCGATCACGCAATTCTCGCCGGCGCGCACCGCGAGGCGGAAGCCGCGGCACCCGATTTCGTCTACCGCCAGCATTCCGCTTTAGGGCGGCAGCACCTCACTCCACCGCGAACACCCAGACCGCGCCGCCCTGCGGCACCTCGGGAAACTCCCACGGCCGTTCGAGGTTGAGCCGGGCCTGCATGCGGGCGGCGTCGACACCCCAGCCCGACTGCACGGCGATGTACTGCTTGCCGTCGAGCTGGAAGGAGACCGGCACCCCATTGACCCCCGAGCCGGTGCGGAATTCCCATAGCACCTTGCCGGTGGCACCATCGAAGGCGCGAAAATAGCGGTCGTTGGTGCCACCCATGAACAGCACGCCGCCGGCCGTCGCCAGCACCGGCCCCCAGAGCGGCGAGTTGGCGAACGGATGGCTCCAGACCTTCTGGCCGGTATCGAGGTTCCAGGCCTGCAATTCGCCGATGTGATCGGCTCCCGGTGTGATCGAAAAACTGACATTTGCCGGCGCTATCCCCGTAAAGCGCTGCCCCGGCGTGTAGGTGACCGGATCGCCGGAGAGCCCCTGACACAGATTTTCGTTGGCCGGGATGTAGAGCAGCCGCGTCTTTGGGCTATAGGCTGGCGGGGGCCAATCCTTGCCGCCCCACAGCGACGGGCAAAATTCGGCCTTCTTGCCGGTTCCCGGTTGACGCGCAGGGTCGACATCGGGCCGCCCGGTCTTGGGATCGAGGCTCTTGAACACGTTTTGTTTCACGAACGGCTCGCCGGCGACAAAGTTGATTTTGTCGGCGGTACGTTCGAGCTGCCACAAATAACCGTCGCGGGCGACGTAGACGAGTCCTTTGATGGTCCTGCCGTCGCGCTGGTAGTCGACCAGGACTGGTGGGTTGACCTCGTCCCAATCCCATGAATCATTTGGATGATATTGGTGGAAGCCCTTGATCTGCCCGGTCGTGACATCGAGGGCAATTGTCGAGGATGTGAAATAATTATCCCCCGGGCGCTGGTCGCCCATCCACGGCCCGCCATTGCCGGTGCCCCAGAACGCCAGGTTGGTTGCCGGATCGTAGGCGCCGGTGATCCACACCGAACCGCCGCCGGTCTTCCATTGGTCGCCTTTTGGCCAGGTCTCGCTGCCCGGCTCGCCGGGTGCTGGCACCGTGTAGGTCCTCCACACCTCCTTGCCGGTCTCGGCGTCAAACGCCGCAACAAAGCCGCGAACCCCGAGCTCGCCGCCCGAGCAGCCGACCATCACCTTGCCGTCGGCGACGAGCGGCGCCAATGACATGTAATATCCGTGCGTGTAGTCCTCAACCTTGGTGTTCCACAGCTCTTTGCCGGTCTTGGCATCGAGGGCTACGAGCACCGCGTCGGCCGCGGCGAAATAGACCTTGTCGCCGAGCAGCCCGACGCCGCGGCTGGTCGGATGGAGCAGCAGGATATCCTCGGGGATCGGCCGCTTGAACCGCCACAGCAGCTCGCCCTGTTTCGCATCGATCGCCAACACCTGGTTGCCCGGCGTGGCGACGAACATCACCCCGTTATTGACGATCGGCGGCGCCTGGTGGCCTTCGACCTGCCCGGTCTGCAAGGTCCACACCGGCTTCAACCGGCCGACATTTTCGGTAGTGATCTGGGACAGCGGGCTGTAGCCCCAGCCGTCATAGGTGCGGCGGTAGAGCAGCCAGTCGCCGTCCTCCGGCTGTTTGAGCCGCTCGGCGGTCACCGGCTTGTAGGCCTGCAACAGCGGAGCCACCGGGCGCGGTGTCGGCGGCGTCGGCGGGGGCGGCGACGGCTGCTGTGCCCCGGCTGTCGCAGCGGACAATGCGAGTGCAAAGGCGCTCACCGCAAGTGTTGCATGTAGGCGGCGGTGTGGTTCTGGCACGGCGTCTCTCCTCATTGTTCTGAAATTAGGTTTGTTGGAACCCGGCGCGGCCGGTGAAGGGCTTGGCGACGACGAGCCGCCCGTCGGCGATCTTCAACGGCAGCGCCGGCAGGGAGCGCGGGGCCGGGCCGCTGACCACCTTGCCTCCTTCCATGGGATCGTACACCGAGCTGTGGCAGGGGCATTCGAGCAGCCGGCGATCCGGGTGCCAAGTGACGACATCGCACCCGGCATGCGTGCACACCGCCGAGTAGGCGACAACGCCGTCAGCCGCGTGGTCTTTGGTTGCGGGATCGAACCTGTCCGGATCGAGGCGCAACAGCAGCACCTTGTTGAGCCGCGAGCCGCTGCGCACGGTGCTCGCCTGCGGATCCATCGGCCAAGCCATCGTCGGTTTGCCGCCGGGCGGCAGATCATCCGGCTTCAGCGGCTGAGGAGCGCCCGGGCCGCCGATCGCAACCAGCAGGTCGTTTTCCTTTGGCCGCTCGCGGATGGGATCGGTCTGGGCCAACCCCAAACGGGCGCCCAAGGCGACGCCCAGCCCCAGCCCGAGAACCGCTCGCCGCCCGATCCGGCGGATACCGCACCTGCTATCCAAGCGCACCCTTTCCCCCAACACACGGACGACGACCGGTCACCCACCGGAAGAGCAAAGCCTCGGTTCGCGGAGACCGTCAGGTGGTGAGCTGATCACCGATCGGCAGCCGCCGGATGCGCTTGCCGGTGGCGGCGAAAATGGCGTTGCACAACGCCGGGGCAAAAGGCGGCAGCCCCGGTTCTCCGACCCCGCTCGACGGCACGTCGATCCCGTTGGGCACGATCCAAACATGCGTGATCGGCGGCGACTCGTCGATGCGAACGACCTGAAAGCCGTCGAAGTTGTTTTGCTGGACCCGCCCGTTCTTGAAGCTGATCTCACCATATTTCGCGAGGCTCAGCCCCATCACTGCAGCCCCCTCGATCTGCGAGTGGATACGCTCCGGATTGGCGGCAAAGCCGCAATCGATCGCGGTGTCGACGCGCGGCACCGATAGTCTGCCCTTCTCGTCCACCGCGACTTCGACGACGGTGGCGACATAGCTGAGAAAGCTGCGATGCACGGCAATTCCTTGGCCGTGACGCGGCGGCAGCTTGCGGCCCCACTCCGCCTTGTCGGCGACGAGCTCGACCACGCGACGCAACCGCCCCGTATCGATCGGGTAGGTTTCGAACGGGTCCCCCATATTGGTGTACTCGACACCCGGCGCGAGCGACTTGCGCGGGTCGAAGATGCGTGGCGGCCCGATCAACTCGAGCAGCACCTCCTTCGGATCACGCGCCGTGGCGTGACCCAGCTCGGCAACAAAGGATTGCACCGCAAATCCGTGGGGAATGTTGGACACCGAACGGAACCAGCCAATCCGCGTATGCGCCTCGGCCTCACCGTTCTCGCAGCGCAGGTTGGGGATGTCGAACGGGACATCGGTCAACCCCATACCGAGCTCGCCCGACGATTCGTGCTTGGGATCGGGCGAGAATATCGCCGAAATGGTTGGTGCGACGCTGCGGTGCCGCCAGGCGACAACCCGACCCTGCGGGTCGATGCCGGCATCGATGCGTTCGAGCGAGACGGTGTGCAGGTAGTCGTGGTGGAGGTCGTCCTCGCGGGTCCAGACGACCTTGACCGGCGCGCCGCCCATCTCGCGCGACAGCAAAGCCGCCTCGAGCACGAAGTCGCATTTCGACTTCCGGCCAAACCCGCCGCCGAGCAGGTTGACGTTGACCGTGACATTCTCTGCCGGCAAGCCCAACTTTTTCGCCAGCTCGTCGCGGGTGTTGCCAGGGCTCTGCACCGGCGCCCAGGCCTCGCATTTGCCGTCGGCGACGCGCACCGTTGCGGTGGGCGGCTCCATCGAGGCATGCGCGAGGTGCGGGATATAATATTCGGCAGAGACCGTCTTGGCCGCCGCAGCGAGCGCCTTGTCGACGTCGCCCTCGTTGCGCACGACCTTGGCCGGCTTGCGTGCGGTCTCTTCCAGCTGGGCCTTGTAGGCGGCGGAGTCGTAGCTGCCGTGCGGCCCGTCGTCCCAGTTGACCTTGAGCGCATCGCGCCCTTTGAGGGCCGCCCAGGTATTGCGCGCAATGACGGCAACGCCGCCGATAGGCTGGAACTTCGATGGTGGCGGTGTTCCCTCGATCACGACGATCTTCTCGACGCCGGGCACCTTCATCGCCGCGCTGCCGTCATACGAGGCTACTTTGCCGCCGAGCACTCCCGGGCGGGCGATGGCGGCGTATTTCATCCCGGGCAATTTTGCGTCGATACCGTAGACGGCGCGTCCGGTGGTGATATCGAACAGATCGACGATCTGAACGTTGCCTTTGCCGAGATAGCGGAAGGCGCTCTGGTCTTTCAGCTTGATCTGGTCGGCTGGCGGGGTCGGCAGGGCGCTCGCCGCGGCGGCGAGCTCGCCAAAGCCGAGCTTACGGCCCGAAGGTTTATGGACGACCTCGTGGTTTTGCGCCTGCACTTCGGCGACATCGACATTCCAGCGCTGAGCCGCGGCGGTCTCCAGCATGTGCCGCATCGCGGCCCCACATTCGCGCATCGGCTGGATGAAATGGCGCAGACTGCGCGAGCCGTCGGTGTTCTGGTTGCCATACTTTTTCTCGTCGCCGGGCGACTGGACCACTTTCACGCGCGACCAGTCGGCCTCGAGCTCATCGGCGACCACCATCGGCAGGCTGGTGCGCGATCCGGTTCCCATCTCGGCGCGATGCGCGACGATCGTCACCAGGCCGCTGGGGTCGATCGCGACAAAGACATGCGGATCGTTGACGACACCGCCGGCCATTTTGGCAGCACCGGTCGCATAGGCGGCAAGCGCGCCGTGGGCGGGCAGGAATTCCGCGGCGACAACGACACCGCCGGTGGCGATCAGCCCTTTCAGAAAGCCGCGACGGCTGACATTCTCGATGGCGGTGTGGACGGAAGTCATGTCACGCTCCCGTGGCGGCCGCCTTAATGGCGGCGGTGATGCGCTGGTAGCAGCCGCAGCGGCAGATGTTGCCGCTCATCGCGCTGCCGATTTCGTCCTCCGAGGGGTTCTTGTTGGTCGCGAGGAGGGCTGCGGCCTGCATGATCTGGCCGGCTTGGCAATAGCCGCATTGCGGGACATTCAAGGCCCGCCAAGCCTTCTGCACCGGGTGATTGCCGTTTGCGTCGAGACCCTCGATCGTGGTCACCGATCGCCCGGCGACGTCTCTCACCGCGGTGATGCAGGCGCGGGCGGCGTCGCCATCGACATGCACGGTGCAGGCGCCGCACAGCGCCACGCCGCAGCCGAATTTTGTGCCGGTAAGCCCGAGCTCGTCCCGCAGATACCAGAGCAACGGCATCGACGGATCGCCGTCGCACGACTCGTCTTGGCCGTTGACGCGGAGCTTGATCATTCCTGTCCTCCCCGATTGGATCTTGCCGAGTACTTCAACCGATCCGCCGCGACAGCGAACGGAACAAAACGGCGCTACGGACAGCGCGAGAAGTTAACTCTATCTTTGATCCCGCGGGCACAGCAAGCAGCGACTATCGGCGCAATAACCCGCAGCCAATCCCCGCCGGCGTGTCAGCTATCGGCATTGCAGATTGGCTTCGGCTTGGGCCCGCCGCAACTCTTCGATGACCGCCTTGATTTGCGGCGGGTCGCGAAACAGGCCGACGCGGCCGCCGACCCCACCGCCCGCCTGGAGGCTGAGCGCGGTGTCCGCCTGCTCGTAATGCGAGTAGGGCATCAGCCCGGCGATCGTGTCGATCGCGCAGGAGCATTTCAGCAGCGCCTCGCGGGTATTGCCGTTTGCCGCCATGCAGCCGATCACGTAATCG
>Ga0306926_10008955_pt1 | contig 10988 bp, 6 predicted proteins | sample flu12Cox44000178_FD_203759 | JGI IMG/M metagenome (GOLD analysis project Ga0306926, IMG submission 203759) | Lab enrichment of tropical soil microbial communities from Luquillo Experimental Forest, Puerto Rico - flux8day.12C.oxic.44.000.178 (v2)... | ecosystem: Environmental > Terrestrial > Soil...
GGCAGCCTTTCGGTGATATCGGAAGATGGTGCGGTGCTTGAGCCCTACGTGTCGCGCCGCTTCATCTCGTTGCCGCTGGTGGTAGGCAAGGGCGCAGAAACCCGCGCGCGCGATTTTCTGGCGCTGCTTGCGCGCTATCCGCGGGTCAATTCGGTGACCAGGGCCGCGATCTTCGTCGGCGAACGGCGATGGAATCTGAGGCTCAAGGACGGTCTCGACGTCCGCTTGCCGGAAAATGACGTCGGCAATGCGCTGGCGACCTTGAGCGCGCTCGACAGGGACGACCACCTGTTCTCCCGCGACATCGTCGCGGTCGACATGCGCCTGCCGGACCGCCTGACCGTGCAATTGTCGGAAGATGCGGCCAAGGCCCGCGAAGAGTCGTTGAAGGACAAGAAGCCGAAGAAGAAGGTCGGCGACGCATGAGCGGCTTCGATCGCAAACAGACGCCGAAGACGCGCCCGATGCCGCAGAAGCGCACCGCGCTGGTGGCTTGCCTTGACATCGGCACCAGCAAGATCGCGTGCATGATCGCGCGGCTGAAGCCTTGTCCGCCGAGCGAAGCCTTGCGCGGCCGCAGCCATGCGGTCGAGCTGATCGGCTACAGCCAGATCCAATCGCGCGGCGTCAAGGCCGGCGCCGTGGTCGATCTTGCCGGATGCGAACAGTCGGTGCGCCAGGCCGTTGCGCTCGCCGAGGAAATGGCCCGGGTCCGGGTCGAGTCGGTTCTGCTGTCGGTCTCGGCCGGACGGTTACAGGCTCAGCTGATCGAGGCCGCCTCCGACATCAAGGGCGCTACCGTGGCGGCCAGCGACGTCGCGCGCATCACCTCCGCCGGCATGCACCACGCCACGGGCGAGGGTCGCACCGTGCTGCATGCGCTGCCGGTCGGCTACTCGATCGATGGCGTCAAGGGCATTCGCGACCCGAAGGGCATGGTGGCACGACAATTCGGCGTCGACATGAACGTCGTCACGGCGGACGCCACCGTCGCCAAGAACCTGATGCTGGTGGTCGAACGCTGCCACCTCAATGTCGAGGCGATGGCGGCAAGCCCCTATGTCGCCGGCCTGTCGGTCCTGACCGACGACGAGGCGGATCTCGGCGCGGCGGTGGTGGAAATGGGGGCGGGCACCACCACGATCGCGACCTATTCCGGCGGCCGCTTCGTCCATGCAACCGGATTTGCGCTCGGCGGGCACCACATCACCATGGATCTCGCCCGGGGCCTGAGCGCGTGCATTGCAGATGCCGAGCGAATCAAGACGTTATATGGCACGGTGCTGACCGGCGGGTCCGACACGCGCGAGCTGATGTCGGTGCCGTCTGCCGGCGACGACGGGCTGGACGTTCCGCAGATCGTGTCACGAGCCACGATCGCCAACATCGTCCGGCACCGAGCCGAGGAGATTTTTGAAATGGTCAGGGACCGGCTCGCGGATTCCCCCTTTGCCGCAGAGCCGAAGGCGCGAGTTGTATTGAGCGGCGGCGCATCCCAGCTCACCGGCACCCTCGAGCTTGCAACGCGCATCCTCAAGCGACCGGTACGGGTCGGCCGGCCGCTCGGATTTTCCCGGCTCCCCAACGAGGCGAAGAGCGCGTCCTTTGCCGTTCCTTCGGGCCTGCTCGTCTATCCGCAATACGCTCACCTCGAACATGTCGAACCGCGGCATACGCGGCAGCTGATGACAGGGACCGACGGCTATTTCGGAAAAGTCGGACGATGGCTGCGTGAGGGCTTCTGATGAATCTTTTCCCGCCCATTCGACTTTCACCTTCCCCCGCGGCCGATCGGCCCGGGCGAACCAACGCTCGCGTAATCGAGAGGCAACCATGACTATCAATCTCAATGTCCCTGACATTCGCGAGCTGAAGCCGCGGATCACGGTATTTGGCGTAGGCGGGGCGGGGGGCAACGCCGTCAACAACATGATCACCGCCGGACTGCAGGGCGTCGATTTCGTCGTCGCCAACACCGATGCGCAGGCACTGACGATGTCGAAGGCGCAGCGCATCATCCAGATGGGCACCCAGGTCACCCAGGGGCTCGGCGCAGGCTCCCAGCCCGACGTCGGCGCGGCCGCGGCCCAGGAAGTCATCGACGAGATCCGCGACCATCTTTCCGGCGCCAACATGGTGTTCGTTACCGCCGGCATGGGCGGCGGCACCGGCACGGGCGCGGCACCCGTGATCGCCAAGACCGCACGGGAGATGGGCATTCTCACGGTCGGCGTCGTCACCAAGCCGTTCCACTTCGAGGGCCAGCGCCGCATGCGCACGGCAGAAGTCGGAATCACCGAACTCCACAAGGTGGTCGATACGCTCCTGATCATTCCGAACCAGAACCTGTTCCGCGTCGCCAACGAGAAGACCACCTTTGCCGACGCCTTCGCGATGGCCGACCAGGTGCTCTATTCCGGCGTTGCCTGCATCACCGACCTGATGGTCAAGGAAGGCCTGATCAATCTCGACTTCGCCGACGTCCGCGCCGTGATGCGCGAAATGGGCAAGGCGATGATGGGCACCGGCGAGGCTTCCGGCGAGAAACGTGCATTGACCGCGGCGGAGGCCGCGATCGCCAATCCCCTGATCGACGATTCCTCGATGAAGGGCGCGCGCGGCCTTCTGATTTCGATCACCGGCGGCAAGGACCTCACGCTGTTCGAGGTCGACGAGGCCGCCACCAGGATTCGCGAGGAAGTCGACCAGGACGCCAACATCATCGTCGGCGCCACATTCGACGAAGCGCTCGACGGCCTGATCCGCGTCTCCGTGGTCGCGACCGGCATCGAGCAGGCGCAGATTTCGCGCAGCGTCTCCGCGACCGCGTCAGCCGCGCCCCATGCCGTGACGGCGAGCCCGGCACCGGACTCCCGCCTCGCGGAACTGACCGCGCGGCTGCGCGCCGATAATGCGCGCCTTGCCGAACGCGCCCAGAAAACGGAAGCCGCAACTCCGGCGCCGGCACCGCGCGCCACCAACAACGTGGAACGAGCAGCGCTTGCGGCGATTGCCGCGGCGGTTGCGCCAGACACGCCGAAAGCGGCGCCCGCACAGGTACCGCTTCATCCTGCGTCATATGGCGACGTTACCGTTCGTCCTATCGCGCAAAAGCCGTCTCTGTTCCCCGACCCGGAGGCCAAATCCGCCCCGAAACACGAACCGGCGCCGCCGGAGAGCTTCATTCCGCAAGCGGCCGAGCGTCCGCCCGCTCGCACGCCGCGGATGCCGAAATTCGAGGATCTGCCAATGCCTGCCCAGAACGAAATCCGCCAGGCGCGTGGGGAAGCCGAGGACGATCATCCGCAGAAGAACAGGATGTCGTTGTTGCAGCGGCTCGCCAATGTCGGCCTCGGTCGTCGCGACGAGGAGGTCGAGCCGCCGATCGCGGCGCGGACCTCGGGCCCTGCCATGCCGCCACTGCCGGAGCGCAAGCCGCAGCGGACGAATCAGCCACCGGTGTCAGAATACGCTCCACGCCCCGCGCCGCAGGGACTCGACGTCCATGGCCGCCCCGCGCCTGTTGCGCCGGCGCCACAGGGAGACGATCATCTTGATATCCCGGCCTTCCTGCGCCGGCAGGTGAACTGAGTTTTGTTACAATGCTGGTCCGTGAAAAGGTCCCGGCTCGGCTAGCCGGGACCTTATCTTTTTCGTCGGTCGCCGAGCCGATGATCTCGTCTCAAGTAACTGTTTTTAAATAATTAATCATTTATTTGGAGGTTTGGCGGTTTTGCGGAGGACCAGCCTTTCCAAGGGCGAATTTGGTCAGCCGCGGGCGCGAATAGGGCGGAGATGGGGTAACAATCGGTAAAAAAGCGTGAGTTGGCGTGTTTTGGGGCGGTGCTATTGTCATCCGCGACTTGGGGAACCTTTGAGGTGAGTCGGCACAAAAAAGCGTGTCGATGCAGTCTCTTGGTAAGTCGGTGTGGGCAGTCTCGAATGAAATTTAGCCGGCAGACAACGCTTCGGTCGCAAGCCACCGTCACGGGCGTCGGCGTGCATTCCGGGTTACCCGTCAATCTGACAATAGGGCCTGCATCGGTGGATGCGGGTTTTATTTTTGTGCGCTCGGGTCTCGACGGCTGCGACCGTGAGGTTCAGGCCACCGCCGAATCGGTGATTGCAACCGAATTTGCAACCGTTCTGGGCGACCGGCATGGGCCGCTGGTTTCGACCGCCGAACACGTGCTGGCGGCGCTCCGCGGCATGGGCGTCGATAATGCCACGATCGAGATCGATGGCCCGGAAGTTCCGATCATGGACGGCAGTGCGGCCTCCTTCGTCGCCGCAATCGATCAGGCCGGCGTCGTCGCGCAATCCGCCGCGCGCCGTTTCATTCAGGTGGTGAAGCCGGTGCAGGTCGCCATCGGCGATTCGTACGGCGAGTTGCGGCCCTATGCAGCCGGGTTCCGGGCCGAAATCGAGATCGATTTCACCAATCCCGTCATCGGCCGCCAGAAATACGCACTCGATCTCAGCCCCGAAAGGTTCCGCCGCGAGATTTGCCGCGCCCGAACTTTCGGATGCATGAATGACGTGGCGCGGCTGTGGAGCGCAGGTTTCGCGCTCGGCGCCTCGTTCGAGAATTCAGTGGTGTTCGACGAGACGCGCCTGCTTAATACGGAGGGTCTTCGCTACAGCGACGAACCTGCCCGCCACAAGGTGCTCGACGTCATCGGCGATCTCGCACTCGCCGGGCTGCCGCTGCTTGGGGCCTATCGCTCCATCCGCGGTGGTCACAAGCTCAACTATGCGGTGCTCACGGCCCTGATGGCCGACCGCAATGCCTATCGCGTGGTTGAGGGCGAAACCGTCCGCCGTCCGCGGACCCACGCCGAGGTCGGCAGTGGCATGCTGGGTGGCCTGGTTGCGCCCGCCTACGGTCCCGAAATCTCCTGAAATCGACCGGCTTTCGGCTCCGTAAGCACCGGGGCTGCTTTCGGGTGCGGATTTCGGGCTATTTCGGGTGCTCGATTCTGGCCTGTGGGAGGCACCGGGCGCGGCCGCCGAGCCGCTCGACCCGCCTTAATCCGGGCGAAATGCCTCCGTATTCGGTTGGTCGAGCGACTTATTTTGGATAAACAGGGCCGGATCCAGCGCCGCGAGGCACGCCGCCGGCCCTGATTGCGCGAGCACCCCACAGGCGTCAGGTTCCTAATCTATGGCGACAAAGCGCATGACGCTCGCTTCACATCAGCCTTCCAGGCGTGCGCCTTTTGGCCGGTTCGCGCGTCCGCTGCGCCTGGCCTTTGGCCTGACGCTTCTCGCGGTTCCCGTAAGCGGATGCAGTTCGCTCAGTGAAACGTGGGATTCGACCAAGGATTCTGTGAGCAAGGTTTTCGCCAAGGACGACACCTTCGTCGAGGAACCGGCGGAAAAGCTCTACAATCAGGGCCTCTACCTGATGAACGAGAAGAGCGATCCGAAGGCGGCCTCGAAGAAGTTCGAGGAAGTCGATCGCCAGCATCCTTATTCGGACTGGGCCCGTAAATCGCTTCTGATGTCGGCTTATGCCTTCTACAAGGCCAATGATTACGATAGTTGCATCGGTGCCGCGACCCGCTACGTGACCCTGCACCCCGGCAGCCCGGATGCGGCCTACGCGCAGTTTCTGATCGCGGCTTCCCATTACGACCAGATTCCCGACATCACCCGCGACCAGACCCGCACGGAGAAGGCGATCGCCGCGCTTGAGGAAGTGATTCGCAAATACCCGACGTCGGAATATGCGGTCAGCGCCAAGCAGAAGTTGGAGGCCGCGCGCGACCAACTTGCCGGGCGCGAGATGAATGTCGGCCGTTATTACATGCAGAAGCGCAACTACACCGCTGCCATCAACCGCTTCAAGTCCGTGGTCACCCAGTATCAGACCACGCGCCACGTCGAGGAAGCGCTGGCGCGGTTGACCGAGGCCTACATGGCGATCGGGATCGTCAGCGAGGCGCAAACCGCCGCTGCCGTGCTCGGGCATAATTTTCCCGACAGCCCCTGGTACAAGGACGCTTATAATCTAGTAAGGTCCGGCGGTGTGGAGCCTGCCGAGAATCAGGGCTCCTATATCTCCAAGGCCTTCAAGAAACTCGGTTTGGGCTAGTGTCCCGGTTCTGACATTCGTATCCTATCGCGGTGAGTTCGTTTACGAATGTTATAACCAAAGGGACACTAGCAAATATAGATTCTAGTGTGGTTTTGGATTTGACATTCGCTACAGGGACTTGCGGTAATGCTGAAGCGAACGTCAAATCCACCACACTAGTTCCAGGAATTCTCTTCGCATGCTGGCGCGTCTGTCGATCCGTGACATCGTCCTGATCGAACGGCTCGATATCGAGTTTTCCCGGGGGCTCGCGGTGCTGACCGGCGAGACCGGCGCGGGTAAATCCATCCTGCTCGACGCATTCGCGCTCGCGCTCGGCGGCCGCGGCGATGCTACTCTCGTCCGGCATGGCGCAGAGCAGGGCCAGGTGACGGCGGTGTTCGACGTTCCCAGGAATCATCCAGCGTCCGCGATCCTTTCCGACAACGGGCTCGACGATACCGGCGAGATGATCCTGCGCCGCGTGCAACTGGCCGACGGCCGCACCCGCGCCTTCATCAACGATCAGGCAATCAGCGTGCAGACGCTGAAAGCAGTCGGCTCGGCGCTGGTCGAAATCCACGGCCAGCACGACGAACGCGCGCTGGTCGACGCTTCCACCCACCGCCGCCTGCTCGACGCCTTTGCAGGCCTTGAAAAGGACGTCGCCGCACTCGAACAGCTTTGGGACGCAAGGCGTGCCGCCCATCATGTGCTCGAAGAGCATCGCGCCGGCATGGAGCGCGCCGCACGCGAGGCAGATTATCTGCGGCATGCTTCCGATGAACTGCAAAAGCTCGCGCCGAAGGACGGCGAAGAAACCGCGCTCGCCGAACGCCGCGCGACCATGATGCAGGGCGAGAAGATCGCGGCCGATCTGCGCGAGGCGCAGGAGGCCGTGAGTGGCGATCATTCGCCGGTGGCAGCCTTGTCAGCCGCCGTGCGCCGGCTGGAACGCCGGGCGGCAAATCTGCAGGCCCTGGTCGAGCCCGCGGTGAAGGCGATCGACGCGGCGATCAACGCGCTGGAAGAAGCCGATCAACATCTTTCCGTCGCGCTGCGTGCGGCTGACTTCGATCCGGCCGAGCTTGAACGCATCGAGGAGCGGCTGTTTGCGCTGCGCGGTGCCTCGCGTAAATATTCGACACCGGTCGATGGCCTCGCGGCACTTGCCACAAAATACGCCGCCGACGTGGCCCTGATCGACGCTGGCGCCGATCAGCTCAAGAAGCTCGAGGAATTGGCTGACGCGGCCGACCAGCGCTATCGCGAGGCCGCCGCCAGGTTGTCCGCCGTGCGGGCCAAATCCGCCGACAAGCTCGACAAGGCCGTCAATGCCGAGCTTGCGCCGCTCAAGCTCGAACGCGCGAAATTCACCACGCAAATCGATTCCGATGCGATCTCGCCGGGCCCGCAAGGTTACGACCGCGTCGAGTTCTGGGTCCAGACCAACCCCGGCACCAGGCCGGGTCCGCTGATGAAAGTCGCTTCCGGCGGCGAGCTGTCGCGGTTCTTGCTGGCGCTGAAGGTCGTGCTGTCCGACAAGGGCTCGGCGCCGACGCTGGTGTTCGACGAAATTGACACCGGTGTCGGCGGCGCGGTGGCGGATGCGATCGGTGCGCGGCTTGCACGGCTTGCAGACAAGGTCCAGGTCATGGCGGTGACGCATGCGCCGCAGGTCGCGGCACGCGCCGACCAGCATTTGCTGATTTCCAAGGACGCGCTCGACAAGGGCAAGCGCGTCGCCACCCGCGTCAATGCGCTTGCCGCCGATCACCGCCGCGAGGAAATCGCACGCATGCTGGCGGGCGCGGAGATCACCGCCGAAGCAAGAGCCGCCGCGGAACGGCTGCTCAAGGCGGCAACGGCGTGATTGGCGCGCCGTCATTCCGGGACGGTGAGACTTCTCCGTCTTGCCCGCTGGCGGGCGAGCCAGGCCGCATGGCCGAGGCTTCACTTCGGCGTTCTACAGAGACGGCCGCCAAAGGCGGCCTATGCTCCCCCGCAAGGGGGAGAATCAAGCGACGAAGAGCCGGTCTTTTCCAGTGACCTTCTTCGTCGTATTCAATGATCATGGCTAAATCATCAAAGAAGAGCGCGCTCCCCGACATTGCCGACCTCACCAGGGCCCAGGCCAAGGTCGAGCACAAGCGGCTGGCGCTTGAGATCGAGCGCCACGATACAGCGTATTATCAGGAAGACGCGCCGAAGATTTCCGACGCCGAATACGATGCGCTGCGTGGCCGCTTCAATGCCATCGAGGCGCGCTTCCCGGAATTCGTCACCAGCCAGTCGCCGTCGCAGAAGGTTGGCGCTGCGCCGTCAGGCAAATTCAAGAAAGTTCGCCATGCGTTGCCGATGCTCTCGCTCGACAACGCCTTTGCCGAGGATGACGTGATCGACTTCGTCGGCCGCATCCGCCGTTTCCTGAAACTCGGCGAGAGCGAGCGGATCGATTTCTCGGCCGAGCCGAAGATCGACGGGCTGTCGATGTCGCTGCGGTATGAAGGTGGCGAGCTCATCACGGCGGCGACGCGCGGCGATGGCGCGGAAGGAGAGGATGTCACCGCCAATATCCGCACGCTCGAGGACGTGCCGAAGAAACTCAGGGGCCGCAACCTGCCCGAAATTTGCGAGGTGCGCGGCGAAGTCTACATGACGAAAAAGGCGTTCCTCGCGCTCAACGAACGGCAGAGGGCTGAAGGCGGCACCATCTTCGCCAATCCGCGCAATTCTGCCGCTGGCTCGCTGCGCCAGAAGGATCCTTCAATCACGGCCGCGCGTCCGCTCGGATTTTTCGCCTACGCCTGGGGGCAGATGAGCGAAATGCCGGCCGATACCCAATCCGGTATGATCGCCTGGTTCGAGCATTGCGGCTTTTCGACCAATCCACTGACCAGGATCTGTCACTCGGTCGAGCAGTTGATCGCGTTTCATCGCAAGATCGAGGAACAGCGCGCCAAGCTCGACTACGATATCGACGGCGTCGTCTACAAGGTCGATCGCATCGATTGGGAGGAGCGCCTCGGCTTCGTCTCGCGCACGCCGCGCTGGGCGATCGCGCACAAATTCCCGGCCGAGCGCGCCATGACCGTGCTGCGCGATATCGAAATCCAGGTCGGACGTACCGGCTCCTTCACGCCGGTCGGCAAGCTCGAGCCGGTCGGCGTCGGCGGCGTCATCGTGCAGAACGTCACGCTGCACAATGAGGATTACATCAAGGGTATCGGCAACAAGGGCGAAGAGCTGCGGCAGGGGCGCGACATCAGGATCGGCGATACCGTCGTGGTCCAGCGCGCCGGCGACGTGATCCCGCAGGTCGTCGACGTCGTGATCGACAAGCGGCCGAGGGACGCAAGACCCTATCACTTCCCGAAGAAATGCCCGTGTCCGCTGCACACCGACGTGGTGCGCGAGGAGACCGCGACCGGCGAGGAGGGTTCGCGCGCCCGCTGCACCGGCGAGTTCGCCTGTCCGTATCAAAAGATCGAGCACCTGAAACTGTTTGCCTCGCGACGAGCGTTCGATATCGAGGGTTTGGGCGAGAAGCAGATCGAGTTTTTTTTCGAGCAAGGCTGGGTCAAGGAGCCTGCCGACATCTTCACGCTGCCCAGGCGCAACCTGAAGATCAAGCTGGAAGAGATCGAAGGCTACGGCGAGACTTCCGTGCGCAATTTGTTCGCGGCGATCGAGGAGCGGCGGCGGATTTCGCTGGAGCGTTTCATCTACGCGCTGGGAATGCGCCATGTCGGCGAAACCACCGCGCTGGCGCTCGCCCGCGGTTACGGTTCGTGGGAAGCCCTCCACGACGCATGCCTGAAGGTCGTCAAAGGCGACGAGGAGGCGATCGCCGAGATGGATGCACTCGACCAGATCGGCGACACTGTGATCGCGAGCATCAAGGCCTATTTCGGCGAGAGCCACAACCGCGGCATTGTCGAGCGGCTGACGAAGGAGGTCACGATCCTCGATGCCGAGAAGCCGAAGAGCAATTCGGCGATCGCTGGCAAGATTGTGGTCTTCACGGGTTCGCTGGAAAAGATGACGCGCGACGAAGCCAAGGCGATGGCCGAGCGCCTCGGGGCCAAAGCGGCTGGCTCCGTATCGAAGAAAACCGATTACGTGGTCGCGGGTCCCGGCGCGGGATCGAAATTAGCCGAGGCAAAGAAACACGGCGTAGCGGTGCTCACCGAGGATGAGTGGCTGAAGATGGTGGGGGAGTAGACACTCCGCGTGCCCGCCGCCTGTCATCATCCGCGAAAGCGGATGATCCAGTATTCCAGAGACACCAGTGCTTCGAATGAGCAGCCGCAGGGTACTGGATACCCCGCTTTCGCGGGGTATGACGGAACATGCGGTTTGAGGAGTGAGAGTCCGCTTGCTGTGCACCCTACAGCGACAGTGGCGCGGTCGCGGCATCGAGCCACAGCTTGGTGGCTTCGTCGACATGGGGGCGCACCTGGTGGCGAACGCGCTCGTGGTATTCGTTGATCCAGCTCAGTTCGTCGCCGCTCAGCATGTTGAGATCGATCAGGCGTCGATCGATCGGCGCCAGCGTCAGCGTCTCGAACGTGTTGATCGGCTTTTCGGCGCCATAGACGTCGCAGCCTGCGACCAGCACCAGATTCTCGATCCTGATCCCGAACGCGTCGGTCTTGTAGTAACCGGGCTCGTTGGAAAGAATCATGCCGCGCTTGAGCGGCGTGGTGCCGAGTTTGGAAATCCGCGCCGGCCCCTCGTGCACGGAAAGATAGCTGCCGACGCCGTGGCCGGTGCCGTGTTCGAAATCGACGCCCGCTTGCCATAGATATTGCCGGGCAAACGTATCGATCTGCGCGCCGGCGGTGCCGTCGGGAAACAGCGCGCGCGCGATCGCGATATGGCCGCGCAGGACGCGGGTAAAGCGGTC
>Ga0306926_10008956_pt1 | contig 10987 bp, 8 predicted proteins | sample flu12Cox44000178_FD_203759 | JGI IMG/M metagenome (GOLD analysis project Ga0306926, IMG submission 203759) | Lab enrichment of tropical soil microbial communities from Luquillo Experimental Forest, Puerto Rico - flux8day.12C.oxic.44.000.178 (v2)... | ecosystem: Environmental > Terrestrial > Soil...
TGCCGCATGTCGCGGATCATCAATTCGTGGCGCTGTTCGAGCTGGCGGCGCTGAATCGCGCCGGCCAAAAGGTTGCCGATCGCCGCCAGGAACGAAATGTCCTGCGGCCGGAACCGTCTTTTCTTCGCGGTGCAAACGCCGAGGACGCCATAAGCCCGGCCATCACGGCCAGCGATGCTCACCGTCACGCCGCTCTTGCAGTTGTGGTCCTTCAAGTAGTTCGGTACCTCAAACCGGGTCTCGGCGTCGAAGTCGTCGACCATAATCGGCCCCGACGAGGCCAAGGTGGCGTGCGCGAAACTGTTCGGCACGGTTGTGGTCAAGATCGAACCGACCAGATCGGATTTCCAGCCATAGCCGGCGCGCAGCAACAGCTCGTTATCGCCGGGCAGCAATTCGAGGATCTTGACGAAATCGACGCCAAGCGTCAGCGCAACCGTGCTGACCGCATCGTCTAACAGCCGCTCCAGATCCGGCTCGACCAATGCCCGCTCGCCGAGCTGCGCCAGGGCTTCCTGCTGCTTGACCCTGCTGCGCAGCTCAATTTCAAGATTGGCGCGCTCGGTCACTTCGTAACACAAACCAATGACGCGTCTGGCTGCGCCGCCTTCGACAAAAACAGTGCCGCTGGTTGCGATCCAGCGTTCATCGGCATTCGCGATGTGCCCGACGCGATAGCGGACGCGAAAGCTGCTCTTTGTTTGTACAGCTTCTTGTAGAGCCGCATCGACCGCGGCGCGATCCTCGTCATTGATGCCGTTGAGAAAACCGGCATAGCTGCCGTCGAAGCCGCCGGGTGAACCCTGCAGCGCCGCAAGGCTGCCCGACCAGTTCACCGCGTTGGTGGCAAGATCCCACGACCAGACACCGAGCTGCGCCGCCGCGAGCGCCTCGTGGACCGTGGTAAAGTCCGGAAAAAAGTCTGTCGCTTGAACCTGCGCCGGCCGATGTTCCGAACCGAATTTTGGGCGCTTGATAACTTCGGGCCTGTCCATGCCGTTAATGTCTCACTGCGGGCGCCTCCCATAATAGATCGTTACTTCCGGCCCCGTTGAAAAGGGGCCGCGCCCGTTGCGTCGCCGCCATCTGCCAGGCGCGCGCTCGGATTTGCGGATCGCGCCGATCAATAAAGCCCGGACGGGCCAGTCTTGCTGGAAACAGGCGCGTGCGACTGCGCCGCGGGCTGCACCGGGATTTGCGTCGACATCCGGGCGCCTGTCGGCGCTTCTTGCACAACGATACGCGTGGCATCGTCCAGCGAAACGCGCCGTTGGTCGTTTGGCAGGACCACGACCTTGGTTCCGACGCCGACGCGGCTGTACAGATCGATGATGTCGGCGTTTTGCAGTCTTATGCAACCGCTCGAAACGCGCTTACCGATCGTCGACGGATCGTTGGTGCCGTGGATGCGGTATTCGGTATTACCGAGATAGAGCGCGCGTGCGCCCAATGGATTGCCGGGACCGCCGCCGACCCAGCGCGGCAAATATGGCTGGCGCGCCACCATTTGCGCCGGAGGAATCCAGTCCGGCCATTCGGCCTTGCGCACGATCGTTTCAACGCCCGACCAGGTGAAGCCTTGGCGTCCGACGCCAATGCCATAGCGCATCGCCATGCCATGGCCGAGCGTCAAGTAAAGGAAAGTGTGCGCGGTATCGATAATGATCGTGCCCGGCGGCTCGCTGGTCGGGTACGTCACCATTTGGCGGCGCAGCTGCGCCGGCAGCTCCGTTCCCGCCTCATCGTCCTGCGGCTGTGGGGCGTATTGGGGCTGCGGCGCGTATTGCGGCATCGGCTGATCGAAGCGAAATGCCGGAGCGAATGAAAGCGCCTGAGCGAAAGCGGGCCCGGCGGAGATCGCGAGAATCGCCAACGTTGCGATCGCGCCACAAAGCCGTGCACGGCCGATTGCTGACACCATACTCCTCCCGTGCTGAAATGCCGTTCCGCTTTCGTCAACCAAGGGATCGAGCCGCTTTCGATCACGTCATGCAGCGTCCCACAACATGGGCCAATCGCGGCGAGGAGATCGGAGAAAACGATCCCTCACAGCCGACCGGAATCTTCTGTGGCTTTGGCGATTGCTCTTGCGTGCTCAGCCCGCGCCGCGCGACGGTGGGGACACTGGAGAAAGGCAGCCGGTCGCCCTTGAATTGGCGATTGACGGAGAAGCTCGGCGCTTTAGCGGCGATACCGGCGCCGACCGTCGGGTCGGCGAAGAACGGGATGAGCCCAACGAATAACAGGGCAAGCGCCGTTATTCCCAACGCGCCTGCGAGACGAATGAACACCTTGGCCATCGGATTGCTCCGCAGCGCCGATGCGACCACCCCTTTGATCGATCAGGCACACGAAAATCCCCCGAACTGACCACAACACCGAACCGCTAACGCCCATCGACCCACAAAGTTCCATAGCCGACCATGGTCACCCAAGTCCCGATGCCGGGGCAGATTCGGCACCTCGCGACTGGCGCGCCCTGCGACACGACGGAAGGGGCAGGAACAAACATTGCGCGCGGCACTTGTCATGGCGGACGGCCATCCTTTCCCCCTCCCCCGTGCTTGGCCGTTCAATGTTGGGCGCAGTCGGTATGCCGATCGGCTGCGCCCTAACTTTTCCTCAAGGCGAGCGACATGGTCAACGCAAAGCGGCTACCCGCGCAAAGCGCGATGCATGGCGCGATGGATGGGGAGCAAACTGGTCCGCTTATCGCACTACAGCGTCGCCTGGCGCTCGCTGGGCTTGCGCTCGCGTTGGCGCGCCTTGCGGCCGAAGAATAACGCCTGGCTGACAACGGCCGAGACGACGGCAACCTGGAACGGTTTTGCAATCAGAAACGCTGGTTCGGGCCGCTGTCCGGTCAGGAAACGTTCCGGATAAGCGGTGATAAAGATCACCGGTACTTCAAACGAGCCAAGGAGCTCGTTCACGGCATCCAATCCCGAACTGCCGTCGGCGAGCTGGATATCGGCGAGGATGAGCCCCGGCCGTTTCTGCTTCGCCAAAGCCAACGCTTCGCTGTGGGTGCGCGCAATGCCGATGACGTTATGACCGAGACTTTCGACCAGCGCTTCGATGTCCATGGCGATGAATGTCTCATCCTCGATGATGAGGACGTCGGTAGCGATTTCGGCCGCAAGTTCGCGGCCGGATTCTTCGACCAAGGCGCGAAGCGTCTGCAAATCGCAATCGAGGATTTCAGCAGCGTCGTCTTCCGAGAAGCCTTCGAGGGCCACTAGCAGAAAGGCCTGCCGCGGCCGCGGCGTTATTTGGGTGAGGTGCTGTTCGGGCGGCAGAACAATGTCGCTGGCTTCCGCCTTGTCGTTCACAGCGACCGAATTCCAGATTTTGGTAAAGAGCCGATACAGCCCGACCCGCGGATTTGAACTCGATTCCAGTACCTGTGGACTGGCGATCAGGGATTCCACTGTTGCGACGACATAAGCGTCGCCGGAGCCTTGGCTGCCGGTCAGGGCCCGGGCATAGCGGCGTAGAGACGGCAGATGCTGGAGTACGGCTTGCGAGGTCGACACAGACAACACTCCCCTTCCATAGTGCGCTGAGGTTATTGGCAAAAACCCCCCAGCGCAAAAAAAGTTCCCGTGCGGCTTGCCGCGGCGGAACAACGGGGCCTGTCAGGGCGTTAGCGCACGTTAAGTGGGGGCTTTGAGAGTGACGGCGATGGGTGAACGGGGGAAAGACGACGCGATGAAACACCGCAAGACCAACCTAGAACCGGTCGCGGAGAAGCCGGAGAGCCAAGATCCGATGGCCAGGCCAGCCACCACGTCTCCCCACAAGGAAGCCCGCTTGGGCCGGGAGGTCCAAGCCCGCATTGGGCAGCAACTGCGTGCCATGTACAACGACGTGGTCAACCAGGGTGTGCCGCAGCATCTGGCCGATCTCGTTCGCCGTCTGAGCGACCAAGACCAGGACTGAGGGTGGACAGAGCATGAAGCTCGATCCTGCGATTCGGGACCAAGTTCTAGCCACGGTACCAAGCCTGCGCGCATTCGCGATTTCGCTGTGCGGCAACATTGATCGTGCCGACGACCTGGTGCAGGAAACCCTGCTGCGGGCGCTGGCGCATATCGATTCGTTCGAGCCCGGCACCAATATGCCGGCTTGGCTGTTCACGATCCTGCGCAACCTGTTCCGGTCCGAGTATCGCAAGCGGCGCCGCGAGGTCGAGGACGCCGAAGGCCGCTATGCCGAAACCTTGAAATCGCATCCGGAGCAGACCGGACGCGTGGAATTCGAGGAATTCCGCACCGCCTTGGCGAAGCTGCCGGCGGATCAGCGCGAGGCTCTTATTCTGGTAGGCGCCTCCGGCTTTTCCTATGACGACGCGGCGGCGATTTGCGGCTGCGCGGTCGGCACGATCAAGAGCCGCGTCAATCGGGCGCGCACCCGGCTCGCCGATCTCCTCGCCATTGACAGCGTCGACGATTTTGGACCGGACCGCGCCACCCGCGCGGTGCTTGCCGGCGGCGGCCGGAATTAGCGATAAATCTTGTTGTAAACGCAATTCGAATCCTAAAATGATAACCGCCGCGGCAGTGGCTGTTTCACGCTATTTGCAATTACCGCGGCGGCAGGCTTTTCCGCTTAACCGGGTGGCAAGCGCCGCAGCGCCATGGTGCCTCGACCGATAAGAAAATTCCGCGCACAAGCGCCACACTTCGCGGTTCGAGGCGTCACGATGCTGGGTCGCGTCGCGGCATGCGCCGCAGTTCTTTTTGTATGGCCGATTTGCACCCGGACCTCCGACGGGGACGGCGCTTTGCCGCTCGCGGAGATCGTCATGGTGGCTAACCAAGCGCAGACAATCGCCGACGGGCGCCACGACGCCGAAGCCGAAAAGCAACCGCAACTGCCGCAGGAGAGCGCCGCTTTGGCCGCGCCCGGCGCGTTGGTGCGAGCGGCCGAGCCCAGCGCGCCCATCGCTTTCCACAATGCAAGCGCTGTCGAGACAGAGCCTTTCGGACTGGACGCCGAACCGGTCATGGACGGTGAGATTTTGGCCAAATGGGACGGCGTCGAATCCCAAATCGAGGAAGAGAACCAGGTGCTGGCGCGCTGCGGTGACGGCAACTCCTGGTGTCCTTGGGCGGCGCGGCGCTTCCTTTCAATCGTCAACGACGGGCAGGCGCGAAACGGACGCGCCCGCGTAGGCGTCATCAATCGCGGAATAAATTTATCGATCGTGCCGACCACCGACCTTGTCCAATGGGGGGTGGCCGACCACTGGAGCACGCCGCTCGAGACTTTCACAACGCAGCGTGGCGATTGCGAGGATTATGCCATTGCTAAATACGTCGCGCTGCGTGCGGCCGGCGTCCCGCAGCAAGACGTGAGGCTTATCGTCGTTCGCGAGGACGCGGAAAGGGAAAATCACGCCGTCGTCGCGGTGCGGCTCGCAGGTGAGTGGCTGATCCTCGACAATCGCTGGCTAGCGCTGGTGCGCGACCGCGAAATGTCGCGCGCGACGCCCTTGTACGAGCTCGACGGCAACGGTGTGCGCCGGTTTGTGGACCCGGCGCCCCTTGCCAAGCTCCAGCAAGCGCGTTCCGGTTCGGCCGAGTGGCGATCGGGCAGTTAAGCAATCACTTCGTCTCGGCCTCGTACACGCCCGCCCAGTCCGGACCCGGCGGCTGCGCGCGATAGAGTTCTATGCGCTCCTCATACATGTCATAGAGGCCGGAAAGCTCGAAACCATTGGCGAATTTTCGGCACCGTGCGATCAGCTCCACGGCCTCGTCCCATTTTTGACTGCGGAAGCGTCCCAACATCTGCGCGTTGGCGTTGCGCAACTCCTGGCAGCGCGGATCGGCTTCGACTTCCGAGCGGCCCAGCACCGTGAACACGGCCTCCGGCTGCTTCTTGCCTTTGACCATGATCAAATCGATTTCCATCACCGCGAACCTTCGCTTGGCGCCTTCGGCGGTGCGCGAGCCGATCACGACCGGAATGCGGTAATCCTTGGTCCGGCCCTCGAGCCGCGACGCCAGGTTCACCGTGTCACCCAACACAGAATAATTGAAGCGGAAGTCGGATCCCATATTGCCGACCACGCACGGTCCGGTGTTGAGCCCGATGCCGATCCGCAGCGGCATATAGACGCCGCTATTGGTTTCAGCCTCGCGCTTGAGCTCCCCATTGAGCGTCTCGGCGCGCGAGAGCATTTCCAGCGCCGCTTCGCAAGCATTTGCTTCCTGCTCAGCGTCGTCCACCGGCGCGTTCCAAAATGCCATGATGGCGTCGCCGATATATTTGTCGATGGTGCCCTTGCGATCGATGATGGCGTTGGTCAACGGCGTCAGGAACCGATTCATCAGCCGCGTCAATCCTTGCGGATCGTCCTTGTAGTACTCGGAAATGGTCGTGAAGCCACGCACATCGCTGAACAGTATTGTCATCCGGCGCTCTTCGCCGCCGAGCACCAGCTTCTCCGGCGAGCGGGCAAGCTGCTCCACCATGTGCGGCGACAGGTAGTAACCGAAGGCCGAGCGAATCTGCCGGCGCTGTTTCTGCTCGCGGAAATAATTCACGAAGGTAAGAACGAGATAAATCAGCCAGCTCGAAATCAGCGGATAAGTGAAATCGATGAGCAAGTTGTGCTCGACGAAAAGGTAGAGCGACAGTCCAATGAGGCCCGCGATCAAGCAGCCGCCGAGCACAATGACAATGCTGGCCGGCAGCATCGGCGCGGCGATGATGATCGCAAGCCCGAACAGCACAGCGAGCGCGAGTTCCGCGCCGATCGCATAGTTCGGATTGACGAGACTGGACTTGCTCAACACGCTTTCCAGAATTTGGGCGTGCACTTCGACACCGGGGATCGCGGCATCGAGCGGCGTAGTCTTGAGATCCAATAGCCCGATCGCCGACGTGCCGATCAAAACAAGCTTCCCGGCCAAGCGATCTGGCGGCACATTGCCCTGCAGCACGTCCTTGGCCGAGACGTAGCGCGCGGGATCATGATGATTGAAATGGACCCAGAACTGGCCGTTGCGATCGGTCGGCAGTTCCAGTCCAGGCACGGCAACCGACTGGACGCCGGCTTCATCGACGCGGACCAGGATGGCGCTCGAACCGGTCACGACGCGCAACATTTCCATGCTCAAAGACGGCACCAGGCTGCCTTGCGCGGTCATGATTACCGGCACGCGCCGGATGATGCCGTCGGGTTCCGGGTCGATTGAGAAAAGACCACGACCGGCCGCCGCCTGCTCAATCACCGGGACGTTCCGCAACAGGCCTGCAAAGGTCACCAAATACGGACGCGCGTCGGGACCGCGGACGGCAAAACCCGTTTGTAGGGCGGCATCCGCCGCGGTTCTGACTTCCGGAGCGGCCGCTCCGGCCTGGCCAACCACCACGCGTGAATGTTTTATGGCTTCGGCCAGCGCCTCGTCGTTACTTGGCAAGCGATCCAATTTGGCACGGGTTTCGGCATCAATACCGCGAAAGCTTTGCTCGGCGATCGCTGGCGACATGCGGTCGGGTTCCGGGAAGATGATGTCGAATCCGATCGCGACCGCGCCCAATTGCGTGATCTGGGTGAGGAGGTCTGCCACCGTCGTGCGCGGCCACGGCCACTGCCCGATCGCTTTTAGACTCGCCTCGTCGATATCAACGATAACGACCGGCCGAATCTCTTGGGGCCTGGGGCGGAGCACCTGAAAGAAATCGAAGGTCCGGGTGCGCAATTCCTGCAGCGGCCGCGGATCGGCGAGCCGCAGCGGTACCAGCGCGAATAGCAAAAGGATGCAGACCGCTCGCGCCAAACCGACCTGTTGCGCGCGGCGGATCAGGCTGTTCATCGCTGGCGGTTTCCCATGACGCCGGTCATTTTATCCTGCTGCGCGTAGCAAGGGGAGCATCATAGGCGCGATTGAGCCGAAAATGACGGACCCGTGCCGCCGGGCAAGAATGTTCGTTATTTCTCGCGGAATGCCCGCATCAGCTGATCGTGCAAAGGCTTGACCAGATAAGAGATCATGGTGCGTTCGCCGGTCTCGATGAAGGCCTCGACCGGCATTCCGGGGGTCAATTTTACGTCGCCGAGACGTTTTATTTGTTCGGGCGGCATCGCGATCCGCACCAGATAATAACTCTGGCCGGTCCGTTGGTCGGTAGAAGTGTCCGCCGCGATACGAGACACCGTGCCGTCGATCTCCGGCGTGGTGCGGACATTAAACGACGTGAACCGCAGGACGACCGTTTGTCCGAACTGGACCTGATCGATGTCCTTGGGATCGACTTTCACTTCGACCGTCAAGTTGTCGCTCTCCGGCACGATCAGCATGATCGGATCGCCGGCGGCGATCACGCCGCCGACGGTATTCGCAGTCGATTGGAACACGGTACCGTCTTGTGGGGCGCGGATGTCGGTGCGCTTGAGCTGATCCTCTGCCGTGACTTTGCGCTCGACATATTCGCCGATCTTGCTGTCGGTTTCGCGCAGCTCCTTGGCGACGTCGCTGGATAGATCCTGATCCACCTGAATGATCTGCAGCTGGATTTCGGCGATCTTGCCTTTCACCTCTGCCGCCTGGGCGATTATTTGACCGCGTTCGCCGTCAAGGCGCGCTTCGTCGCGTTGCAGCGAGGTCAGCCGATTGAGCTGCACCAGATTCTTCTGCCACAGATCGCGCACGCCCTGCAGTTCCTGCTCGGTCAGCGCTATCCCTTTGTCTTTGGCGGCCTGCTGCGCTGCAAGGCCGGAGATCTGCTCCTGCAATTGGGTGATGCGCTCCTGGAGCTGTTTCTTTTGGCCGAGGCGGTCCTGGTGACGTAGTTCAAACAGCTTGCGCTCGCTTCCGAGCGCCTCTTTGACGTCGGCATCATTGAGGCGACTGGCAAGTTCGGGCGGCACCGCCATGGTGTCCGCGCCGTCGCGCTCGGCCGCCAGCCGTGCCTTGCGTGCATAAAGCTCGATAAGACCTTTGTTGACGATCGCCAAATTGGCGCGGGTTACGGTCTCGTCGAGGCGGAGGAGAACGTCGCCGGCTTTGACATGGTCGCCGTCGCGCACGAACAATTCGCCGACCACACCGCCGGTCGGGTGTTGCACTTTTTTAACATTGGTATCGACGACGATTGAGCCTTGCGCGATCAGCGCGCCGGAAATCTGGGCGGTCGATGCCCAACCGCCCAATCCAATCACCAGCACGCTGACCAAAATGGAGCCGGCGAGAATGTGACGCCGGATAGATTCGCCGGCGCTGGTCGTGGGACCCGTCTGGCCAAGGCCAACGGCGGCGGCAATGGTATTCGCTTTCGCGCTGATTGCGCCGACGGCGCGATACAAGTCCGCACTCAGCTTGGCGATCAACCTGCACCTCCCTGTTCGGCAACTTTGAGCGAACGCGGCGCGGCGGTCGGCTGGATCACCCGACTGAGAACTTCCTCTTTCGGCCCGAATTGCTGCTGCCGGCCCTTAGCCATGACCAGGATATAGTCGACACCAGCGATCGCACTCGGCCGATGCGCGATGACGACAGTGATGGCGCCGCGGGCGCGCAACCCGAGAATAGCGCGGGTGAGCGCCTCATCGCCTTCGGCATCGAGATTCGAGTTGGGCTCGTCCAGCACCACCAGGAAAGGATCGCGGTAGAGTGCGCGCGCGAGCGCGACGCGTTGCGCCTGTCCGGCCGAAAGGGCGCCGCCGTGATCGCCGATCACGGTGTCATAACCTTCGGGCAGGTTGATGATGAGATCGTGGACGCCGGCTGCCTGGGCGGCCGCGATGACGGCATCGGGGTCCGGCGGATCCTCGAAGCGGCTGATGTTTTGCGCCACCGTGCCGTTGAACAATTCGACGTCCTGCGGGACATAGCCGATGTGCCTGCCGAGTGCTTCGGACGACCATTGATCGAGCGTCGCGCCGTCGAGCCGCACGGTGCCGCGTAGCGGCCGCCATACTCCGACCAGCATCCGCGCCAAGGACGATTTGCCCGACGCGGTTGGCCCGATTACGCCCAAAGCCTTGCCGGCCGCGAGCGTGAAGTTGACGTCCTGACAGACCAGCTTTTGCACGCCGGGCGGCGCCACCGCGCCATTTTGGACGACCAGCGAACGCGACGGCGGTTTTAAGGGCATCGGATCGGCTTTGGGCGGCAGGTGAGCGAGCAATCTGGACAGGCGCTGCCAGCTTTGCCGCGCGTTGACGAAACCACGCCAATTGGCGATCGCGAGATCGACCGGCGCCAGAGCCCGCCCGCCTAGGATCGATCCGGCGATGATAATGCCGGGCGTCGACTGCTGATTGATCACCAGCCAGGCGCCGACCGCGAGGATGGCCGATTGCAGCAACAGGCGCAGAACCTTCGACGCGGCGCCAAGACCGCCGCCGACATCGCTGGCCCGCCCGCTGGTGACCACGAAATTCCGATTGAGTTCGTGCCAATGCTTGGCAATGCGGCCGACCATGCCCATCGCCGTAATGGCCTCGGCGTTGCGCCGGCTTGCTTCGAGAAGTGCATTGCGCGCCATCGCAAATTGCGCGGCGCTGCGGGTCGGATGGCGGGTCTTGATCTCGGTGATGATCGTCAAAGTGACGAGAACGATGGCGCCGAACAGCGCGGTCAAGCCGATCAGCGTATGAAACAAAAAACAGATCGCGAGATAAACCGGCATCCAGGGCAAATCAAAGAATGCCACCGGGCCGCTCCCCGACAGAAAGCTGCGCACATTGTCCAGGTCGCGGATGGGCTGCGTCCCCTCGCCTTTGCCGCCGATCCTCAAAGGCAGGCGTATAATCGCGTCGTAGACCCGGCCGCTCATCGACTCGTCAAGGCTGTGGCCGACCCGCACCAGGATACGGCTCCTGATCGTGTCAATCATGCCCTGCGCGGCGTATAGGCCGGCGACCAAAAAGAGCAGCGCCACCAGCGTCGGAATGCTTCGGCTGGGCAAGATGCGGTCATAGACTTCGAGCATGAAAATTGCGCCGGTGAGCATCAGGAGGTTGCTCATC
>Ga0306926_10008959_pt1 | contig 10985 bp, 9 predicted proteins | sample flu12Cox44000178_FD_203759 | JGI IMG/M metagenome (GOLD analysis project Ga0306926, IMG submission 203759) | Lab enrichment of tropical soil microbial communities from Luquillo Experimental Forest, Puerto Rico - flux8day.12C.oxic.44.000.178 (v2)... | ecosystem: Environmental > Terrestrial > Soil...
ACGATGTGCCCTACAAGGGCGAACACTCAAGGTCGAACTTCACACACAATGCCGTGGCGCTCGCCGCGCATCTCGAGACCGCCGTCCGGCGTCAGTTGATGAGTGATGTCCCGGTAGGTGCCTACCTCTCGGGCGGACTCGACTCCAGCGCGGTGGTGGCGATGATGCGCCGCGCGCAACCTTCGCAGCGCATCACATGCTTCACGGTCAACTTCCCCGAGGGCGTGGACTCAGAAGGTAGCCCATCAGATCTGCCCTATGCGCGTCAGGCCGCCCAGCATCTTGGGGTCGACCTCGTCGAAGTGTTGATGGAGCCCGGCGCGATCCGCCGACTGCCGCAGATGGTGGAGCTGCTCGATGAGCCGCAAGCTGACCCTGCACCGATCAACGCTCTGCTGATCGCCGAGCGGGCCCGGCAAATGGGCATCCCGGTGCTGCTCTCGGGCGCGGGCGGGGACGACCTGTTCAGCGGCTACCGTCGTCACTGGGCGCTCGCATTCGAGCGCTACTGGCGCTGGCTGCCACGGTTCGCACGCTGCTCCTTGCAGCACGTGGCGTCTGCGGCCGCCAGCGGCGAGGGATTCGGGCAAGGGCGGGCCGCGCTGCGCCGGCTCACGAAGATGTTTGCGTACGCCGGGGAGGATGCAGATCGCCGCCTGATCACCTATTTCTGGTGGAGCACCGAGCGCTTGAGGCGTGGACTGTATTCCGCCGATTTCGCGGCGCAAGTGGCGCCAGTCGACACGGCGGCACCTCTGCTACATAGCCTGGCGCGCATTCCCGCGGAGCGCGACCCACTGCAGCGCCTGCTGTACCTCGAGACCAAGCATTTTCTTCCGGACCACAATCTCAACTACACCGATCGTGCCGGCATGGCAGTTGGCGTGGAGGTGCGGGTACCGCTGCTGGACCTGGATCTGGTGCGATTCGCCGCAGCACTACCTGCAGAATTTAAGCAACGCGGCCGGACCGGCAAGGCTATCTTCAAGCGCGCCATGGAGCCCTACCTGCCTCACGCACTCATCTATCGACCCAAGACCGGCTTCGGGGCGCCGTTGCGCCGCTGGCTGCGCCACGAGCTCCGCCCGCTCGTCGCCGAGACCTTGAGCCCGAGCGCGGTGCAGCGGCGCGGTATCTTCGATGCCACCGCAGTCAAGCGCTTGGTCGAACGCGACCTTGCAGGCCAGGTGGACGGCGCGTATACGGTTTTCGCGCTCATCACGCTCGAGCTGTGGTGCCGGCGCTTTCTCGCAACCTGATCCCGTGATGCGAGCCGACAAGCAAGCCGTTCAGGACTTCTGGGAGCGTGCGTCCTGCGGGGAGCAGCTATATCTGCAGGGGGCTGAGGCAGCCAGCTACCTCGAGCAGGCGCGACAGCGCTATGAGCTCGAGCCCTACATCGAGCCGTTTGCGGACTTCTCAGGCTGTGCCGGCCAGCAGGTGCTGGAGGTTGGTGTCGGCCTCGGTGCGGATCACCAAAGATTCGCGCAAGCGGGCGCCCGCCTGAGCGGTATAGATCTCACTGAACGGGCCATCGCCCACACCCGACGCCGCCTGAGTCTGCTCGGTTTGGAGTCGGCGTTGGCCGTCGGTGACGCCGAAAATCTGCCATTCGGCGCGGCGACTTTCGACGTAGTGTATTCGTGGGGCGTCATCCACCACAGTCCCGACACGGCGCGCGCGGTGAGAGAGATCTACCGTGTCCTACGCCCGGGCGGAACGGCGCGCGTCATGATCTATCACAAATGGAGTCTCGTCGGGTACATGCTGTGGGCGCGCTACGCGCTGGCACGCCTGCGGCCGTGGATGAGCCTTACCGAAGTCTACGCCCGTTTTCTTGAGAGTCCCGGGACCAAGGCTTTTACTACCGGCGAAGCCCGCGAGATGTTCTCATCGTTCACCGCACTACAGGTTGGTGTGGTGCTGACGCACGCAGATCTGCTCCAATCGGCCGCGGGCCAGCGGCATCGCGGCGTGCTGTTGGCCGTCGCCCGACGGCTGTGGCCGAGGGCAGTGTTACGCAGGGTTGCTCGCGGTCAGGGCGTGTTCATGCTCATTACCGCGGTGAAGTGAGTGGCATGAAGTCTGCGTGTAGAGTGACTTGCGGAATCTGTCTCTTGATACGCGCTAGCAGGTGTTGCTTGGCGGAATATTCCTGATGCGACAGGTCCTGCAGTCTCTGAGCAACGGGAATACCTCTTTGGTCGAGGTGCCTGCTCCGACGGCTCCCGGGGGCGGTCTGCTGATCAGAACTGCCTGCTCGCTGATTTCTGCTGGGACCGAGCGCATGTTGCTGGACTTCGGCCGCGCGGGCTGGATCGAAAGGGCGCGGCAACAACCGGAGAAGGTGCGCCAGGTACTCGACAAGATACGCACAGACGGGCTGATAGCCACCGCTGAAGCGGTACGAAGCAAGCTCGACGTGCCAGTGCCGCTCGGGTACTGCAACGTTGGGTTGGTGACCGAGATGGGTGCGGACGTACGCGGTTTCGCAGTCGGCGATCGCGTCGTCTCCAACGGACCTCACGCAGAGTGGGTCGCGGTGCCACGCAATCTCTGCGCCCGTGTGCCCGCCGAAGTGGCGGACGACGAGGCCGTATTCACCGTGCTGGGCGCAATCGCACTCCAGGGCGTGCGGCTCGGGGCGCCGACACTTGGCGAGAGCTTTGCGGTCATCGGACTCGGGCTCATCGGGCTGATAGCCGTGCAGCTGTTGCGGGCCAATGGCTGCCGGGTACTCGGTGTTGATCCGGACGCGCGCCGGCGTGCTCTGGCGCGGCAGTTTGGCGCGGAGGTGATCGCGTCCGAGGGAGATGTACTGGCCGCCGCTGAGTGCTTCTCCGAGGGTCTGGGAATGGATGGAGTACTCATTACCGCCGCGACCGCGAGCAACGAGCCCATCACCCAGGCGGCACGCATGTGCCGCAAGCGGGGTCGCATCGTGCTCGTGGGCGTCAGCGGCCTGACGCTGGACCGCGCGGACTTCTACCAGAAAGAGCTGTCGTTCCAGGTTTCCTGCTCATACGGTCCGGGGCGCTACGATCCGGACTACGAGGAGCGCGGCAACGATTACCCGGCCGGCTTCGTGCGCTGGACGGAGCAGCGCAACTTCAACGCCGTGCTGGAACTGATGCGCGCCCGGCAGCTGGACGTGAGGTCGTTGATCACCCATCGATTCGCGTTCGAAGCCGCTCCGGATGCATATGAGCTGCTGGTGACACGGGCCGAGCCGTACATCGGAATTCTGCTCGAGTACTCGCCGCAGAAGACGGGCAAGCTTGCCGCGTCGCAGAACGTGACGCTCGGCGCACCGGCCTTTGCCTCGGGTGCAGCGCCGCGTGTAGCTTTCATTGGTGCGGGCAACCATGCAGCCCGCGCATTGATTCCCGCATTTGCAGCCAGTGGTGCACGCCTTTGTGCCATTGCGAGCGCTGGGGGCGTCTCGGCGGCGCACTGTGCGAGAAAGTTCGGTATGGCACGCGCCACAACCGATGCGGCGGCGCTGATCGGCGCGGACGACCTGGACGTTACGGTCATTGCTACGCGACATGATACGCATGCGCAGTTCGCAGTGCAGGCGCTGCAATCCGGCAAGCATGTGTTCGTGGAAAAGCCCCTAGCGGTCGCCGTCGTCCAGATCGATGCAATCGTAGATGCCTGGGAGAAAACACGTGCTGCAGGACGGCCGCCACTCCTGACAGTCGGCTTCAATCGACGCTTTGCGCCGCAAGTGCTGCGCATCAGGTCGCTGCTCGAGGACATCCGCGAGCCAAAGGCCTTCATCGCCACGGTGAACGCTGGTGCACTTACCGCGGAGCACTGGATCCATGACCCGCGAGTGGGAGGCGGGCGAATCGTCGGTGAGGCGTGTCACTTCGTGGATCTGTTGCGTTTTCTTGCCGGCTACCCCATCGCCGATGCAGGCGTGCAGCGCCTCGGCGCTGCCCAAACTGGTCCGGCCGAGAGCGTCGCCATCACGCTCAGGTTCGCGGACGGCTCACTCGGGACGATCCACTATCTGGCCAACGGGCACCGCGGCTTCCCCAAGGAACGTCTCGAGGTGTTCTGCGCCAACAGGATGTTGCAGCTGGACAATTTCCGCCGCCTGCGCGGGTACGGGTGGCCGGGATTCCGGACGATGAACCTGTGGCGGCAGGACAAGGGGCAAAAGGCCTTGGTGCAGGCGTTCGTCAATGCCATTCGCACCGGTGGCGATCCTCCGATTCCATTCGCGGAGCTCATCGAGGTCAGTCGCGTCGTCATTGCGCTCGCCGAGGCCGCGCAGCGTTGAGCGAGCTCGCACTCTACTTTCACACCATCCGTCACCTGCGCCCCATCCAGATCGCCGCGCGGATCTGGCAGCAGGTATATCGGCCGCGTCCGGATCTGCGCCCGGCCGCGGCCCAACGGCCGCTTGCCGCTTCCTATGTGGCCCCGGTTCCCGCTCTGCCAACGCTGGTGGGACCGGACACCTTCCGCCTCCTCAATGTCGAGCAACGCTGCGCCACCGCAGCCGACTGGTCCCCGCCGGCTGCGACCAAGCTGTGGAGGTATCATCTGCACTACTTCGATGACCTGAACGCCTGGGATTCCTGCGCTCGTGCGGACTGGCATCAGCCGCTCCTCGAACGCTGGGTCAAGGAGAATCCACCCGGCGCCGGCGATGGCTGGGAGCCATATCCCGTGTCGCGGCGCGTGGTGAACTGGATCAAGTGGGCTGCGCGCGACAATGCGTTACCCGGACCGTGTCATACCAGCCTGGCGGTACAGACACGCTGGCTATGTGGCCGCCTGGAATACCAGCTACTCGGTAACCATCTGCTGGCGAACGCGAAGGCGCTGGTACATGCGGGCCTCTATTTCGAGGGTACGGAGGCAGAACGCTGGTACCGCCGCGGGATCGATATTGTCGAACAGCAGCTCGGCGAGCAGGTGCTCGCGGATGGCGGCCACTTCGAGCTGACTCCCATGTACCACGCGCTGGTGCTCGAAGATCTTCTCGACCTGATCAATCTGCTGAGCGCATATGGCCGGTCACCCCGCGCTGATTGGTACGCGGCGGTCGCGCGCATGCGCCGCTGGCTGCTCACCATGAGCCACCCCGATGGCGACATTTCCTTTTTCAACGATGCAACCCTCGGTGTCGCGGCATCGCCAGCCGAACTCGAGGCGTACGCCAGGCGGCTCGGGCTGGGGCCGTGCCCGGTGTCCGCTGCCCCGCTCGAGGTGCTGCGCGAGAGCGGATACGTCCGCGCCTCGGCGGGCCCGGCCTACCTGATCTGTGATTGTGCGGAGGTGGGGCCGGACTATCTGCCGGGGCACGCGCATGCGGACACGCTCAGCTTCGAGCTGAGTCTCGCAGGCAATCGGGTGCTGGTGAATTCCGGGGTTTCCGAATATGGCAATCAAGCCGAGAGACAGCGGCAGCGCGGCACAGCGGCGCACAACACCGTGATCGTTAACGGACAGAACTCGAGTGAAACGTGGGACGGCTTTCGCGTCGCGCGCCGCGCGCGCGCGCTCCTCCGCGATGCGCGTGGCAACGGAACGATCATCATCGAAGGCTGCCACGACGGCTATGCACGCTTGCCGGGGCGCAACCGACATACGCGGCGTTGGATCCTCGATCGGCATTCACTGCGCATAGAGGACCTGATCAGCGGAGAATTTCAGCATGCCGAGGCGCGTTTGCACCTGCATCCTGCAGTCGACGTACACATCAGTACACCAGAGAGGGTTACCCTCTATTCGGGCGGCCACCACCTAGCAATCCTGCACTTCCGGGGTGCAGCCTCGGTCGAGGTGGCCCGATCTACCTGGCATGCCGGCTTTGGGGTGAGTGTCGAGAACACCGTCGTGACAGCCGGGTTCAAGGGCGCCTCACTGAGCACCGACATAACCTGGGCGGGGTTACGATGAGAGTGCTGGTGGTGAGCTTCTACTACGAGCCAGACCTCTCCGCAGGCTCGTTTCGCACCACCGCACTCGTGGCGGCAATGCGTGAGCGGGCGCCGGCGGGCACGCGAATCGACGTGGTCACGACGTTACCAAACCGCTATCACTCCTATGTGAAGGAGGCGCGGGAGCTGGAGGTCAGCGAGGGTCTGGAAATCAGACGCATTGCCCTGCCAACGCATCGCAGCGGCATGACCGGACAGTCGCGCGCATTTGTCACCTTCGCATTCCGGACACTGGCTCACGTTGCTGCTCGAGAATACGACCTCGTGCTTGCTACATCCTCGCGCCTCATGACGGCCACGCTAGGTGCCTGGATCGCGCGCCGCAAAGGTGCAGTGTTATACCTGGACATCCGCGATATCTTCGTCGAGAACATGCGTGAGCTGCTGCCACCGGTGCTTGCCTGGCCGGTCGGAAGGGTGTTATCCCCAATCGAGTTCTGGACCATGCGGCGCGCCGACCGTATCAATCTCGTATCCCGCGGCTTCGAAGACTACTTCCGTACGCGCTTCGGTGACCGACCGCTCTCGTGGTTCAGCAACGGCATCGACGAGGAGTTCCTGGCCGCGGCGCCACAAGCTGCGGCTTCACGGCCGCACGGTCGGGAAGTCACCATCCTCTATGCGGGTAACATCGGTCAGGGCCAAGCGCTGCACGAAATTCTGCCCGACCTGTCGGTGGCCTTGCGCGGCCGCGCCCGCTTCGTAGTGATCGGCGACGGTGGACGGCGCGCCGCGCTCGAACGCGTGGTGGGCGGCATCGACAACGTCGAGCTTCGTGGACCGCTGCCGCGCGCCGCGCTCCTCGATGCGTACCGCTCCGCGGATGTGTTGTTCCTCCACCTTGGAGCGCTCCGTGCCTTTGAGAGAGTACTGCCTTCCAAGGTGTTCGAGTATGCCGCGCTCGGCAAACCAGTGCTTGCCGGTGTTGCCGGGTATGCGGCGCGTTTTATTCGCGAGGAGGTGACGAACTCCGCTGTCTTTCCACCGGGGCACGTGGCCGAGGCGGTGCAGGGCTTCGAGTCGCTGGAACTCGCAGACCGACCTCGGCCGGACTTCATCGACAAGTATGCGCGTAGCCGCATCGCGCGGGCGATGGCGAACGATGTCTTTGAGCTGCGGCGTGAGTCTGTCGGTCACCAGCCCGACAGTTTGAATGACCATTATTAGAGATATTGCTGATGCCCTGACGAAGCCGCTCGTGATCGTGCTGCTGATAGCGATCGCCGCTGCAGTGTGTCGACTCGCAGGACGCGGTCGCGCCTCAAGAGTACTGCTGGTTGGCGCAGCGATCCTTGCCTATGCAGCATCGATACCTCTGGTCGGAGAGGCGTTGCTACGTCCGCTGGAGAGTGAGTTCCCGCCCCTGAGCGCTGATCGACTGCCGAATGTCCGCTACGTCGTGGTCCTCGGCAGCGGCTACGCACCCCATGAGGGCATTCCGGTGACCGCTGCCCTCGACCGGGAGGGATTGATGCGAGCTGTCGAGGCCTTGCGCCTTGTGCGCCTGCTTCCGCAAGCTCAGCTGGTCGTATTGGGGGGTCCGCTCTCAGGACTGCCACCGGTGGCGCAGGGGTACGCGCAGCTGGCACGTGCGCTTGGAGTCCTGGATCAATCACTGGTCGTTTCGGATCGACCGCACGACACGCGCGCCGAGTCCCAAGAAGTGCATCGGTTGCTCGGCAATACCCCGTTTCTGCTCGTCACCTCTGCCTACCACATGCCGCGAGCCATGCTGCTGATGAAACGAGCCGGCGCCGCGCCGATCGCGGCGCCCGCGGGTCAGCGGGCTTTCGGCGCCGCCCCTTTCGGCTGGGCGTCGCTGCTGCCAGGAGCCGCGGGACTGGGCGATACGGAGCGCGCTCTGCACGAGTACGCCGGCCTCGTAGCGGTCACCACGGGATGGGACTGAGCGATTCCCTGCTGACCGCTCGATCTCTTCCGCGGGCCCAGTACGGGGCTAGGATCGCGGGGCGGCAGCAAAAAACTGTCACGGCGAGTGCGCCTGATGTGCAGCATTATGCGCGGAAATGACACCGAATCTTTCAGACCAATAACACTGGACCTGACATCATATCCAGCGGAGTCGAACAATCGCAGCCACTCGCGCCGGCTGCGGAAACGTATCCCGACGCCGACAGTATCGGTTTTCGTGATGGGTGACTCTCGCCGCCGAGCGGGCGATCCGTGAAAAAATCTGCTCTTGGTGACCTGGAACCTGAGTCACCCGGAAAAATCAACCAAGTACGACTAGGTAATGTATTCGCTGAGAAGGCTAAGCGTACCTGTCGTCGCCACGCAGAGTACTAGGTCCGTGCTGCAGCTCCAGAGTTTCGCGCTCGGTATGCCCGGCAAGGTGATGCAGGATCACCTTGAATGTCACCAGACCTTCGCGACCGGCAAGCTCAGGGCAGGGGCTCGGCCGCACGGCGCGGTCTGTTGGGCGTGGGATGCGTCGCTGTCCGGCGACGCGCAGGCGGCAGGTCCTGCGGCAATGCAACAGCATGCCATGATCAACATCCTCGCAGGCGATGCCGAGCTGAACGGAACTCCAGTCCAGCGGCGGCCGCGGTGCCGCCTCCGGTACCGTTCGCGGGAGCGGGACCTGAGGAGGTCAACCCATGAACACCGTGTGCGTTCTGGTACTATTACGGTTGGAAGCCGCAGGCGAGCAAAATAGCAAGGTTATATTTGGGGCAACTGTTAGCGCGGCTGACGCATGTTGGCTACAGGCCGGATGGAACGGAATCCTTTCGGGTGCAGGGGGGGTGCAACACGCGTTTGGCGCGGCCCTGAGCTTCTGACATGCTGCGATGAGTAGGGACACGCAATCGATTCCAGCTGAGGCCCAGCAGTTCGCTGTGGCCGCTCCATTCGGCGTTTTGGTGTTTGTCAGGGTGTTTCTCCGCCTGGCGACACGCTGTATACTGAATGTGCTTGACCTTGGCTGTATACGAGAGAGTGGCAACGGCGGCCGAATTCACAACAACTCGCGCCGTTGTGTTTGGGGATAGACGCGATGATTTTGCAAATCGCCGCGGCCGCCGCGAGCTTTTTCACCTGCTGGCTGGCGATCGTTGCGCTGCGCCCAATTGCCATCGCTGTTGATTTGGTCGACCGCCCGGGTGGCCGCAAGACTCATAACGGAGATGTTCCGGTCGTCGGCGGACTGGCGATGTTCCTCGGCGTGGTTCTGGGCGTGGGCCTGCTACCGCTTCCCGGGAGCAGCGCCGGCGCGTTTCTTTCGGCCTGTGCGATTCTCGTGACGGTTGGACTCATCGACGACCGATTTGATCTTTCACCCTGGACGCGCTTCCCCGGTCAAATTGCTGCCGCCCTCGTGTTGGTCATCGGATCGGGCGCCATGGTGGTCACGCTGGGCAACCCTTTCGGCACGGGGGTCATCAATTTCTCGGAATACGGCTCGATCGGCTTTACGATATTCATCGTCATTTCGGCCATCAATGCGTTCAACATGCTCGATGGCATGGACGGACTCGCCGGCACCGTGGCGCTGACCTCCTTCCTGGCCATCGCCTATGTCTCCTACACCGCGGGACTCCCTCTGCCGCTGACAATCAGCATGGTGATGATTGGAGCGGTCTCGGCATTCCTGCTCTTCAACGTGCCGCTGCGCGCCCACGCCACGGCGCAATGCTTCATGGGTGATGCGGGCAGCACGTTGCTCGGTTTTTGTGTTGCCTGGCTCTGTATCCAGATCTCTCAGGGGGCCACCAAGCCGGTTACTTCGGTCACAATCCTGTGGTTTGTCGCCTTGCCGCTTTATGAGCTGATGTGGAGCACTATCCGGCGCGTGATCCGGGGTGTCTCACCCTTTAAGGCTGATACCAACCACTTCCATCACCTGCTTCTCAAGGCCGGTTTCGGCCCGCGCGGCGCTTTTGCCGTGTTCACGACCCTGACGTGCCTGCTTGCCGGGCTCGGTCTGCTGTGCCGTCATTACGGCCTTCCGGACCGCAGCTCACTTGTCTTGCTAGCTGTGTTGGGGTGCGTGACCATCCGACTGATGTACCGTGCACAAGTTCTCTGGGCCCTCGTGCCAGCATCCATCAGGCGCGGTCGTGGGCGGGGGGCTACTACTCTGGATCAAGCCTCGCCGTAGGCGAGGTTCCGCCGTCCGCGTAGCGTTACGCCGCCATTTCGAGGGCTTTCGGCGACGAGTTCTTGAGCCGCTCATAGGCTTCATTTAGTCTTCCCTTTCCCCCTTCCCACTCAAGAACTTAACTCATGCGCGTCACGATCTTCGGCTCGGGTTACGTGGGTCTGGTAACGGGGGCCTGTCTCGCGGACGCCGGCAACCATGTCATCTGCGTGGACGTTGATGCCGGCAAGATCGAGCGCCTGAAGCGTGGTGAGGTACCCATCCATGAGCCCGGGCTCGACGCGCTCATCAAGCGCAACGCGGAGGCGGGGCGGCTGGAGTTCACCACCGACGCTGCCAGGGCGGTGGAGCATGGCCTCTTTCAGCTGATCGCGGTCGGGACGCCCCCGGGAGAGGACGGGTCGGCCGACCTGCGCTACGTCCTCACGGTCGCCCGCACGATCGGCACGCACATGGGCCGCTATTGCATCGTGATCACCAAGTCGACGGTGCCGGTCGGCACGGCCGACAAGGTGCGCGCAGAGCTCGACCGTACGCTCACCGGGCGGGGCGCGAAGGTGGAATTCGACGTCGTCTCCAACCCCGAGTTCCTCAAGGAGGGGGCGGCGATCGCCGATTTCATGAAGCCCGACCGCGTGGTGATCGGCACGGACAACCCGCGCACGACCGAGCTCATGCGTGCGCTGTACGAGCCCTTCACCCGCAATCACGATCGTCTCATCGTGATGGACATCCGCTCCGCGGAGCTCACCAAGTATGCAGCCAACGCGATGCTCGCCACCAAGATCAGCTTCATGAACGAGCTCGCCAACATCGCCGAGCGCGTCGGCGCCGACATCGAGAAAGTGCGCATCGGCATCGGCTCGGACCCGCGCATCGGTTACAGCTTCATCTACCCGGGCACT
>Ga0306926_10008960_pt1 | contig 10984 bp, 11 predicted proteins | sample flu12Cox44000178_FD_203759 | JGI IMG/M metagenome (GOLD analysis project Ga0306926, IMG submission 203759) | Lab enrichment of tropical soil microbial communities from Luquillo Experimental Forest, Puerto Rico - flux8day.12C.oxic.44.000.178 (v2)... | ecosystem: Environmental > Terrestrial >...
CGCGGGAAGCCCCGAGCTACGAGACATGACGCGGCGATTTTGGATTGGAACGGCGCTCACCGCTCCGCTGGTCTTGTGGGAGATGGCGAGTCATCTTCCCGGCATCGCTCTACATCACTATGTCTCCTCCTCGACGGTGATTTGGCTCGAGTTCGCATTGAGCACGCCCGTTGTCCTTTGGGCGGGCTGGCCATTCTTTGTTCGGGCGTGGGCCTCTCTGCGCAACCGCTCGCTGAACATGTTCAGCCTCATCGCACTCGGCGTCGGGGCAGCTTATCTCTATAGCTTGGTGGCGACTTTCGCATCCGGACTGTTTCCGCCGTCCCTCCGTCAGGATGGAGTGGTCCCCGTCTACTACGAGGCCGCAGCTGTCATCACCGTGCTGGTGCTTCTCGGTCAGGTTCTCGAGCTGCGCGCGCGGGAGAAAACCGGCAGCGCTATCCGGGCACTACTCAGCCTTGCTCCCAAGACCGCCCATCGGATTACCAGTGAGGGGAGCGACGAGGAAGTCTCGCTGGATCAGGTCCATGTCGGCGACCGTTTGCGGATCAAGCCCGGTGACAGTGTCCCCGTGGACGGGGAGGTGCTGGAAGGCCGGAGTGCCATCGACGAGTCGATGATCACCGGTGAGTCGATGCCCGTTGAAAAGGTGCGCGGCGCGAAAGTGATCGGCGGCACGCTGAACGGCACAGGATCGCTCGTGATGCGGGCTGAGCGTGTGGGCGCCGAGACCATGTTGGCACGCATCGTTCATATGGTCGCGGACGCTCAGCGCAGCCGTGCCCCGATTCAACGACTGGCGGATGTCGTCTCTGCCTGGTTCGTGCCGGCCGTCATTCTGGTCGCCGTTCTTGCCTTCGTGGGCTGGATGCTCTTCGGTCCCGCGCCCGCGTTTTCCTACGCTCTCATTGCGGCGGTTTCTGTGTTGATCATCGCCTGTCCGTGTGCGCTCGGGCTCGCCACTCCGATGTCGATCATGGTTGGCATCGGTAAGGGCGCGAGCGCTGGCGTCCTCATCAAGAACGCCGAGGCGCTCGAGCGCTTCGAGAAGGTCGACACTCTGGTGGTCGATAAGACTGGCACTCTGACCGAGGGTAAGCCGCGGGTCGTTGCGGCTGTCGCCTCACAGCCCTTTGACGAGGCGAGCCTCCTGTCGCTCGCTGCCAGCGTTGAGCGCTCGAGCGAGCATCCCCTGGCGGCGGCCGTCGTCGCTGCCGCGCAGGAACGCGGCATGGCCCTGCAGGAAGTGACTGAATTCAACTCCGTCACTGGCAAGGGCGTGAGCGGGCGCGTTGGCGGTCGAGAGGTGTCAGTCGGCAACGCGAAGCTGATCGACAGCACCTCACCCGTAATGGATGCTCTGGAGCGACGCGCCGATAACTACCGCCGCGAAGGCGCAACGGTGATGTATGTGGCGGTCGATGGCCGGCCCGCCGGTATCCTCGCGGTCGCGGACCCGATCAAGAAGTCAACTCCGGCTGCGCTGGAGAGGCTTCGGGCCGAGCACGTCCGCATCGTCATGCTCACAGGGGATAACCGCAAGACTGCTGACGCGGTCGCGACGAAACTCGGTATCAGCGACATCGAGGCCGAGGTCTTGCCCGAGACAAAGAATGCCGTTGTTCGGCGCTTGCGCAAGGAAGGTCACGTGGTGGCGATGGCGGGCGACGGCATAAACGACGCCCCGGCGCTCGCCGAGGCCGACGTCGGTGTTGCAATGGGCACGGGAACGGACGTTGCGATGGAGAGCGCCGGCGTGACGCTCGTGAAGGGGGACTTGGCGGGCATCGCCCGTGCACGGGTGCTCAGCCGCGCCACGATGCGCAACATCCGCCAGAATCTCGTGCTCGCCTTCATCTACAACGTGCTGGGAATCCCGCTTGCGGCGGGTGTGCTGTACCCGAGATTCGGCCTGCTATTGAGCCCGATCGTGGCGGCGGCCGCGATGAGCTTCAGTTCGGTGTCCGTGATCGGTAACGCTCTGCGCCTTCGATTCGTACGGCTCTAGCGGTTGAAGAACCATGAATAGCGGCAGCGAGGTCAGTGCAATGATGCAGCCGCAACACTCCGTTTCCTAGGCGCCGACTTGCACAGAGAGTCCTAGGATCGATAACAGACGAATTCGATGTGATGAGTCGCCTGAAATTGCCTCTACGTGGCTGAAATTAACGCCCGAAAATGGGGCGAGCGCGTTTTCACATATATGGACCCATCCCCGTTTGCAAGTCGAGTCGATGCGTATGACCGGTTCTGGCCGTCTTGAGCAGGATGGCGCTATCGACCCTTCATGAGGCATTCCACCTAGCGCGGAGCAGGCTGGGACTAGGGTAAGCGGACATCCTGAGTAGACGGTCTACAACTGCAGATCGCCGAAGGTCGATGTGCCGGGAAAGCCTCCTCGATAAGTTCTTAGTCGGTCACGGTATGCACGCGGAGTTGCTGCACGAGTCCATGGCCTGAACCGGTGGACATGGCACCGAACCATAGGAACAAAAGACGCAGCAGTCACCGGGCTGCGGCTTTAGTGTCGTGCCGCAGCCGGTGCATTGGTGGAAGTAAATGCACGCGTCGGTCGGCATCTCTTCCTCCGACACAAATCCGCAGGCCGGACAGCTGAGACTGGAGGCAGTGATCATAGAGTCCGCTGCCTAGCCGCTACCGTTTGAACGCTCGATGGGTAACCAGCGTTCTCGGTCGCCTTCGTCAGGGCCGCTACGTTGGTCTTGGTGTCATCGAACGTGACGACCGCTTCTTTCTTGTCCAGACTCACGTCAATCTTTTCGACACCGCTTACCCTAGAGAGTGCTTGCTTTACCGTGACCGGACAAGCTGCGCACGTCATTCCAGGCACTGAAAGCGTAACAGTTTGCGGGGCGGCCCACGCGGGGACGCCGACGGCGAGGAGAGCGAGGCTGGCGAACAGGTATTTCACGTTGGCCTCCCGATCAGTAAAAGAAAGGCATGACGTAAGGGAAAGTCAGCGCAACCAGCACCAACGCAGCGACGCACCAGAAAATGGCCTTATAGGTTGTCCGGACCTTTGGAATTGCGCAGACCTCACCCGGCTGACACGCGCTCGCGGGTCGGTAGATGCGTCGCCAGGCAAAAAACAACGCGACGATCGCTGCCGCGAGAAAAATCGGGCGATAGGGTTCCAATGCGGTCAAATTGCCCATCCACGCCCCGCTGAATCCCAACGCCACCAGGACGAGCGGACCTAAGCAGCAAGTGGAAGCCAGGATTGCCGCTACGCCTCCGGTGAAGAGGGCGGTACGTCCAGTCTGGGTCTCCGACATGCGCCGCCTTTCAAGCCTTGGCCTATGCGTGTAGCCTAATTCCGTAGTCGCATGTTCACCAGAGCGACAAGACTAGGGCCGCAGCTCCGCGTGCAGTGCCTCAGTTCGGAAACTTCAATTCCCGCTCGATCGCCTGGAAGCGTGGCTCTTTGCGCAGCGGATCAAGGTAGTGGTCCTCCCTGAGGAGCGATAACGCGGGGCTGCGGAGACGCATTGCCGTATCGAGCCACTTGAGCGCCTCCGCCGGCCTACCCCACTGCGCGTAGATCTCAGCGTAGAAAAACGCCCCGCCGTCGCCCCCGGAAGCCCGAAGCTTGGCCAGCTTTGCCTCTGCATCGCGGTGCCGCCCGAGCTTCTCATAGGTCGCCGCCAGGCATATCTGCGCGATGTAGAGTTCGCGCCCCATTTCGCACTCCGATCGAGAGCGCTCGAAGTTGCCGAGCTCGTAGTAGACGTTTCCGAGCTCTACGTGAAAGAACCCAGCGTTGGGGGGAGCGAGGGCGATGGCCTGATTGAACGCGACGATCGCCTCGTCATAGCGCCCGGCAATTTGCAGCGCGCTGGCGAGCGACTCATAACTTTGTTGATTCAAAGGGTTGAGTTCCACCGCGCGGCGCGCAGCGGCGGTTCCCGAATCAACGTGGCCAATGCCGGCGGCAAAATCGGAGTAGCCTCGCAGTATCCGCTCACTGCCGGGCGCGAGCGCCGTCGCGCGCTCGAACTCTCTCGCTGCGCCTGCAAAGTCAAGGGCCGTCACAGCCACGTAGGCCAGTGCCAAATGACTTTCGCCAAGCTCGGGAGCCAGCTGCGCCGCCTTGAGCGCCTCGGCTTGCGCAGCCTCAAGGTTGTTGCGTCCGAGTCCCGGGTCAATATTCGCGAAGGCCAGGAGTGCAATCGAGAGGGCTACATGGGCGAGCGCGTAATCGGGATCCTGAGCCACCGCCTCGGTGAAGCCGGCGACCGCTTCTTTCAGGGCGCGATTATCAGATACATCCCAATAGATCCTCGAGGCGCGCAGGTAGGCGTCGAATGCAGCCGGATTGCGCGTTCCACCCAACTCGACTCTCACCGCCGTGTTGTCGAGCAGTTTCACCTTCAGCGCCGCCCCAACGGCATTCGCGATCTCGCTCTGCAGTCTCAGAATATCGCCAAGGTCCCGGTCATAGGTCGCAGACCATAGATTCAATCCCGTGACAGCACTGCTGAGCCGTGCGCTGACGCGCACCGTCTGAGCCGATCGACGTACGCTCCCCTCAAGGACCGCCGCCACGTTAAGCCTGTGCCCAACGGTACTGAGATCGACAGCTTTCCCTTTGAAATAGAAAGACGAGGTTCGACCTACGACCTGTAGCCCGTCGATTCGGGAAAGGGAGTTGAGCAATTCTTCCGTGAGGCCGTCCGAGAAATACTCCTGCTCCTTATCGCCGCTGATATTCACGAACGGCAGTACCGCAATGGAACGCGGGGGCGGAGAGAAGGCAACCGCACTCGTGGGGGCGACGTTTGCGGGGGGTCCTGAGTGTGAAGGCGCGTCCACGCGGAGCCAGCTGCCGATGAGCCACGCGAGAAGTGCGAGTAGCGCGAGGCCCGAGGCCCCCCAACGCCACCCGTGACGCGTACCCGCTGACGGCACCTTAGAGATTGCCCAGAGTTGGTGCGAGACCGTCCCCTCCGGCTGCGGCATTACGGCCCGCAACGCACCCTGTGACTGCGACGCGGCGTCGAGGTGAGCGTGCACCTGCGGAAGCGGAATGAAACGGTAGCCGTGTCGTGGCAGGGTCTCGATGTAGCGTGGGGAGTCGGCGTCATCGCCGAGTGCGTCGCGCAGCTTGACGATCGCCTTGTTCAGACTGCGATCGAAGTCGACATAAGCACCGTTGGTCCATAGTCGGCGGCGCAGCTCCTCGCGAGTGACCACCTCACCGGGCCGCTCGATGAGCGCCCGCAGAATTTCCAGCGGCTGCGGCTGCAGGGCAATGCGGTGCCCGCTGCGCCAGAGCTCGCCGGCATGTGCATCGAGCTCGAACACGCCGAAGCGCACCGGAGAGTTGGTGGGTGCGTCCACTTCTTGTCGCTCGATTCGGGTGGCTTACGACGCAAACGATAGTGCCGGCGCGCGCCGAACTGCAAGGGCGCGCGAGACTCGGGAATACCAGGACATCTTGCACCGTCAAATCAAGAACTTACGCGGGAATGAATTGTTCGCATCCGGGTGCATTGATCGAAGGCCCCGGGTCATGGAACCGTCAGCGGCGGAAAGCGCGGCACAAAGGATTACCCGATCCCAACGAGGAGAACGCCGACATGAAGACAATGAAAACGACCGTCAACTCGCTGGCAGCGGCGCTGTACGCAGTATTGCCATTAGCGGCTCTCGCATCCGATCCGCTTCCCAGCGGAGAAGTGCAGCTCGGACAAAGCATCGTGGAGCCTGCCTACAACGACGCCAACGGCAACTTGGTCTATCTTCTGACTCCCATTCACCCGCCGCTGAAGTTGAAGTCGACGACTCCGCTGGCGCCGCTGTACTTGATCGTTTATCCGAACAGCGTCGCCGGTGCGATCGGCACCGTCAACTGCGCGCACCAGCCCGTCGATAATTGCCCGGATCACGGTCCTGCCTTCGCCGGTCTCGCGGAGGCCATGCAACCCTCGGTGTACCCGGCGGGCGGTGTCTGGGGTCATGATCACATTCTCGCGGCACCTCCCGCGCCCCCGCCCACGGGTGGGGACTTCAACCAGGCGTGGGAACCAATCGCCGTTCTCTTCACGGACACCATCCACATCACGCACATAACGACGCTCAGCGAGCTGACGGCTGCCGAGAACGCCGGATACGTTCAGTTCATCCCGCTGCTTGCAGAGTCTTTTCACTGCAGCGTGGTTGCAGCAAGCGTGTTCGACCAGGGGACCCCGCTGCCCCCCGCACCGAACACTCCTTAGCTTAGCTTAGCCCGCTGCCTGACCCCCGGTACGCGCGAGTACCGGGGGCCCCGTGACCGGACGACCGTCGCGGGCGGATCGGACGACGAGGTTCCCTGGCTGATCAGCCCCCCGTGCGAGAGCAACTGAGTTATTCCGCGATGGATCGCATGACCGCTATCGAGGAGATCAGGGAAGCAGGTGAAGGAGCGCTTTTGGCCGACTGTTGCCCTATGGCACTAGTGGCCCATTCTGGACTCTCGGCTCCAGCTCAAGGCACGTCCCATGATCTCCTCGATCACGTCGTGCTTTGCATCGGCATAGTCCTCCACGCGGTCCCAATCGGACTGCGCCAGCCTACTCTTCACTGTGGCATATAACGCGCAGTCCGATGGGCTGATTCGGAGCCAATCTCGAAATATCCGGCAACGGTTGAGTTCCGGGCAACCCTCGGAGAAGACGTGCAAGTTGGTCTCCGGGTCATAGCCTTTGAACATTCTGTGCTCGAACCAACCCGGCTCGCGAATGACCAAGCGGTATCCAGCTCCCTCTAGATCGCGTGCGTAGGCGCCTTCGTCGGCCGAATCCCGCACTGCGAGGTGTATGTCGATCACTGGCTTTGCGGCCAGGCCCGGCACCGAAGTGGACCCCACGTGTTCAACGGCCAGAGCCCTCTCGCGGAGTGCCGCGCGTATCCGCACCTCCTCCTTCCGAAATACGGTCGGCCACTCGCGGTCGTAGACGACGACCTCTATCCGCACTACCACAATTGCTCCCAGCTCGGCGCCCATAGCCTAATGCTCCGAAGTCCTCGTGTGAAAACCATCGGGCAGCCACGGAGCCGTGAGGGAGCTATCTCCTTGTTGGACGAGGGTATGGGGGGGCATCAATGACCGCTACCACGAATGTCAAGCCAAACGTGTTACTGACCGGTAATGGGACGCCCATGGCGGCAGCTTTCCATAGTTTCATGTGTCCCTCCCCGGTGTGAAACGTGGTGAATATCTCCAACTCGCCTCTAAGCCGATCAGTGGCTTACGTCAGCACTACGGGCCGAAATATTTCACCAGTTAGGAAGGGATGATCGCCTGCAACTTCAGGCGGTTATGCGGGTTCGAGAGTCTCTCTACGAACCAGGAGGTCGGGAGTTCGAATCTCTCCGGGCGCGCCAATAATTCAAAGAGTTACTCCACTCAGGCTCCAGGTTGTTGTCCTAGAGTCACCAGCGAGTCACCACCAGATCAACTCCTGTTCATGATCCTCACCGCTTACTTTGACGAGAGCGGCACTCACGATGGATCGGCCGCCACCGTCATGGGCGGCATGATGGCTAGTACAAAGCAATGGGAGAAATTCGACCCTCTGTTCGAGCAGGCTAAAAGGAAATTCGGCTTCCGTGTTTTTCACACCAGAAGGTTCAAGCACAAGACTGGAGACTTCAGGGGCTGGAGCGACGACAAGTGCCTCGCGCTCGTTGCGCACTTGGCGGCGCTGACGGAAAGGGCTTTCATGGAGGCTGTGACTATTGCGGTCAAAAATCCGGATTACGACAATGAGTATAGAACTGGCGACATTCCCAAAAAGGTACGAGTGCCATCGAAGTACGGACTATGTTTTCAGGAATGCCTGCTGCACTTCTTAGCGGAGGCAGACAAGCGCAAATTTCGGGGCAGACTCCGAGAGCGCGCCGCGCCGCTAACGGTGCCGTTCCCCGCCAAGGCCCCCCGCAGATGAACGGCCGCTAGCTTGCGCCGCTACGCGTAGCGGGACAAGCCATCGGCGGCCGCGGGGGCAACGATCGCCGAGCTCGTTATCGGGTTGCAGTCAGTTTGCTACGCCGCAGTCCGGATTTCCTTGAAAATCACTTGCTTCTAACGCAGAAGTGGGGCTCCGGCTACCACAGCTACTCCAGCACGCGCCGCGATGAGTCCGCTTTGGGGAAATCTTCACCAGTGAGGCAGCTGACCGTTTCTGGCCGACTTCTGCCGCTCCTCATCAGGGGGGATGTCGATACATCCGTGTCATCCTTAGTTAAGTCCCCGATTCAACTGGTGGCCAAGGGCATGCGCTCAGCAAGTAACCGGCGTTTTACTATCCGAGATTTTAACTGTCTGGCCTGAGGGACCGCATCTGATCTGGTCCGACTGCGTGCGTACCGTCGAATGGGTAGTTTCGACCCCAAGCCCTCCATCACGACATGCTCGGCCGCCGCTTGAGTCCTGCGGCACAGCTCAGGCCCGCCCTACGCAACCACCCCCCGTTGGAGTGCCAGTGTGCTCCGAAGCCCTTCGCGGCGGGCAGGGTTATCCTGTGAGCGCAGGTCGCCGACCGAACACGAGGTGATCGATATGCAACTTATCACCATGAGGATCGACAAGCCCGAAGCGACCAATTTCATTTTGGGCCAGACTCACTTCATCAAGACGGTGGAGGATGTTCACGAGGCGCTGGTGGCGGCCGTTCCGGGCATCCGGTTCGGACTGGCATTCTGCGAGGCGTCCGGTAAGTGTCTGGTGCGGTGTTCGGGCACTGACTCCGCTCTTGAAGAGCTGGCGCGTAAGAACGCCTTGGCACTCGCTGCAGGCCACAGCTTCATTGTGTTCCTGGGCGATGGTTTTTACCCAATCAACGTTCTGAACGCGATCAAGATGGTGCCGGAGGTCTGTCGCATCTTCTGCGCTACTGCCAATCCGACCGAGGTCGTGCTGGCTGAGACCGAACAGGGACGAGGGGTTCTCGGTGTCGTCGATGGCTCACGCCCACAAGGCGTGGAGGACGAAGCGGGCATCGAGTGGCGCCGGGGTCTGTTGCGGAAGATCGGTTACAAACTCTGACTGCGACGCGGACAAAGCGAGAGTGTCGGTCAGTGCTCTGCGCGAAAGTTGACATCCGAGAGAGAGCCAGCCCTGTTCGCATCGCTGAATAAGATGCAATCAATGATTTGGCTCATGGTCGACGCGCGCGGAGCGATCTGAAGGGGCTGACACCCTTGACCCGCGGCGACCCCGGTTAGACCAACCCACGGCTGACGGGCTGAAACCGACCCGCAAGCGACATACCAGGTACCGGAAAGCCGCCGGTGAGAACCCGCGAGAGGCGACATTCAGGTGTCCGGTTTCTGGCGACAGCTCAACAGCTGCGGCGACGCGCCTCTAGTTCAGCCTTGCGACGCATTCCTTTACGTTTTGACTTGCGGACACCCTCAGACACAAAAACGAAAGTTTGTCAATTAGGCACATTGATGTGCCTCACTATCATCACAGCGACATGCACTGTTTCCTGATTTCGGCGGCACTGTCGCACCGAACTGTGGTCGCCGGCAATGCTACTGCGAGGTGCGCAGCGCACAACCCAGGCCTAACATGACTCCTGCAGCGCCATAGGAGGGATTCTGCGGTCCTAGCCCGCCACCATTGGATACGTGCATCCAGCGGTACCCGATAGATGCCCGTAGACAGCCTGTCGCAGGCGCGTAGCCGATCGTAGGGCCGGCCTGCAACATGAAGTTGTAACGTCGGCCACCGTAGGGAAAATCACGGTTGTACCAAAGCGCGCCTTCACCGAGATCAGCACGCAGCGTAAAGGCCGACCATCGGAGAACCTTCACACGCTGCTGCACCACGGGGCCGATGCCCCAGGCGGAGCTTTCAGAGGCCTGTTCGTGGAGTGTGCCCCGGTTGAAGTCGCCCTCCAACTGCGTGATGAAGCCCGTAACGCGGCTGAGCGTCACGCCAAATGGCACGGCGAGTGGCAGAGTGTCGAAGCGCACTTCTCGCAGCAGCGCATGCACATTGATCGTCTCCAGCCGACGGTCCGCCTTCGTTGGGTCCAGCGAGTCGGCTTGTATCTCAAGCGCAGGTGCCAGCTCAGACCCTGCCGCCGAGCGCATGAAACAGAATGTCAGGACGAGAAAGGGCGCCAACATCGCCCAGTCAATGTGTTCAACGACTGACCAACGACGCCAGTTCGATCCACCGACAGTTCGTACCGTGTCGGCACGGTGCAACATCAACAACACTTACATCCCGATAAGGGAAGCGTTCCCAGATGCAGACCCAGGCCGGCCATTCCGCGCATTTGTCGATGATTACGTCAACACGTCGCTGCCGACACTGGACGATTTGCAAATCACGGTGGCGTTTCGGACAACCAACTGCGTGGGAAGCTAGAGACCTCTCTCGTACGCCTCTACTGCAACAGCGCGACCGGCAGCACGACCGAGCCGGCCACAACTCGGTTTCCAGCCCGGATTGCCCGCCAGAGGAAGCCGTAAGTTGAGACGAGCGATTCTGCTGGCGACCGGCTGATGACTTGCGCCTGCAAGACCTCCTCTGTCGAAGGCATCCAGGCGCAGATAGGCGAGAGGCCTTCTAGAAGCCGGCTCGCATCCCGACATCTCACCCCGTTTATTGCGGGGCGATCGTGCTCGACCCGCATGGAAACAAGCTCGAGGTAGTCGCCGCAACATAACTCGCTGTCCACGCACTGAGCCTTTGCGGAGAAGAAAATGCGTCAGGGTTGCTCAATGGTTGTTAGTGGCCTCCCGTCGTGTGCGTTGAGCCAAATACAGCAATGGTCCGAGTGAGCCGAGGAACAGAGTAATCAGGAGATAGATCCATGGCGACCGCCCCGCTTGCTTGGCGTCGCTACTCATCCATATGATGAAAAGTACCAGTGAGATGCATAAATCGGTAAATGCCTGCCAGCCTACAGCGGTGGAAAGCAGAGATCGAAAAAATCCCAGGTACCCGACCTGAGACACGACC
>Ga0306926_10008969_pt1 | contig 10979 bp, 10 predicted proteins | sample flu12Cox44000178_FD_203759 | JGI IMG/M metagenome (GOLD analysis project Ga0306926, IMG submission 203759) | Lab enrichment of tropical soil microbial communities from Luquillo Experimental Forest, Puerto Rico - flux8day.12C.oxic.44.000.178 (v2)... | ecosystem: Environmental > Terrestrial >...
GCTCCGCGGCAAGAACGACATCAGCTTCGGCGTCTGGTGCGAAATCATGCAACCCGGCCGTATCCAGCTCGATGACCTGGTACTACCGCCTTGAGCGGCAAGCCGTCACCGTGCTCAGACGCCTATCGAATGACCTGCCGATATCAGAGCAGTCGCGTGTGCCGCGATTGCCGTTCCCGCCTCAGGACGTTAAGGGCGCCCGCTCGTCACTCCAGCGTGGTCATTCCCGGGTATCAGTTTGCTTGTGAGCGGGCCGGGTGTTTCCTATGCGTGGACAGCGGGTGGCGCTTGGGGGTCGATGCCGAGCATGCTGAACCGCGCGGCCAGGTCATCGACCCAGTCCGGTGGGGTGCGGTGGTCGGCGAGCGGGATTCCGGCCTCGCTGCGCCATAGCGCGTCGCCGAGGGCGGTGCGCAGGTGCCAGGCCATGACCCGGTTGGCGGACAGTTGGCGTCCGGCGAGCTGCTGGTAGTGGCGCATGACCGCGGTCAGCAGCTCAACGCCGGGGCCCATGGCTGGGCCGGGAAAGGTGCGCAGGTCATACTCCGGCTCGGCGGCTCCGGCGGTTTCGAGGTCTACCACCAGCCGGAGCTCGCCATGGTCCCACACCTGGTTGTCGCCGTGCAGGTCGCCGTGCACCAGCACGCCCGGGCCGGGTGCGGTGAGCACGGCGTCGGCCCAGGCGCACCAGCGCATGATGATCGGGCGCTGCCCGGGCCGGGCCAGCGGCGCGAACCGCTCGCGCAATGTCGCGGTCGCGGCTGGAGGCAGGCGCGGGCCAGTGAGCTCGCCGACGGCGGCCTCGGCGCGCTGGCGCGCCGCCGGGTGGTGCAAGGCGGCCAGGAACCGCGCCAGTTGCAGGCCAGCGCGCTGGCGGTCGATCGAGTCGATGACCTCGAACAGCGATGCCCCGGGGACGATCCTGGTGACCAGGAGCACGGGGTCGGTGCTGCTGGCCACGACCGTGGGCAGGAACGGGACCCGCGGTTCACGCCCGAGCGCGGTCAGGACGCCGATCTCGATGGCCAGGCGGAAGGCGGCAGGACGCGACCAGGCAAACTTCACCAGGAACCGCCCATCGGCAACCGCGCTGGACGACCACCACTGCGGGTCACGCTGAGCCGCCGGGTCGGGCACCGGAACGATGACCGGGCAGCCGCTCAGCTCCGGAGCCACGACCCGCAGCGCCTCGCCCAGCGCCTCGGCGGAGCACTCAGCCAGCCACCTCATTCCCAGAACCCCACCATGAGGTGACAGTAGGACACCACCTACAACACGATCACCACGACGACGCCCCCGGAGCGCGGTGTGCACCAATTGAGCCAAGTCGCGGTCAGTTCGCTTGTGGGCGGGCCGGGTTTTCGGGTTGTCACTCCTGGTTGGGAGCAGTGGGTGGGGTGTCGTGGACATTGCGCTGGTGGAGGTCAGGCAGATGCCTGCCAGCGGTGGCAAAGTCAGCGTCGTCATGCAGCACCACCAGCTGATGATGGGCGGCAGTGGCGCAGATGAGCAGGTCCACGCAGCTCAGTGCCCGGTGTGCCCCATAGTGAGCCAGCCTGTGCTGGGCTGAATCGATCCACCGCCAAGCGGTCTTCGGGACGGTGGCCTCCGGGTACAGGTCGTCGAACATGGCCGACATCTGCTCGTACTCCCCCACCGTGCGGGCCGAGCGGCGGAATTCTGCCCGCTGCGGCTGGCAGGAGCCAACGGCACCCAATGTCACGACGTCAGCCCACGCGGCACGGAGTTTGCTGTCGCGCAGCAGCCGCCACAGCGCAGAGGAGTCGACCAGGTAGCGGATCACTCAGCGGGTTCTTTCTCCGCTTCACGCCGCTGCTGCCAGCCCTCGAAATCCCATCCCCGGGCAAGCGCCGCATAATGATCGAGCGCCGCAACCCGCCGATGGCGTGCCGCGTACTCGCGCAGGGCAAGGTTAACGGTGTCCTTCTTGGTGGTCGCGCCAGAAAGCCGCATCGCTTCTGCCAGCGCGTCGTCGTCCAGGTCGATCTGGGTTACCGTCATCAAACCTCCCATGGTGGGGATGTATCAACTAACAATACAGCATCAACATCTCGCGCCCAGGTGTACATCTCCGCCGGGGTTGATGCCGACACGATCGATTGAGAGGATCCGCGTATGACGGCCCCTGTGATACTTCGACGGGCCGCCGTTGCCGGGCCGCAAGACCGCTGGCAAGTCCTAGCCTGAGCTCAGGGACCTGGGCCTGGTTGTCGAGGGCCCGGCCACGGGCCCTGGCGGTCAGGCGGCGGTATCGTGACCGCCTCACAGCGGACATGCTCCAGGCCGGGTCATGGCGTGGGGACATTCCGGCGGGCGCCCCCCATGGGCTGGGTGTCGGCCCTGCTGACCGTGGCGGTGGCAGCCTGGGAAGGAGGGTCGCGATGAGGGCAGATGGCATGGCCGGCCGGCGGGCCGGCCGGGGCGCTCCCGGTCGGCCGCCCGCGGCGGGCATGGTGTGGGTGCCGGGGGGCGGTTTCCTGATGGGCTCGGCGGACTTCTACCCCGAGGAGCGCCCGGTCCGCCGCGTCGAGGTAGACGGGTTCTGGATGGATGAGCACCCGGTGACGGTCGCGCAGTTCCGCCGTTTCGTGACCGCGACCGGGTATGTGACGGTCGCCGAGCGCCCCCTGGACCCGGGACAATACCCCGGCGCCGACCCGGGGCTGCTGCGGCCGGGGTCGCTGGTGTTCTACCCCACCGACGGCCCGGTGGACTTGGGAGACGTCAGCCAGTGGTGGCGGTACGTGCCTGGCGCTGAGTGGCGGCGGCCGTATGGGCCGCGCACCTCCGCGAAGGGCCTGGGCGAGCACCCGGTCACCCACGTGGCCGCCGAGGACGCCGAAGCCTACGCGGCCTGGGCCGGCAAACAGCTGCCCAGCGAAGCGGAATGGGAGTTCGCCGCCCGCGGCGGCCTGCACGGCGCCGTCTTCACCTGGGGCAACGAGTTCGCGCCGGGGGGCAAGATGATGGCTAACACCTGGCAGGGCGAGTTCCCCTGGCAGAACCTGCGGGCCGACGGGTGGGAGAAGACCTCCCCGGTCAAGAGCTTCCCGGCCAACGGGTACGGGCTGTACGACATGGCCGGCAACGTCTGGGAGTGGACGGCCGACTACTACACCACCCGCCCCGCCGCCGCTAGCGAGCATGCCTGCTGCGCGCCGCGCAACCCCCGCGTCACCTCCGCCGAGGCCAGCCTGGCCTCCGGCCAGCCCGGCGCGCACATCCCCCGCCGCGTCACCAAGGGCGGCTCCCACCTGTGCGCCCCCAACTACTGCCTGCGCTACCGGCCCGCCGCCCGCCAGCCCCAGGCCATCGACACCTCCACCTGCCACCTGGGCTTCCGCTGCATCCTGCGGCACCCCACCCCACCCCAATGAACAACGCCCGTGTGCCCAGCCGGTGTCGGGGCAGGACTGGTCGCTGTCCCCGAGTCCTCACGGACGAACGCGGATGATCGTCTGCCCGCTGATCCGCTCGGTTGGATTGAAGGCCGCGACGGCATCGTCAAGGCTCGCGACGTTGCCGATGTTCGTCCGCAGCCGTCCGTCACGCACCCGCTGGACAATCTCACCCAGTTGAGCACGATCGGACATGACAACAAAGTCGATCGCCAAGCCGTCCACGGGCCGCGCCTCGGGCGGGCCGGCGATGGTCACCAGTGTTCCTCCGGCCCGGATCACGCCTGCTGACCGCCTTTGGATGTCTCCGCCGATAACGTCGAACACCAGGTCGACGCCGCCGACGTCTTCCAGCGCGTCGTTCTCAAGGTCGACGAACTCCATCGCACCGAAGTCCAGCGTCTTCTGACGATCGACGGCGCGTCCGGTGCCGATGACGTACGCGCCGAACTCACGCGCGAGTTGCGCCACCATCGACCCGACTGAGCCGGCCGCGCCGTGCACGAGCATGCTCTGCCCCGCCTGAAGGCGGCCGTGGTCGAACAGTCCCTGCCACGCGGTCAGACCTGGCATCGGCAGGCTCGCGCCCACCGTGAAGCCGACGTCACCCGGCAGCGGCGCGAGGTTGCGTGCCTCGATCGCCACATACTCCGCCAGCCCGCCGCCGCGATACGAGTCCGTGAGGCCGAACACCCGCTGTCCCACTGACAGCCCCGTCGTGCCATAGCCGAGGGCGGTGACCACTCCGGCCAGCTCTTGTCCGGGAATCGACGGTGTTCGGTCACGGCCGACGCGATCGGTCCAGGTCGAGGGCCACCTCAGCTCGCCCGAGGTGAATCCCGAGGCATGAACCTGAACAACGACGTCGTTTACCGCCGGTTCCGGCTCGGGCCGCTCCACCAGCGTCATCCCGGCCGTTCCCGCAGCCTCATCCGTCACCACAATTGCCTTCATCAGGCACCTCCCTGGATCCAATCCTCGCCGCTGCGCCATGAGGCCTGCCCGGCCTTCGCGAGCGTCGTCAGCGTGGTGAGGCGTGAATACCCCGCCTCATAGTTTCGTTACAGTTAATTAGCTGTGACGGGACAACTGCTGGCAGGGCCAGGCCTCAGCCGGGCGGGCAGTTGGTTGACACCGGTTTGTGGGCGACTACGTCCGCTGACGCAGCGCACGAAGAATGTGTCCGGCAGCTTATGAATACGGACAAACAGGTTGTTGCGCACCCGGAACGAGGGAAGCCGGTTGTCAGGCCTCTCGATGCTCCCAGGCAGAGACAGAGCCACCCGGCGGACGTCCTCTTCGGTGACCATCCGCGGATGCCATGGCAGCTCATACCGATGCAACAGCATCATCCGCTCATGCCGCTGGGAGCGCGTTGAGCCAACATGGCCGGCTCCTGGTGAGACTGGCTGGTTTGGTCACCGCCAGGTTGCCGGGCATGGGGAACGAACCTCCCGGCACGAGCCACGACCGCACGCCAATAAGCTCCGCGGCGCGCCCGATGCTGTATAACTGGCAACCGGCCTGTTGACCTGCGAACGGCGACCTGTTTAGGCTGATTTAACTGCGATCTTCCAAGCAAGCCGGGCAGGATCGCGTCATGGGGCGAGGCTATGGACAATGTCCAGACCATTATTGCGGCTGTCACCGGTGATGACGCGATGCTCCGCTACCTCCGGCACGATCCGGCGGCCTTAGCGCGAAGCTTGAATCTCGGCGGCGCGCAGGCGCGCGCTCTGCGGACCGCCGACCGGTTCTTTGAATCGGAGCAGCCGATTCTCGACACTCCTCCAGCGCCGCCGGAGGAGCTGCGTCGCCCACCCGCGAGCGTCAAGTTCATCCCCACATCGCCGCCGACGCCGATCTCAGTGTCCGCCGACACCGGGACCTTGCTGCCGGACGCGAGCAGCGGCACGGTGACGATGACCTCATCGATCAGCTCGCCGGGGGCGCCGGCCGTGCCCGCCGCGCCGGGAGTGCCCGGGGTGCCGACCGCGCCCGGAGTGCCCGGGGTGCCGCATGGACCGGTCGCCCCAGCGGCGCCGTTCGCGCCCTCAGCTCCGTTCGCCCCGTTCATGCCGGCTGCGCCATTTCCGCCGCAGGTGCCGGGACTCGGTCCGCCCACGCATGCTCCGTGCCCGCCATACACCGCGACGCCGTGCCGCTGCGACCGCAACTGCGCATGCCATGCGGCGGTCGTGGCGCTGGTCGCGAACGTCTCAAACACCGCTGTCACCGCGATCACCGCGATCGCTGCACAAGCCGGTCGCCGCCCGCGAGGTGCGGCAAGCTCGAATCACCGGGAGGGGAACGCGGCGTGCGAATAGTTAGACGAGGGCCAACCAACTCGGGCTCCGAGGACGACTCGAGCTCGCTGACGATGGAGGATGTCATCAGCGGAGACACAGGAGGCACGGGCGGAACTGGCGAGCCCGGCACTCACACGACGACTGCGACTCATACCGGTACCAGTACGGGAACCCACACCGGCACCGGAACTGGCACCCACACCGGGACCCACACCGGCACCGGAACTGGCACCCACACCGGCACAGGCACCCACACCGGGACCCACACAGGGACCGGCACCGGCACCCACACCGGGACCCACACCGGGACCGGAACTCACACCGGGACCGGAACCCACAGCGGGACCGGAACCCACACCGGCACAGGCACGCATGTTCCCGGGCATCCGGGCGCGCCCTTGGGGCCTGGGTCTCCCAAGCCGCCTCCGGCGCCGGTGAGCCCGGCGACGCCGCGAATCCCAGCCATCCCTCGCGTTCCTTCCGCACCGCAGGTCCCGCGCGAGCCGGGGATGCCCGGCATCCCCCGTGTTCCGGCGGCACCAACCGTGCCCCAAGCTCCGGCGGTCCCGTCGTCGCCCGGGATGCCGGCTGTCCCCCGCGTGCCTCAGGCACCCGGAGTCCCTGCTGTGCCGTCGATGCCCGCCTTCCCGGGCTACCCGCCGACGCCGGCGCTGCCTGCCATTCCGGGCTATCCGTCGCCGATAGCGCCGCAGGTCCCGGCCGTACCCGGTGTGCCCGGGGTACCGCAGGCTCCGGGGGCGCCAGGTCAGCCGGGCGTGCCGATGCCACAGCCGTGTCCACCCGGCGCTCCGGGCGGTTGTCAGTGCTGCTGCTGCGCCTCGATCGTGGGCATGGTGTCGGTTGTCTCGACGACCGCGACGACGGCGATCACTGCCATCACCGCGATCGCGGGCATGTCGGGCGGCTGCTGAACGGGGCGGGCGTGACCGCAGATATCAGCATCGTCATTCCCGCGTATAACGAGGGCCCGCGGCTGGCCGAGACGATCGCATCGATCGCTAGCACGCGTTCGACGAACGCGCGCATCGAGGTGGTGATCGCCGACGACCAATCGACGGACGGCACGCCGGAATACCTGCGCAGCGCGTGGCCCGACCTGTCGCGCCTGCCCCGCCTCGACGTCGTATTCACCCGGACGCAAGAGCGCAGTGGCGTGCCGCGCGCGCGCAACCACGCCGCTGCGCGGGCGACCGCCGAGATCCTGTTCATCACCGACGCGCACGTCCGCTTCAGTGAAGGATGGGACGCGCTCGTGTTCGAGCACCTGCGCGATCACCGGATCCTGGCCGGCGCCGTCTGCCAGGCGAACACGACATTCGTCGGCTACGGCTGCCGGCTTGTCGTGCCGTTCATGGGAACCTATTGGAACAGGGACCCGATCTCGCAACCTGGCCAGGTACAGATCGCTGCGTGCCCCGCGACCGTGCTCACGCGCGAGCTGTTCCAGCGCTTGGGCGGCTACGACAACGGCATGATCATGTACGGCGCGGCCGAGCCCGAGTTCAGCGTACGTGCGTGGCTGTCCGGCGCCGAGCTCATCGTCGTACCGCAGTTGCGCGTCGAGCACCTGTTCAAGCCCGCCGAGGAGCGCCAGGCGTTCATCCGCGCGGTCCGCCTGTACATGGTGTGCAACGCGCTGCGCTTCGGCCTGCTGTACGCGAGCGAGGCAGGCGCGCTGCAACTGCTGCGCTATTACTCGCTGAAGTTCCCGAACCTGTTTGCGGAGGCGCTGGCGCGTGTCGGGCGTAGCGACGTTTGGGACCGCCGCGCCCAGCTCGAAGCGAAGCTCGAGCGCCCGTTCAGCTGGTTCGTCGAGCACTTCCAGCTCAAGGACTCCGCGGGTGGCGATATCTCGTGAGCCCGCAATCTCCCGCCTTCGAGACGCTGACCTTCTCCCTCCTGCGGCCGGGCGACCTCGTGTCGCTGACGGTGCACGCGATCAACTTCCGCCTCGACACAAGCGACCCCCACCAGCCGCGGCTCGTGCGCCGCAAGGCGGGCGAGGCGGCGTATCTCGTGTTCGTCTTCCCGCCGCAGTCGATCGCCGAGGCGGCGTACTTCGAAACGGCTCAAGTCACGCAGCCGAGCTTCAACCCGCCGCCGTCGGTCCCGTCACCGCCATTGCCGCCGAGCAACGGCGACCCGCTGGCGCAGCCCGGCGCGACCGCCGCGCGGATGAGCGGCCTCAGCCGGCTCGTGTTCCGCCTGCCCGCCGAACTCGATCAGATCCCCTACTCGATCGCCGGCCTGCTCGACTGGAGCCGCTTGATCGCCGTGCTGCCGCCGGCCGCCTCCGTGCTGCCGGGTGATGCCAACGCACCGGGGCAAGCCCCACCCGCGATCAGTGAGCCGGGAGCGACGGAGACGGCCATCGAGCTGCCGTACCGGCTGCTGCTCGCGCCAAATGTGACCGAGGGGGCCGCTCCCGCGTGGGTGCACGCGCTCGATCCAGTGGCGCACGCCGGCCGGGTCGAGTTGTGGCACACGCGGCTCGCGGCGCGGTCGACTCACCCCGGGGCCCAAGCGACGACCGAAGCCGCCCCCGGGCGGCCGCTGCCAGTGCGCGCGGTCTGGTCGCCCGACTTCGTCGCAGACGGCCCGCTTCCGCAGCACAGCAAGGACGACCTGCCGTTCAGCCCGCTCCGCGCGGCGATGTCGGAACGCGATCGCGACCAGATCGTGATCCTCACCTCCGGCTTCTTCGGCTATACGCTCACCGGCCCGTCGGGCGCGGGCGAGCCGTACCTGCCCCTTCCGGTGCACGCAGACCGGCTGTTCCTTTCCTCGCTCGGTGGCTGGCTCAGCTCGCGCGGAACCTGGACCTACCCGGTCAGCTACCGGTACGTAACACCGATCGAGGACGTCGCCCTAAGGCGGCCTCCCGAGGTCGTGCTTCCGACCGCCGTCGCCGCGCTCGACCTGATCGAGTGGGATCACGTCGCGACGCAGGGCCGCGACCACTACGTCCGGATCGTCTACGAAGGGTTTCTCTATCCCGTCGGTCACCGCGCCTCGCTCGTCAAGGTCACCGAGCGCAAGGTGCTCGGGCCGCTTGGCTCGGACGGCAACCCCGCCTCGTCGCCGGTCGCTTTCCTGCGCCAGCGGATGTACATCATCGTGCGCGAGCACGAGAAAACATACGCGCCGTCGGCGTTCACGCACGAAGGTCGTGAGATGCCGCTGCACGAGCGCATTCGCATCAAGCTCGATGTCACGCCGGAGATCGACCCGCCCGCATTCATCCCCCAAACTGACGCATCGTTTCCCATCACGGTCGGCGGCGGCCAGCCGTTTCCGTTTCCGCTGGTCGGGCTCGACCTCGCCGGGGCGGACGTCGATTTCCTCGCGCCCCTGATCTTCGTCAGCCTCAGCGAAACGCATCTCGACAAGGTCGTCGAGGCATACGCCGGCGACAATGACCAGCGCCGCTGCGTCGTGCGCGGGCGCAACATCGCCTATGCCGACCCGGCCGCAGGCGACACCGTTATCAAGACGATGTCGCTGTATTTCACCGCCGAGATCACCAACGCCGGGCCGCCCTACCCGGTGGCGCCGTTCCTGCCGGTGCTCGACAGCGCTGCGGTCGTCGTGCCGGCGCTGACCGCGCTGACCGGGCAGAGCACGGCGGTGCAGATCCAGCTCTACCAGCCATATCTCCAGAACGGCATCGACCCGCACGCCGGCGTGTTTGCCGAGTTGGTCGGCGGGCCCGCGCCGGTCGCGTTCAGCGCCGACAAGGCGGGCGGGTTCGCGCGGCCGAACCTCGGCCTCAGCGGACTGTCGGCGCGCAAGGGGGTCGTGTCCGGTAAGACCGACGACGCGGCGGCCGGCAAGATCAACCCGAAGGAGTACTTTGGCGACCCCGACGCGAAGCTGTTCGGGACGATCCAGCTCGGCGATCTGATTCCCGTCCAAGCGCTGCTCGCGGAGGCCGCCCAGAACGCCCCGGAGATTCGCACGCATGCGATCCCCAACCGCCGCCATCCGACCCAGCTGATTACGGTCCTGCACTGGTCGCCGCAGCTACAAGACTTCAGTGAAGGCCCTGTCCAGATCGCCTTCAACGCCGACGGCCAGCAGTCGGCGCTGGAGCTCAAGGTGCGCCTGGAGAATAACCTCGACGGCACGCCGCCCGCATCGGTTGCGCATGGCGAGCTGTCGAACTTCGAGCTGCGCCTGTTCGGGGTGATCGCGCTCAAGATCGCCAAGATCACGTTCGACTCGAGCAACGGCGCGAAGTCGATGGTGACGCTCGCGCTCGCCAAGAGCGGACCGATCGTGTTCGAAGGCCCGCTGTCGTTCATCCAGACGCTGGCCAACATCCTGCCGCCAGGGCTGTTCGCGGGCTCGGGCCCGTCGATCCGCCCGACACCGACCGAACTCGACGTCAGCTACTCGATCGGCCTCCCTCCGGTCGAGTGCGGCGTCTTCTCGCTCCAGAACATCAGCATCATGGCCGGGCTGGACCTGCCATACATCGATGGCAAGCCAGCCGTGGAGTTCGCATTCGCCGCGCGAGCAAGGCCGTTCTTGGTCACGGTGGAAATCTTCGGCGGCGGCGGCTTCGTGCACGTCGTCCTCGACGCCGACGGGATCAAGATGGTCGAGGGGGCGATCGAGTTCGGCGGCAACTTCGCGTTCGACATCGGCGTCGCCAGCGGCGGTGTGCACGCGATGGCCGGGATCTACTTCCAGCTGAAGGGAAGCGACTCCGACCTCACCGGGTTCGTCGATATCGGCGGCGAGGTGTCGGTCCTCGGGCTCATCTCGATCTCGCTCGACCTGAATCTCAGCCTCAGCTGGCAGCACTCTCCCTCGGGCAATGTGATCGAGGGCCGCGCGACAATGACGGTCTCAGTCCACGTATTGTTCTTCAGCGCGTCGGTGTCGATCTCGGTCGAGCGGAGCTTCAGCGCGGGCAGCGGTGATCCCAAGATCGACGAACTGGTGAGCGCCGGTGACTGGGCCATGTACGCGGGGGCGTTCGCATGATCAGGCAGTCGATCACCGCTGTCGTGCTGCCCGCGGGCACCGGCCCGGCGGGAACGCTGCGCGCCAATGTCTACCTCGCGCCGCGCCTGTCGGGCGCACATCTGCTGTCTGACTTTCCCGACTGGCTCCAGTGGGCAAGCCTCGTCCACGACCACGGCCTGCGCTTCGACATCGCGTGTGGCGCGCGCAGCGCCACGATCAACGTGGACCAGGCGCGCGTGCGCCCGGATGTCTGGCA